>Ga0065711_1001016_pt1 | contig 79053 bp, 61 predicted proteins | sample Hoacrofraction12_FD_59098 | JGI IMG/M metagenome (GOLD analysis project Ga0065711, IMG submission 59098) | Hoatzin crop microbial communities from Cojedes, Venezuela - Epithelial fraction 12 v2 (version 2) | ecosystem: Host-associated > Birds > Digestive system > Esophagus > Crop | place...
CCCCCCCCCCCCCTTCTCATTTGGGCATCCCGTTAAAGAAGACACAGACCTATAATCAGCTAGAGCCATGCAAGGGCTAAAAGTGTTAGGTGAAAGGGGCCTTTGGGATCAACGCAGCTGTTTACTGGTGATGGATTTCATACATACAAGTCAAACTTGGAGACAGAATACCGAGTCCACAACCGTATCTCCTCTGAGGCTGGGAACTTTGGATTTTATACATAAAGTTGGCTGTACAGATTGCTCCGCTGTTCACTTTTATGCCCTTCGGGGGTTTGATTCTCAATCCTGTCTTTGTCCGTGGACAGTAGCCCACGAGTTTTATCTGAAACCTCTCTAAAACACCAAGGATCTACTTTGGCAGGCTTGATGCCCTGGGGACAGGCTAGAGCTGCCTTCGTGTTCTCTTTGAGTATTTCTTTAGGAAGTGTTGATGCAAGGAACAGTTTATGAGTTTGCTGACGATACAGGAGTAATAAGCATTTCTATTGACAGTTAGCCTTTTGCAGAACAGTGTTTGCCAGTTACTTGGGAACCAGAAAGAGCAGAGCATCCCTAGAGAATCATCAGGTGAGCGCTTGGGATAGGGGGTAAATATTAGGGTGCACAATACAGGGTTGAAGATGCAAAGGTGGGGCTGTATGTTGGGACTGGCTGGTAGGATGCAGGCACATGGATTTGAATGGAGTCCCTATCAATTAGTGGGGTGGGTGTGTGAGCCGATGGACTGGGAATCGAAGGGGGCCCGTATAGCAAGACTGTAGTGGTTAGGAAATTGGGTGCTGGGCACAGACAATGGGGCGTTGTCACCAGTGGTGGGGGTCTGGAGAACGGGCGTTGGGCATACCTAACCTTGTGACAGTTGGGATGTGGGTGAAGGGAGTCGTCGCGGGCACAGGGGTTAAGGTGAAAGGAGCGACGGCTAAGGGCTAGGGAACCAAGCAGTAATCCCAGCCAATCCCGAATTTGTCCATCTCAGTCTCAGCTGTCCAGAGGGCAATCAGCGGGCCCACATGAAGCCTCACACTTTCCTTTCCACCACACAGCGCAGTTAGAGCGCAGCTGGGCTTGTTTTCTTTGTTTGCCAACCAGTGACATGGAAAACGTTTGTTGACTCAGAGTGCTTTTCTGTCGACTGATGTGTTTGGTAACTTTGTCAGATGTGACTTGTCCACACTGCTCCCCAGAGACAGGACCTGGGAGGGGGGGAGGAGGAGGAGGCGACAGGGGTGGAGCTGGCATCCAATCCTCTCCAGTACCGCCATCCCATTGTAGTGCAAAACAGAAAGGAAACAAAACCCTAGAGTGAAAGAGGAGCGTCAAACGTCTGCCGTTCAGGTGGCGGGGAGGGATGGGACTTGGAGTTTTATTTTTGTAGGGTTTTTTAATTATTATTTTGGTTTTTTTGTTGTTTTTGTTTGCATGGGTTTTTTAGAAAATTGGGGGTTTGTTCTTTTTTTTTTTTTCCTTTTTACAGACCTTCATGACAAAGCATAAAAACACAGTTATATTTATATATCTATTTATATATTTCTTCATTTCGTCGGTTGGTGTGTAAATGCGGCTCCATCCTCCTGGCTGAGCTGATTGTGTGTCACAGCAGCGGTGGGTGTCAGTGTGAGGATCCTCCCAGCTCCGGCCTGCACCGCGGCCACGTGTCGGGGACGCCGCGCTGGGGCCGGGGGCGAGGCGCGCGGCAGCCCCTGGCCGGGCGCAGGTGGCTGCTCGGTCCTGGCCTTCGCCGCCCGACGCGCTGGGTCTCTGCACTGCCTGTCCCCTCTGCGCTGGGGAGCGGGGCGAGCGTCGCAGGCGCTGCACCTGTCGGAGTGTCCGCCATGGAAGAGCGCGTCTTTGGGGAACGGTGTCTTGGGAGCGGCGTTCTCCCCGGCTCCCCTGGCCCTTGCCGCTCCCAGAAGACGGGGGTCCGGCACGGCTCGCTGGGCCCCTCGAGTCCTGGCAGCGGCGGGGGGCTCTTCTCGGCACGGGCGGGGGTCTCAGTCTGCGTGGTGGGCGCTGGGCCCGGCACCTTCGCGGCGAGGAGGAGGGAGCGGGGAGCAGAGGGGGTCTCCTCGCCGTCCCCGGGGCGGGCGGAGGTGGTCAGACAGGTACAATGTGGAGGCCTAGGCTGTCGCCCTGCAGTTTCATGTGGTTTCCATGGTAACTAGTGGCGGTCATAGGCAGCGGCAGCAGCGGGAGGTGCGGAGCCCCGGGATGTGGCACTATAATAATAAGGGGAACCTGAAAGTTAACACAGGAGAAGAATGGACTGGTTGAAAGGACAAACAGTAAAAAAAAAAAATAAAATAAAATAAAAAGTAAAACAATCAAACGAAGAACAGAAACAAAGGAGAACTGAAAAGGAAAGGAAAGGAAAGGAAGAAGGAAAAGGAAAGGAAGCCAAGGAACGAACTTGGGGACTCAGAATGGGAGTAGGCAAAGGCAGTGGGCGGCAGCCAGCCAAGGGCCAGGTTTCAGTGGCGAGATGCTGCTGCGGCCTCTGCCTCTGAAGCCCCTCTACCGCTAAGAGATGCTTCTGCTCCTGCTGACCATCGACAAGCTGCCGAGAGGGAAGCCTGTGAGCACCGCAGCACAAACGCCTTGCACCCATCCGCAGCCCCAAGGCAAGCCTCAGAGCCACGTGTTCGGAGCACACCCGACAAAGTACAGCGGGTCGCTTCTGAAACCAGGAGGGGAGAAATCAAGTGACATTACAGTGTTTTATTGCTTGCGATTTTGGTCACGTTTGGCATGAAAGCGCTCTAGATGGTTACTGAATGTGTGTTACGAAGTGATTGATTATTAAAATCACATTTACTGAGGTTTAACAACACTGGAATAAAATGTGCATCTATTATCCAGTTGTTAAACCTCAGTCCATACACAGGTAATAATCACAGCTGATTTATTTTGGATATAATAAATCTCTTCCTGTTCCATTGCAAAGAAAAGTTGTGTTAGAAGATGTGGTCTTATGGGAGGTTTTTTCCCGCTGAAAAACACCTGACTTTCTGGGCATATTAGAGTCACTGCAGATGGATATATCCCTGCAAGAAAACTCCACTGGCTATTATAAACCTGGCGATGCAGCCTGTCTCCCACTCTGGACACTGTTCCAACCAGTCCGAAGAACTTCTATGGGATTTCCAGATCCCCAGGAATTCACCCTGGGTTTAGCTTGGGAGAGGAATGAAACCTCACTTGGGTTTTTGATCAGACCTTGAATGGATGCTGATTGCGGCTGGAGAGATTGGCAGAACCCAAATTTAACTTCTGATCTGATCTGATCTGGAATAAACTGTGGATGCAGCCCATGGAGCAGGCAGAGCTGAACTGGAATTCTGAACCACCTCGTGCAAGAGGAACTGGCTTCAGGACAGACACAACACACGTGTGAGGTATATACCTATCCAGACGCTGGACTGGAGAGTGAGGAAAAAGGCCTCTCACCTGCCCAAATACTTGAAAACCCTCCTCAGAAACAAAAAAAAAACCCAAAGAAAAGCAAACGACGAGACAAACAGAAGGAGCGCGAGGCTGGGGGTGTGCTGTGGGAAAGAGGTACTCACTTAGTAGTGCAGGGTTGCTGAACCGCCAGGCCTCGTTGTAGGTCGTGTACTGAGGGTGGCTGTACGGGTTCCCGGAGAACTCGCTCCCTGGAAGAGACCAAGGAAGGTGTGAAACACAGCTAGGAACGAAGATTTATGTCTGCTCTTCCATCAAGCCAGTGTTCGTGCTGAATCCGTATGCCAGCAGGAAAACTGGAGTATGTCGCTTCCTTGCCCGGCTGGGACCGTGCCCGTGCGGATGTTGTGGTGTTTGTTCAGTGCCATGCTGCTTACCCACACAGTCACAAATTGTAAGATTGACCTCTGCAGAATCAAGATATTAAAACAGTGAAATTCAATAATACAAATAAATAATTAAGCTGGTTTATTTGTCATTGCCTTCTGACTTCTGATTCTCAGGTTGCAGTGGGATTGCATATGCAAGCTTCTTCTGCAATTAGCTACCAGCTTTCTTTTAAATAAAATCTAAGGTTCTCTGGTAATGTCAAGACAGCAGGCATGGGAGCTTGATGGAACAAGCTCGCAGTACATTCACTGGAACCAGCAGTGCTGTTGATGGCTATATGTATTGCTAAGTTTTCTTTGTAGCGTGCTGAGGGCGATGACAAATTTGTGGAGAAGAGTATCATTCGTTATCGGAAATGTTCTGAGTGTAGGGTGGGCTTAACTCTAAAACAAAATGGAAAACGTCTGGATCACTCCTTCTTCCTCTGGATGATGGTGTTAGTCGGAAAAGCAATTCACATATGATGAACCCCACCTTTATGCTTAGTCAGTTACTGAGAAAACTTGCTGTATTCCAGTTCCAGAAAATAATTTTCTAATGAATAGTGCTTTATGTGCTCTTCTGAATCTGAAAGACAAGCTGGCCTCCAGCTCCCTTCTTCACACTCAGTAAAACGGGCCCAAACCAAAATACTTGTGAGGTTTGTGATCGAATAAGATTCCAAGATTTGAATGTTGTTTAGAGCCTCCTGAAATGTTCAGTTTTATTGTGCTCCGTGTTTTACAGAAGGCTGTGCAGGGCTAAGGGGGTTATATTTGGTAACTGAGGAGGTATGGCGCTGCGTTCAGAATAAATAAATCTCCCAACACTTAAAAATATATGATTCTGTTAAGTAAAAACATGCCATTATCTGATCATAACCTCAATTTAATGCAGTACCAACAGGCTGGGGACAATTAGTGCCATCTGAAAGGCATTATGTGCTTAAAAGACAGCGAAAGACCAGTGTGCCTGTTAGCTTCTGGTCTGCCCCGAGGCAGGGGGGACTTGGTACAGCAGAAGTGCTCGGGGAGCCCCCGAGGTTCCTGCTAGATACTGCAGAGTAGGGAGAGAAGGCAAGGCAAGAGGCGCTGGGTGCCTGTGGTACAATTACCGAAGAAATGTCAATTAATTACAGTGTAATCTCTGCAAATCTCCCCTCACCAGAGAGTTAAAGCCAAAGCCACAGATTCTCAGGCGGTGGAAATGAAGTCTGTTGAAACCAGGGGATTTGCACTGGTTGAAACTTCAGGAAAATATGTCCAGCCAGGTTTTTTAAAGACACTCAGGGTAATAACCAAAGTAGTCAGTACAAAAATGTGTATCTATCAAAAACAATCACCATCCAAAGGTATTTTAGTCATGGCAGTTTTCACTTTCAGCATAAACCTTGATTTTGTGTGAGAGACCTCACTAAATACTGTTTTAATGATAATAACTCAGCATCTTTCCATATCTAGAAACATTCTGCACTGGAAATCCTGACAGGTAGCTGGGAAGGAGTAGGTGAAACCTGCTACGGGGATGGAGATGCTGTGGCATAGGATACAAAGGCAAAAAGCAATGCATAGTCCAGATTTCTCTCTACTGAAGTGACTTCTCTGTGGAATATACTGGAATGAGTTTTCTCCCCAAAGAAGGAAAAAAACTATCCAGATGAGAATTTCTGGTTTGAAATGCCTCACAGAAACATGACTTCTCTGCACGGAGAAGAGCAGCTCTGACGTTTCGAGGCCTCTCTCTCACCCTCTGCCGAGTTGTCACCCTAAACTGTTCACAGTGTTCTACGGCACGGGTTAAGTGGCGGAGAAGGGCCCCAGCCATGGAGAGCTGGGGAGGAGGGAGGGCAGCCACTGGAAACGGTGTTTATTGACGAGGAGTGAAAGCATGCATGCAGCAGGATAATGAGCTTTTGAGCTCAACTGTGACCAAGAGGAACTGAGCTATCGCCTTCCCCGATCACTAATGAAACAAGTGTAATTTCCTCATCAACATTGGATTCTGCTTAACGACTCCCTGCCGCTGCCATCAGCAGCCCTCTCCGCTGCTCTGTGTAAACGGCAGTTCCCTCGGCGGATGCTCGTGGCACCAAAACATGCTGCAGACACCTGATGGCCTTCCTGGGAAAGTGGAAGAACCGAGGCGGGGATCAGAGGTGCTGTTACTCGTGCAGGAAACCCCTCTGCGGCACACAGGCTGAGCGCAGCGCAGCACCGCGTTCGTCCTGCTGTGAGTGACTAACCCCTGCGGTTTCAAGCGTGTGGCTTGCACCCGCCTCTGCAGCCTGGCACCTGAACTTCCAGGCAAGGGCAACTGCAGGATCCGTGTCCTGCCACAGCATCTGCGTGAACCTCAGAGGCGTTTGCACACGTGACTGCCCCTGCCGCGTGGATGTACTGCTACCAGAGACAAGCTCTTCGCTAGGCTGCGCGAGTAGAAGTCTAGTGAAAGGTTGTCATGGGTAGAACAGAGCAAGCTTTGGTCAGCACTGGTCAGTCCTCTCAGAAGCAGTTTTCCACTGGAAAATGCTGTCTCATCGCAATGGAAATGTTTTGCACGAGTTTGTCAGCTTCAGTGGAGTTTTGGGAAGCAAAGTTCTGAAATGATTGCAAATTGAGACAAAGTATTATGTTTCAACTTTCTTGTTTTGTTTCATTTTACCTTTCTCATCTCATTTAATTTCCTTTCAACTCTGTTATTATTTTAATGTGTCCTGACATCTAGAACATGTTGACGTTACTGAAATGTTTCATCCTGATGTTTGCAAATTGAACAATTTCAAGATTCTGACTCCTCACCCCAATGCAAGATGAAAACAAACGTCAAAAAAATCAGAGTTTTTCATGGGTTGGAAATTCTGCTTTCTGACCAGTTCTATTTTTAGGTCCACACCTTGATTTAGAGAAGACAGAGCTTCTGTCTCATATTCACTCATGTCTGGACAATAAGGTTTGCTTGTGTGTCAGTGTGTTTCCTCAAGATACTCCACGAGCGGGCAGTCTTCTTGTCTCCACTGTAGTTAGAGCACTGGCCCTGATATGTCTCAGCCTGGGGGCAGGTAACAACCCATTGGTAACATCATATTTGTTTTCTCTCTTCAACCTGGACTCTTAACAGAGGTTGCAAGCAAGCACAGAGCATCAATCTCATGAGGCCTATATCCTGTGCAATCTGTGCGCTGGGAACCTTTACTAAACAGTATTTGTTGGTATCTGTATTTAAATCTTGGCACGTTTAGTCTTCTAATACAGAAACCATGAGGCATGAAGTGAGCCTAGCAGGTGGCAGGTTCAGAACAAATGAGGGAGGTAGTTTTCACACAATATGTAGTTAAGCTACGGAACTTCTTGCCATAGGTTGCTACAGATGCTAAAGGCTTGTATGGGTTCAAGAGACACTTGAAGTTTGTGGAGGGGAAACCTATCAAGGGTATTTAATATTAAATAGAAAGATACTAAGCCTGGCTTAGGAAGTCTCTGAGCTGCAACTTGTTGGAGGCTGGGAAATCTTTTGAGAAAGTACCGATACGTACTTGCTCTACTCTTACACCCTTCCCCAGGCATTCACTTTTGGCCCCTGACAGAGAGTAATGGCTGCAGAGATCTGCAGCGCGACCCATTAAAGCCAAGTCTCATGTTCCTTCCCAGGAAGCCTCCTGATCTCAGCTCATTGGCTTCAGTCACGTTAGAAGACAGGAATAGAAGGGCTGCCAGACTGGGTCTGACCGCTGGGGTAGGACTGGAACAGCCAGAACTTGATGCTCTGTGGAAAGATGCAGTAATGACTGCATGACGCCGAAGCAGGCCACTGGAAAGACTTCCTCTAATTGAATGTTGACATCAGATTTAATGTAAAGGTATCCCTTTGACTTTTTTTTTCTTTGAAGTATAACTCAATTTTTTTCTTTCTCGTCCTGTTCCTTTTCTTTTTGGGGGTATCTGTGTGTTGTAGGGGACACTGCTGTCTTACAGATAAGTAGCCTCCACGTCAAGGAGCTGAAATACCCTATTCATGGATGCGACCCCTGTGGTTAGCCGTCTTAAAATTTTTGTCTTGGTTTAGATGTCAGTGTTATCCTTGTGATGAGAATGTTGAACTTACATAGCAGTCACTGAACAACTGAGAAGCTGAGATCAGTCAGAAGCCGAGGAGAGCCTGTTTTTTAGAAGTACCTATCCAAAGAGCCAGCTATTTTGGTGTTATTAATCGTTTCTATATGCCATGAGCTTCTGTAAGTTTTGACCTATACCTGACTTAAATGTTGGCACCTGAGTCTACCTACCGTTACTGTGTCGGGGGTTTTAATTGATTTAGATTGTCTTTGATTCTGAGGCCGAACCGTCTCCCTGAAATATTTAGCATAGCAGGAGATGCCCTAAAATTTGCCCACTCTCACCACCCCAGAAGTTCATCAAGCTGGTTGACTGTACCAAGGGACTGAAGTGGGGGTGAGGAGGGGACCGATCCACTGCCTTTCCCTGAGCTGGAGGTCAGTCACGTCAGCTTCACGGCATAGCCCAAGATTTTGTTGCGCCTTCGGGTCAGAAGCAGTCGGTAGCTTGTTGGCTCTGGAATGTGCCCATAGGTATTAGCCAGTACTTCATGGTATATAAGCAGTGATTTGTCATTTAAAGTGTTAAGACTCTGACCTCCAAACATTTCCTGTCAGTGATGTTTTCACTGTCCTCACTGCAGCGTACGATCGTTTAGCTAGTGAGATCTGGATGAGGGTTAAGTTAGGCTTTTCACCTGTAAGCCCTGGCAAATCATATCGTAGTGATTTAAGAGCTTTCTGTCCTCAGCTTTCTGCTGCTTCAGTTCCCGAGTCATCCCTCCAGTAGCAGAGGTTGCAGAATGGACTGTGTACCTGCTCATTAGCCATCACGGCTCACAACCCAGGGCAGTAACATCAACAGAAATCAGTGGCAGATGAAGTTCTGAGTTCTGAGCTACCATAGCTGAGAAGTGAAAATCTTGCCTCTTCATTTATCTGCTGGGGATGATTGCCAGCAGAGGAGTGGGGAATGGAGCCTGGGAAAATAAACTCTTCAATTCTGCTGGGGTAAACAGTCCTCTCTTCTCCCTGCACACTGGGAGAACCCATGCGCCAAGAGAAGGTGTTTCTCCAGAGGCACTGGGCAGCAAAGGAACAGTTTGCCTTTGGGTGTAGGATTAGGTAAATAGTTTCTTGGATTGGAGGCACTATCTTACAAGCAGGAGGTGGGTAAGTAGTTGGTTGTTGAAAGTGAATAGTTATTTCTCCTAAAATGCTCTTAATCATTGCGGAGTTTGTAGCTAGTTTAAGCTACGGACAATAGGTCCCCAAAAACTGCAGGTGTTAAATTACCATTGATGATTTTCAGTTTGATGCCCTGGCTTTAGATAGAAGGTAAGTTGTTACTCTAAGTTAGTGGACAGCTGAATATCCCGAGCCATGAGCAGTACATAATAATCTGCATGGGTCGTTGGAAAATAATTACATTAGTTAATGAATACTAAGGTTAATTAATTACCAATTAATTGCCACAGGTTATAGATAGCTAGTTGCCCATAGCAGCAGTGAATCAGTTACTAGGGCGAAAGAGACACATTACAGAAAGGGTGGTTAGCTGCGTTGGTTATGGGCACCTGATGATTTCTGTATGAAAAGAACAGGCCTTAGTATCAGCAAAGCAATAGCAAAGCCAACGGTGAAAGCTCTTCCAGCGCTAGTATACCGTGCCAACACGCGTGCACCATTACTGAAGGCTGGAGGCTGACTTACCAGGAACCATTCCTGCAAGAGTTGAGGTTGGGTAGCTGCCTTGTCCGGTCGGTGGAACATGGGGTGGGTAGCCAGGCAAGGTGGTGCTTGCCATATCACGACCTGGAAAGGAGAAGAATCAGGACAGGCAGTCAACAGGGATAAGGTCTTTCAGTATTGATTTGATACCACCTTTCATCCCAGTCTCACGTGGCTAGCGGCTTGATAGGCAAGTGCTATGCAGCCTTCGCTTACACAAGTGCTGTCCATCCACTGAAAATTCTGGGCAAGATTGTGGCGCTTTTGATCTCACACCACAAGAATGGGTGTTAAAAAAAGAATTTGTTTTGTTTCACTGTAGATTTTGGATCTATTTTAACTAAATCAAAGTGGCCCTGGGCTGCAGAGAGAATGGCAGCGTGTTTGTGCCAGAGTAGCTGAGGTCCTGTCTATATGCAGCGGATGCAGTTCCAGAACTGTGGCGATGTTGCTTTAGGGCATGATCAGTGTGCCCAGCACTCACTGGAAAGTGATCCAAGAGTTTTCTGTGCCTGTCCCTCTTCCCACCTCTGCCATTCACCTGCTGATGATTTTGGGCAAGTCACTTCACCTCTCTGTGCTTGTTTTTATGCTGCAAACTCTTTGGAGCAAGGGCACACTTCTGGTACATTTGCACAGTGCTTAGCATGAGTTTAATACTGGCTGGACTCCTTCCAGGTGTTGGTGTAACAGGTACAATAATAGGATCATGTGAATTAGTTTGAGTCCCATTTCATTTTATACAGGTACAAGTTTTTGTTATTCATACTTAAAGTCGTGGTATCTTTTCTCCACCAAAGAAGTAGAGAGGGGTGTGGACTGGGTGGATGATTGTAGTTTATTTTTCATCTCTTAGGAAGTGCAGCTGGAGGCTTCTTGGTTGCTGCCAGAGGCATTTCCTCATTTGGACTGGTTAGCCTGAAAATGGGCCAGCCAGAAGGGCATTTTGCTGTTAGTGCTTATTGCATTTAAATGAACTAAAATCATCTCAAAAGCTGCTGGGAGTTTCAAGCCAAAACCGGGGAAGAAAAATAAAAAAAAAAGGCTAAATAAATTGAGATAATCTTTCCCCCACAGCTGCTGGGAGATTTACGGCTCAACCTCCAATGCTGCCTACTGAGCTCTCAGCCTGTTGCAGACACCCAAAGCCTTCTACATTCCCTAGGTGAACGGCAGCTCACCAAGAACTTTGTGCCATGTTCCTTCGCTAAATTTTGCCTCTCTGGTCTGTTCTAACTGGAGGGCTGGAGTCTGATTTGCCTTTAGAAGTGACAAGTTAAGTACAGCCCATTAACACCACTGGAGTCACTGGAACTGTGCTGGGATATGCCAGTGAAAGAAGAATCAGAGCTGGTTTAGCTGTACTAGTGGCAGAACGATAACTGACAAAGCAGGCCCTGGAACAGGCACGAACCTTGGCTGGGGAATTGGAAATAAATGACAGTTACACAGCAAAGCAAAAACTAATCAACACGGAGCGTTAACCTGCAGGGAGGAAGTTTCTCTGGGATGAGTTAGACTAAACCGGTGTCATTGCTTTCGTGGGTCTTGACTAAAGATTACTGAGGTGATTTGCTCAAGAAAAAAGCAATGCAAGTTCATTCTTTCTCCCCGAAGAGGTTCCTGATCAGTAGCTGATGCTCCTAGCTCACCTCCTCTTAGGTAACGGCACAGAACTACCAGACAACGGCTGAGTCATTTTCCAGCCACTCCCCAATATTGATAAAAATAAACATATAATGCCTCAGGGATTTATATTCTACACGCTTCTACTCTTTTATCACCATCATTCCTTTAGTGATTTGTAGCTGTGTGTTAAGCTGCATGATTAACACCTACTAGATGTAGGGTTTTTTTTCCTTCACATTCTTTTAAGGCAAGAAAGTTTTATGTTTAAAATTCATGTTCTTTTGGGTTTCATTTATTGACTAGCCTGAGAAATAACAACAGGTGACGAGTGGGAAAACAGCATCACTGAAAAGTTAGAGAGAACGTTACGCAGCAGCAGGCAAAATGAACTCATTTTGACACTTCCGTTCAGGTGGGAAGTACACACTCACTCTGCTACTCGAGCCATGCGCACACGCCCCTGTGTTTTTACTCAGACACAAGCGCACAGAGGCTGATGTTCCATACTCCGTGTGGAAAATTCACTGGGAAGTGATCATCTGTCAAAATCCCAGTCTTGAAAAAGAAGATAATGAACAAGTACAGTATCAGCAACACGAATAAGAGTCCCACAGAGAGACTCTTAAAATGCTGTTAGGTGCAAGCAGGCCCCTTCCATTACCTCCTCTCATTACAAACAGGTAGACGGGATTATTAAATTCTTGTACTCCAGGGCTATGGCAAAGCTAGCACCTATCCTGCTCATAACATGCTTCCCACTCCAGCCGTTCTCCCCTCTCCAAGAGCCTTCTGCGCGAGGACCAGCACCTTCATCACTGGGACATCCTCTGGGCTTTTGAACGCCTTCCCCCATGTCTAATTCTCCACACGGGTCCCAAGGCAGGTGCCCCTCCTGAGACACAGTGCCTTCTAGGCCAGAGGCTGGTCAGATATGGCTGCGTCCCTAGAGAGCGGTGTTGTTGGAGAGAGTCTGTTGGCAGACTCCTTGGCTTAGGAGGTGCCCGGAGCTCAAAGGCTCTTACTGTCTGCAGTGAGGTTGGACCAAGGCAGTGTCGTGAAAACTAATGTCCTCTCTGATGTTACCTGCTGCTTTCCTACAGGGAGGTTTAGAAATGCAAATCTCGCCTGACGAGGCAAAGGGAGGAAGCTAGGTCAAAAGAGAAAAACAATACAGGAGCATGAAGGTGGCAGAGGTAAGATGTGTTTCTTGGGCGTTCGGAACTGTGGTCTGCACTAAGACTTTGTTCTGAGAAAGCCCAAATTACATTAGTTGACAGTGGAGTGACAACAGCCTTGGTGGTCACCTCAAATGATTCCCACTATTTCATCCAAGCCCCCCCTGAGCTTCTGCAGCAATGTGGCTTCAGTCACCTTGCACACAAGGTTTCCCCTAGTGCCCACCTGAAGCTTCTCCTTCCTCCCCTCCAGCCTGCCACTTCTAAGTGCTGCCATATTCTGCAGCACATGTCTGCATTTCTGTCCCTCCCTGACAGCCGCCTACCTCAGGCCTGTATTCCTTTGGCTGTAAGATATTGCAGTCTCTTACCCACCCTTCCTGGGCTTGGCATTCAGACGTGATGCCCTGCTTCTTACCTACTTGGTCTGCTGTGTGAAGGCACCGGCTCACACCGACACTCCCAAACCAGGTGACTCAAACGTCGTTCACAACATAGCTACGGCAGCGCTCACCAGTTGCCTATGTCAGACTTTGTAGTCTGTAGAACCCACGCTGAAGGACCCTGCTAAAGTCCTAGAGCTGGCAAGGTGATTCACGCCACAATCATCTACCCTAGGCGAGCAGGCAGTACCCTGGCTGGGCACGCAGCGCCCAGGGGCACGGTGGCTGTTGAGCCAACACAGGCTTTTCCCGTAGGAGTGTTCCTGTACTCAGTCCCAGACCCATCCAACTGCCACACGCAGCCACTGCTAGGTAGTTACAGCTTCTTTTCCCATTTTATTCTAAGAAATGAAGGACAGGCATGAAATCTTTCCGTGACTCTGCTCGGAGCTGAGAACACGTGCTGCATACACAGAACTGGCCCACGGCTGCTCTGGTCCCCACTTGCACTCAAAGAGCTTGCAGCATTCACTGGTCTCCCCGTCAGACGAAACTGAACCCCTTGCCTGCAGCATCCCCGCTGAGGTTGTGGCCAAGGCCCGTTACCTGCTATCAGAGGCTGGCTGCTGGACTGCCCAAAGTGGGCACCATGGTGAAGGAAGGCACTGTAGCAAGGCGTGGACGCATCGTCTGAGAGGGCCATGTGGAAGGGCTGAAGATCAGCCTGCCCAGAGCCGACCGGCGTGGTGGGGGTGAAAGGGGTGAGAGAGGCTCCATGAGGCTCTTGCTTTATACTGAGGGGAGAGGAGAGGTTTTCTGTGGTAGGGTAAGGGATGGACACAGACAGACAAAGGGAACAGGGGGAGGAAGAGGAGGGTGGGGAAGGGAGGAGAGGAAGAACAAAATGGGTAAATGAAAATGGAGTGGTTAAAATCTACAGGGAAATTAATTTAAAAACAAAAATAAAAACAAAAAAGTTAGGAGTAGATCAGAGGAGCCAGTGCTGAGACAACAGCAGCGAACGCACCCGGGGGCTAGGCTCTGACGGCAGGGCAGCAGGGCATGGGGAGAACGGGGTGCGGTGGCGGATGGCAGGGATGGGGTGCAGGAACAGGAGAGGGGAGGGAGGGAGCATGCAGGAGAAGGACGACAGGAAGAAGCATGGGGCTGGGAAGGGGAAGAATGCTCTGAAGCTCCTGTTCTCCCTTTCCTGCTGCTTCCTCTCGCTGGCCGAGGGCGTATGGAGATGCTACACTTACACAGCTTGGCCCGGGGAATTGCACCACTTTGTCTCTGCAAACCCAAGGTAACCTTCCCCAGGACAGCAGCGTGGTTATGAGCATCTATTAAACAGGATGCTCAGTGGAACGGCCAAAGCTCATCAAGCCAAACTCTGTAAAAGCTGTGACAAAAAAGGTACAGCTGAAGACTGAGGTGGTTAAAATGAAAAATGGAACTGTGCAATTAATAGGTGGATGGATAGATAGATAGATAGATTAATCTCGTTCACGGTGGCACACTTTGGCGCTTTGACCGTAAAAGCAGTCAGTACTGACTCTGGTTGTTCCCAGATTATAGTGTTGCCAGACAGATACCTTGACAAAAAGATGTAACAGAGGAAAGGAAATGTTGGGGACTTATAAAAGGTCTCATTTTCATTGTTGGTTGCACTGGACCTCCATTTCTGATGTGCAGATTTGCACAGGCCCAACAGACACAGCTTTGAAACCACTCCTAACTCAGCTGCCAAGTAAGAGGTTTGGGGGTTGGAGAACTCTGTGACCTAAAGCATGGGTACTCCAGAACACCCACTGTTGTTGGGTCAGCAGGAATAGAGTCCTGTATCTGAACACCTGAAAGAGAAGTATGGATGATGTGATCAGATCCGATCCAAAGCATCTAGCAAACATCCACCCTCAGGCAAACAAATTAAAGCCAATAAATGAAAGCCACCTCTCTGCCGTGATGGCAAGTGTTGCCAATGGCCTATGAAATAAGTTAGTTCTAGTGGTTTTGATTTATACAGAGAAATATAAATGTGACACATAATTAGGTCATAATTCTGGCTTCATTAATGTAGAACTGGCTTAATTAACTCTAGGCACCTTATTGTGAGGCTGCAATGCTCACCTAGACGATAAAGGGCTGGGCAGTTTCTGTCTGCTGTTTATCCTGAGGCATTTGTTTCCTAAAGGTTTGCTACCTGGCAAAAATGATAGTTTGCCATCTGTGTTCTCCTCCAAGTACCTCTAACCTGGATGGCCAGCAAAGCTCTCTGATCACTGAGACTCCTTTGCAGCAAAGCCATATGTTCATGGTTCAGCTGACTGGGAAGGATCAGTCCTAGCCAAAAGCTGTACGGTTCCTTTTTATTTAGTTTACTTATTTGAAGTCTCTGGTATGCCAAGTGAGGACTGGAATTTTTTCTCCCTTTTTGCTATAGGAAGCTCTGTTTGGTGAGGACCCTTTGTGTAGTATATGGGGAAGAGAAGCTGGAGTATCTGGTTCTTGTTGAACAGCTAGTCAAAGTCGCCAGAGCAGACAGCACATCAGCGCCCAGCTCCTGCTTTTTACAACTATATACTATCCCACGATCCTGCCAGTGAGCCTTCACGTGCCAGCGCCACTCTCCATGGATGGAGAATCCACAAAGCTGTTTTTCTCCTGCATCCTCTGTCATCAAATGCAAGGAGTGCGCAGATTTACCTTCAGGCCAGACAGGCAGAGTCACCACCAGCAGCCTGGGAGCGCTGCAGCCGTTACCCGAATCATGTTGATACTGGGTAATGGGATGAGTGGATCTATCTGCGGGCAGAGGGCCAGAAGGTCCCCTGGCTTTCAGGGGCTGCAAGTGAAGTCATATTTTTCAAGGAAGCCATTTGACGGTCATACCGAAATAAACTAGGGACACATTGGTCCTGGGCATCGTCTGGGCTCCTGTTCCGGCTCTCCGTCCTCTATGAGAGAGCCGCTGCGGAGGAAAGGGCAGAGAAGAGGATGGAGACGGGCAGGGTGGGTGGGCAGGAGCAAGAGGTGCTATGGGCAGAGGTTAATCCTGTTTGCACAGCCCCCAGGCACGTTGCGTTTCCTAGTCCCTCCCCTGCTTTATTTCTCTTTTAAAGCATGGAATTTTCAGCTATAATCCTTCCTAAACCGCAGCATTTTTCAGGCGCTCTGTGTAAGTGAAACCGTAATCTCTGGTAAAACAGACTGCTTAAGCTGCTGTAGCATTAGACCAAGCTGATCCAGCCCCTGGATTTCCGCTCTGCCCAGCCACCACGGAGAGGATTTCAGCCTGAAAGATTGCCTAAAGCCCCTGCAACGGGAACAACAGTGCCAGGCCTCGCCTTGCAAAGCTGGGAAGGGTTAAGGGCCCAGGAGCTATTTGTCCGGGTGTTGCGAGGCTGTTAAAGCCCCTGTCAGACTCGCAGCAGAGATGAGCCCAGCCCTCTCTTGAACACATCAAGGCTTATGAAGAAAAATTCCTCGCACCTTCCAGAGGCAGCACCACTTACTCAGCGCAGGGGGATAAAGAAGTCAGCAGTAACATGGCAAAGAGACTGGGACACAATAATGCTTAACACTCGTCTCTCCAAGAGCGGTGGGGAGGAGGCAAGGATAAGGTCAGACAGCGAATGATTGCACAACCAAACCTCAGGCTTTTATGTGTCTATTTATCTATCTGTCTATCTTTCCCTCTGCGCTCTGCAGCTGCACAGACTTAACTTATATCCCATGTATCTTTACTGGTGGATGGCATTTACCAATTTTTACTCCTTTGTTGTCCAACTCTCTCCTGAGTAAAAGCACCTGAATTCTGTCTCCGATATAACTCCTGCCACTGCTGTGCCAGAATAATTGCCCCAGCAGTGAATTATAGCTCCAAAGTGTGTCAGTGTAGGCGAGATCAATTGATTGATCTATCTATCCACCTGTGAATGGCACAGTCCCATTTTTCATTTTAACCACCTCAAACTTCAGCTGCACCTTTTTTGTTTTCACTTCTGATTTTCTCCATTCTCTATTTCTTTCGTATTTGTGATGGAGACCTTGCCCCTTCCTATCCCAAGTCCTGCTGGTGCCAGCAAGCTGTGGAGCAGTGCTGTGCTGGCTTGTCTGTGTCGTGGGGGGTGTCCCTCAGCGGGGCTGCGCCAGGGAACCCCAACATATCTGTCCCAAGGCTGGCACACCGACCTGTAATCAAATGGGGGCTGGAATGAGTCTGCAGCCCCCCAAGGCAGCAGAAGTCTATTCCTGTCCCAGGCTCCTTTCTTCTTCTAAATGGCAAACAATATCCTTGTTTATAAGCAACGAAAAAATACCACCCAGTGTCATGGTGAGGGACGTCTGAAAGGGTCAGCAGGGTGGGGATGTAGCTGGAAACGTAGAAGAGGACTACCTATTTTCTGCATCTCCTGCTCCTCTCTTTCTGACTGTACTTGCTGAGTTACGGCTGTTTTCCTTCCTTTCTAACCCTCTCCTCTGTTATTCTGGCGGAGAGCTAGAACTGGTGATCTCTGGCCTAAATTCCCCCTGCGAATGAAGGGATTTTGGCCAGACAGGGTGAGAGGAAGATTCACAGCTTTGGGTTCCTACAGAGACTCGTCACAGCTTTTATTGTGCTCTCTGCTGCTGAAGGGAAGGGAAGCAGGGGGGTCTGCAGGACTAGATAAGCTGCTTGTTTTTCATTGCTGGCTTCCTGGACAATGAGCTACCTGCAACCAGCACTCCTTGTCTTTTCAGTAAACAAAGAATATCAAGATGGCACATCCCTGCATAAGGGTCGGCTTGTTCACCCCCCCTTAACAACGCTGCGTGCCGTCTCGACAATGTTTAGTGTTCTTCAGCTTTTCCTGGGGCCTCTATCAAATATGTCTATAACCCCAGTGCCTCACTCTCTAGAACACGTATCCTCACAGCATCCCTTAGGGATCGCTGTTTCATCTGTGAGGAACTGAGCCCAGAGCACGAGTACCCAAGTTTGGGTAGGAGCCCCGTGCCAAAGCGGAATCCTGTCTCAGGTGTTTTCAGTCCTGAGCTTGTACCCACCATTCAAACATCTTTCTCCATATTTGTGTTCTCCGTTCCTTAGAAAGGTTCCTTGTGGCAAACAGAATGGGAGTGGGTCCTCAGCATTCATAAATGCGTGAGTTTACGCTACGGCCAGTGGAGTCACATAGCTTTATCCCACGTGAGAGTCTTGCCTCGGAAATTGTAGAGGTCATGCAAGAGACCAAACTAGACTGACACAGCAGATCTTTCGCTTTTGCTTTCTGTCATGTTGGAAGAACCACTTTTTCTATAATTTCTTAGTTTTCTAGCTTATCTTTTGCAAGAGCATTATGCAAGTGGCACTGAAGGTAAAGTTCATCCTATCTTTCTTCCCTTCTCTGTGATCTTAACAGACTTTTGCTAGAACAACTGAAAAGTGTACAAAGACTACTGTGCTTCTCGTTGTACCTTTCTCATCTTTCTCTTTGTATTCCTGTTGACTGGAGAATGAGCCATGCGTGTCCAGGTTTATTTTTGGTTTCTGCACAGATCCATGCATCTTCTTAGCCCCATACTTTACTTGTGGGTTGTTGAAATACATATTTAAAGAAACAACCTTGGATTGCTTTCCCCTGAGAGTGAAAACTGTTGCAACATCACCAATGTCAAGTTTTGAAATATATTTGCCCGATTTTTTATAAAACTGAATTTTATAAATCTAGGTTTTGTGTATGATCTAATTAACTGCTGATCTCCAAGTAAACAGACTTGGGAGAGGAAAAAGTTTTACAGTCTTCATACAGAGTAAAAGATGGAGCTTCCAGTAGACCTGTGATCTGGACTTACTCTTTGAAGCTAGCTGAGTACCATTAGCGTTAATCACCTGAGAACTCCACTGAAGTCAACTTTAGGTGGCTCTAAGCCCATTTGTTTGCAGATGGAGCTGATGGAGGAAGATGTGTATTAAAGCCCTGGGGGGTGGGGGGAGAAGATGTGCAACTTGTGCCCTTGGCAAACAGCGAAGGTCAGCGGAGTTCACATGCTTCTCCCTTTTCTTGAGTCCCAGCCCACCAGGGTGGGCAATTACTTCCTGCCTGGAAGTGTAGTATGCGCTAATTCCTCGGTGGGTTGGGACTTGAATGTTACCTCTTAAACAAGATGCTTTTGAAATATATGCTGGGAAATGTAATTAGAACAGAGCATGTTATTTTTTCACACAGTCCCCACTATAGGTGTCTCCAAGATTTCATCGCAATGATACTCTGCTGATTGTAAGATAGGACAGATCTTCCTGGGTCCCCCCAGCAATCCTACACCTAAAAAGAAGCGCCAAAGATCACCGTAAGCTCTCCATTCCTCTCAAAGACTGCGGTGGGCAACTTCAGTTGTGCAAGCAGCTGGCCTGGTTAAATCCAGTACAGCCGTCGGAGGTCACAAGTTGCCCACACCTGCTCACGGGTGTTGCTGAGCTCGGATATAGAGCACAGTCTTTGCCATCACAAAATTTTTCATCATAGCCACACCTGAGCCTTCATTTAGCCTCAAAAGAAAAGGCAAAAACTGAATTGTTAGGATGACTATGTAATTCTTTTCCCTAAAAAAGTCCCTTTTTGCCCAGCAGCAGAGTCTGGCAGCCTGCTGAGGGACATCAGACTGGGAATGCCAATTCACTGCTGTTGTCATTACCCAGTTCACTTCAATGCCAATTTAAGGAAGGTGAAGACAGGATTTCTTTCAGGCCCGCCCCTTTCTGGGTTCCTCACTTCAATATGCCTTTCAAGCCCACGAGCTGCCTTCTTCAGCACCATACAGTTATTGTCGGTGAAACTTCCTCTGGGTGCATGGAAATAGTTTATGTGATTGCTTCCCCCCCCGCTAATCCTGTCTGTTCCAGAGATCATCCATCTGACCATCTATCACCCTCAGCCATTTGGTCCCACAGAAGAGTAGTAACACCTTTTGCCTTTCCAAATTCCTTGGCTAGATAAGATATTATCTCTTCTTAGGGATGGGAAACGGTTGATGAAATTTGGAGGTCCTGTGGACTCCTACTTTTGCCGATTCCTCATCTCCTCAAACGGAGGAGCAGCTCGCTCCCGGAAAACATCTCCTTCATGCTGAGGAGGCAGGCCAGGGCCAGCCCTGCAGCAGCCACGTCCGTGATGACCCCGGCCCATTTTCAGGGCACTGGGGCTGCGGCCTGCCGCCGGCTGCAGCGGTGAGGGGCTGCGCGGGGAGGGTTTGCCGTCCCCAGAGCAGGGTCGGGGCCCTAGCAGTTTGCTGGGGGTGCTCACAAGGCAGCTCGGCCAGGCCCGGCCAGGGCCGGTGCTCACTGGGGCCAGAGCCAAAGCGGGCTGGAGCAAGACAGGAAATCCTCACTGGTGCAAGCAAGGAGAAGGGGAAGGAAATGCTCCCCCTTTCAGCGTCATGATATAAATACAGCTGAATGCAGTGGCCAGGTTTGATCGCCATTTAAAACAGTCGGCTGGATCAGCTTGGTTTACATTGGCACTATGAGGCTGTTTTCGAAAAGGCTGAATTTTAGGGGTGGTAGCAAATATTTTGACAAATACAAAATCTACACTAAACGTGGTTATTTCAGTTTTTGCTAAGTAGATGAACTGCATCTGTGCACATTTAAGCAATTATGTTGTTTAATATACTTAGTCTTTACATATTATGATATGAGAAAATAGTGAACGATGAGTCCATATTATTATTTTATTAGATTAACAACTTTTAACTTGTGATCTGTGTCAAGTTACATTTAGATGAAAATTAGAATTAAATTAAAAACAATATTTGTAATTATTCATGGTAATTAAATAAAATGACCACAAGTTCCCTGACTACCTAAATATACTAGAACAGAAAAAGCAAGCTTTCCTAAGCAGGTTTTGCATTAAAAATGGCTTATTAAATGGAGGAAAAGATATGTAGAAGGAGGAAATTGAACTTATTTTAGAACCTGATTTTAGAACTAATAGATCTCATCCTTTCACACCAAGCTTAATTCACTCACTGACAGAGGAAAACAAATGTTCCTGCTTTTTCAAATCCTAGTTTGTTTCTTAGTTTTGAACAACCTAGTTATTGAATGGAACAAAATTCTCTTCAGTTCACTCACTAAGCTGAAACGACGGGAAGAATATCTTTTCACCTTGCAGGAGGCTGAAGTTCTCAAAAGATTGTTTAACATTTCAGAGAAGCTTTGGACCCAGGTGTCTGGCCAGTGGTTTTGCCATGCTTAGCATCACAGCTTTCTGGAGAACTTTCACAGAAATCAGATGCTGTTTAAGTACTATTTTTGTATATCTTTCAGACACAGCAAGTAGCCTTAATGTCAGTAATTACTTTTTTTTTTTTTTAGCATACGTTCAGGTGTGAATTTAGAAAGTTAACTTAGACTGAAAAAAACCCTCACCCCATGCCAGAGAGCGGAGGTCCGGAGTGAAGTGAGATTGATGGGGTTTGTGCTTTCTCGGTGCCTTTGTTTGACACATCGGGCGTTGTCCTCAGGACTTCTCACCCTGGATCATACTAGTTGCTTTAGGGAAAAATTTGCTTCCCAGACAAAAGGAAGCATTTTCTGTATGGGACCTGGTAGCTGTTTTGGTGGGCAATGATGATTTTAAAAGTTATCTAGTCCTCTTAATAGGTGCACAGAAGCACTCAGAAACCTCCTCGCAGGAAGAGTGTGGGACACATGCTCCCGTTTCAGTCCACAGTAGAAGAAGCTGAAGTGCTTTTCTTGCCCTGTTTTTCTTGGGCTTGTCGTTTACCTTTACTTTTCTTTGCAGATCTTACTGATTGTAGTGGGCTGGCAAATGAGGTCTATTTAGGTAAAACTGCCGGGATTCAATTAAGGGAGGTTTTTCTTTATCTTTGCTGTAATTTTATGATCCATCCAGTGGGTAAATCCTGCCCTTCAGTAGTCTGTTAATAAGCAACTTTCAAGCCATACAGGAAAAGTCCATTGTGTCTTATTTCCCATAGTGCTGCCTCTCTGTTGGGTAACTTCTGGGCTAGATAACTGAGTTGGAACGGACTCTGCTCTCACACTATTAATCCATGTCCCCGGAACTCACAGCCTGGTCTGAAAACACACCACTCTCTTCATGCATGCCTGTTCCAAAAGATGTGACTTCTGACGGCGCTTGAAGAAGGATCGTAACCTTTGTTCTCAAAGGATTCAAGGCTTCTGAGAACAACCTTGTGCTTTTAAAGCACTTCTGCTGCTACTGCCAAAATCTTGAGGTTCTCCTCCGCTCACCTCCCAGGTGTTAGCTACTGAGTTCTTTCGCAAATCAAAGACCTGTGGAAACTACCGAATAGAAGAAAGCTATTGAGGTTGTCTGTGTTTACTTAGCCCTGTACAGATTTATACTCATCTGCCTGGGCTGTCTGCCTTCAACAGAAATAACTGAAGTAGAACATCTCTGAACAACAGAATTCTTGTCTTGGTGTTCAGCTGCATGTACTCGCCTTATCTTGGTATGTTCAAGCTTGGCTCTTTGCTCCTAGGAAGTCTGATGGGTGTCCCAAGATACTGTCCGAGAAACTGTCAGGGATCTACGCTAATCTAGCTATGATGGCCACGCAACATCAAGGCAAGCTGTCGCTGGCCCACTGGCCTGTGTGTGCAGGAAAAGGCTTCTCTCTCTGATACCTCACAAGGAAGCTGAAAATTTCTGCATTGTCTGTTCTCTATGGAGCACAGCGGGAGCGTGTTTCTTAGCCGAGAGCCCAGCCAGCCCCTAAGTGTCAGCTCATTCGTGGAAATTCCTTGCAGATACTGGGCAGAAATGAGGGTGACCTGTCTGCTCCACAGTAAGCAGCTGTTTTTGTTTACTTGCTTTAGGAGATGTGCGTAATAAATGGACCGTCTAAGACGCATTAGACAGAACAATTGGCTGAAAGGCAGTGCTTGATATTGGCAGCACTAGGCAAGGCTGTGCTGTATGTAACTGTGGTGCTCAGCCTCGAACAGATGCCCAGGGCTTTGGGGAAGGCCTGGCTGCACGCTGGGGAGGTGGCTGCCTGCTTTGCAGCGCTGGAGCTCTGCAGTTCTGGGAAGCTCACAGGCAGATAGAGGGACTTCAGCAACATCTGTACCTCACTATCTCACTGCATTCCAGGATTTTAGATAGCTACATATTGTTGAGGTTTTGATGGCTTTTGGAAGGGTCTGTTTGCAGAACGGTGTGAGCTGAGAGAGCGTGCTGAGGCAAGTCACGAGCCAGAGAGAGGAAAAGGACTTTGTCTGAAGTCTTCAGAAGGGGCAAGAATCCAGCACCAGACAGCTTTGGTTTGGGAAGAGCTAGTGATACTTTTTCCTGTCTGGGAAGACTGAGCTGGGGAGACTTTCTTGTAGACTGAAGCTAAATCTTACATCCTGAAGCGACTGCGCACACAGCTTGTACCCTGCCTGGGTGGAGTTGTGTCTCCCGTGTTTCAGATACCACGTGGGTTCACGGGCTGCCCGGGGACGAGAGCAGAGAGGCGTTTCAAAGATGACATGGCAGCAGCAACACAGGCAGCCAGCAAATCAGTACTTGCTGTTTCTGCAACATCCCTTCTTGGGAGAGGGATCTGGGTGATACCTAGGAGCCCTGCATGCTCCCAGCCTCTTCCTTAATTTCCTGGCCGGGGCAGATCAGGAGGCAGCACCGAGTTCCTCACCTCTCTGGCCCTTCCTGAAAGCATTGCCTAGCCCATAGCAAACATATAATGAATCATTCATCTTTAATAGATTATGCAAATTGAGGACATCAGATCAATGAAGATCAATAACTGCAACCATTTAATTGCCAGCAAAAACATTTTAAGAATGAGCATTATCTGAAGTCCTTTCTTGGGTAATGGCACCATTAATCCAAACATTGGATCCTGGCCTAAGTGTAGAGGAAAAATTCTCCGCCCCTCTTTCCCTGCTGCCTTTCAGGGTGTTGCGGGTTTTTTTTCCCTTTCCATTTCCAGTTTCTGAGTTTCCCCATCATTACCACCAGTGAACAGCTCCCAACGCTAATAGTTCTGCTTTTGTTACTCTGTGCTGATTGAAATGTCGCATACAGATTGAGATGTTAGTGCTAAGTTGCCACCTGGGAATGTCAAGCTGGGTCTGAAATGAACTCTTCTCACTCTTGGATCCAGATGGATCCGATGGGGATGTTCTCGAGCTGAGCTGGGAGTGTTGCAGGGAACAGAATGGGGATGGCACAGGGTGGGGGGGACATGAAGAAGATTTTCTGCCTCAGCCCACAGCCTCTTCTGTGAGGCCAAATCTGTCTCCTGCGGTCCCCTTGTGAGAGTCATGTCCAGAGCTTGTGCAGTGCCCCCAGCCTTCTGCTCTCATGTTAATGGGCTGGAGAATGTGCCATCTTCGCTTAGGCAGAAGGACTAAAAAGAGTTAATTTTAATGGCTCTTTCGAATCTTAAACTCTGATTTTAGGCGCCTCGCCTTCACATCCAGCTATGGGGATCTGCCTTCCACGAAGGAAGGACAGTGCTGCTGTCCTACTGGCTTTGCCCCCCGAAGACAGGAAAGTGTATCCTGTAAGAGATGTAGATCTGCTAAATGGTAGATGGATGCCAGCTGAGGTTTGTCTTGCATATGCAAATACAAAGAAAGGTAGAACAATTTTGCCACAGCTGAGCCATTTTTTTCTGGTTGGCTGAGAAACTGCACGGCTGCAAGGATCCTGGATCAAGCTGTACAGCAGCCAAAGCCATCCAAAAAGCCTGGGGGTGTCACTCTTTCGAGACTCTCCATCAAGATGCCGTTTGCCTCCCCATGGTTCTCAGTGGCAGTCTGCAGACCTCACACTGCATCTCCTCTGTGTTTGGGGTAACTGTTACTCATCCTGCCCGCTCCCAAAGTTATGGTAACCAAAGGTTGCAGGTAATAATACGCCTTTGCTCAGTGTTTGCTGAACAAGCAACGGCTGCCTGCCTCAGGCACGAGCTGCCTTGACCTGAGGGGCTGTTTGCTGGGGCTTCTGCAAGAAAACATGGAGACACAAGCTCCAGTGCTCTTGATTCTGTGCCAGCAGAGGACAGCTTTTTGGCCAAGAGGGAACAGCTCCTTCCCTTGCTAGCAGGACTTACACCTCTTTGTTATAAGTTATTTCTCAACTGGGTTTGTAGAGGGGCCGCAGCAGTTGCAGGGCAAGGGGATGTACTGAACAGGGGGGCCTTGCCACCTGCTCTAGCCGCCGAGGAGGCGACGTGCAAATCTCCGGTAGCGGTGCGAGCAGTGCAACTAAAGCCTGAGAGGAAGGGCTGTGGCCCCAGGGTGTCTCCTCGTGGCTCCAGACACGCACAGGGCAGGCGGTCTGACCCCAGCATCGGGGCGGCGTGCCCCGCAGCCCCCGCACAGCCCCAGCCGCTCGGCTCCCGCACGTGCCGTGAGCGACAAGGAGGCTTCTGTGAGCCGCTGCTGCAGAAATTGCCTCCTGTGTCCCTGCACCCTGACTCCTCTACTGACTTGCGCTCGCTCCCATTTCCTGCTCTTCCAGGCACACCAGAGTTTCACGTGCCCACATGTGAGGGAAGGGGGAAGGCTGTGAACAAATTCCTTTTCCTAGCTGCTGTTAGAGACTCGTGGGCTTAAGGATGAGGGCGTTCAGCAGTCGCTGCTCAGCAGACCTCAGTATGTAGTTTGCAAATGCCAGGGCTGAACAAAACTTAAATTATTATTTCTCCCAGAAAACCCCAAGTGTGGATCGTGGATGAGCGACAACCCTCTTGTTCTCAGACACAAAGGAAAAAATCACAGTGTGAATTTGGACACATCTCTCCTCCACCAGCATCCATCCCTACGCCCCATCTGGGCACACAAGTTCCCAGCCCACGCCTGGGTTTGCCTGTCTTTGCGTCACACCTGGGCACCTCTGGATGTACCCCAAACTGCCAATACTCTGAATTTCAAGCTTCTCTTGAGCCCTTACGTCCTCCACAGTCTTTCTGCCTCTTTCCATCTTTGCCACAGAGGGATATCTTGCATTAGCAGAAAAAGCAGAAGCTCATGGTGATGAGGGAAATAAATTAAAAGCTTGGTTCTGCTGTTTGGTCAGGCAGCTTACCGGTCACCACAGGGTACGTCTGGGGTCCTGACACATTTGTCCCCAGGTCTGGGTTAGCAGAGGTGGATAGACTTGATTTGACTTCATCGAGACCAGGGGTCAGAGCTGGGAGGGAGTACTCATTACCCTGGGGAAGAGAGGAGAAAGACAGCTCGCTATTGATGCGCCGGGAGAGAGGGAAGGGTGTGCAGATGGGGGGGAGGAAGAGGAGCGATGCAAACCCCTGCACAGATGGGAGAGGAGGAGGAGGAGGAGGAGGAAGCGGAGAAGATGACGTGACAAGAGAGTTGCAGGGGGGTTCCTAGGGTGGACTGTCCTGACTGTGTGCCGCTGCGGAGGGGAAGCGGGGAGAGGGACGCAGCCCCTTGGCTGTGTGCGACTGAGCCGAGACAGGGACGGGGACGGGGACGGCTGCCTGTGCCAGCCCAGGGTCCTCTCCCCTCCGCTGAGCTGTCTGCCTCGGTGACAAGGGCCGCAGGGACTGGGACAGGCGGGCTGCGGGAAGCAGCCAGCGCTGGCCCACCATAGGCAGGCTCTCTGCCGAATCGGCTGCCTCCCCGCCGCTGCCACCTCTGTCCTCGCTCTTTAAAAACAAACAAAGAAGCCTCATCCCCTGGCTCTGTCACTCTGTGCACTGGGGTATGAAATTGGGGAGGGGGGAGCCACATGGCTAACAGAAGGGTGGGAGGGGGAGAGCCATTGAATCTGAAAGGGTGTCCTGTCCGAAAGGCTCTGGTAATTGCCTTTTTATTGCGGCAGCCTCCGGACCAGACGCGGGAGCTGCAGAAACCGGGAAGGCTACAAAACAGCAGGAAAAGTTGCTCTGATTAATATTACGTTAAATTAAAACTGATTTTCTGCTCTTTCTGCTCCTTTTTTTTTTTCCCTGCGCTTCCCCAGCCCCCTCCCCACATCTCGCCCTCCTCCAGTGGCTCCCTGCAGGCTGCCCCCTCCCCGCCCCGGCCCCTGCCCGGCTAGCACTGCCTAGTCATTTCCAATTCCTTCTCGTATTGATCTTCCTGTAGAAATCAGTTTTGTAATTAGCTGCAAATTAGGCCTTCTACTGGGGGTGAACCTGCCCCCTGATTTATCACCAGAGTAATTCGCTGTGATCGGAGAGAAATTAAAATGAACTCAATTAGGCTTCGGATTTGCTTTATGGGCCCTGCTCAGAGTTTCAGGGGGAAAAATGACTGTGCTGGTGCTTAATAGTCTAATGAAAGTAAATAAAGGTTATTCATTGTAATAAACCCAGGGACTCTGGGATGAAGGGAGTCCACAGCCAGCCTCTCCTTCTCTTCCTTTGTTGGTTTATGGCTTAGGGCGGTTTAAAAAGACTTTTGATTTTCATTTTATTAAGACAAACAGCTTTTGGGATAAAAGGCCGGGGGAGCCGGGGAGTAAGGGAGAGGGGGGGCAGAGCTGCAGAAGTGCGGAAAACTAGGTTGGAGATGGGAGTCAAGTCTCAGCTTTGGGCCACGAAGGAAAATGGCCCGTCAAACCCAACCCCGTGGCTCGCTGGTCAGCGGTGGGATCCGAGCGCGCCGGAGTTTCCGTGCAGTGCTGCGTGCCGGTGAACACGCGTGGCAGTGCTTGCGTGTTCATGGCAAGAACGTGTCCGCGTGCCGGCAGGTGTGTGTGCGGAGGGAACGGCAGGCACGAGGATCGAGGGAGAGCACACTTGGATCAGCACAGTGATGTGCTCACACTGGACAGTGCTGTACAATGTAAACGTGATGGATGTGCAATAACAGGTCAGCGTGAGAACAAGGGGTGAAGAGGGGCTGAGTGATTTCGGAGAGGGACTCTCCCTTGCCATCATCCTACGGGCGCCTGTGGGTCCCCGTTACCAGGCCAGGCCCTCACCTGCTCAGATTTGATGTGCTCTGATGTTTGAAAGACGTCAGGGTAAGAAGGACGCTCAAAAACTCGATCTAAAGCTTCCAGCTGCTGCTGGGTGAAAGTGTCGCCACGAAGGTGCTTCCGCAAACTGTCCACGCTGCTCTGGGAATCTCCATTGGGAACTGAGCCCTCGGACACATCTGCAGGGCACAGACAGAGAAAACAGGGAGTTAGCACCGCCCTGGCTCGGGTCAGCACGGGGTGCGGGGCAGGTTCGGAGGGGGAAGGAGCGGGGCCCCCCGCCTGCACCCCCGGAGCGGGGCTGAGGGAAGCCCCCTCCTGCTGGCTGCTCCCCCCGGCTCCGAGGGGCTCTGCTGCCCGGGGCAAGGGAGGCTGTGCAGAATGGTGCTCGGCTCAGAGATGAGCTTCGGTTCTGCTGATTTGCAGTGTTAAAAATTGCCAGATCTCCATTGCTGAGCATAAAATGGGAGCAAAGCACAGCGATTAGCATCGCTAGAAGGCTGCTGGAGAGGCAGCTGACAGAGGAACCCGAGTGCTGAGGACGGACCTGTGCTGGAGCGGGCTGAGGAAGCCTGGCGCGGAGAACGGGGTCTCTTACAGCTTGGAAGGGAGGCACTCTCTGTTGCAGCTCCCCGGTCCCGACAGAAGTTATATCTCTGTTATCATTTCCTTCTCATCTGACCTTGTCCTGTCAGGCCCCAGCTGAGCCTTTCGTCCCCCCCAGGTAGCAGGACTGATCCTGTTTCTGGCTCCATGTCTCCCCACGGAGCGCCTGTCCCATCCAGCAGGCATGGGTTTCTGTTACCATCTCTGTCCCATTCTCCCACATGTAGCTCGTCATTTATCACAACTCCTATCTCTGTTGTAAAACTCCCTCCAAAATGGGAGGAATCTTTGCCTCTATTGGTCCCCCTTCCTATCCAAAACGAATTCTTGTATTACAAAACCTAGTCCTGCTCAGTGGGAATCGGCCTTCCTGGTGTTCCTTTGTTCTTCCTGGCAAAAAAGCTTTCTCTGGTAGAAGCATCGCCAGAAGTGCACCTCTGTCCCTGCCACAGCCCTCTGACACAGCCCAGCCTCACTGCAGGGCCTCCTGCCACCTTCCAGTGTCTGTCACTGGTGTGCCATCCCGCCTCTCACAGCCCACACCTTCCACTGTCGGTGTCACTGGTGTGCCATCCTGTGCCCCTCACAGCCCACACCTTCCAGTGTCTGTCACTGGTGTGCCATCCCATCTCTCACAGCCCACCCATCCCCACCGAGGTGAGTCCGTTATAAACGCCCTGCCCCATCCAAAGAGAATCTTTCCCTGTGATAAACCATCTTATCACCCACCTGGGTTTTTTTTTTCCCTGTTATCCCCCAACTCAAACGAGGCGCATTTATCTCGGTTATAACCCCTTTGTATCTGGAGTGAGTGAGTCTCCTGCTATTAGCATCTGTCACATCCAAGGTGAGTCTGTCTGTTATAACCTCCTGTCCCAGCCGAAGTGAATCGTCCTTTGTCATAATCCCTCATCTCATCTGAGGCAAGTCTGCTCATTATAATCTTCTCCAACTGTGCGGAGTATCTTTCTGCTGTCACCTCGCAGCCTAACTTTGGTGAGACTGGCTGGAATCCCCTGTCTCATCCACGCTCATCGACTTCCCTACCCTCCATGCTGACTCTCTACCAAACGTCCTTCATCAGACACAGCTCTGACTCTCTTACCACCCTGTCTAACCTAAGAGCAGGTTCTCCCTCCCATGCTGCGATTACCTTCCTGCTTTGTCACTACTGTTCCTCATGCTTCAGCCTTTCTTGGTGGCCTCTACTCTGTGGATCTCAGACACTTGCTGTCTGTCAGGAGAGGGATCAGTATAGACCTTCTCCCTCCTCTGTGTGACTGCGAGGTGCTCGTGGGCAGACGATGCTCCCAGGAGCCTGGAGTGGCATTCACCGTGCACAGCGGAACCGTGCCACTCCGCCGCTGCAGCTTTTGGCTTGTGGCTGGTGCTACAACGGGTGTTTTCCTGGCACAGTTAATGCCCGGCTGGTGGCCCAGAGTTATAACTGAGCCTGCTGCCTTCTGGCTATGAGATATATCCGTTTATAGGTGATTATACGATATGATATAATCAATAGTACATTATATACAGTAACGTAGTACAGTACCACTCGCAAGACCATAGAAAATATTACGTATTGATTTGTCCCAGCCAGCAGCCTTCCCTCGAGCAGCCCCTTCTCTCTTTCTTCTCCACCCCTAGACAGAGCAGGGCTGTTTACTGGCACCCATCCCCGGCATTTTCTCCTCTCCTCTCCTCAGGCTTATTCGCACAAGGGAAAATTCTCAAGTTCCTGAAAGCTGGAGTTCATGACAGGTTTGACTAAGATAAAACAGAGCAAAGCCCAGGCTCAGTGGACGGCACGCTGTGTGTGTCAGTGCAGGTTTCATGTTTTAGATGGACAGGGCTGTCACTGCAGGGGACAGCTTTCGGGGGGACTAGGGCAGCGTGAGGCTCGTGCTCCCAGTTCCAGCAGGCATTTCTCTCTGGTGCTCCATGCAGAAGGCTGCCACAGAACTCGGAAAAAGACCCTGTGTGTTTCTGTATCAGCGCTTATCTCAGCCCGTCTGCAGCCTGTGAAGCTGTTTGCCTGCGAGGATGCTTCCACGTGTCAGTCAGCGTGCATGGCTGTGCACACCATGATGCTAATACACGTGGGTATTTTTGCAGCAGATCATTATTCGGGTATTCTTTAGATTCTGCATCACCGTGCACGCTTGAGCAGCCGTTTGTCTGCGGCAGCTGGCTTAGGCTATATTTGATGTCCGAGGATGGCAGCCCTGTGCTGTGCGTGGCGCTTGGTGTCAGCAGACGGGTGTTCCCGCATTTGGTAAAACTTCCTTTGGTTGTCATTAAATCAGGTTTTACCCATCGTGAGCCGCCCTGGGTGGCTGCACAGATTAGTGCACACGTGCACGCCCATTTGCAATTCCCGTCTGCCTGCGGAGCCCTGTGCACGCGTGTCTCCCGTGTGGCACAGGCCGTGCCTTTGTGTGAAGCAGCTGAAACCACAGCTTTCCAAAGTCGCTGTAGGAGTCTCTTTTCCTTCATTTATTCAGGGGCCCTTCAGATCTTGACAAATCTGTCACTCTAAATTTGCGAGAGATTATGGTGCTCTCTCCCTAGCACGGAGAGAGGTGATATATGATATCTGCTGCCCCTATTGATTGCCTGATCTGGTGGCAGAGGGCTGGCGAAATGAACTTGAAATGAACATCATGCCTCAACTCATTGTGCGTATAATACACTACTTAATCCCACATTTTTCAGCCGCTATGGAATTCAATTGATCAATCATGTCCCTCTGATAGTACTGTTTTAGGGGTTATTGCTGCTCTGCTCGCTGACCTTTTATTTATTTATTTATTTGTGTCAGCGCGTGTGTGCGTGCACGCACGTAAGTACCTGTGTGTCTTTGGGAAGCTCAGGCCCGGCTGCTAAGAAAGGACCTGTGTAGGCAGTGGGAAGTGAAAGAAAAGGATGAAGGGAGGAGAAAGGGAAGGAACGGGGCTAGATAAGAAATCAGAATGATTGAAGCAAGCAAATAGACGGGGAGAGGTGGAGAAGCTGTAAAGAGAAAGGTGATGCTCTGGTTTCGGCGAGAGTTCTGGCAACGGGCAGGGGGTGGGCACTCTGCCATGGCCTAGGCTGTAAAATCTATGAAAGAAAAGGAACTCCTGACCAAGGCCCGTCAGCTGCCGCGAGGTGGCCCTTGTCTAGGCAGCTGGCAGTAGCACTGGACTTCATCATGGAAGGGCACACAAATCCCAGACTTCGCAGAGCAATAATATGAGCTGTGCATATGGATTTTACTTATGAAGCAGAGAAAGTTTCACAGGGATGATCCTGAAAGACAGGTTTATATGTCTTGTATTGCTAACACTGAGACCTTCACAGTCATGGATCATTATATTTTCTTCAAAACCAAAGGACTGTAAATCCCCTGTGTTTGTTTTCTGGTGTCAAAACCTATAGAGGATGCGTTTCCATTTTTTTCCCTGAAACTGCAAGGGACAGACACTTCTATCTGGTTTTCGATCAAAGCTGCAGTTCTCATGCAGGCCTATGGCTCTGTGAGCTGGACTACCAGAAGCCTCAGATATCGTAATACGCAAAGTATGGGAGCCGACCACTGCGTGGACTTGAGCACAATGGCAGTAAGGAGCAGAGGGGACTTTAGGGAAGAGATGGGGTCCATCAAACGGCCGTGGGTGAAAGCGAAGGGCTCATGGGCAAGCTTCGGTCAGGAAAGACTAGCAGATCCCATGAGGAATGGCCTCGTGGTGGGCAACAGTCACTGTGACTGATGGAGAACAGCGCCAGGAGTAAAAGCTTCAGGGCTGGGGATCTGCCAAGAAAGCAGTTCTTGGAAGACGTGCTGCGGTGAAGCAGGGCTTCAGCTGCACGGTGAGCCGGGGGATGCTGCCCGGGTAGCTGCTCTAGCTGTGCCCTGGGGAAGCATCGTCACCCTTCCCAGTTCCCTTTGCACCAGCGAGGGAAACTGTGGTACCGTGACACAGGGACAACTCTCTTCAACCAGAAGGGTCTCAACAAACGGCTTCAGAGGTGAACCACGGCCTCGGTCCCTGTGCCCCCCACAAGAGCACACGGTTGCTGTCAGCATGATCGGGACTGGCCCTGCGTGTGTGGACAGGAGACATCTGTCCTCCCGAGGGGCTGCTGAGGGAGCGCATGCAGCCAGCGTTCAGCACCAGCCTTCAGCACGAGACTCAGAAACGCTCCACGGGCATCACAGGAGTGTTCTGACAGATAACAAGGAAACGCTGGGCCAGAGGACACAGGAACAACCTTAACTATATCTGACACAGGGAATATGCCCATCAAATAGCTCCAGAACAAGGAGACGTTCCCATGTCCAGGAGCCACAAAGACCCCATCACGTGCACGCAGCACAAGGCAGTGTAACACGGTTCCTCCCCTGGCGCCGGGTGACAGAGAGCAGCCCTGCTTGGGCTGTGACGGGGCCATCTCGACAAACAGTTCCGAAGCACTGCTGACACAGGAAGACCTTGGTGGCGCAGACACACACAGGAGGGTCAGGAGAAGCCGCGCGGCTGGCACACGGACAGGGAGATGCTGGTCTCTTTCGGGCAGGGTCTGTTCGTGCCCCCGTGACAGGTCTGCCTGCTGCCTCGTGGGGCCCCAGCCTCAGCTGCAGCCCATGGCTCTACCCACACAAATCGCTGTCCTAATAAAAGCGAGTATGGTGGACATGAGACCTGCCAGCCAGGTGCCACAGCAGAACCCATCGAGTTGTGGACGCCTCTGAGTGGAACGCATCTGCCGAACGCAGTGGGGCTGCGGAAGGGCCATCCCTCCGCGCCAGCGAGGCCACCCTGTCCTGTCCCACAGCCCGCCCTCGTCACCGTCCTCACTGGGGTGCTCAGCCCAGAGCAGCCCTGCCCCGCTCCCCGGGCACTCGCTGCCACGCATGCTGCCCGTTCCCAAGCCACCCTTTGTGTTAAGACCATGCTCTCCCTTTACGCGATTCCCCTCCTCCGTTTCCCCCTCTGATGTGCCCCCGTGTCCCCGCAGCCCGGGCCCCTCAGGCAGCTCTCCTGGCCGTCCCGGGGGGCCCTTCCCCGCGCTGCTAGTTGTTGCAGTTTCAAACTCAATTGTTCTCCTTGGTACTGAGGCAAATGGAGTCATTAATTACCTTCTATCGGCTGGGCCGAGTTCAGAACGCGATCGATAGCCAGCGCTTGTCATTCACGGCAGCCAGCCCTGCGCAGAGCCTCACACCACGTTCGGCACGGGCCAGGGACGAGCCCAGTGCTGTCAGAGCCGGGCTTCAGGCCCCGGCATCGGGCTCCTGCTGGGAACAGCAGATCCCCGGCCTCTGCGCCTGAGCAGACCCCTGGCCACAGGAGACCAAAGACAAGGACCTCAGCCCAGTGAGCGGATCACGCATTTTCACGTGGTCAGAAGCGCCTGGTACCGGTGTTCTGGTCTGCACAACCTGATCCAGTCTGGCTATCACGATGTTTCTCGAGGCTCCGTTCGCATCCTCGCTGATTATTACACTAATACTGTACTCCCTGTGGTAGGGACAAGGACTAGCAGCCAGAATATGGCAATCCTGTGGCCTGTTACCCAGTGGGGCTTGGCAAGGAAGGCTGTAAAATCTGGATCACATTTCCTTCAAGAATAATTTTTACAGCCTTTTGCACAGCGTGAAAGAAGGCGTCATCTCTAGATGGGTCAGTTCTGTGCTTCAGCACGTAGTAGTGCTGCAAGAATTGTCAGGGCTTTGACTGTGATAACCGAACTGGTGGGGAGAAAGATGAACCTCAGGTCCAGGTGGGAAGGATCCCCAGTGAGTGCGGGATGGAGGTGGCAGAGCATGGAAGGGGCTGGCCAGGTCCAGCAGCGCACAGAGAAGGAATGTTGTCAGGGATCTACACCGTAATGGTGAAAGAAGATCTGGTACAAGTTCAGGGTGTGTGCAGTATCCTGCAGAAACTGGGACAGTGGGAGACAAGTCCTGGTGTAATATCACCTCGGGGAAACGCATCAGCCTTCGTGAACTTTGCAGTCGTTCATATTCCTGTGTCCATTCGCCTCAAGGGAATCCACAGCCTGAATCCGAGTGTGCTCATTGGCGGTACTGTGCTGGTCCAGGTGTCTCTGTGATTTAAATGTGCCAGAGCCACATAAACTGTGTGCATTTGTGGCTTTCAGGCTCAGAGCAGGAAGGCTCAGAAACAAAGGGATTTTTAAGTTTTGAAATGAGCGTGTAGCTCGGATGAGGAGCCGGTGAGCAAGGCGGGCTGCTGGTGCAGGGAAGCGAGCATGCCCGACCGAGGAGGAGCGAGGCGCGTGCGGTGCCTGGCAGCTGCGGGGCTGCGCGTGACAGAGTACCTCAGATGGAGCAGGGGTGGGCAGCGCAGCTTTAATGCAGGGCTTGCATGAGCAAAACAGCAATGCTCAATGAGAATGTAAATGAAATGAATTGTGTGTGCAAATGCGTAATGATCTGTGTACTCGGATCTGTCTTGGATTATCATGGGAGCATGCAAACGTGCATTTAAGGAAGTGAGTCTGTGTATGTGTATGAAAATCATATGTATTTACTACAGCATCTAAGTGTATCATTGCAAATTCGGCCCAGAGCATCTGGGAAACGAAGTCTGTACAGACTCAGGTTTGTGCCGTAGGTGGTAAGCCAGGGGTTAGGCTGCAGGCCGCTGCCTCGGATGCGTGTACTGCAGGTACTGCATACAGCACGTGCCGGTGGGCAGACGCGGCGTGTCAGCCCGGGCGGGCAGAGCCGGTGGCTCCTGGGCAAACAGCCACCGCAGCTCTGCGACCTCTGGGTGTGCTGGGGGCGAGTGGGCATATTCTGCTCTCAGCCAGGCTGCTGCAAACCCACGACAACTCCCTTCCCTCAGAAGAGGCCCTAGGGATTTGTACCAGTGTAACGGGGGACAGAGCGTGGGTCCCGCGTCTCTTAGGCTTGCCTGTTAGCCAGGCAGAAACGCAGCTGCCCCCGGGACCCAGTACACTCGCTGTGTTCGTGTTGGTGGAGTAGCAAGCCGCACCATCACACAGTGGGCCAGATCCTCTAGTTAGTGCGACTCTGTAAATCTCTCACGTTCAGTGCTGACCTACACATCCTGAAAGCTATCTGAAGGGTCATCCTGATTTATGCTGTTGTGGTGTCCCCAACATGCCTTTAGTGTGGAGCCCCTGGGGACAGCTGCTGCCACAGGAAAGCGGGGCACTGGGAGCTGCGCTGTTGCCCCTGCCAGGGCAGAAGATGTTCTTAGCATGGCTGGAGTGACTTCGCTCCCTCCTCTCATCTCCCCAAGCCCATTTGTTGGGGAGCTGCTGCTTGGCGGGATCCCCCTTGGTCAGCACATAAAAAAGGGTGGCTTTTGTTAGCTCCGAAGGACAGAAGCAACGCAAAAAATTACATCGCATGCAGCCCTAACTATGCTTGTTTAGAGAAACTGCTTGCATTTATGAAGCCTTTGGTGCGGAAAGCAGGGCTGCAAATGACTGCATCAGAGCGACAGTAAAGGCCATTAATTTCCTGTTATGTTTTCCTGTGTTGGGGGCTTTATTAATTTAATTTTACACTGTCGAACAACAGCGAGCGCTGACACCGCCACACTCGGAGGGTTTTTTTTTTCCGAAGCACTGCTTTGCCTGACATGCAAATCAACACTGCTGTCGGGACCGCTGGAGACAGGGAGGGAGCACAGAGCGGGGCTGTCCCCATCCAGCCCCAGCTCCCCGTTTCAGGGAGATCCCCGAGATGCCAGCTGAGCACCTGGGCTCAGCAGATCTGGATCAGGCCATGGACACCCCTAACACGCAGTGTAGAAAACACGAATTCCTCTTTAGCCTGCCGGGTTCCAATGGCTTGGTCCCCCACTCTTAATACCTGCTTTTCTTCCATTTCCCTTGCTCTAGGCTCTCCCTTCCTTTCATTCTACCTTATTTTCCCCTCTTCTACACTTCTACCTTAGCCTCACAAGTCGAAGAAGGCTGCCCCTAAGCCAGGTGCTAGTGAATCATGTTATTGGAAGCCCTTCTGAGTCAGCACTAAACCAGTGCTCAAGCAGAGTGTTTTTAGAGCTGCCATTTTTGAAGTGCCATAAAACAAAGGCTCCAATCACTCAGAGTCATTAAAATTCCCATGGCATTTTTTGCAAGAGTGCAGACATTAACCTGGCTGTCCTGAACAAAATCCAGCCTGAGCGATTACCCACAGCATATCTTAATTCTCCTGTGGTTTCATTTGGACATGGCACAGCAAAATTTCACTGTTGATGCTCTGTATTGTTCAACATCTGCCACGGTCCACCCGAGAGTCAGCCGTGTTTCAGTAGTAAATGAGATCTTCAGAACGGGAAGGTTAATAAACAGTGTATTATAGAGGATGGGTAATTGCAAAATGCCATGCAATGAAAGAGCTACAGGCTTGCGATCTGCTGCAATCTGCTTGGACTGTCACTATGCAAACCCTTATTCTGAACGCTCACTCCTGTAATAACTGTAAAGCATTGGCAGAGTAACCTGGAGACTCATGTAAAGTCCCTTATGGATACACGGAGGGTCCTACACTGGTATGACCTCTGCCAGCTGTGTGTCGCAGCTGTGTTCCAGAGTGTAGGAGGTGGTCCCCGAATAAGAGGGGCCCCAGTCGCGGGTGGCAGTCCATCTCCCAAACAAGAGAGGGCTGTGCAGGCAAGAGCCATAAGTATCTCTGAGGATTAGCCAGTGGGGTATTTTTTTGATTTGCTGGCATTTAGTAAACTTGTCCCAAACTCTAGGACGCTTGCAAGGTCAATTCTTCTGTTCAAGGCCTACCTCGTCCCACACTAGATGCCAAAATCCAAAGCAAAAAAACAACAGCTCCTTTGGGAAACCAAGCACGGAAGTGTACCTGTCCTTCGTAACAGCCTTTTCTAAAGCATCTAGGAGAGGACTAGAAGGCACTCAGGACTTGATGGACATTTCATACACAATAACCACCTCATTAAGGTTTAATCCGATGCCTACAAACCTGTTCCGATGCAGATCCCCTAGCTTAAAAGCAGAATAACACCTATAAGCTTCAAAAAAAGGCTGAGCCAGTGAAAGAAAGAAACCCTGACCTACTCCACATCCAGATGGAAACAGTGATACCCATGACCTAGCTCCTGTTCTGGCACTGTTTTCCTGTGTGTTTTCCTGTAGCTGTGTGGGAGGAGGACTTTGTATCTTGAACCTGTTGGGATGTAAGCAGGAGGACGCCTGGATGGATGAAGGAAACGCAAAGGAGAAATGTGAATCTAGGCATTATTTTTAGGCCCGTTGACAAAACTCTGACATTTTAAAGGATGTTAAAATGGGCATGAATTGCATTTGACGCCTATTGAAAGTGTCCTTTATTTTATCTGATTGAAGCATGGAAAAATCACCTTCAAAGAATTATGGATGGAGACAGACAGAAGAGAGACAGACAGGCGTGTCTGCTGTGTCTCGCTAGATAGGTATATGTAACTGCTTCTTTCAGGATGTCTGTTGTTAACAGAGTTGTCCTCCACAGGCAAGGTCTCAGAGTTAGCCTAACCTCTGCAGGCTGCTGTTCGTCTCGGGTCTTGCTTGGCAGCTACGGAGGTAGCTGAAGGAAATCTAGTATTCCCTGAAAGGGTCCTGAGATGTTCACAAACAGCATTTTTCTTTAATGCAAGTTCTTGTGGCAAAACTAAGCGCACTGGTTTGTCTCTCTCTCCCCACTCCACTCAAGCCACCTCCTTGCCCCTCATCTATCCAGCCAGTATTCTTACGGGCTAATCACTCGATGAGATCTCGTTGCTTCCCCCTGTGATCCAGCGAAACAAGGCTAGAGGATCTGATGCTATCGCTCGGGGAAGCAAAGAGCTCCTGCTTTCCTTCCGAACAGCAGCAGCCTCCGTTTTGGGAGGAGGAGGGGTTTCGCCCTAGCCCTGAAGGAGAACAGGATGCTTAGTGCTTGCCTTAAGCACAAGAAGACACTCCTCTGCAGGAGCGATTCCCAGCTACCAGCGGCAAGCGATGCTTAACATTACATGGACGTAGACTCGGGAGTGCAGAGATAGCCAAATCAGGAGCTAATTGGCGCACTGGGGACTGACCATCGGGCCCCCCTGGCTGCTGGGATGCAATCGGAAAGAGGGAGAGAGGGAGAGAAAGGGTGAGAGCAGGAGCCGTCCTCCGCCGATGCCTCCCCGAGGCTGGGATTCCTGAGGCCGCTGCTGCCTGGTGCTGTCAAGGTCAGCAGGTTCGGGTTCACTGAACGGTCAGGATGGTTTGAATTACTGGCACTGCCTGCCGATTCCTCCGCTCATCGTGATCCGTCTTCCAGCACCGGCTGCGGGATGCTCTCCCCGGCCATGTGCTGCGCACGGTGTGGGGCACGGGCAGTGGCAGAGAGGGAGATGCTCTTGTTAAGAGGATGAGTTTTTAGGAAGATTTAAGAGCTAAGGCAGTGCTGAAGAAAGGCACATGCTCCATGCGCTTAGCACGTGGAGACCGCGCTTCCAGAAACAGCAGTTCTGGTCCGTTCTTCTTTTAGCTGGAGAACTGCCCCCTGCAAGCTTCTGCCTTTCGTGAAAGTGAGGAGAATGGCTTGAGCAGGGCCTGTCAAACCCTTATGGGGTGAAGAACCTCTTGGTGGGGATTTCTGTCCAATTCCACACAGGTAGAATGAGTGAGCAAAGACTAACGTGCAAGCCTTTATGTAAACCACGCTGCTAGGACGTTTTCTGCCCAGAGGTAGCTGTGTGAGCAGGGTGAAGGGCCGGAGCAGCCAGGCGTGTTCCTGTGAGGAAGCACCAGAAGGTGCTCAGGAAGCTGCCGGCCAGCGAGCAGCCCAGCGGCAGGCAGGCTTGGAGCCGCTGGCAGGGGAGAAGCCGGTCCGCAGGCGTGTGCGTGTGCACAGGCAGGCTGCTGGTGCCACAGGCGTGCGCCCGGGCGGGCATCAGCGTGCGGCTGAGTGCCTACACGCGCGTGTGCGTACTGTACGCATGGGCTGCCCAAGCATCCGTCACGGCAGCAATAGCAGAAATAAGCACATGAGAAGGATGGTGGCAAGAGAGAGCAATGAAAGGGAGTCAGAAGAGGCCTGGGGGCTGTGTGGGAGCTGTGTCCAGAGTTTGTCTTTGACCAGAACGTCTCCACGGGTATCACTGACTGGCTTTCAGTGGAGTTTCACTACAGAGAAATCCGGCCCTCTCAGTCCGTAAGCTAGAGTGCTTCTCTTTGCTTCTTACTCTGAGGTTTGTCGTGCACCTCTGTGAGTCAGCTACATCTGCCTGTAGCTGTGTATGCGGAGCTTTCGTGCTCGCTCCTCTGCACATGCCCACCACACACATTCCTACACCCGGAGGAAACCCAGGGCGATGCTGAGAGCAGAGCCGCACGGGGCTGCCCGTGCCTGGTGCCCGTGCGTGAGGCCTCCGGCGCTGCGCTCCGGGCTCTCCAAGGCACGGAGGAGATCAGGGCTAGCCTGCCACCGTCTCCTCTGTGAAAGGGAAGCCCTCGTCTCTGGTAAGCTCAGCAGGTTCTCTGTGTGGCCTGGTCCCTGCGCGTTAGGAAGGACGTTGTGCCTACCATCACCTCTGCTCTTGACTGCTCTCCCAGTTCCCTCTCCCACGGCAGAGCAATGGGCTCTGGCAAGAAGGGTCAGGGGCAGTGCCCAGTATGGTGCTGGTTTGCATTAATGAGATACACGCAGTGTAATCCGGCAATGGAGGCAGCCCTACAAAAGGAGGTAATAGCAGGCTGCCATGAGCAGAGCAGCTCAGGTAATTGGTTTATCTATCTAGAAGCAGTAGTAGCAATCTCTGCACAGACAGAGTAGCAGTAAAGTCTCTTCCTTAAGGCTATTTCCTTTGTCTTTTCAATTGCTTGCACATCCATGTGAGATAGAGAGAGAGAGAGGAAGAGAGAGAGAGCTAGAGAGAGAGGGAGAAATGTTAATTTGTGAATTAATGGCTTTTCTCAGCGGAATTGTAAATTCAAATGTCACCTCACAGGGTGACACTACGCTGGGCTGCTGAAGAAGCAATGATAAGATCCCCCCCATCCCCATGCTGACATGTACCCATGCCCCTCCCCTCCCCGAGAGATAGCTACGGAGTGGAACATGCTACTTTTAATTTGCAATAACACCACAGCAGAGGGATGTAAGAATGACTGCTTTCCCACCCTCCCTTCCACAACAAGCCGGGCCACATCCTTCCCTTTCCACCTCTACCTCTTTCCACCCCCTCTTCAACCCCTCCTATTTTAAACTGAGTCCAAGGCAACACATTATCTCAACTCCCCCCCCCCCAAACTAATCAAAGGATGAGCTCAGGGAGGGCTCTTTAGAACGGATGCCTCTGCAACCCTCTCCTCTCCTGCAATAATCAGGTGAATTAATGACCCTGAAGTTAAAGTGAGCGCTGATACTCCGGCGTTGTGCAGCGTAGGGGAGAAAGCCTTCATTGTTTTTGAGCAGGAGGCGGGCAGCAGCAAGGGAGATTCATGGATGGAGATTGAATATGCAATTTTCTTTCACCTTGCCAAGAGCTGCCCCTGGGCTGTGCCTGGCCTAAATTTTTTTTTTCCTCTTGCCATCTCTGCCTTATCCGGCCCTCCCACCTCCCTTCCATTCTTTCCAGAAAATTACCTTCAAAATTGATTTCCACTTTTACAAACAAATATAATGGGAACATGAGGGGGAAAAAAAAATCTTGGGCTGTGATGAATTAGGGCTGTCAGGTGCTTCCAAGTCTCCTTTGTTTTTGTTTTACTGCCCGTTAGGTTCTTTGTTTTCCCAGCAACTGGGAACAGTGCCCCTGCCCACGCGGTCCCTGTGGTCCATGGCTACCATCACAGGGTACGTCCACCACCTGATGTCATCACGGCGTTGTCCCTGCTCTCCATCACCATGAAGCAGGCAGCCACTGCCAGCAGCCCGCCCCAGCCCTTCACACCCGGGTGCAGCTGATCTCCCCGTGGAGACCCTGCCCGTCCCACACTGCCGGGGACCCGGCTCCTGCAGCCATGGCACAGGTCTGCTCATTTTCCCCCAACCTGCTTCTCTGCCCCGCTCCTCCTGTTCTCCTTTGCCTTGTTAGCTGACTCTTGATGGAGGTTTCCCAGTCCTCCCTGTCCTGATAGATCAGCCTGGGTAGCAGCATGTCGCCTTGACCCCTGGTCTGCCTCAGTGCCACGTCACCTTGATCCCCTAGCAGCGTTGCCCTTCTGTCTCATTGCCATGTCACTGCACCCCAAAACAGTGTCATCCCTATCTCCCGCTGTCATGGCACCCTGATCCACTCTTACACCAGTCACCAACAACCCTCTAAAATACCATTTGCCTGCACTTTGCCAGCTATCCCTGGTCTCTGTTGCAGCTTATTCTGTCAGCCACTGTGCATGAGTCTGGGATCCTCACAGACCCAGGCCCCACGCTCCCTCTGGCTCCCATACTCTTCACATCCGTGGAGAAACGTAACAGTGACCTCCCTGAATGCGGGCAGACCCAGCGTACACCTCATCTAGAGTGAGCAGGAGGATCCAGGCGAGACGGGCAGCAGCAAAGCCAGGGAGCAGCCTCTGCACCAGCGGGCATGCGAGCAGGCAGAGATGCTGGGAGGAGTTGTAGCTGCCTGCCTCCCGCTGACACACGAGCTGCCACAACCCCTCCCAGGAAAGAGCCAAAAAGTGGAAGGAGAAGACCTAACCACAGACTAAATACCCATAAATGAACAGTCAGCCGAGCACACGGTCAGGGCACTCTCACAAATAAACTTAAAGAAGAGGTCCATGCGTAAGTAAGACTCACAAAACGTAGCCAGTAACGTTTAGAGACACAAGAATGCAGACGGGGACACAAGGAGGTACTAATGCAGGTGCATGTCAGTTGAATGTAATTTCCGAATAACAAGTAACTTACAAAAATATACACACACTAACTAAACCAAAACCTGGAACTGGAATCAATTTCCTTAAATTCACATATACAAAATTAAATAAACAGATACAAACTATTTACATAAATAAACAACCTTCACACAGGTAAGAACAACCGATATATATGTAGGACATACACACAAATATATAACCCCAATGCAAGTACACATCTGTACAAACTATGTACAGAAGTGCACAGCACTAACAGGCTACATATTCATATCCAGCAAAGATACAGTGATATGCCAAGTATGTGACAACACATACACACAGAATATGCATACAAATATACAACATTCATATGTAGGCGCAAAATGTAAATACAAATACCTGGCATGCAGAGAAATACATAGCACTAATGCTGAGCCATACGTGCCCAGGCATCCGCATGATCCACAGTCTGCATCCTCCTACTAGGCAGTGTTATACACGGCTTAACGTACACATTTCCAGATCTCCATAGGCATGCACAGAAATACGGGTCCAACCTGCCACTCAGCCCAGGGCACAAGCACAGATAAGTAGAAACCAGTGATCCTAACACAGAAATACACAGACCAAACAGGCGTGCATTCCTAGAGACACAAGTACGGGCGCAGAGACGCACACAAACGCGGCTGAAGCCAGACCAGCTTGTCTTCAGACAGTGCCAAACCCTGCCAAACCAAGCAGCACCAAACTGCTTTCGGTGATGCAAGCTGTTAACTCTCCCTTTGCTGAAGTCCTCCCGAGCAACGCGTGCCCCCAAACTCGCACGCAGACAGGCACACGCTGCCGTCCCTCTTGCTAACAGCCTGACCTCCGGCGTCGTGGCGCGACGCCCACGTCGCTGACAGTGCTGTGCCGCTCCGCACTGCCAGCTCCCTCGCTCGGTCTCCCCCTCCTTGCTTCCTCCACACACGCTCTCCCTTTGCTGACCATCCTCCTGCAGTCTACGTACAGAGGTGCGGGGTGAGCAGCAGGCGCCTTTCTTACGTCGTCCCAGGAGCTTCAGCAGCCAGAGACCCTCCGGAGGGAGGAGTGGGTGGCTGCGGAGAATAAACTCCCTCTTCAGTGTACATTGGCATCTAGAGTGGGAGGGAGCGTTACCGACACTTGCGTGTACAGGCACAGTGAGCTGGGTGTCCCCTGCGCTGGCTCCAGCCGACGGCCACTGGAGGCCCAGCCACGCTGTGTGACACAGCCGGGAAAGTGGGAGGAGGACGCTGTCAGAGTGCGAAACACTCCAGAACTGCTCACTCCACGGGCCAGCCGCAAACTGCCGGGTGCACGCCCTGCAGCTGTGTGTGAGGGTTCGAATGCGGGGCTGGCACCTGAGGCAGCGTAACTGCACGCGTGCCTGGTGTCATTAAGACTATTGCTGACCTGCAATAAAGCAATCATACAGAACGACGCAGACACCTCAGCTGTGGCGACAAGAAATCACAGCACGCAACACCGCAGGCAGCAGCGCTGCTGTGTCATCTGAAGGGCTCAAAACACGCCGTTGTCTTCAGCAGCACCACGGGCTCAGGAGAACAGGAACACGCCTCGCACCCAGAGAGGAACACACGTCAGGGGCCACGATACGGCCAGGGGAATGGCTCACTCACACTCTTTGCAAATGCACGCAGGCAGCATAGGAAAGCAAACGTATTTCCCCACAGGACAGTCAAGGGCTAGACCTCTCAGCACTAGTACAACCACAGCCCTGGCGAAGCGTCATCGTACTGCAGATGACAGCGTGAGCACGCTGTGTGTCCTGGAACAACCCCAGTGTGCTGGGGAACAGCACGGTCATACTTCACGCAAGCACACAACTCGACGCAGCGCTGCAGGGACACAGGCGTACCGCCTTCGCTCGCACAGCCGGGTGACAGTCTGTTGTCAGCCGGCACAGTCCATCAGCCGCAGTAACGACTACGTGAACTGCAGTGACGGTACAGCACAGCCTGCACCAGTGCACCAACAGTTACAGCACTGGAACAACCTTACTGCATGCAGACGAACCACCAGAAGTAATTCACAGCCACCTCTGTGAAGACTGTAACGGCCTGGAGCGTGACGGGGCAGCGCAGCAAGCGGTGACACAGTTAATCCCATCGTTAGTGTCACAAACCCACAACCTACAACACGGTAACCACAGCCACGCTGCCTGCCAGCACGGACTGGTGCCACTGACAATGACACAAAGGCATCTGAAATGTCACAGCCACGTCTCCCAGATGATATTGTCGTTGCCACTCTGAACAAGACAAACGGGACCATACTTGCAGTGGCACACCCAGCTGCTGCACCTGTGCTCAGAAACGCAGACCTTCTTCAACACATTGCACATCGCTCCTCGCTGTGCTCCTTTCCACTTAAACACTCGAGTTCAGAATTTCCTCCAAGACAGCCCATGTCCTGCGGCAGTGTCTAAAAAAACAACTTTCATGACGGGGACTGCCGCAGACCTCCCTGCCTCACACTCCACCTGAAGGAGGCATTTCTGCTTTCCCAGCAGGAAAATGAGATCGTGGCCAGGCAGGAAGATCCCCAGGCCGAACGCTGTCAAAACCCTGCCCTGCAGTCCGGGTCCTCCCGTTTGGAATGAGCTAACATTCGTTGGAAAACCCCTCCGGACCTGCCGAAACGCTGGTGACCCTCCGTTGTCCCCCTGCACTGGCGCAGCCCTGCATCGCCTCCTTCGACGCAAGTGGCTCTGTCACCAGAACGGGAGGCGAAGCAAGGAACGGAGGAACTTCGGCCTGCTCCGGTTTGCTGCCCCGTCTCCGCTGGGGACTCCTTCCGCAAGCAGCCCCAAGTATTATTGCCGTTTACAGTAGCAGCCACTCCGTCCCCTCCTCTCCCACAAAACTACTGCTGATATTAGCGCTGATCACAGTAACAAGCCTGTGGGTTTTATTACTACTGATACTAATAATACTGGACACATTCCGCCTGCTCCCGCCAATAACAGGCTGCAGATACGATCCCTGCTAATGCTGATAATACTGGGGGATATTATCTCTGCCATTGTCGGCACTGCAGATATTATTGCCAGTAATGCTGTCAAATACTACAGATATCGTCAGGGACCAAGATTAATAATGCTGAGAATGTTACGGCACCAGCCTCCCTGGAACACGAATCCCAAATGAGAGTTTGGGTCTACAGAGGCATTCTGTCTGGAGCCCGCTGTGGAGAGAAAGAGCTCTTTCTAAGAAGAGTGGGTTTGTAAAGATCCCTGAAGTTTCACCCAGCTGGAGATGCTGTGGTACGCAGGGAACAGTTTGAAATACTGTTTTCGTATTGTCTAATTTGTCTATCCAGCTATCCATCTGTCTGTCTATCCGTCCTTCCCTGTCTCCCCGTCTCTCCCTTCTCTTTATACAGAGCTCAAGACTGCAAGATGAGTGATGCTCATCCTTTGTTAGTGCCTCTGGGTCACCCCAATTCTCATCCTTTTAGCTATCCATCGGGGGTTATGGAACGACAGAAATATTTGCATATTACTTTTCCCCATGATCCTTCTGGACTTCTCACTGCTGCTCCGTAGTCTGACAGTGACCCTGCCAAGCTTGGCCTGCCATCACAGCGTAGTACAACATTGGGACAGGGAAGAGCCAGGAATTCCTGTCTCCAGCTGCAGCTGGCTACTGCAAGACCCTCAGTGGTCTTGGGGAAGTCATTACATGCTGCAGGGCCACTTCTGCCTCTGGTCGATGGTGGGTGCAGGTGGTGGGGAAGGTCGGAGGGAAATGACAGCGACAGTGGCTGTGCCCACAGACTGCAAGAAATGGTGCACACTGCGCTACACAAGCGGTGGTGACATGGTTTAGCCAAATTATTTTAAAAGTCATAGGAGACCAACTCTCTGCTTCGTCTGATCTGGTCCTGAAGTCAGAGGGTTTACGATCACTGAAACAAAAGGAATACATGGTCTGAACAGGGCCAATCCTGACCGTCCTTCCTAGGCGCTCGCCTGAGGAGGACACACTGAGTTCTGAGGAAGGACGTGTGATCTGACAGTTCCTTGCTGTGGCTAGTGGCCACTCGGAGCCACCTCCCTGCCAGCTCCCTCTTGATCCCACGGTCTCCCCAGGCCACCCGTGCAGTTGCCACCACCACATTTGGTCAGTGGGGTTTCCCCTCGTCCCCCAACTCCCTGTGAGGGACACAAGTGGCTGTCAGCGCCCACCACTGAGCCCACCTCGTGCATCCGTCTGGCTCCTTCTGTCCAGCTTGGGAGTTCTGCTACATCATCTTGACACATAATTATCTCTCCTCTTCTTAATCATCTGTGCTGCTGCCTAATGCAGGCACCAGCTGCAGCAAGGGGGACCTGGGGGAGGGGGTGTGCTCAGAGAGACTCCTCCGTCTTTCGCCCACCCTGTTCCCCAGCCATCACAGAGGCTGCTAACCAGATTTTCAGAACCGGGGGTTCAGGAGCAGCTTGGTACTGCCCCCCTTTCTGCTGAACTGCGTTCCTCAGAGAGGAATCCTTGCAGCAGAGCTGGTCCAACAGAGCGGAAAGAAGGAGAGAGCAGTGCCGCTCCTCCTGCCTCTTTCCCTGCCGCCTTTAGGGAAGAGCCACCCCCAAAACGCTGGGAAAGCAGAAGAGCATCGGGAGCTCACAAGAGCTTTTCAACGCGAGACTAAACCCTGCGGTTAAAAAACTGCAACAAAACAGTGCTCAAAATCTCTGGGGAGTACTGAGAAGGTGCATACATCCAACGTGAGCGTGAAAGAACTACCTGCACGGGGTTTCCTGCCTGGCCTTCCTCATCCCCATCCCAGCTAGGAGTGACCAGAGCCCTCAGAGCTACAGGGGAGATCACCCAGGAGTGAACACAGGTCACTGGCTGTGCAAAGCCTCCCCTTGGACCCTCCTGGCCGTAGGACCCAGCCCTGCAAAGTGAGCAGGTCTGTCAGCATTTCTTTAGGCCAGTGTGAGCCCAGATAACTCAGCTCCTGGCTCGGGGTCAGCAGCTGGCGGGGGGTCCCACGCGAGGCTCCTCCGGGACAGGATTGCGACGTCTCCCTGCAGCAGCTTTCTGGGATGGCAGGATGAAGGCTGTTCTCATGCAGCTGCCACCTAAAACGCTGAGAGCTGAAGACAAGCAACGTCTCCAGGATTGTCTGGTGCCTTTTTGATTCCTCGTAGGATAAGTGGGCTCTTGGCCAACAGCAAGGAGCTGCAGAGTGGTGCTTGCCCTTTATAAATCAAATCTGGGATGAACTACAGACAGGTGCGGAGAGTTGTTCTTACTGTCAGTGTATCATCGTGAATTGTCACAGTCTTAGATGGCTGCTTGGCTGTTACTGTGTTTGACTGTACTGCTCAAGGAAAGCTCAGGTTCTGAGGCTGGAAGCGGCAGTATGGCTGCATCTAAAGTGGGATGATCCTTCCAGGTATTTGGAAAGAATAGCTGCTGAAGCCAGTCTGAACTGCTTCATCGCAAAATGAGATATGGAGGCACCATGCTGAGAGCTGGTGATCACCACGCTAGACTGAGGACGAGGGTTCACAAAAACCCCAAATAACTGCCAAGAGATTTGCACAACTGTTAGAGAAACTTATCACTCAGTTTGAAACGTCACTATTTCCCGTATACATAATGATGGGAGATGCTGGAGGGGTTTGCAAGGTTTGCGGTCTCTTATTCCTGACATTTTTTGACTTTGAGGCATTGGCTCAGCCCTTCTTCCATGGCTGCACTTTTCTCTTAGCTGGGCCCTGCTGCCATCTAGCTGGGAAATGGATCTTCCTCTGGGCCTGATCCAATTTCCAACGCATTGGCAAAAATCCTCCCATTTGCTTTAATAGCAGCTGGATTGGGACCTTGCGTCTGGTTTTACTTTGTGTTACGGAGGACGGGGTCACGATGACTGCTGTTTTTTCTTGGGATTATTGTGTTTATCGGGATCAAAACCTTACAGATGTGTACCTCACCAGAACCCATGTGAGAAAACCACTAGCGAAACCCCAGAATGCAACGTCGCTCTCAGGAGAGCTTTCTGTCCCCCCACGTATCGCAGAGAACCCGCGCGTTCTCCAGCACCGCGCAGCCCTGGGGCTGCAGTGCACGCAGCACGGCGAGCCACCGGCACTGCTCAGAGGTGTCCCCGCGCAGCAGGCAGCAGTGCAAAGCAACGCCCCGAAGGCAGGGCTGAACTGGACGCGCTGGTCAGGCACTACTAGAACAGTTCACCTCCTGGCCCTCAGTTTTTGAATGCATCAAATTAAAAGAGCAAGAATTAAGAAAAAAAGTTTACAAAGCCACCATAAGAGCACCAAGACCGTACCCGCCCCTCCGGACTAGACCCAAGGCTCCAGCTTCTGGCTCATTTCAGGGTTCACTTTGCCCTGAGTCCTTCCCAGCAGGTAGGAAGGAAAAGGAGATAGATAGCTCAATCCTAATTCCCTGGAGCCCTAGCGAAATGCTTAGCTAACATCTGAGGGATCACAGCGCTTGGAAGACCTCCTGTTCTGCTTTCAGACTGTTGCGAGCACGGCAGTTCTGCTGTGGTAGATGCTACCCACCGGGCCCTCATGATGGCCAGCTAACGTAGCTCACGGCACGTCACAAGGCAGGAACTTGTTTGCAAGGGGAAGGAAAGGTGACTCCTGCATTGCTGGTGCTTCTCCGAGATGGCATTTTGTTTGAAAACAAGAGAGTCAGGGAAACTGTGTCTACCCACAGTTCAAAGTCTGGGCACCTGCTGGCACCTGGGGAGTTCAGTTCCAGCCGTTTCCAGCAGTGAATGAACCTGGGATCAGCTCCAGCAATGGAGACGGCTCTCTGCCTGCCGAGCAGATGTCTGGAGACACAGCCTGTCGTGACAGGGCCTCGGAAGAGGAGCATTCCAAGCCAGCAGGGCAGTGGCGGGGAACTGGTCTCTGTTGCTAAAACTGATCTAGCCCCTGGAGCAGCTGCAAACCTTGGCCTGAAATTGGAGCCTGTACATGGGGACAAAGAATATAAAAGGGAGGATGAGCTTCTCCCCTCCCCCTACCTTCATCACGTTTCCTCTTCTCGCCATTCGACCGAGGAATCCCCAGGATCCCGTTAATGGAGTAAGAGCCCACTGGATCATTGGAGGCACTGGAGACGGGAGGGGATGCTGTGCTGGGCACTGGACAAAAGGAAAAGGGAGAAAGGGCCATGAGGAGAGCAGCGCAGCACGCAGGGACCCCCTAGCTCAAAGCTACACGTGGCACCGGCCTCACAGGAGAGCCTGGGCACTGCGCAGGCTCCCGGTCCCTCACACTGCAGGACTCGTACTCGCTCTGCTGCTGACGTTGCTGCATCCCAGCTATGCCAGTCTGTTCCTATACCACAGCTCCACAGCCTTCCAGTACAGGGCCATTAATAACAAGCACGCGTATTCCATCAAGAAGCTAAAGCTTGTTGTCATATCCCAGTTCGGAGCAGGCTTCCCAGTGCATGCCACGCTAACGGGGTGCAATGCTGCACAGGCCACATTCTCTAGTGGCTTCCTAGCCCACCCGTATTTTGCCAGATTACTTCCTCTCAGCATTTCTCCACCAGCAGCGCACATGTTCCGCCTTAGCCAGACAAGCCTCTTACACGTCCACCCAAAACACTCACTGAAAAATTACCATCTTAGCATAGCTTAGAAGCACTTCAGTGCTGGGTCCATAAATTCAGTTGCCTGCTAGAACACGCAGTGAGTCGGTGATACGTACTCCAACCAGATTAACAAAACCCTTCCTGTTGCACTGACCAGTGTCAACAGACAGACTCCTTTTGCCACTCAGGGCTGTCCAAGATCGCTCATGAGTTTCCAACAGATCAGAAATGACAAGTCATCCAGATTAGAAATGATCACTTCATGATAATCAAGGCTTTAGAGTATACAACAAGCAGAGCTATATATCCAGCAGGCATGCCCGTTATGTCTCAGCATGTCCCAGTAGTGGGGAGGATACCCCAGTTCTCTTGTAGGCCACTACCCATCACTCAGCTCATGAAGCACTGACCTGAAGCAATCGACACCTCCAATACAAGCCTTCCAGGATGGAGCAGAACCTGTCAAGACTGTCCGATATAGACCCACATGTCCCAGTACATCCCAGAGCAACGAGAGACTCCAGTAGCAGCACACACGATCACTGTTCCAGCTCGGCCGATGCATTCCCTAGACATTGCACTACTTTTCCAAGAAGGAATAATATCTGCCAACTCCATCTGTTGTGGTCAGTGATTCCCAGCCCAGTGAGCAAGTCCAGCCTAAAAGGGCATCCAGAAACGCTCTTCCATACTGGCCCATTAATTTCATTGTGCTCCTGAACACAGTTCGTGTGCAGGATTAGATCTGCCGGCTCTGTCCCATGTAGACCAGCACCTTCCAGTAAACCGTCCTATAGCAGCTGATTCTCAGTAACTGACAGTATCCAAGACAGTGACTTAGGCCACAAATAAGCCGCTGCATTTCACAGTATCCCACAACACTGCATGCTTTTTCCTGCTCTGAATTGTTACTCGATAAAGCTGTGCTAGCAACAGCAGACCATACAGCTGACAGAGGCATCAGTGAAAAGTACCTCCCCACACATCCACCACAGCACCTTTAAACACAACAGACTAGGAGACGTCTGGTCACTTTATGACAGCCTCCATCTTCTGCTCACCTTGATAAGCCCATCTCCCCCAGCGGAAAATGCGTTTTGTCAATGAAATACACCCATAGGATACCTGACTGCAGAGCTAGGACAATGAAGAACTCGGTTGTGAGGCATCAGGAATACCTTACCCTGGTCTGTGTATTACTAGCTCTAAGAAATGGACTAGTTCCAGCAAAGGGAGAGAAGAGAAACTGGGAGAGAGGGGGGAAAACAGAGTCAGAGTAAGGAGGAGACAAAAGGTGAAGACTGGTGCTTAGACAGGATAGCGGCAAATACTTCTCTCTAGGGAGGTGAAGGAGAAAGCGTGAACGTGAAATGGATGTTAAGGCAGAATCGCTCTGGGCAAACTCCTACCTCGGGCTGGATTCTCTGCCATGATTCCCTTCTCTGCAGTGCAATGAGGGAAAAGAAGAACAGAAACCTCTGATGTCCACTGAGGTTTCTTTCCCCCACCCCCTCCTCCCTTTTGCTCTGCTTAGCATCTGCTTGTCAGACTTTGTTCCTCAACTATGCTTCATCCTCATTTCCACTCCTCCTGCCAGCATGCCTCATGCCAGTCTTCTTACCGATAGTATGTCCTGGTGCCGTCACGCCCGTCCCGCTCCCGTCTGGGGTTGGGTGAAAAGGTTGCTGAACTTTGGTTCTGATGATCCTGGAAGAGAGCAAAGCATGTTCAGAACTCAACTGCAACTTCTCTGTGCCTTCGCATACCCACGACCCCAGCTACCAGAACCCCAAGCCCGAGCTGAGCTCTGGGTGCCGCAGAGTGCCTTCATTCTACCGCTTTATTGGCCCCGTTCCCAGAGAACTGCGCTAGCTCTGCTCTCTCATCTTCTTCCGAAACGTGGATGTTCACTGTGTGACTGTGGTGCTCAGTGAATGAGTTAGGATCATGGCCTCAAGTTGCACCAGGGCAGGTTTAGATTGGATATTCGGAAAAATTTCTTCACTGAAAGAGTGGTCAGGCACTGGGACAGGCTGCCCAGGGCAGTGGGGGAGTCACCATCCCTGGAGGGGTTCAAAAACCATGCAGATGTGGCACCTGGGGACATGGTTTAGCAGGCGTGGGGGTGTTGGGTTGGCAGTTTGGCTTGATGATCTTAGAAGTCTTGTCCAACCCTAATAATTTTGTGATTCTATGATTCTATATCTCCTGTGTGTTAGCAACTGCATTGTCATTTATGGTCGGATCTGCCAGCATGCCCACAAGGCAGTCTTTGCAGCTAACAGAGCCACTGCTGGATTTACAAATGGTGTAGACTTAATTTTGTTGTATACCTAAAAAATGCCTTTCTGGCATAGCACTGAACACTGTGAACGGAGGGAAGGCTTGCCCAAAGCCCTCGCCCTTCATAAAGGGGAAGGTGGGAGCAGAAGGCATCTGTAGGAGCTGACAATGGGATACAGATCACCAGGAAAAAGAAGCTCCAGCAAAGAGGGCAAAAATCGGTGTTTATCAGGTGGTGAATGAACGCAGCATGGGAACTCAAAAAGATGTCTCAGGGAATGCCACAAAGCTCATAATGCAGCTCAGAATGAAAATAAACTGAGCTCTAATTGTCAGTGCTCCGTTTCTTGTTACACGCAATCTGTCACCTCTAGGTCACTGGTTTAAACCCAGCTGAGGTCAGTGGTTAAAGAAAGTCACTCGCACCTGGTCCTGGGCTGGGAAGGTCCCTGTCCACCGGCAGACGCTGGGTACCTGTGCCTCGGGAGCGCCAGTCTCACTGACACCATGACCCATGGAGGCTGTGGAGACCACACTCCTTCCTGAGACTAAAACCAGCGTCTCCAGTTAGGGTGAAGGCTGCAGATGCTCTTCAGCCTGACTTTCTGGCGCTCTGAGCCCTGTGTTGATTAGCTTTAACTTCTCCCCAAAAACCTCTCCAGAAAGTGAAAGCAAACAACGCGTTCTCCCTGCCCACCCTAGAGCCTCCCTGAAGGATTCGTTCTGAAGCTTGGCAAAACTTCAAAGAGCAGAAGTGGGGCTTGTGGGGAGTATGGCGTGGATGGAGATAGAGGCGCTGAGAGGGCATCTGTAAAAAAGCACAGCTCCTGAGAGTGAAACGTTCGTAGGAAAGAAGGGTATTTCAGAGCGTATCACCGCAGTGTGTTAGGAAACTCCGACACACACAGGACAAAGCCTGGGCAGGAGCTGGAGTGGCAGAGAGGCTGCCTGGGACATAGCCGGAGGGAGGGAATGTCGCGGTTCTGGCCGGGGATGGAGATGCAGATCCTCAGCCCACGCGGGTCAGTGGCACCGGGGCCCTAGCCCGTAGCTGCTGAGGACCCGTGCAGCGGGTGCCTGAGGGCCTCTGGGCCAGGTTCCGAGGTCAGGCTGGTTCGCACTAGATGAGGAGCTGACCTGAGAAGTCTGTGCTAGGGCAAATAATATAACTTTTTTCTTGTTTTGTGTTTTTTTCCTTTCTTTTCTCTTCTCTCACATTCCCCCTAAAACCCCCTGAAGTGCCACTCTGGTTGTGTGAGTTTATTGATTTCCCCCAGCCCAGAGAAACAGAAAGAGGGGATGGGGTGCAGGCGAAGGGATGGAAATAGAAAGCTATAAATTATTTGTGACAGGAAAGCAATAGTGCCAGAGTGCTGAGCACAAGTCCCGTGTCACTATTAGATTCCTTTTAGCCTGATGACACTGTAAAAGAGGTTAAGTGTCTGATGGAATCGTACACCTTGGGGGCAGGGGCAGTCCAGGAGCAGAACAAGCCACAGAGAGCGGGTATATCAATTCTCCAGGCCAATAATATTCCCCTCATTGATCGCAACACAAAGTTCAAAAATCTCATTATAGCCAGGCAGACCTGGAACTTTTTAAAAATCAATAGAGTGATATAATGTATGTATACTTTGTATAAATGTATCTATCCATCCATCCATCTGTCCGTCTACCCAAAATCTGCCTGAGGGTGTTTAAGTTACCCTACACATTATACTGCGTTACGTTCTGTTGTAGCATAGCATGGTGAACGGATTAGATTTCCCCTGCAGCCTTGGATGACGCACTGTAAAACGTCCAGTTAGCACTGAGGTGACATCAGATGGCTCCATTCATACTGAGATATGACATCAGCCTCGCCATTCGTACTGGGCGGTGGCAGCGGGCAGCTCAGCTGCTGCTGAGGGGAACCATAAGATGAGCTTAATTATACTGAGATGGCCGACCAGGCTGTGCTGAGTCACGCTGCATGGAAATTGCAAAGTTTTGAAAAGCCATTTAGAGTAAAACCAGCCTGTGAAACGACGGTGGTGTAAAAAGCCTGTCCATAACGCTTCAAAAACCCAGGCAGGGGACGAAGAGGAAGGTTCAGTTTCCTTCCCGGTTCAGTTCGTGGTCTCTCGGCTGAGAATGCCAGTTAGTGCCAGTTGTGACTGTGTTTGCTGAGATGTGTCCGTCAGGAACTGGAACGAGACTCACCAGCTCATTTCACCAAGTAGCCGTCAGCTGGTAATGATTTTCGGTCACTGCCAACCAGGGCCAGATCTCAGCTAGTGACCCAGAGGTGAAAGGCTCTGTTCAGAAACGTCCCCCTCCTAAGAATGAAACTGGTTTTATGTCAAGAGGAAGCGTCTGGAAAGAGGGAGCCAAGGCGAGCAGTTCTGGCTGTGCAACCTCCAGTGGCTTGGGTTAAACAATTCTTGGCATCAAACGCACAGCAAACCGAACGAGGTCGCAGGTAGAAGGTATTTCCCATGGCCAGAAGAAGAGGCAGGTCATGAGGAGGCTCTCCCCAGCAGCGCTCCTGTGTCCTACCACCGGACTCTGGCGTGGTAAGGAAAGGGGAGCGCTTTCAGGCCCCTGACGCTCAGCACGGCAGACAGCAGTGCCGCCCCAGGCCGATTCGTTTAGGGGCAGTGACAAACAGCGGGACAGCCAGGCATCACTGCTGCCGCTCTGAGAGGCTTCGAGGGAGCAGGTCCTACATGAGACCACCTACTGAAACAGCAGGGGAGAGATGAGCAGAGCTGACCTGGTCTAATGCTGTCTTTAGACTCTGGGATTGCTGAACGCTTCTCGCCCTCACCAGAGCCTGAATGCGCACTAAGCCAGCTCTGCTGCCTCAAACCTGGGATTTCTGGATTACTGCTGTGCATGAGGGAGAAAATCCTTGATCACCCCTTGCTGCCTTTGCTGGCTTGTTCTTGCCTCTAGACACCGGAGAAAGACAAGACGCTTCCTCAGCCCTTCCCAAAAGCAGAAGGCACAGAAATCCTGGCACGCCAGTCAGCAGTGCTGATTTCCTGAAGTAAATGCCGATATTTTCAAATGCCTTTCTTCTCTCCAAAGAAATTGTCACTTTGGACTAAATTCATCCCTGCTCTAATTCCATCACAGTCAGTGACTCCAATAACAGCATTTGTGTTTAATTAGGGGCATAAACTGGTACTTACTGTAAATACCCATTTTTCATTTTCCAGTGGGAGGTTTTTGCGTGAGTTGTCTACTTTGAGTTTTGGAGAATATACGCCGATGCAATACGTAACCTTCTGAAGTTTCAGCAACAGGACATTTATAGATCTTTGATTGCAGTAAAACAACTGAACTTCATTTCACGAGCTGAATTTAATATGTGATATTATCTTAAGTAATGGCACATAGTGTCATTACAGTACATAGTATCTTACTGTGAATTATACATCCATTCCTGGAATTCATGAGTTACCGTAGTTGGCTTGTAGTAACTCTTTTCTAGAGTTAACACCGCGTACAGCTCCAGCTGAAACCAACTGCCTGTTTCTAAATGCCTCTGACTTTCTTAAACGTTCGGCATTAGATCATGAATTTCCAATGTCTGATTTCTGTTTCGTTACTTTCAGCAGTTTTAATGCAATTCCTTTTGCTGATTCTGTATACAGATGGACAGACAAAAATCATCTCTCCCACTAAGACAACTGTAACAAGCTCTAATCAAATTTGGTCAAGAATGTAGAAGGAAATATTAGAAGTTAAAATTAGCTGAGCCATAGTCCTTTCCGAGAAGCAGAACTTTTTTTTCACTCCTTGTAAATAAGGAAGTAAAAAATCACTTCTCAACCTGTCCAGAAGTTATTTGCTAAAAGAATGACAGATCACAGGAAATGTCCCTCTCTCCTCTGACATTTCTATCCAAACTCTCTTACAGCCTGACGTACGCCGTGGTTTCTCCTCTCTTACTGTTGCTGGCAGAGTCTTTAGACAGCATCTCAATTAAAAACATCATACTAGGGCTGATCAGAGGGAGATGAGGTAGGCCTGAATCATCTGGAGTCCCAGCCTAGCAGGTTTTCTAGTCCTGGAAGAACAGAGTGCGGTCATGCTAAGGGAAAGAGTGGTGCGTCCTGCTGCCCCAAGGAGACCCCGCCAGATTTCAGAAGGCACCGGGATCCGCACTTTGAGCATATTCCTTTGTCATGGATTATTTTTCAGAGTGGAAGGATACACTCAGCAGAGCTCCAAACTCCTTGTAATTGTTTTGGAGTATTCATATTTTAAATGCTCCATATTAGAAGCACATTACAAGACCCCAGGGTGTGCATTACTGGGCAATTAAAGCGGTTCTTGGAAGGCTAACATTGTGAAGCTCCAGCCTTTTCTCTGCAGCGTGTCCAAGGGCGGCTGTGATGGCCAAGGAACGCACACCCCGCTGCGCCGCGCTGCTTAATTAGCGCGGGGCCGTGCCGGCGGCGGGGACAGGGCCGGCTGCGGGGCACGTGGTGCAGGGCTACGGGAGGCAGCGATGCCTTCTCTGCCACAGACCACGTCCTGCAAAAGGGCTCGCGACCGTCCTGGTGACGCTGGCGTCGGAGCATGCCTGAGGAGACAAGGGAGAGCTCGGGGTGGGACGAGGCGGCTTTGGGCGCCTTGGTGGCAGCCCCCACGGAGCCAACAACATCCCCGCTGCAGACCAGCGCTGCAGGGGCATGAAGAGCTCGGAACACGGCTTCGGTTCGAACAGCAGTCGCGTGTTCCTGTGCGTGGGTCGAGACGCAGCTGAGCCCACAGCCGAGCAAAAGAAGAGGGGGAGAAACAGTCTGGTCTGCACAAAGTTCGAAATGGAAAGCAAGCTCCATAGCACGGTGAGGAAAAACAACCACGGGATTTGGGGGTGAAGGAAGAGAAATAGAAAGTCTGATTGTTAGAGCCTAATCCGGCTGAGGGAAAGGGCTCCAGCTGCTTGCTCCATCACAGACCTCTCATCGAGAGTTTGGACAAATGGCGTTGCTCTCTGTGCTCTGTTTCCTGCCTGAAGTGCGAAGCTGGGAGCGTCGCCGTGCCGCCTGGAGCACAGGGAGGACAGCGGGAAGCAGCCGCGGAGGGCGCAGGCTCTCTCCTAACAGGGGCCACCTAAGTGCTTCAGCGAGCTGCAGCACAGTGCTGGCCTCGCTCCCCGGCTTGAAGCAGAAGTGACACGTACCCCGCTGACAGCGGCTGCACGAGAGGGGATGTAGGCGAAGGCACCCGGAAACGCATTTCAGCTGCACTGGCTGTGGTGGTCGCGTTTGCATTCGCAGCAGCAGATGCAGTGGGAAAGATCAGAGCTGCAGCTGCCCCCCAAAAGCCAACAGCAGAATTTCCATTAGGATGGGGGGCAGGCAGTAGCTTCTCCTACTGCTCTCAAAATCTACCGCAACCGTTGCAGCCCTCGGAACAACAGCTGACGTTGGCAGGAGCAGCAGCAGACTCGGCTCCCTTGCTTGCTGGCCTGAGGCTCTGGCGCTCCCTGCCAAGACAGCAGAATGCCTTCAAACCCTGCCATATTCAGGGGCCACAAGCAATATTCACACTTTCAAACGCTCTCCTGTCACAAAAATTGCAATTTCTTCTCCCTACCTTTTGGAAAGGGAGAGAGAAGAAGGGTGGTCATGTACTACGTTAGTATATAACCCCAAGTATGACAGATTAATTAGATTGATTAGATAGATATATTGGTAGCCCTAAAAGGTGCCTGAAGAGGGATTATCTGTTTTCCTGAAGGTTCCAAATAGATGGGAGGTTGAAGTGGAGATGCCTTACATATTTCAAAACACCATCCCAGCCCACCCTGAGATTTGAGTCCCTATCTGCTGTTAATCTGTGGGGGTCCGTCAACTGCATGGAGCTGCGCTGCCGCCGTGCCTGAAGACACGAGGAAAGAGGTGCCGCTTCGTTCCGCGTTGGCCCGCTCACTCCAAACACCAGAGAAAGCCCGGTCCTGCCCTCTTCGCGCACTGCCTATCTGGCTGCACTCTGCGGAGAGGCAGCGTTCGTAGCAGCAGCTTTACTGTCTAAAGGGCTTAGAGAGGAGCTAGGATATTTTTTGTTGTTTTAAATCAGTGACCCATGATGACACCATATGGTTTTATTTCATTTAATTTGAGCAGAGCATTAACGTTCAGCTTCTAGCAGATCTCTGCCCATTCCAGTTCTGCTGTGCTGCACGGTACAAGTCCAGACATAAGAAAGAGGGGTGGAAGCAAAGAAAGGTGAAGATGCCTGCCTTCTGGGGGCGGGGGGGGAGATCTGCCAGGCAGGGGGTCGGCCTGCCAGCGCGTTCTGCTGAGCAGCGACACACAACTTCATGCCGCGGGTCCTGACGGGGTTGACAGAGGTCAGCCCCATGCGTACAGGGTGCCTGGGCTGACCTCCCAGAATAAATCACTGCACGGGAATGTAGGAAACATTTTCCCATTCGCCCAAGCGGATTTGCGTGAGGGTGCAAAACCCACCTGGGAACAGAAGGTGTGCTTGAGTAGTCACTGTGGTGGGCAACGCCGCGGCTGCAGAGCCGTCAGGACCCGGGCTGGCTGCCTTAAAGCTGTCTAAAGAGTATCTACACGAGCTGCAGTCAGGCAGTGACTGCAGCATAGAAATGTCCTCAGGCAGGTGTTTCTACTTTTATTACACTCAGTTCGCATTTGGAAGGCTTTCTCTGCAGTCAGGAAAGCCAGAAATTCATTAAAATCCAAACATCTAGAAGATGTCATACAGTTTACAAAATACTGGAAGCAAACTTGATCCTGGGTGTAGATCTTTGACATTCCAGGTTTAAGGTGAATTAGGGGAATATTAAAGGACAAAAAGGGTTCTGCTGCTCTTGGCCATAGAAACACAGGCCTGGGAGGAACCACCTGGGTCATCAAGTCCAAATTCTAGTATCTTAGGCAACCATGGAGGAGATGTTCAACTCGCAGCACCCACGAGAGTATCCATCCCAGCAGCTACAGACCGACTGCTCCCCTCAGCAAACTCATAATCTCTGCAACAAAAGACCGAAAGCTTCAAAACCGACTAGCCACAGGAGGAGAGCAGGAGAGGAGCATTGCCGGCAGCTAGGCGCCCTTCACCAGCAAGAGATTTCTGCCGTGAAAATGCCCAGAAATTTTTGAGCTCTTAGGAATTGATAATTTTCTGGGAGCACAGCTACACTGCAATGACCGCAGGTCTAAGCGATGCGTTCTGTTAGCTCCAGACCGGCCGGTGAGGATCCTGCTGCAGCAGCACGGAGCTGGTGCGGGGTCCAGCCCCAGGAGTTGCCGGCACGCCGGTGACAGCCACGCAGCACAGGCCGGAGCTGCCGAACAGCAGCTGTGCCAGCAGGCCAGTGAAGAAGACCCAGAGAAACACATGGGCTTGCCAAGGTTAAATATCTTAATCTGGAGCAGGGGAACTTTTAATTGAAAGCTTTGCTTTGAGCCCGTTTCCAGTTATTAAAATTCAGGAGCCTGTGCTGAATTCCTTGTGGACATTCGTTTTGATTAACAGAAGACATGCGTATGCTAGGAAAGGAGTCTTGAACTGGGAGGGATCGGATAAATGCAGATAACATTCTCAGCTCTCTTGCAAGTTATGCCATACCTGCTATTTTGTGTAAAACCTCAGATCTTGAAGATAAGCAACTATTTCAGCTTTCATTTAATACCAAGGTATCTCTGGCTTTCATGGCTGCAGACACCACACCAGGTGGAAGCAGGACCTGGCTGCTTCCCAAGGAGCCAAACAGGAGGCGAAGGAAAGAAACCCCAGCACGTTCTTCTGCACAGCCTTGCGAATTGTCTGCCCGTCTCTGGGTTTTGGAGGGTATGGACTCTGGACTGAGTGACTATGGGGCCTGGCAGCACTGCATGTCAGCCGTCTGTTACCTCTGCGTGCTGCAGAGAGCCGCACTGCGGATGGCTAAGCCAGCGGCTCCCACTCCGGGGGCGTCACTGTGTGCCCCCCGTGTGTCTGTCAGAACTGGTGAGAGCTTCATAGTGGACCCCTTCCCAGTAGAAGGTGTTTGCCCAAAATCAGAACAAAAAAAAACAGTGCTGGGAACACGTCAGTTCAGATCTAATGTTATTTTTACCTTGGGTTTTAAAGAAATGAACAGTTTTGAGAAGAATTTAAGCCTTATCAGCATGGAAAAACTGTTTTTTCCTTTAAAATGACCTTGTTAGGGTGAATTAGAGACTATGCTAAAAAAAACAATAGAATAATATATTTAGATTTTATTGAAACAGCAGGTTCCAACTACTTTGAAATGTAGCTGTAGAACTTTATTAAAGTTCTGGTTCAAAACCGTGTTGAAAAGTTGAAAATTTCCAGAGCTAACCTGAACCCTTCCCTTGCTGCTCTTGTCCTCGCTGCTCTGGGCATTATTTACTCCTTGCTTTACTACGCTGCGCAAAGCAGCCAGGCACAGGCGAGCACTTCAGGCTTGGGTGATACACGGGCTCCCAGCACGAAGTTGGTGCCTGTCGCCACAGAACATAGTCTAGTTTTCATATTTATAGGAAGAAAAGCCATCTTTTTATAATGAAAAGCCACATCTGTAGCCAGCCTGGCTGGCTCATGTAAGTCACTGTCAGGTCTGGTGTTTAGGGAGTATGAGCTATATGTCGGTTTACGTATCGGTGCTGGGTTTGCACATACTCTAGGCTCTGTCTCTTACCATGTCTTCATTCACCACCCAGTGCGTGTACGTGTTTATCTTCGGGTATAGGTCTGCATTTAGAACTGTGCCTACGTGGAGTTAGCCATTTGGGTCACATCTTATATATTCAGACCCCATGAAGAATTAATAAACATTTATTCAACCATTACAGTTTTTAACAGAGTTTAATGGGCAAATAGGCTGTTCGGGTCTGTGGCTTGTAACCATCACCGGCTAGCTATATGGATGGTTTTGTACAGCTCCAAGCACAGTTATTGCAAATAATAAGTCATAACCGCCCAGAGCTCATCCGTAACAAGGCTGTAATATCCATTATGTAATATCTAACGTATCTGAACTCTGAGACCTAATTAATGTGCAGCTTTGCTGTAGCAGAAGGCCCGTACCCGTGTGTACATTTGCGTCGCTGTGTAGGTCTGTGAGTGGAGATCTGCTCTGCCTCTCAGGTGCGTAGCTGGCACCCACCCCATTAACTGCCGGGCTGCGGGGTTCTGTGGGCCGTCGGCAGCCTCCTGTTTCTGCCATTCTCTGGTACAGTCGCGTGGCTGACAGGGAGCACGCTGGGCTCTAGGTCCCCCTTCCCTGGCCCCTCTATAAATACAGGCTCTGTCCACTGGAGTGAGCTGCCGAAGGGTTTACCTGCCTACGCCTAGGCAGAGTAACTCATCTGAATTAACTGAATGTGTGAAATTAAAGGGGTGTAGTTAAACTACATTACACCTCTGACTCCCTTGGTTAGAATTAAGGCAGCTTTAATTTAGTTTGGCTCAATTCACTTTGGAAATGAAGTAAACTAAATTCAATTTAGGACACCCAAATTTTGAATGAGCATCCCAACAATGTTTTAATGCTTTTAACCAATGCGCTTGCAAAGTTAATTCAGATTAATTTTCTCATTTGCCCCAGTGTAAACAAGCCTGTTGCCTATTCCCTGTCAATGAAACCGTCTCAGCTGAGACTCCTCCGACAGCTCCAAACTGACTAACGTTGCCCAAGAGCAGCAGCTTAAACCACCCTCCCAGAAACACAAATGCTTTCCCGTCTCTGCGTCCCCATGCAAGCAGCCTCTCTCCCTGGGAGCTTCAGCCGTCTCCAAGACCGATTTGCCCAGAGCTCAATGCACCGAGCCAGGCACCAGCGGGGGTAACCAGAGAGGAGCAGCACCTGGCTAACACTATCTGAACACCTGAGGTATAAATATTTAATTGTTCAAATTTTACAGTTTAGGCTGTTGCAGTGAAGTACTGTATTGCAAATTACAGGATTTTCTTTCTGAAAATCACGATTTTCTAGACAATTGTGGTGATTTTATCCAGTTCCATCGCTTCAAAAGATGGTCCCCTTAATCTGAATTAAGTACTTGTTCACATAATGAACTGGAATACCTCCAGCTGTAAATTAGCACATATTTCATTTTTTGGTCAGACTTAGATTGGACAAGATCAGATGCAATCAGGATTCATAAGCAGAGGAGTACAGAGGAACGCAGGCAATGGTATTTGAAAAAACTACACTACTTTTACGTTTTTTCTTGAACATATTATAGTCTGAGAAGACAGGAGGTAGCACAGGGTGGCCAAAAGATTCTATCTTGCCATTTTTAAAAGGCAGTTGCAAAATCAATCAAGAACAAAACAATCTTAGAAGTAACACAGAAGTATATTTTTCATGCAAAAATATGAATCTTTTTTAAGCATCATTATGGGAATTTCAAACTCTTCATTACCTTGCTTAATTTTAAAACCACACTGTGTATTTGGTCAAAAGATGTCTTAGGAGGAAAATATTGTCACAATATCACAATGCAGAAAAGCCCTTGAAAAATTGCCTTTTGTAAAATCTCAACTCAGAGAAAGCACCTGCCCTAAATCTTTACTAAAAAGTCAACCAGACAAACAAAAGCCAGACAAAGCGAAGAAAGCCCACCTAAATATCCCAAGCCATCAAGTACTATTGGATTAGCTGGTTAGGCTGTTATTTTTCTGTGCTTGGTTTTTATGGAGTTAGAGCTAATGAATAAATGTTGTTTGATGGCTGCTATAGTCTCAGATCTCTGACGGGTAGAAAATTAGCATAGTTTCACTGGCAGAGTTGCCAGTATAACGGAACGAGGAGACAGCCCTATATCTTCATACGCTTGTGCAGAATGCATTTGTGGGGGGGCATCCATTTACGTGCAGCAAGCTAAAAAGGTACGACTGCAAGGAAGATGTAGGTTTGTAGCAGCACATCAGCTTGCGTGGCTTTTTCAGCACGGGTACAGAGCTGTACGAGGCTACACTGGTGTGTCGGCGCGTGTGCTGGTGCGCTGGTACGCACAGCCGCCGTCTGTACGGCTGTCTGCAGGCCTGTGGCTGCTCCTGCCTCTGATCTGGCTCCCCATCTTTTTTTTACAAAGACTGTGGACACAGACCATCTGCTACTACGTGGGCATATGGAATGCCGTATATGATGGGCTCTGTCTAGCTCAGTCAAGACTCTGGGTCCTGAGAGCATCTTCTGACACTGTGCCGCTGCCCTACAGCAGTGTTCATCCCTGTGGGTGCTTGCCAGCATGTGTTGGTGTTTGGGTGTCCATCTGTGTACTTTGTGGCTGGCTATTTGTAGTTTTGCTGAAGAGTTTATCTCCCCCATGTACACAGAGAGCAGGGGGAGGTGGAAAGGAAGGAGTTATTAAATGCCAAGCGGATATGCAATAAATCCCATTGATTTTACAAACTCCAACTTGTCTTCAATCTCTTTCCATTCTTTATCCTGGGGGCATTGCAACAAAACCCTATTTTAAATACCTTTTCTTTCCCTTCCCCCTTCCCCCTCCTCCCACTCCCCAAAAAAGTGTCAATATTTTATTTGGATTTTTAACTTCACTCCATAACAGTTGTTTGACCTCCTGACTCATGTGAGTCACATAAATTCTGGGACTTTATTCAGGAGCCATGTTCCTGCTATTGAATAAGCAATTTGGGAGGGTGAATTAATGACTTGTGCTGTTGCTGGAAAGTCCCTGAAGAAATATTAAAATTGCTTGCAGACCAAATCAATACTCACTGAACACCCAGCATGTGGACCTGGGCTTTTTAATGGCTACAAGCAGCGGCGCTCGGCAGAGGAAGGGGGATTCCTGTGCACACCACGCAGGCAGGCACCCACAACCACAGCGGCTTCCCTGGCCTTGCTGGCTTTTTCGGCAACGGCATATTCTCGTGTGAGCAGCCTGGTACAAGCTGATGCCTGCTGGGCCAGGGAAGAGACGTAGAGTCCGGTTCCCCCGTCTCCCACCCAAGAGGGTGATGCAGGATTTGCGGCAGCCGGCCGTTCGGGCCTTGCGTTAAGCACCTGGGCTAGCGCGCTCTGGCGCAGTCTGCGAGGCGCAGGGAAGGTCGATTAGCTGTGCCGTTACGAGCAGCTTTTATGTGGGCACTGTGCTGTTTTCCTCCTCTCCGAAGGGGAGAGACACCAGCGCCGTGACAGATGTGCGTGTGCTGCCGTGGCCTGGGCAGAGGGCTGGCTGGCTGCAGAGGCACGACTGTGAGATGGCTCTGTGGCTGTGGGTGCTGAGCGGCTGTCCGTAGCGTGGACGTGCCGTGGGCCTGATACGCGGTAGGGTTTGCTTTCTTATCTGGGCGTGTGTTATGGTGAGTCCTGAACGTCATGCACCCCTGCCTGTGCTACGAGCGACCGCATGATGCTTCTGGTCACTGAGGAAAGGCGTCACTTCACTGGGCCAGTCCATTCCGAGGGCTGTGGGCACAATCCTGCGTGGTCCCGCGTGCCCTGGGGTCCTAAAAACCCTAAAAACCCCTGGGATTTTACTACTCGTTAATCACGAGGCCGACAGCGGCCGGACACCCAAAGTTTTGCTCCAAGCCCCCTCCAGCAAGGGTGGGTTTTGCTGCCGGAGTTTTCAAGCCTCCCACGAGCAGGCGGCCCGCGGTTTGCCACCGTGGTCGTGAATGGCTGTTTTGTATTCGCCTGTGGGGCGGCTGTTATTGTATATTAACACCGGGGTGGGTGCGCTTTGTATGACCGCATGTCCGTCTCATTGATTCCATCAGTATTATTTTGTAATCGTGTGTCTCCGTGATTGAGTTAGTGTGCATTTCAGGGCTCCTGTGTATTGAATAATGATGTCAGGGATTGGGTTGTTTGACTGGGTAATGGCCTCTTTTCAGCGGCGTAAGTGAATGTGTCCTTCTCCTGTTTCCCTGCCTCGGCTGGGGCAGGATCACTTACACTAGGTGATTCCTTAAGATGCTGGCACACCCTGGAAGCACATCGCTCTGCTCCGAGCTCTCCCCGCGGCGGGGCGTGCCGAGGGTACGCCAGTCGCACATGCGGGCTGGCATGGCTGCCTGGTGCTCCCGCGGCCACTTCCTTGTGGATAGCCATGTGTGTGCGCGTCAGCGTACTTCTAAGGCCGTGTGAGCGCGGCGACGTGCGTCTGCGCCTCCGGGTGCACATGGGGCTTTTGCTGAGACTTTTCAGTGATGGTTTTGCTTAAGTCTCCACACCCTAGGTTTCTTCGCAAATCCGTGCAAGACTATACTGGGTGGCTCCAAACCAATTTGACTGAGTCTGTGAAGGGATCTATGAACGACGACACGCATCTACAGTGAAGTGCGCGCGTGCCTGTGCAAGGGGCTTCTTGTGTCCCGTCCTGTGTTAACGCACAGAGGGCATCCGTGTCGGTTAGCAGATGCCTCTGATCTGTCTGCGACTGCCTGACCACATTCCCAGGTCTGAACTGACCCGGGTCTCTGCTATATGTAGGAGAGAATGGGATTCCATGTCAGCAGCGTTTAGCGGTAAATATATGTGCTAAGAAATTTTGAACGTACAATGAATCTCTGGGCGTGTGCAATGGCTTCTGACTTGTGCGGATATTGTGAGCTAATGCCCTAAGACAGTGCAGCCACCTTTGGTCCCTTGGAAACGAACAAGAGAGTTCAGTTATATTTCAGCTGATGATTATGTGTCATTGCTGCACGGATTTATTTGCCCTGCGCAGGCAATATGTCTGGCATTGGGCCTGTTCTGTGCTTCCTCAGCCATCAGGATTCGGCCCAGCAGCAGTGGCCTCCAGACAAAGTCTATGAAAAAGCTGTGAAAGAGCCAGAAAGCTTCCAGAGAAAGCTCTCGGCTGTACCCTCTCACCAAAACATCGCGTCAGGGGAGACCCGTGACCTCCCTCAGTCAGCTCGTCTGTGTGGCTGGGATTTAGCAGGCCAGGGAGTTTAGCTGATATTTTTCAGCGAGGTTGCTAACAGGTAACTCCTTACTCCTCCTTGTGTTAGCTCAAGCCTTGTTACTTCCCCTGCCTCCTTGTTTGCGCTCTCCCACTCTTTTTCCCCCTTCCTCCTCTATATTCCTGCCTGCGTGTGACCTTGAACAGATGACACTGTCCTTAGCCCACCCACTGCCTTACCAGCTCCCACCCCTCGCACTGGGGCAGCAGCGTCAGGGTAACAGGGGGAGGGAAAAAATGAGGGAGAGAGGAGGGGGGAGAGAGAGAGAGAGACCTGTTTGAAAATAATTGGAGGCTGTTAAACAGAGGAGCCCAGCATATCACTCTAGTAATGGAAATAAATTCCATTGTATTTGCATTTTAATTTTCCACATAAACAAAGGCCCGGAGTGTGCCGGCTTCGCCAGAATCACCGGCCAGAATTTAATTAGAAATGAAAAGTTTATAGGGTCCTCTTTAATGCGATTAATGCACAGTTAACATTTATCACATACATATGCTGGAATCGCCTTTTTTAAGCAACCACCGGCCATGAAATGAATTTCTTTTCAACTTTTTTAGCGTGCGTGAGGAAGGCTGTCTCTGGTGAGGCGGTCCAGTGAGCACACTCCTGACAGCTTGGTAAACTGCAGCCCACAGAGGCTTAGTAGCCCCCATCCTCACTGAGGAAAGTTCAAGGTGGCTTAGAGGGAAGCATGGTCTAGTGGTTAAAGCCCGAGGTTGGGAGTCAGGGGATCTGGGTTGTATTCCCAACTCTGCCACATGCTCGCTGCATGACTGACTTGCTCTCAGCGTCTGTTTCTCTGGGTGTTAAAAATAAAAGAGAAATCGGCTGGAAGAAGATGTCTCAGCCCCAGACCCCTCCATGTCTCCAGCTCTCCAGGAGCTTGCCCAGCCCTGCTGTATGGGATCTGGGACGGATCCTGCTCTGCACTGGCCTCCCTGCTCGGCCCCCCATGCCCAAGCATCCCCGCGCCGGCTGCGGTGGCTGGGCCCTGCCGGAGAGACTTCTCTGGGCAGCTCCGATCCCTGCGCAGGCGTCTGTGTGGGTCTCGCATCGCTTGTGTGCGTGGAGCCGTCGCTGCCTGCACCACCCCGCCGCCCAGGGACCTGTACCCGCTGCTGAGGCAGCCCCCGGTTTCTTAAGGGGATCCTCTCACGCTGGTTTGGTCCAAAAAACTGCTAAGAACGGCTTGTGAGACACTGGGGCCGTCAAGCCTGAACCTCGGATGCTAACAGCAGCCCTGCCGGGAGCAGTTACACCTCGCCCACCCCGAGGGGCCCCGACGGGTCACCCCGTGAGCACCCATGAAGAGCCTTGAGCTTGCCTGTGCGGGGACACTAGGAAAAGCCACTCCAAACATGGACAAATTATCAATATCCCCCCCTTGCAGAGCACACTGCCGAGATAAAAGGCCGAGGGTGAGGAGCTCCCCTGCAAGTCCATGCCCTGCCAGGGCCAGGAGGCCATCAGGCTCGTCACCCCCCTGCCTGGGGGACCACAGCGCTGCTGGTGTCCCCACCACCCCCTCCTCGTGCCCAGTCCCCAGATGGCAGCCACAGGCCCCCCCTACTCCCACGTTTCCTCTCCTGGCTCGCAGACAAGCAGAGCAAATAAACGAGGCCCACGGACACAGAGCGTCAGCGTGTTAGGGACACAGCAGGGGAAGGAGGAACATGAAACCTCTATTGATCCCCTGAGGAATGATGTCCCTTCCTTATCTTATCAGATTCTCTTCACTCTTCAATTATAGTCTGTTGAAATTGGCCTCTTAACCCAAACAAGATAACCTGGGTAATGAGGAGAAGAGTGGGAGGGGAGGGGAGGGGAGGGCAGAGTCCAGTGCAGAACCTATGGCTATCATGAGAAATACCTCCTTTCGTGTCACCCCCTCTGCCTCCGCTGTCCCCAGGTATCCCCTCCTGGCATCACGTACCGGATGAACAACACACACCCGATCCCTGCCAAACGCCCCACAGACCCCCTCCTTCCCTCAGATACCCTGGGTACCCCCAACGGGCATGCGTCCCCACGTTTGTACGGGGCATCGCCGTGTATACGTGTACGCGCCCCGCTGCACGCCTGCTGTGTTCACACGCCTCAGCAGGTGCCACTCCGTCGTACGCACGCTCGCGCACGCCTGTGTTACTGACGCTGCCCGTCTCATCGGCCGCGTTCTCCTCAGCATGCTGGTGGTACGGCTGCCATAGCGCCTTATCCCAGGTCCACCCAGCAGAACTGCTGATGGAGGCAGGAGCGCTGCGAGGACGCGCCAGGCGTCTGTTCGCAGCCGCAGCTCAGCAGTGCGCTCACACGGCTGCCTCGCCGCCGGGAAGCAGGCACGCAGAGTCCTGCGCAGAGCCCCGCGGAACTGGACAGGCTTCCCAAGACATGTCTTTGGTCGCCCTATGACTCCCGGCCTGTGACTGCGGAGTTAGGACGTTGTTTCCATGGATAAGACTGCTCTTAGCTCTTACACAGACCCGTAACACCTACTTGCTATAAGTCTATACTCCCATCTGGACATGTTGCCCTAGTGATACGCCCACGCTCCTCCTCGTACACATGTCATAGGGTATAGGGCATGTCTCGCCCAAATATCCATTACAGAGGAGATTGTCTGGTGGAACAATAGAGACTCAGCGGTCTATCTGCACAAATGCACCCGGGTTTCCATGCTCAAATTACTGCACTGTGCACAGAACGATCCAGGAGCACATTTGAGTGGTGCAGGAGGTGCTTTCACTTCGGAAAGGTGGTGCTCCAAGCAGTACAAAGGCTTTGTCTGCAGGGCTAGCACCCTCCTCTTGCACACTCCTAAAGACTGTATTCCCTAGGATCACTTCATCCCCTGCCTTTCACTGTGCCAGGGGCGTCTTCTTGTACCCGCGTCCACCTGAAATGGGCCACGCTCCCTTCCATGTCACGCCTCCCTGTGCCACCAGCTCTGCCAGTGTTGCCTGCTGGGCACCAACACCCATAGGGGGTTCACCCACAGGCGTGTGTTTTTCTTTAAATATGGCAGGTTACAAAAATTCCTGTAATCCGCAAAGGGGGGTTAAGATCATGGCAGTCATCTTTCCACAAATGTACGCACGCTCTTTCATGTGCAAGCACGCAGACTTGCCCACGCAGCTCCTCCCTGCTCTCCAGCTTCTGCACCCCACAGGGACCCGCACACAGCCCCACACGCTGTGTCGCCGTCCTCGCTGCCCCCGTACGCACAGACCCCCGACTCGGGCACACACGGAGCCTGGGGTTGCCAAAGCCGCGTAAGGCAGCTGGGTCTCAGTACTGGGTGACTCTGCATCTTGTTTGGCACAGTGGCCAAGACTGCCTGCCCTAAAGCCGCGGCAGGTCTGGGTTTGACGCTACCCAACTCAGACCTGGCGCAGCCTTTGGCTCCATCCTTCTCTCTTGCCCCTTTCTCCCCCAGCCCCAGGCAGCTGCGCTCTCCGCTGGCTCTGGAAGCTTCGTCCTGCGGCTGGCTGCCTGCCCGAGACAGCACCACTAGCATTGTCTCCTTAGAACTCTGGCTTTGCTGTTTGTTCCGGAAGGAGAGGGCACTTGCGACATCGTTCGTTTTCCACCCTGCCTTGCTTGCACAGCCTGGGCCCGCTGGTACGCAGCACGTCCCAGAAATGCACCTCCCCTCCGCACTCCGAACGCAAACGGGAGCTCCGTTTCTTCACAAATGTTATTACTTCCTTGCCTCTTCTCCTCTGCATCTCCTCCCTTCCCTACTGATTTTAGAAATAAGTGTATATGTGTTTTTTGTGTATGTATAATTTATGTATAAATGTATAATTTTTCAAGCTCGAAAAATTTAAGCAGCCAAGAAAGGGCCTAAATTTAGGCAAATATTAACAGCAGGCACTATTACATAGCTACACTGTGCTGCCATCTTTCTTCTTAAAGGCAGATGACCAAAAATTGTTCATAAAAGAATTTTTAGAGGAGCACGAGTATGTTGAAAGGCAGTAGTCCCTTTAGGAAGTGCCCAAATGTTAGTGCCCAAAGACTCTGTCGCAATTTTAAAGTGAGAGCTTGAAAATGGGCAGTGAGGTAAGGAGGCTGCCTTCACGGGTCAGCCCAGCTTGCAGAAAATGAGGACTCATTCCGGGAATCAAGGGGCCGGGATGTTAACCCTCCCTGACCAAAGGAATGGGTGCTGGGGTGTCGCCAGAGCCGTCCAAACCACCCTGCAGCTGGAGGGGGTGCAGGGCACCGGCTCTGACAGCTACGCGAGGGCTTCCTCTGTGGCTGTCATCTGGCCGCAGGCCCTGCCTTTCCTTTCATAAATTAACGAACAGACATCAATCTGCCTTGCAAAACGTGGATGCCACCCCTCTCAACTGAAATACAGTGATGGGCATTTGAAGCAGAGCCGGTAGCTGCTCCCGAAGCAGTCTGCCTCCTGACCAAAGACGGAAGTTCAGCCCTGGGCCCTGGGCCCTGCAGGGTCCTTGCCTGGGAAGGAAGAGGAACTGTTCAAAATGGAGCCAATGGAATAAAACCTAAACTGGCCCCCAGGAGAGCACAGTTAATGGAGGCAAACTCCAGCGTATCTGTGCGTGTACGCGTGCGTGTGTGTGTTGGGGGAGCTGCTGGAAGCCTGGGGAGCAATATGCTGTGCAGATCTGGGAGATGCTACGGGAACTGCAGGGCTAGGGGATGACAGCAGCAAGAAATGTCCTACTTCTGTTTTTCATACAGGCAGAGACAAGCCACCAGACTCCCTTCCTGATTTAACAGTGAGCTTTGGGTAGATGTTTCATACATAGCATTTTCTGGGAAGCGTATCTGTGAACTCACAGTCAGTGAGCTCAGACTTTAGGCACATCACTCTTGCTCCTCGCTGTCAGAACTGGTACGCACAGCAATCCCAAGCCAGACAGAGGACAAAGGAATATCCTGCCTTCCCCGACCGCATCGAACTCCTGCATGGGCTTCCTTTAGCCTACCAGCATCGTGCGTCACCGTCTGCGTGCCTGCCCGGAGGTGCGTGCTGCCCGCCGTGTACTGATACGCTCGTATGTGGTATCCAAACAGCGGGTGCATTTCCCCAAAGGTGCTTACTGCACCGCACTCACAGTCCCCGTATAAACGTCCTGTAAACAAATGCCGTCTAACTCTGCTTTTTGCTTCCCCACACCCGCCTCTGAACACATCAGCCCTTCAAATCTGCCTCCTATATAAAGAACTGTACCCTCTATGCTCCTCCTGTCCCGTCGCTCCTCCTCAGTATCTATATACAGACAGACGTACGCTGTCCAGATGTCTCCAACAGTTCATGCGTACATCCTGTTGTCCTTCACACCCCACCCACAGCTATTCCGCTCCTATGGCTCCAGGACTGAACTGTTGTGTTGTCCATTTCCCAGCGACAAGGGGTCTAGTTACAGGGTTATTGATTGGTTTTCATGCAGACAGATGGATCTGCCTTTGGTCTCCCACCAAAACCCACCTCTGTATGGGCTGATTGTCACCGCTTCAGGGATGGGATTTCACCAGGAGACCACCCTCCATGCAAACATCCTTCACCCAGGCCACGGATGGTAATAAATGGAGTCAGGCTGAGCCATAATAAAAGCAATTGAGTGGGTTACCTGTGCAGACATGAGATTTATACCTCCTCATATTTGATGTGATTGTTTTATTGAGTTCTCAGCGCAGTTAGGATGCCGTTTATTTATTTATTTATATGCCTGCTTATCGGGGAAGAGAGGGGAGGCTGTCGCAGTCTAGCTAGCGCTCAGCCTCCGTCTTGTCAGACGTGAGCCTGAGGAAGAGGGCTCTCCAGTTCTGCTCTGCCCTTTACCTGGGCTTGGGCTTGGTGGGTGAGCCCTGGCCAGATACCTCATTTGCTACACCAAAGATGTTGGTTTCAGCATCCTTGAAACCTGGAGCACTGTCTGAGTGATGAACCTAGCAGAAGCTAAGAGGGTGGCGTAAAGAAAGACGCGTGTATGTGCTGATTTTCTAAAGGAGCCGAAAGAAACCCCTGTTTACGCTGCGCCTGTTGTGGACAAAGGGCGGTGATCTGCGCACAGAGCCTCTTTATGCTACTGCGATAGAAACGGTAAGCACCGGCACGGCTTCTGGCTCTGTCATCACATGCGAGTGTTCAGAAATATTAGCAGGTGCAAATTGATTGGAAATGAGTATTTGTAGCTGCACTCGGAGGAGTTTGGAAACCCAGTGATCAGATTTGTGATTTTCAGCTGGGTAGAGAGCCACAGCAGTGCTACAGAATCAGCTCTCCGTTACTGGCACTAGAGAAAATTGGAGGCTAGCACTGAATATCGTACTGTCTAGTATTTCATCACAAGCCTAACGGCGTTTGTTGTGGGTTTCCCAGCTCCGCTAGGCAAATGATAGCATGAGAATTTCAGTTCTCGTTTAATAAAGTATGTTTCCAGTGCTTGGGGGGGCTCGAAAAAGGGCCTGTCGGCTCTCTGAAGCCTCAAAGGACTCCACTGTTGAGGTGTTTGTCAAGTCAGTTAATGGGAGTCAGATATCCAAATCCCGTTAAAAATTTAGGGTAGAAAAGAGAAAACAAGTGAAAGCAAGCCCACACTGTATTACAGGTACTCATGATTTTTATGCCAATTGCGTGGTTTAGGCTCTGCCTTGGTGTTTTTGAACAGTTGGGACTGGTAAATACGGCCTTGCGTGTATAGGCTTCAGCAGATTAACTGGGATTACAGAGGAAAAAATCCTCATTCCTGTTAGCTCCCAGTTTAAAGAACGCGTGTTTGGGAGAAAAACTCCAACCTTTCTGACGCTCTCAGGAGTAGTGGTCGTCCTCAGAGCCGCCCGCACACAGACGGGATTGCCAGAAGCCCTGGTTAGCTGCACGGATGTCAGGCCAATGCCAAACGCTGCTGAAAGCCTCGACCCTCCCGTTTACAGAGACCTTCCCCAAAAGTGGGATCCCGAGATATTTTGCTGATTGTAAGCAGCCAGCCTAAACTCCGTTTGAATTTCAACATGCCTTAATTAAAGACCATGGCAAGTTAATCTAAGTGAAGCTCAGCCTTGTTCGACTGTTTTGAAGTCGTATCTTTTTATTCCGGTAATACGGGAATCTTTTGTTTGAATGGGCCGTAGAATCAGAGACGGGTTTTTGGGGATATTTGATATACTGCTGAAAACACGACTTTGTTTTGTATGCATCATGTCGTCATACCATAAAGGGTCCAGCTGCCCTGCCAGAGCATTATCTCTCTCTTTAGCCAACGCCAAGATTATTTTGTATTGTATGTTTGCTTGTTATGAATACCGTCTAGTTATACCTATTCCAAGAAATCAGGAATTCCTGTGGGATGCAATTCCACAACTTAATGGACCTCCCTATCAGGAGATTCCTTCTGCTGCCATTTAAATGTTGCCTTTCTTATTTCCCTCCCTTCGTTCCTGGCTATGCTGCTTTGTTTAAACGTGAGTAGTTCCTTTCCTGTCGGAGGGACAGTGCCCTTCAGATCACGATATTGTTCTCAGCGCTTCGTTGTTGCTTGGCCAAGCCACTTACATTTTCTCCTCTTTTCTCCCAAAGTCAAATGAGTTTTTCACATAATAGTGATTCTGGTAAATGAGGTTTAGCTCCGTAAGACTCATTCACCTAGCGCTGAAATGCAGCTACCTCTATGGAAGAATGCAGCAATCGTTCACTAGATGCAAAGGCTTGGAAATATTTAACTTCCAACAAAAATCGAGCTTTCTGTACATCTGGAGGAAAAGGAAGGGCTGGGATTTTTGGGTGATAAAGAGACCGATGTGGTTCTGAGCTTCGAGGTTCACAGAACAGGGAGCTCGAAAGTTCCCAGGCACAACCAATTTTACTTGCTAACTGCCTCTGTTGAGCTAATATGTCTGCAATATGAAAATCAGAACAAATGCAGCTAGCTTATTGCAGTTCCCACCATACAACCTTCCAGTGGCCAGATATGAGGAGTAAGACAAAGAGAAACGCTGTGAGCATTCATTTACTCTTTCAGCTGCAGTAACATTGTCTGTAACCTCTGCTTTATGAGCCTGTCCTTTATTTGCAATGATAAAAAGAAGATAATACCAGGTTTGTGTCTGATGGAAAAGAATCTGAATTTCAAGGAGTATATTCCTTGTAAGGAAGCCCTGCGTGACTCGCCCGCATTCTTTGCTCTGCTGAAAGCAACTGGCAGTAGTAGTCTTCTACCCTGAGAGCGTCCCCCGCTGCAGGAAATTGCAGGGGAACCTGAGACTCGGCATCAGCTGAGTGAGAGCAGCCCTGCTGGGATCCCCAGTCTCCTCCGTGCGCGCTGAGAAGTGCCAGACCCAGCAAACTCTGCTGGGTGCTGCCGGACGAGTTTCCTTCACCCCTGCTTTGCACCAGCCCACGGTCGGTCAGAGGCCAGCCCAGTCTGCACGGCCAGTCTAACCCTTGGCCTCCCTGCTGCGAAAGCTCGCCTGTGGCTGCTGAACGCTGGGGCTGGCGATGGGTTTGTGGCACACACGCTTGCCGCTTAAACCTGTGCAATTCACCCCGTGCTCACTGCAGCCGACGCAACCGTCACTGCTTCTGGTCGCTGTGAACAAGCTGCCCTCAGAGATACTCCGTACTCCTTCCGCTGCTCCCTAGACTCATTCCCTGTCCTCCAAGAATTCCACGTTTGTTTTGTGGGAAAGACAGGGAGAGATTCACCGGTGGCCTTGGCCAGGGTGTCCTCTGCGGAAATGCTCGAGCGGGGCCAGCGAGAGCGACTCGGAAGGCTCTCTTTGCATAACATTGATTTCTTCCGCACATGACACAGCCCCTGGCCTAATGTGCCTGCCTCCTCCAGAGCCAACTGTTGGCCTTGAGACACTACGTCTACCTCAGTCGAGATCCTCTTCAATTCTACCCCCCTCGTGCGGGCCAAAGCCTCGGCTGATGGAAAACAGCCTAGCTCCCGTTTTGAACCTTTGCTCCTTACGAGTTGGACTCCATGGGCATTCTTAGCGAAAGGTCACACAGAGTTTTACAAAGGTAGCTAAATACTGTTATTTTCATTTTACAGATTGCGAAGCAGCCTCGTAAGGAGTCCGTGTGACCTGCCCAAGACCAACCAGAACGTGAATGGCAGAACTGGTAAGAGAAATCTGATCTCCTAACGCGCCATTCTCTTCTCTGAACTACGGGCCTGCCACGGCCACTGAAACGGCCACACGCTCAGTAATATTTCAATGCACAAGTATATTTCACTGGCCATTATAACCTGACTCAGTGTGTGTGTCTTGCCATATGTATTTTTAAAAAGCGTGTCATTAGTGGAGACTTTAACTAGGAATCGTTAGCCATTTGTTAGATAATGAAACAGGACCATCCCCGCAAACCAAGCGCTTAACCCTAGAAATTAACATACACCAAATACCTAAGGGAGGACTGACAAAGCCTCCAACAGCCTGGCTGAGATTCCGTATCCACCAAGCGCTGTTCTCTGCCATGGGTATTAGTCAGGTCTGCTGTCAGGAACTCGGGGCCCAAGGCGTATCCGGAAGGCTGGCTGAACGCCGCAACGCTTTGGGTTCGGCACTGCTTGGGTAATGGCTAACCGGGAGTCCCTAGCACTGAGCCCAGCCGCAGTAGAGCTGGGACAGAGGGACAAACTGGGGGGGTTGATTTGCTTTGTCTTTCTGGACCTGCAAGGAATTCATTAATTTGAGGGAAGCAAGAGAGAATGCCTGCACGACAGTGTCCATTGCGTCACTTGCTGCATAACTGTGAACGTGTGTCCGTGGTGTGCTCCGTCCTGTTCCTACTGACGTACGCTGTCTAATTCAAAAGATTTTTCTGGGGTGATTATTATCTGATGAGACCTGTGTTCTTAGGCTAACTGTGCGTGCCGCGAAACAAAGGAAAAATTCTCATTAACATCTGCCTCCAAGTCCGTACTTAGGAGACCACCGCAAGGCTTACAGCAGTGCCGAAATCCCGTTGGAATATTCCAGCCCGCAGTCACCAAAGACAACGAGTTTATAGTCGGGGGGCAGACTGAAACGTTCGGGCTGGAAGGGTGCTCGAGGAGCAAGGTGCTCAAGTGATTTAAAGTAAGCATTAATTGCTTACCAGAGAATTAAGAGCTTCTGTCGCTTGCCTGCTTCTCAGTTCCACGCACTGTATAGATGTCTGTGTTTGCATATATGCGAGTATACATACACACGCATGTGCACGTGTCTGTGTGCGCACACCTACGCACAGACCGTCGGTTTGTCCTGTATAGTGCCCCGTGGATGAAGCGGGAGCAGGAGAGCTCCCGGTGCAGAGACAACTGCTCTGTCTTGATCCCGTCTGTTCCAGTGCGCTTTGCTTATTAACTAGAATGCTCTCTAGACTTTGTTGCCATAATTAAAGGAAAACTACTGGTAGCAGAAGACTATAATTTTTTTCCTGAATCTTGGCAGGGTAGTTAAATCGTGTTTTTCACCAGAGTTCGCATCTAGCCTCTATCTGCACGAGTTTGGTACGAACAAGTTTCTGATAAATCCCGGTCCTGCATTACATGCCATCCCAGATGCATCCTGATGTTCTCAGTGCCATGCTGACAGATCAGTGCCGTGTAAGCACACAGAATGTACGTCTCGCAAAAGCTAATTAGTGGAAAATAGATTTTAAAAATGTTTTAGGGAGACTTTAAAAATGGAATTGAAACTGCGTTGTTTTGTAGTCTCTCACCCAAAAGCTATTGTTAGCGTTAGACTACTCCCCCGAAAGAAAAAGAATAAAATGTAATTAATACATTTTCAGAAAATCTTACAATAACCCAAAGCAGTTTTCTTCCATGTGCAAGGAGGTCTCCATTTTGAAGTGCAGTATTCACTGTCTAGGCACAGAGGTAACTTCAATTTCTGCAAATGCCTCGCCTAGTCTCAAGATGTTAAACCGCGCGTAGATGTGGTGCTAACAGTTCTGGACACTGAGCCAGTGCGGATTTTGCTTTGGAAACTCCACGTTTTGTGAAATTGAGAAGAAAGATATTTCTAGAAGGTTGATTTTTAAAATTGTAATCTATCTGGAGCCACTGAGAGAGTCAGAGTGTTGGATTTACTCGTACTGCAGCTGAGGGATGTGCTGTTACAAAGGACTGACCCGATTCTGTGTGTGTATTTTGACAATGGGAGAGAAAAATACGTGTATTTAAATGGTGAACTTCATCCCCTCTTCCCATTCTGGGAGCTTTCTGAGCTGGAGTTGCAGAAGTCACGGGAGCGATGGAGCTCACGCCACTCTCCGGGGCACCAGGATTGGGCCCTTATAGACTCGCTATTTCCTATTCCGCTGCGATTTTTTCCCAGTTTGCTGTCCTGCCCTTGCCTAGCACAGACTGGCAAATTTTATGCCCTGTGATACGGTGCGCTCGCTGCTTCACAGATGTGAGTTCTGGGGAGCCTCAGACAAATGTGAACAGTGGGAAGCTGGGCCTGAATTTTTAAAAGGAGTGGGGAAGGACTAAATCGTGTGCCTTGGCGACCGCAGGCTCGAATGCCATCACACTGCGGATGGCACATGGTGGGTCACAGCTGAGCCTCCTTAGTGTACCAACACTTAGCAGCTACAGAGCCCTTGTCCTTCTCAAAGCATTTTGTAGGCGCAATCTAACCGGCATCTGTTCCCACCTCCTCCTGAGCAGGACCAGTTTTCATTTCCAGGGTGGGGAAACTGAGGTACAAAATCCCCGAAGCCCTGCCGCAAACTGGCAGCAAAGGTGGGAGCGAAACCTGGTGCTCAGCCTCCCGCCCGGGACGTCGCAGCCCGGGCACGAGGCGTCACGTCCGGCAGGCGTAAGGCTGAGGCTTCGGTGGCGTCTGGACGCTGCCATCCCTTGGGCTAGCCCACGGACGCCTGTCTGTCGGGCCCGTGTGCGCTACTCCTGCGGCCAGCCCGCAGCCCTTCCTCCGGGCTCCCGCACCACCGGCGTAATTCCTCCCCGGGCTGGCTGGCTGTCCTTCCGCGGCTGCCTTTGCAAGGTGTCTGAATGTCAAACTGTTATGATTTCAGTACCTGACTGAGAGAGTAACAGAGACCTGGAGGTTTTTTAGGAGGGTGTATAATTAGCCGATCAGTATTATGTTACCCTGTTCATAACTTAATAACCATTTTAATACAGATGGCACACACAGGGATAATTTCCTAGGGTAGCCTAGCAGTATATTACAGAGACAGTGTGTCTGAGGGAATCTTTCTTAGCCAAGGTACATTCCACTAGCTAATTCTACCTGCTGTTTTCAAGATGATTTGGGATAATTCCACATCGTTTGCAAAATATTAAAACCCATTTATATAGGATGCCAGATTTAGAAATACACAGCCTGAGTTATTAGACATATTTTGATAAATCTGCCACGAAAAGCGCGAGACAAAAAACACCACTGCGTTTTCCCTGCTATTTGTTTTTTTGTATCCCTCGCTATAAATACACCAGGTTTAGAAAAAAATAAAAAAATCGGCTTGAACTTGTTATACATCAAACGGGCCGAGACACCGACCTGCGGGTTTTTCTCTGTGCAGACACTACGAGAGCCTGCGTGCGTATTTACGGATGCCCTCTGCGCCTTTACCGGCGTGGGCAGCGCCGTCGGTCGGGGGCTGCCTGCGACACGTCCTCTGCTCCCCCTGCGCGGGTGAGGCGATTCGGGCCTTGGCGGTCACCCTCCGCCAGCACCCCGCACCCTCCGCCAGCACCCCCGCACCCCCTGCCTTGCTGCGGCCACAGTCGGGGTGCCGCTGCCCACCTCACACTACACCGGCGCCCGGCCTTTTCGGGGTGCGTGAGAGCGTGGCGTGGGAGCAGCCCCGCGCCCCGCGGCGCGGCCGCTGCCTTGCGGTGTCACCGCCCGCCCGCTCCCGCACCCGCCCTTTTGTTTTCTGCCCGTCCTGCGGTTATTTTCGCCGCCTCACACCGCAGCCCGAACCCGAGTCCTTCCCCCCGACAAAATAGTCGCGCCCTGGCAGCCGGGGGAGGGGATGGGGGCTCGGTCCCGCCGCGCCGCAGCCCCCCGCCGGGGCCGGGACCCCCGCCCAGCCCA
>Ga0065711_1026316_pt1 | contig 79050 bp, 58 predicted proteins | sample Hoacrofraction12_FD_59098 | JGI IMG/M metagenome (GOLD analysis project Ga0065711, IMG submission 59098) | Hoatzin crop microbial communities from Cojedes, Venezuela - Epithelial fraction 12 v2 (version 2) | ecosystem: Host-associated > Birds > Digestive system > Esophagus > Crop | place...
AGACATGAAGGAACCCCTTTCTTTCGTGTTTTGGTGGTACTTAACACTTTACAAGAAATCGGTTCCTTTTTCCATATCCAATAAAAGGAGTCGGAAACCATTTACACAAAATATTTTACGCTATCTTTAAAACACTCCAACATTTATACTCGTTATGACATACTTTATAAGTGTAAAGGAAAATGACCTATGATTACAACTATTATTTTCGATATGGACGGGACTGTTCTGAATACGCTTGAGGACCTACACGACTCGATAGATTATATCCTTCGTCGCTACGATATGCCGGTGCGAACCCTTGACGAAACACGCCGTTTCGTCGGAAATGGCATCCGCCGCGCGATAGAGCTGAGCTGCCCGGAGGGAACCTCCTCCGAGACTGTTGACAGGATGACCGAGGAGTTTATCCCTTACTACGATGCTCACTGTCTGGATAAGACCGGGCCGTACGAGGGAATACTCGGGCTTATGAAGACTCTAAAGGATGCAGGCTACAAGCTTGCCATCGTATCGAATAAGGTAGACTCTGCCGTGAAGGAGCTGACAGAGAGCTTCTTCGGAGACTACGTGACAGTATCTATCGGTGAACGCCCCGGTGTGAAGCGTAAGCCCGCACCCGACACAGTATATATGGCACTCGAGGAGCTTGGCAGTACAGCTGAAGAGTCCGTCTACATCGGTGACTCAGATGTTGACCTTGCCACCGCTCAAAACTCCGGTCTTCCCTGCATCTCAGTCCTCTGGGGGTTCCGTGACAGAGAGCTTCTCGAAAGCCTCGGCGCCACACACTTCGCAGAGACGCCGGACGAGATACCGGGGATTTTGAAGACGCTGTAATCAAAGCAAAGAGCCGTGACTGCAATCCCGTCACGGCTCATGATATCATCATATTAAATTCAGCATCTCACGCCGTCTCCTCATCAACCGGCAGCCCCGCCGCCGCGGCCTTCCTGCGGCGCTTGTTCTCGTACATCTTCGCGTCCACCTCGTTGATGGCATCGACTATAACGTCCGTATCCGGGTTATAGACGACGTATCCGTTTGACACCATCGGCAGCAGCTTCTTATCACGGCGAACCTTTGCCATATTCTTCTCGAACGCCTCCAGGTACTCCTCCACACGGTCCGTATCCTTATACATAATCACGCAGAACTCATCGCCACCGATTCGGAAGCACTTGCCGACACGCCTAAAGCTCATTCTCATGATATCTGCCACACGCATAAGACATATGTCACCGAAGCTGTGACCGTACTCATCATTTACATTCTTGAAATTATCGATATCCAGATAGATGATAACTGACCGCGTCTGTATATGGTCCAGGTAGTTCTCATAGCCTCGTCTGTTTATCAGCTTCGTCAGCTCATCCGTCTGCAGCATGACATCACTGTTAAAGACATATATCATGATTCCCGCAAATGCCATAATCAGGAAATCCACATACACGCCCTTCATAAATGCTGCATAAACCATAGCACCCACGAGAAATACAAATATCGCCGTGATAAATATATTGCCGCGGTACTGATTCTTTATAGCATACTTCATAGCCATAACCAGCGTCATCACTCCCGAGAGTATATACACAACCACATATATGAAGTAGAAATCACCATGGTGATAAACATTATCAGAGTCAACATAGAAAATCAGTCCCGTGAAGCCGGACACTATCACAAGTATCATATGCAGCACACACACTATCGCTGCAAGCTTCAGGAACCATCCTTTGTAGAATACCTTACACAGCGTCAGCGATATGAAGGGCACGACCGACAGCTCTATCACCTTGACAGCTATATGCAGACCTCTCGGCATAGAGCTCGCCTGGTCCAGAAAGTGACCCGTCCACTCACAGAAGGCTGCCACTATGATAAGACCGTAGAGCAGTGCAAAGAGATGCTTAATCATGACCGGCAGCATATCATTAAATATAACGCAGCACTCCATCACAAGCAGTGCCGCTATCGATATTAAAATAATTGATGAGTAGTAGTCCGTCATCTCATATCTCCCACATGGAACACTCCACCGGCATGACCTGCCCCAGGTCTTGCCTGCGGATATACCCCGTTTCATACCCTATTTACTATCCATAATCCTCTCAAGCTTCTCCCTGATCTGCTTGGGATCCAGCGGCTTCAGCACGTAGTCAGACATGCCCGCCTCCTCAGCCTTCGCCCTTGTCTCCTTATAGGCATCCGCCGTGGTAGCTATAATCGGCACAGCCTTCGCATCCGGTCTGTTCAGTCCACGGATACTTCTCGTTGCCTCATAGCCATCCATCACCGGCATCTGTATATCCATGAAGATTACGTCATACTCGTTCTCCTCGGAGTTCTTGAACTTCTCATACGCATCACGGCCATCCTCGGCAGTCACGACATATGCCCCCATCTCCTCCAGGATATTCTTCGTTATCTCACAGTTTATTTCGTTATCCTCAACTACCATCACTGACAGCGGGAACTCGCCGCTCTCATCATCAGCAGTCTCTGCGTCTGCATCGGGCATCTCCTCTATCTCATCATAGTAGCCCTTCTGCATACGCTTCTCGAACTCCTCCACCTTGAGAGGACAGTCATACAGGAAGCCCTGCACATAGTAGCAGCCCAGCAGCTTCAGCATCTCGCGCTGTGAGATAGTCTCAACTCCTTCAGCCAGACACATCATCTGCATATCCTTCGTCAGATTGATTATGTTCTTCAGCAGAGCACGGCTTCTATCCTCACCTATACTCTTACCCGCCTTCTCAGACGTCGTAACCAGCGTCCTGTCAAGCTTGATAACATCCATCGGGATATCTCTCAGCAGCGACAGCGTCGAGTAGCCTGTACCGAAGTCATCCATTGCAACCTTGAAGCCTATCGCCCTCAGACGCTGCACGATATCCAGCAGCTTGCTCAACTCCTCAGCATTAACGGTCTCCGTAAACTCAATCTCTATCTTGTTTACCTCGGTGTCATACTTCTTAGCAATCGCCGCAATTTCCTCCACCAGGTTATCGTTATTCAGGTTCTCCATGGAGAAGTTACACGAGATAGTCGGTATCTTATAACCTGCCTCTCTCCAGCGCTTCATATCCTTGCAGACCTGCTCAAATATAAACATATCTATCTTGCATATCTCACCCAGACTCTCGAGTATCGGCACGAACGAGCCCGGCGGCACTATACTGCTGTCCGTAACCCACCTGACAAGTGCCTCCGCGCCTATCAGCGAGTTATCCCTGATATCAACCTTCGGCTGATAAAATGCTACGATATTTCCGTCCTCCATAGCCTGCAGCACATCGTCGACTATCTTCTGCTCCTCGCTTCTCGCATTGGGGTCACCCTGCTTAAGCTTCTTCAGAGCATCCTCCGACTCCTTCACCAGCTTGAAGAGGTCGTCCAGTCCCTTAACCTTGCCGCACACTGTGACATACGACACCGTTATCTTCATATCACTGTCTGCAACAGGAATCTGACTCAGATCCTTCCTCCAGTTGTAGAGTCTCTTCTCAAATGTATCCCTGCCGATATTCTCAGCTATAATCAGAAACTCATCACCGCCGTACCTGTAGCAGTCATTCTTCCGGAAGAACTTGAGAACACTCGCGGATACATCAATCAAAACCTTATCACCGGCGTTGTGGCCGTAGGTATCATTTATCAGCTTGAACTGATTGATGTCGGCAAGCGCCACGTAGTACATTCTTCTCTCGACCACATCCGTACGAACATCGAGCGCGTGACGATTCAGAAGTCCCGTCAGATTATCATGGAACGACATATCGCTGAGGCTCGTCATCAGCTCCTCGTTACGCTTGTTGTTCTCAACCATATCGAGTGCGATGTAGTAGTTTATAACCGATGCCGCAATCGTCATAATCATATAAGCTATGTAGTTCAGGAAGATGACTCCGTCAGCATCGTCGGCCATATGCATCAACAGATACATTCCCGTAAATGCCGCGCCGTATACTACTATCGAGAAGTACGGTATCATCCTGACGAAGCATACATAGCAGAGCACCACTGCATAGAGCATGGTTATCTGGATGCCGTTCATGTAGTTAATAAGTGATATATAGATGCTCCATATAAACATGCCGACCAACGAGAACATAACCACCGCCATGGCATGCTTATGCTGCTGCTTTGCCTCCACCGTCACGTACTTACCGGAAGCATAGTAAACCAGCAGTGCCACCACCACACAGATAGACGTGCTGACAAGGCTTCGGCGCACGTTCAGGTTGCTCAGATGTATAAGCACCAGCATCGCTATCATTATAACCCCGAGTATCGAAATGATAGCCGATATGGTATGACACGCATTCATATTCATGCCGTCTATACCCCGCACAACATACTCATCCTTCGAACCTCTCAGGAAATCATGAACTTTTTTCAGCTTTTCTCTCATACGCTATGTCTCTCTATTCCGTCAATCCTGCACTTCTCACTATCCCATGTCACCATGCGTCTATGCATAACCTTTCGCATATACAACCGTTCGTATATCTCTATCCGTTTATCAGCTTCGCCACACTCATATCCGCCCAGCTGTACTGACTCATATAATCCCCGTGATACCTGTTCACCGCATCCACATCACCGCGCAGATAGTTATAGTAGTCGCAGTCCACCATCGCCGTGTTGACTGCGAAGTAGTTCCTCTTCTTCACGAGTATATCCTCGGCACCGTACTTCGCGAGTGTCTTCTTCAGACTGCTGATAAGCACGCGGAAGTAGTCACGCCTTCTCTCCCTTACATCCGGGTCGCTCCAGAGTATGCCGCACAGCTCCTCGGTATTCGCACCGTCACCCTTCAGGTCTATCAGGTACGCCAGAACCTCCTTCTCGGCTGCCCTGTTAAATATCACCGGCTCGCCCTCCGAGTACACCTCAAACTTACCGAAGCACTGTATATAGAGCTTCTTCTGAGTTGCCTCGATAGGATTCCTGAGATTATCAAACTCCTCACGTATTGCCTCTGCGGTCGCCGGCTTCAGCAAATATCCGCTTGCCCTCTCGCGCATAGCCTCCACAGCATAGTTTGCATACGCCGTAACGAAGATGATGTTGATATATTTCCGTATATCCTTCAGCTTCTTCGCAAGCTCCAGGCCTCTCATGCCCGGCATCTCTATGTCCAGCATCGCGATGTCTATCTCACTCTGCTTCGTGATACGTATTGCCTCCTCGGCGCTGCCCGCCTTATATATAAGAGCCGACGGCATCACCTTCAGCACATTTGCCTCGATATTATCACGAGCCAGCTCCTCATCATCAACTATAAGTATATTTGCATATGTCATGATTTGTTCACCTTGGGAATCGTCATGATAACCCTCGTTCCCTCTCCTTCTTTACTCTCGATCTTCATCTCCGCACCCGGCATATGCTCCAGCCTCTCGCGAACATTCTTGATGCCGATATGCACCTCACCGTCCGCACCCACAGTATCCGGATTAAAGCCCTTGCCGTCATCACTGATTTCTATCACGGCACCGCCGTCCGTCTCGCGCGTCGCTATCCTGACGGTTCCCTCACCGTGTCCCTCACGTATACCGTGACGGACAGCATTTTCGACGATAGGCTGCACCGTAAAGGGCGGCACATGAAAATCCGTATACTCTATATCAGTCTCGACCTCCAGGCTCTTGCCGAACCTCAGTCTCTCTATCTCGAGATACCCGAGCGTAGTCTTAAGCTCGCTCCTTATCGGTATCAGCTCGTCCGACTCCATAGCATCCATGCTGCCCCTCAGGAAGTCCGAGAAATCATCTATCGCGTCGCACGCCCTGTCTGGATCCTTCTTCACCAGTGCCTGTATCGTATTCAGCGCATTAAATATAAAGTGCGGCTGAATCTGCGACAGCAGAAGCGTGTTCCGAATCTTAAGCATCTGCTCCCTATCCTCGAGGTAGTACTCCTCGCGCTGCTTGTAGTAGCCCACGAAGAAAATCGCTATCGCCGCAGCATTTCCCACATGTGCAAATGCTATCCCGTCCGTCAGTGTCTGGATAACGATTCCCGACACCGACGCAATGCACGCTGCGACCAGTGTGCTGTATATGATATGCGTGAGCGACTTCTTGTTCATGATAAGCCACCCTATGATGACCAGAAACATGATAGTCGGCACAGCATAGTTAATCACGAAGAACTGCCCTCTGTGGTAGATATTCTGACTGTCGAAGTAGTATATGCTGTACTCGCCTGCGTCCAGCCTAAGCTGTGTGATACCCAGCAGCACGAAGTTAATCAGTGCTATCCACCTGAAGAACCACAGGATGCCCCGTCCGCTCGGTCCGCCGCCCTCCCGTATCAGGATGATGATGTAGTACGAGAAGAGATATATCAGCACCGGTCCATAGAGAAAGGACATAAGTATGCACACTCTGTTCGCCACTATATAAAATGTTGTCATTCCCCCATCCACAAAGTACGAGGCAACATCAAACATAAGACCAACTATGTTGGTTATCATTATATTCAGCATAATGCGCTCTGAGTGAACAGGCTTCCTGCCATGCATCTGATTAAAAGTGATACCAATCAACGAGGCAATCACCACCATTACAGAGCACTCGAGCGTTATATTTACAACGTAACTTGTCGGCATAACATACCCCATAAACCCCGGACTCAGCGTCTTTTACGCCTATGATATATTATACCACCCACAGCCTGTGTAAACAATTACAAAAGCCACTCGTTCACGAAACATTTGCGTACTATTCAGGATGCTTCGGCATCCTCACCGCAGCCGGCTACTACTTCTTTGCTTCAACTGTCCATATTTCAGCCATCCTTCTTCCTTCTATGTATCAGGCTGGCTGCATACCCCACAAACACCACCCAGCTCACGATACTGATTATAATCCCGGCCGCATACACCGGCTTCTCGTAGCTGAGCATGATAGCATGCTCTCCGTCTCCCGATATCTCTATACCTATGCCGCCGAGATAGTCGAGGATCTCGACCTCCTCTCCGTCGACATACGCATGCCATCCATCGTAGTTCGGGAGCGACACAAACAGCGTGCCGCTGCCGGATACAGTACCGTTCACCGTACTGTCCACGGTTTCCACACTCTCCATGACACTGCCACGCAGCAGCTCATATATCTCCTCGGCCACATCCTCGTTCAGTGACGCCACCAGATAGTTGTCATCTCTGTATGCATCCTCCGTGCTTGCATAGAAGCCGGCACCCGCCACGGTGAAGTCCTCATCGTCCTCACTCTTCGTGCCTGAGTAAACTATGATATCTGCATGGTTCAGATATATCTCAGCCTCTCCGTCAAGTGACACACTGAATTCTGTTACTACGCTTACCTTACTTGACGAGTAAGGACTATACTCCACATGTATATAGTTATCCCCTTCGTCTCCTCTTGCCAGGACATTATACAAATCCTTACCTACCAGTCTCCTGCTTATCTCGTTCTGATAGTCAACTGCAGCAGGATAGTCCTCCTTATTTATATCGCTGAAATCTGTCTCCTCCGTCAGCAGTATGCCAAGGCTTAGTCTGTACGGATTCTTATACAGGCTGAAGTTGCCCTTACCGTCCGTGTACTCCATATACTCAGGTATTCTGCCTGATTCTATAGAGTCATCTATGATGTATCCCACATTCATAAACATAGCGGCAAGCGGGTTTCCACCCATATAGGATATCGTGTTGCCACTGTTATATACCCCCCAGCTGTCAACCAGAGTCTTCTGCTGGCTTGTGATAGTAGTAAATGTAGATACAGACGAGAAGTCGCCTACAAGCGCCGCATTGGCATATGTATCATTATATACCTCTGTCCTCATCTGCTCGTCAGACAGAGAGTACTCCTCAGAGAAGCTCCTGATTTTGTCAAAATTTGCAGCTATTATATCGGAGGCCGATGATACTCCCGTCGAGGTCAGACCATCATATACGAAACCAACCATCAGCTCTGCTGTCATCAGAAACAGCAGCACCCTCACGGTCCCATAGTAGTGCTTCCTCATATATCCTATAAACCATATACCATAGTAGACAACTATTAGCGCCACACTCACGATGCAGCCTATGGGGTTTGTGGTCAGCGTCTCGTACAGCATCAGGCTTACAAGCAGCAGACTCCAGAGTCCCAGCGCCACTACCCTGCTCCTTGTAAATGCTGCCTTATACTCTATCACGCAGTCATAGAGTGCCGTAACCATCAGGAACACAAAGAATACAGCGAATCGGTTCGGTGCCTTCGACTGGGTATGGAAGCCATGCAGCACATAGTTCAGGAAAGAGTTGCCAAACGCCAGGTAGTAGAGTGCTATCAGTACAGACCTCTTAACCCTGCTCCTAAGGTCAATCCGTGTATTCATCACATAGAGAACTATCGCCATAAGCACAAATGTTCCGGCATATATATTGGCACGTGTCCAGTCATCTGACACGATTTCCGTTATGTGAAACAGCTCAGCATACTTAACATTAGACAGAAGTGCCGAGTCAAGTGACAGCCTGTCCAGTATACCGGTTGATGAGTCTGAGCTTGCATAGGATGTAGACTGCAGGTACAGATAGTAGGTCAGCAGATATGCCCCCACAAGTCCGGCCGACAGTATCGACGATAGTACAAATCTAACTCCTGACCGTACGAAGTCACGTATGCCGTCAAACTTCAGTACAAGGAAGTACAACACCAGATACTCACATAGCAGAAATGCCACGAAGCTCTCATACATCATATACCATGCAAGTATCAGGATGTACGCTGCAGGCTTCCGGTCATAGACCAACCTCTCAAGCGCGAGCGTCATAACCGGCACCATAACCGCAAATGTCAGATAGTCATTATAGTTATAGTACGTAATCACATACGAGCACAGGTTATACGCCAGTGCTATAGGCACGAGTCTCAGACTATGCTTATCCAGCCTCTTCCCTGTGTATCTGTGTGTGAGATAGTAGAGCATCGCACAGCCCACCAGCAGCAGTCTGATGTAGTATATGAAGTTATACATCAGGAGAGAGTGTTCTATCGGCACCGGTACCATCAGCCAGCACAGAGGATTTATAAGTCTCGACTCGAAGAGCACCGGTGTCGCCATACCGTTGCGGAAGTTTATATCCGGGTAGCTGCCCTCTCTCAGTAACCCAAACATATATGAGTGTGAGAAGTATGACTGAAAGTATCCGTCAGAGCTCACAACTGACCCCTCACCGAATGGCTCACAGCCGTTTATCAGCACCAGCACGAAGTACAGCACCGTAGTTATAAACATGGTGTAGATATATACTCTGTTATCGTTCAGATACTCTGATACCTTACCCATCGACATCTTAACTCTGCCGATTACAGACACCACTGCAAATATAACCACAAATATCAGACTTACCAAAGCTCCGGTCTTAAGGTTCCGACACGAGTAGGTAAGTGTCTCTCCGTCAGTTACCTTTATCAGAGACACGCTGTTTCCGATTATATCTATACTCTCTGCTGTCTCATCTCCCATGCTCCAGTTCTGCGGAGATGTAACATTCAGCAGCATATAGTCACCGCTATCTGTGGATACAAGCTTATCATACAGCCTGGCAAGCGCATCATGTCTATACAGTGCGAACTCTCCCGTAGTAACCGACATAGTGAAATCATCCCTGTCAGCAGCGTAGAGTATATCCACAGTCTCACCCGCTTCCACCTCTCCGACATGAAGTACATGTGCCATATTCATATAGAGGTCTCCTGACTCACCGGGCGTGAGGCTAAACCTATAGTATATATACGTCCGATAATTATCCGACTTTATATATCCTGTCTCCTCTGACAGCTTCATGATTTCGTCACTCACAAGCTCCACACCTGTGATATCGAATATAGTCTCTCCATCGAAGCACTTCTCCACCAGCTGGTTCTGTGCCGTGTAGGGATAGTTCTCTGCCCCGTCCCACGTCTCTATAGCATCAGACAGATACACTGTATCTAAGCTATACGGATTCTCGTATATGTATATACCATCCCTCTCATCCACATATATGAGATCTCCGGGATACTCCGGCATATACGGTGTTATCACATAGTCATAGCCCAGCAGCATATCGGTAAGTGGTGTGCTGTCCGTCTTGTAGTTTGTGTATACCAGGATTCGGGCAGTATCGTCAGACTCATGTATATAGGACTCCGCCTTATAGAGTCTGTACGTATCCGTCTCCTCGAAGCTCTCTGCAAAGGTTCCCAGCCTGCCGATACTGACTACCGCCATAGTACATATCTCGATCAGCATCACTGTCGCAAGCGACAGCCTGTATATAAGCGCTGTCATGCTTCTGCCGCTGTATATAAGACATATCAGGAAGTATACGACCGACAGTATGAGTGTAACTGCATATGGGAAGAAGTTGTTATAGAACACACACAGAAAGCCTGAGCCTATCACCATCACTATAAGCAATATCTCCGCTATAGCAACAGACTTCACACCGCTTACAATCTCTATCTTTGCACGTGCTGTGATAAGCAGCATAAACACAAGTGCATAGTTAAAGAGTGAGTAGTTATCCGTAGAGTAGTAGAAGCCATCCAGCAGCTGATTTGCCGTATAGACATAGTTGCCTGCCAGAAGCAGCACGATAACAGCCGCCGTCTTAAGTCTCCTTGATATACCTATACGGCGGTTTAACATGTACATCACGACAAGCAGCACTGTCGCAGCGCCGCAGTACAGATCTATCCCTTTACTATAGTCATCACGTACAGACGGATACATACCTGTCCACAGCTGTTTCACCATATCAACCGCTGATGTGATGAAGCCCGACATATTAAAGTCCGTGTCCATACTTTCGGCTACGAAGGATGAGCCGAGATTATTGAGTATAACTATAGCTGCCATACCGACTGCCAGTATATCAGCCAGCACCTTGCTCTTTAGTCTCTTTAGGAGTGTCCTGAAATCTCCGTAATCTCCCGCCAGGAAGTATATAAGTACAAATATCGATGAAACAACCGACAGTTGGAAGCTCAGCAGGATAGATACAGCAAGTGCCACAGAGTAGCCTCTCCACTTACCATCACGAATCAGTCTATCCACATACAGCATAAGTATCGGAAAGACCGCCATAGCTGATATATAGCTTATGTTGGCTCCGTATACTATCATATGTGTAGACAGTGCATACATAGCAGCAAGTGCAACCGTCACCATATCCATACCGGAGAGGCGTCTTCCTATAGCCGTCCCCTCAAGCCTGCGGCCTATGACGTACTCATCGTCTCTTGCATCCAAAGCCCCTCCAACCGTGTCCACCTTCTCTGCTGCCACGTTCACAGTTCCCGACACTCTATCCGCAGTCCCTGCTGCCCTGTATACCGAACTTCTCTTCAGATATATAGCGAAGCAGAGTCCCGCCATACCAAGTCTCAGAGCATACATGATATCAAGTACAGCCGTCATAGCTGCTTCAGGGAATATAAGAGCAACAAGGTTCAGCGGGTCTGACAGTATATAGGTTATAACAGTACTGAAGTCATATCCCGAGCCGACTCTATAGCTGTAGCCTGTCACCGTACCGTCACGCAGTCTACATTTAAACTCCAGCAGATATATAAGCGGCTCCTCTGCTCCGCACGCAGTCATGATATCTCCGCCTCCGAAGGGAGCAAAGCCTCCTACAGCGAGCCCTATCAAAACTGCGACTGTCGGCAGCAGAAACGCCGCTATATATGTTCTCCTATTACCCATACACTGTCCCTCACCACTAAAATAGCCGGGGTCTTGCCCCGGCTATCTCTATTTTGCCTAACTCTGTAGCCTTTATTCCCAAGTGAATGAGAATGTAGTCTTTGTACTGTTATACGTAACTTTGATAACCTTATCTGCTGCAACTGTACCGGCTGTATAGTTCATCGTGCTTATAGTACTGTCACCTGTTGTTGAAGTACCCTTGCCATATACCATAGAAGGCTTAGCTGTTACAAGCTTACCTGCATCTGCATCATAATAAACACCTGTTCCTGCTGTCAGTGCCTTGTATACATCATCTGTTGTATCTCCGGCAAGAATCATCGATGCTGCAGCAGCCTTTGCTGATCTGAGGTTTGCAAGGTCTGTTGACTCCCTTGACTTCTCAAGCTGCCATACAAATATGGGAATTGATACAGCCACCAGTACTGCGATAATAGCTACTACGATGAGCAGCTCTGCGAGTGTAAAACCTTTGTTTGTCTTCTTCATAATCTTCTCTCCTTTCTATTGTTATAGCTCTCACTATGAATTTTAATTATGAATAGAACGTGTGTTAACCTGTGATTATATATTATAATCTGCACCACCGGATATCAAACACTTAAAATGTGAACTCGTATCAGAATCGTATCAGGAATTATAACCCCTACAAACACCCGTTAACATGCGTAGATTATAGCATTTTCTGTGTGTCCTGTCTATATAACCTGTGTGTAAATTCTGTGACAGTTTACTCCTCTGTTGTATCCTCCTCGGTTGAAATCTCCGGTTCCAGATTCTGCACGCCCTCCGTAGTTGTGGCTCCGTACAGAGTCTCATAGAAGGTGGCCGTCATAGTCACATTAACATCTCCGCTTTCCAGTGAATCCTGACCACTGCCCGGACTTATATTCAGGTTTCTGATTATACACAGCAGCTCGGAGTCATTTACCTCGCCTATTATCTTCTCTGCCGACCTATAGCTTGTCGCTGAGAAGCTTATCCTGGCATTGCGTCTCACGAGCTTTCCGTCTGCCACAGGATTCTCAAAGCTAAGTGAGAAGTCCTCTGCAGCTGCGAGGATATCATTTAAAAGCTTCAGCTCACTCTTCTGATTGTTATATATCTCTATCTTTGCGGTCGTATACTCGTCCTCAGACTCCATAGCCGCCTTCATCTCCATAATCTGTGCATATATCAGCTGCTCTGCCTCATAATCCTCAGCAAGCTCAGTCGTATCATACGTCTTTATCTCGCTCTTGATAGGTCTGTAGACAAACCATATATACAACATGAGTAGCAGTATAAACGCAAGTATACATACAGTCAGGAGTTCCTTATTGGTTAGTGTGTGTCCCATTCTTCCGCCCATCAGTCTCCTCCTTCCTCATCAAGTATAGCCTGCATAGCTGCAGCTGTTGCGTCAGCGTCTGTTGACGTAGCTGTTTCGATAGCATTTGTAAATGTCACCGATATGCTGGCATCTACTATCTGCCCGTCACTGCTCGTCTTTCTCTTTGCGGTGGATACTGATACATACGATACTATGTCAGACTCCTCGAGGGCGCCGACTATGTTCGCTATATCCGACAGTGTCACACTCTCGATGGTGAGTGTTGCCGAGTTGTCCTGCATCTCAATCTTACTGATACCGCCGTCTATATGTACCTTCTCATCTATAACCGCAAGCACCTCTGCTCTGTTACGTATATTCAGCTCTGTCTCGGATAGATATGCTACTCCGTAGTGGTAGTATGCCTCCGTAACCTCGTCAATGCTTGCATTATATGCTCTCAGCTCCTCTACCTCTGTCTGAAGCTGTACGTACTCAGACTTTGCATCGTTCAGCTCACCTATCAGGTCGATAACCATAAACTTCGTGAAGATAGCAAGTAATATCATAAATACCGCAAATATCACTATCGCCGCTACGTTCTTCTCCTTCTTCTTCTCATTTACATAGAGGTTGATAGTTGTCTTCGACGGATACTTGCTGCTTCCTGACTTCTTCTTAGACTTCTTGTCAGAGGTCACTTCAGCCTCATTTTCGATTACTGTATTCTCATCAGCCAACTCCGTCACCTCCTATCACTATACCGTATGACTGCGGGCTCATGACGATATCCTCGCGCACCTCGACGGGTACCTCAGATATAAGGTCTGTGAAGGGCTTCACCGGCATGCCGGTAGTCTCGGTGATGTCACTTATCATATCCTTCAGCTTCGCACCGCCGCCGCAGCAGTATATGGTATCCATGGTATTATCACGGTTGTTAAAGTTATAAAAGTTGATAACTCGCATAAGCTGTACGGAAACCATACCGCAGGTCTCCTTAAATGACTCGTACGCGTCACCCTCCTCGAACTTACATGCCTCGATATTAAGGTGTGCTATATGCGGATCCTTGTTAATCTGGTCGGCATAGGCGTTAATCATCATTCTGCAGCCGAACTCAAGCTCACGCGTTATCTCGTATCTGCCCTTCGTGAAGAAGTGCATCCTTATCGTTGTCTCCCCGACATCGAGCAGTGCGTAGTCACGGCTTCCGTGCTCGATGCTTGATGCATCCTCGTAGGCTGAGATGACATTTTCGAAGCCAATGTACTCGGGAATGATGGTGCGGAGCTTAAGTCCCGCATATGTGAACATCTCCTGGTACTTCAGCATCAGGTCCTTCGACGCAGCCACAGCGAAGAGGTCCATCTCATCATCTGTGATGCTTGTTACTCTGTAGTCGTATATGTAGTTTCCGATATTATCGGGTATGTAGTCATGGAACTCATACGGAAGATTGATTCTCAGCTGGTCTGTCGTCATAAGCGGCAGCTTCGCGCTCGTCTTCGTATATACAGCAGAGTTCGGAAGCGACAGTGCCGCCTCCTTGATAGTTATCTTGTTTTCCTTCAGGATTGACTTTATCAGATCTCCCATAATCTGAAAGTTGGTCACGACACCGTCCTTCACCGTGTTATCAGGCACACTCTCGGACAGAAACTGGGTAACCTGACCGTTTACCACAACGGAAATCTTCACCCTGTAGTTTCCTATGTCAATCCCTACGATTTTTCCCTTTGATCGACTCATTCGGTACGTCCTTTCTTCCCCTTTTTCGCAGCAAGCACCGCATATATAACTCCCAGAACTGCCGCCACGACTGCCGTCACGGCCACTCTGATAATTATCGTAGATTTATCCCCCGTGAAGGGTATCCAAATCGCCCACCACACAAGCCCCGCTGCCACGAACTTCCCCGGCGCGGTATGTGTATCTATATATACCAGCACCACCAGCATCAGCAGCACCAGCAGCGGCAGGTTTCTCGCGGTCACAAGGCTCAGTCCTCCGACTACGCTGACCGCCGTAAATGCACTTCCCATCACGATTTCCGCTATCACATACCTGGGAGATATCTTCTCGCCGCAGTACCTGCAGCGTCCTCTCAGCAGTGCATAGCTCAGTATCGGAACCTCATCCTTAAATGACAGCTCATGCCCACAGGTTGCACAGTGGCTTCTGCCGTGTACCGAGCCCTCCTTGTGCACATAACGCCAAGCCACACAGTTTATGTAGCTGCCGCACACCGCTCCGATGACAAAAACCAGAAAGTACACATATATATGAAATGCCGTCTCAAGCCTCTGCAGCTTCAGAGCTTCCTCGGCGTATAGCACGTATTGATTTATGTGGTTAATATACTCTGGCATCATATACTCCCTGTATACGATGATTGTATATAATCCTTATATTATAAAATCTATTATCGCATACATCTCTATACATATCTCACCTGCACTATACAGCTCCTACAGTGTGCCGGTGAGCACTACCATTCCTCTTGCATATAGCAACAGCTAACCGAAAATTTACTCTTCCTCGGTTGCTTCATTTGCACGCTTCGTGGTGTAGTCTATCTGCTGCTTCTGATCCACCGTCAGATTCTCTAGCTCACGCTCTGTCATAAGCGTCAGGTCGTACTCCGTAAGCAGTGCCCCCTGCCATCTGGCATGCACCGTGTCGCCGGAGTTCTTCACCTCTATTGCAAGGAACTGAGCCCCGTCATCGCCTCCGAGATTTGGAATCCCTATGGCGCCTGTCTCTCCGTTCAGGTTCTCATCCTCGTACGAGAGTCCGTAGCCCTCTATATTCACCTTCCATGTAAAGGACTCCGAGTTATACGCTCTCTTCTTGTTATGGTCGTAGTAGTAGGTTACTCCTCCATCCGGACATCCGTCCGACAGATACTGCACTATACAACAGTCCTCCGCCTCATCAACCATGTCCGAGTCAAATGTCATCCTCACATCCTTCAGATGCTGCAGATATCCCGCCACGGCAAAGACACCTGCCATGATGACTATGCCTATCACGAGACATACTATCACAAGTGCGCGACCGGAGTTATTCTGTTTTATAGAAATCAACCTCTTCATACTCGCGCCTCGCGACTTGATTATTATACTTACTACATGTGACACGGAACGCTCCATTCAGTCATTGCCTGCACCTGCATAAATGCAGTGCAGTCATGCCTTCACTTGTACATGTAACACGGAACGCTCCACGCTTCGCGCTCCCGTGCCAATCGTGCAAGCACGATTGTAATCCTGCTTCGCAGGCTTAATTCTGCTTCGCAGAATGCATCTGCAAGCGGAGCTTGCAGATCCGTGACTCGCTTACGCGAGTAACGGACTATCCTCGCGTTCCTACAAACACTCGGATTCTCGCAGTTTCCGCTTCGCTGAAACTGCTGCATCCTCGTGTTTGTACGGGTCATTCGGATATGACATTCGGCAATTATCCTGCACCGCAGGCTACTTGCCGAATGTCATATCCGATGACCCTTTGTTACATGTAGTTATACATCGTAAACATAGGAAGATATATGGAGATTACTATAAATCCCGCAAATATCGCCAGTCCGACCGTAATCGTCGGTTCCAGCTTGTTCAGGAACTGCGTTACGGCGTGGTCTGCTTCGTTATGGTAGTATGCCGAAACGGTGGTAAGCGTCTGGTCAAGCTCTCCTGACTCCTCACCTATCGCACACATCTCCACGAGGTTATCGGGGAACTGTCCGCTCTCTCTCATACACGATGCAAGCGTCTTACCTTCCTCTATCTGCTTCGACATCTTGAAGCACTCATCAGCCAGCAGGTCATTTGAGATAACACGTCCTGTTACCTCCATGCCTCTGTTCACCGAGAAGCCCGAACCTATCAGTATCTGCATAGTATCCGCAAACTGTGCGGCACAGTTGTATGTATTTATATTTCCCATGACGGGCATATGGAGCTGCAGCGCGCCCCATCTAAGACGTCCCTTCGCGCTGTGCTTGTAGATATTCACTGCAAGCACCAGTGCCACCAGTACAAATGCCATGATGAACCAGTACTTAACGAAGAAGTTCGACATAGCAATCATCATCTTCGTCATCAGCGGCAGGTCTCCGCCGAGCGCGTCGAAGGTCTCCGCGAGTACCGGGATAACCTTAACCATAACGACGAACAGAACGACTACCGCGATTACGATAACGAACGCGGGGTACGTCATCGCCTGCTTCACCTTCTGTGTATTCTGATAGGACTGCTCGTAGTAGACCTCCATTCTCTTGAAGGAGTCCTCCACGGTACCTGACTGCTCACCGGCTCTGATGGTCTCCGTAAATGTCAGCGGGAACTTCAGCTTCGATCTCTCAAATGAATCTGCAAGCGAACTACCCTGCTCCACATCGGCAGATACCGACTCCAGTGTACTCTTCAGCCTCTTGTCCTTAGTCTGCTTAGCTATCATATCCACGCATCTCGAAAGCGGGAAGCCAGACTTCAGCATGATGTAGAACTGAGAGCACATGACTGAAAGCTCCTTCTCAGGAACCTTGTTTGAGCCAATCTCCATAGCGAGGAGGTTGTTGCCGGGTGCCGTCTGTTCCTTCACTTCCTCGATAATCGGATATGAGGAACGAATCTTCTGCACCGCATCGAACTCATCCAGCGCCTGTATCTCTCCCGATACACTCTTGCCGTCCTTATCGACTGCTTTGTACTTGTATGTAATCATACAGTCCTCTCCTTAAAATCTCACACTCTTCATACCTGTTCCAAAAAACATCACTTCCCGGGTGATGTGTAAAAAACATCTTCTGCTGTGACGTAAACACAGATTTCTCCGTGCTTCGCACTCTCGAAATCCTCCGAACACTCGGATTCTCGCAGTTTCCACTTCGTGTAAACTGCTGCATCCTCGTGTTCGGCACCGCAACCTGACGCAATCATCTTTGCATGCAAGCATGCACGACGATTGCATCGCTTGCGGTTTTACGTCACATCATTATCTTCTTCTTCACAAATTCCCTATCCTTTGCAGCATCCACTGCTACCTGCGGCGATATCTTGCCTTCCATCGCAAGATTGATAAGGCAGGTGTCCATGGTCTGACATCCCTCTGCTCCGGATGACATCATCGTGGAGTGCATCTGGAAGGTCTTGCCTTCACGTATCTGGTTCTGGATAGCGGGTGTCGATACCATCGACTCACATGCCAATACTCGTCCGCCCTTCAGCATCCTCGGAAGCAGCTGCTGTGACAGCACGGCTCTCAGCGTCGAACCAAGCTCCATCCTTATCTGCTGCTGTCTGTCGGCAGGGAAAACATTTATAATACGATCCACAGAGTCTACGGCCGAGTTAGTATGCAGTGTTGCGAACACGAGGTGTCCGGTCTCAGCTGCCGTAAGTGCCGTCTCTATGGTGTCCATATCTCTCATCTCACCGATAAGTATGATATCGGGATCTTCTCGGAGGATTGCCCTCAGTCCCGATGCGTAGCTGTCGGTGTCCTTACCGACCTCGCGCTGATTGATAACACACTTATCTGATGTATATACATACTCGATAGGATCCTCAAGCGTGATGATGTGACCCTTTCTCGTATGATTTATCTCGTTCAGAAGTGCAGCAAGTGTGGTTGACTTACCACTTCCCGTCTCTCCTGTTACAAGCACGATACCCTTCTTGTAGTTCGGAAACTCATATACAATCTTCGGAAGTCCGAGGGTTGCAAGCGGCGGTATCTTGTTGCTCAGGATTCTGAGTGCCGCCGAGTAGTGTCCCTGCTGCTTAAATACATTGATACGGACACGCTCGCCCGCTATGTTCTTCGCAAGGTCGAGCTCACCCACGTGCTCAAACTCCTCGAAGTGATGTCCCGCCAGATCCTTCGCGATGGCGGTACAGTCCTCATCTGTGAGCGGTGTGTCGCCCATCCTCTCTATCTGTCCGCTTACTCTGAATATCGGTGGATTGCCGCACACGATATGGACATCGGACGTTCCAACCATTACGGCCTGCTGTATTATCTCATCTACTGTTATCATGCTGTCCCCTCCTGTAACCTTCTTTTCCCCAATTTAGCGTAAATCCCGCTTAGCGGTCTTCCCTGTGCTTCGCGCAGGCGCCCATTCACTTCGTTCGTGGATACCCAAGGGCTTCGTCTCGCTACCGTGCGCCACTGTCCACAAGGACTCCGTCTCGCCTTCGGCTCGACACCTCGTGAACTAGTCCACAAGGGCTCCGTCGCACCTACGGTGCGCCACCTCGTGAACTGTCGTGAAATTAGTCGCTCGTACTTATATTCCTGATGATTTCATCCACCGTCGTGATTCCCTGGTCGACGAGCTCATCGGCGTGCTCGAGCATGGACACGAAGTCCTGCCTCTTCGCCACCTCACGGAGAGTCGCCTCGTCCGCTCCGGAATTAATAGCCTTACGTATGTCATCGTTAACCGTCAGCAGCTCAAATGCACCGATACGTCCTCTGTAACCTGTGTGGAAGCAGAGGTCACAGCCCGCACCATGCACAAATGTTCTGCCCGGGTAGTTCTTAACCTTCGAATACTCTATCAGCGTCGGATCCGGTGTGTACTCACGCTTGCAGTTCGGACATATACGTCTCAACAGTCGCTGCGAGATAACACCTCTGAGACCCGCCGATATAAGGTACGGCGGAACACCCATATCTCGAAGTCGGTCGATAGCCGACACAACGTCCTCAGTATGGATAGTCGTGATAACCAGGTGTCCTGTCATAGCTGCACGCATCGCTATCTCCGCGGTCTCGCCATCTCGGATCTCACCTACGCAGACGATATCCGGGTCCTGTCGAAGGATAGCCCTCAGTCCACTCGCAAATGTTAGCCCGACCTTTTCGTTAATCTGTACCTGTGTCGCACCGTCTATCTGGTACTCCACGGGATCCTCAAGTGTAATCAGGTTTGTATACTCACTGAGAAGCTCCCTGACCAGTGTGTACATAGTCGATGACTTACCTGAACCGGTAGGACCAACTATCATGATAACTCCACTGTTCATCTTGAGGAGCTTACTCAGCTTCTCGTTCTCTGCGGGAGGGATACCGATACCCTCTCTTGTCAGCATGCTTGCCTCTGAGCCGAGGATTCGGATAACCGTCTTCTCACCGAAGATTGACGGTAGTGTCGACAGACGCATATCCACGTCCTTCCCCTTAACTCTCAGCATCGCACGTCCGTCCTGAGGTATACGCCTCTCAACCGTGCTCATCTTACCCATAATCTTCAGACGCGATGTAACCGAGTCCTTGATATCTCCGGGTATGGTTATAATGCGGTGGAGCTGTCCGTCAATTCTCATACGAACAACCATCTCATCCGCAGTCGGTTCAAAATGTATATCACTCGCCTTCTCTATGCTGGCTCTCTCTATAATCGAGTCAACCAGACGTATGATAGGCGCGCTGCTCTCGTTATCCTCCGCACTTGCCTTCTGTACAGTTTCGTTAACGTCAGATGTGCCCGTGGTTTCACGCATTTCTGCGATAGCCTTGGCTGCACCCTCATTACCGTAAAGTGTATTTATGGCACGCTCGATACCACGCTTGGATGCTATGAGCGGTACTATCTTCTTATGAGATACGTCTCCCGCTTCCTCCATAGCGTAGAAGTTAAGCGGATCCTCCATAGCCAGGTACAGAGAGTCCTTCTCAAGCTTCACGGGGATTATCATATTTTTACGTGCTACGTTCTTGGGAATATACTTAGTCATCCCGGGATCGATATCAAGCTTAGTCAGATCTATGTAGTCGATACCGAGCTGATTACTCAGAGTATCGATTATCTGTCCTTCCTTGACGAAGCCCTCATCCACGAGAACCTCACCGAGACGTTTCTTCTGCTCCTTCTGAAGTGTAAGAGCCTGACCTAGTTGTTCCTCTGTCAGATACCCCTGAGCGATAAGCATATCACCCAGTCGTTTTACCTTGCCCATAACATTCTCCTCTATCTTCTATGACAGCCATCTCGCGATGCATCAAGCCTTTGCAAGCATTCACTACAAGTCCGGCTGTCATCTATACACATCTTCATACACTTTTATATGCTATATATATGTGGTATACGAGTCCCCTGTGACCGTCACGCTTCCCAACATCAGGTCACTCTCATAACCACTACTAACTGCACCCGTGAGGGTACAGTCAGCAGTGACATTTTACTATAAATACTAAGGTTGCGCAAGTTATGTAAATCTCGCATAACTCATATGCGGTTCAAAACAGAATCACTTAATCTGTAAACTGAGGATACAGGTCTATAATTACATTGCCATACTCGTCCACGCTGGCTGTATTAAAGTACTCATCATTACCATCTATAACATAGGTAAGACCCGGAAGGTAAACCTTTCCGCTTCCATCCTTCTCGGTATTCCAGCCCGTGAAGTTTACATTGTCATCTGTAAGCTCATAGTTAAGTATACGCACGCTGGCACCGTTAAGATATGTCGACTCTTCATTAGTTACGGTACCATATGGTACATCTTCATACTTAGAGTTCTCATTATGGTATACAACCTTATAGTTTGTCTCTACATCCGCCCATACCGCATATATCGTGGTATTCCCGAAGTAACGTTTACCAAAGTTAGCCAGTGTATATACCGTATTACCCTCACTGTCAGTTTCCTTATAGTACCATCCCTTAAACAGACAGTTATCTCCGTCAGGTCTTACAGGTGTACTGGGTTCCTGAAGCTCCGTTGTAGTGTTAACGTGTATAGCAACTGACTTGTACTCGTCACTCTTACCCTTGCTGTTAACGAGTGTATAGTTATCGTTTACATTAACCGGTACAGTATCGTAACTGATAACTATCTTCGGCAGTGACCAGTATCCATATATAATCACATTCGAGTCAGGTACCTTAGAATCAAAGTTAAACTCTGCAGTACCACTCGGGTCAGCATACCATCCCATAAACTTCTCAGCCTCGGAATTAATATATATCGTCCTTGCATTACCGCTTGAGTCTGTGGTGTTTATGACCATGAGATACGTTACCCTTGTTGTGGTACCGTCATCGCTCTGCTTATCGTAGTAGTACCTTGTAGCCGACCTAAATGTCAGCACGGTCTCGTTACCCTCTGCATCCTCCTCTGTGAGGTAGAGCTTCTCTATCTGATCAGATGTCAGATATTCATTATTGGATATAACCCAGTTTCCATCAAGTGATGTGATATTCTCAGTTGAGCACCCCATAACATTAACCGCATAGTCCTGAACAGTCATGTACTTGGGATTACTGTCACTCTCACCGACTGACTCACTATACTCTGTATTAGGCACATATACAGTATTCTCATCCAGCACATATTCACCAAAGTCAGATATCTTATCATCGTAGTATGCATCTACCTCGTAGTCAGAAACCATATCTCCGAAGAAGTTACTGCAGTAGAATATCGTATATTGCTTCGTGTCAAATCCCAGGAATAGCTGATTTGTATAATCTGCCGACGTTCCTACTTCTGCAGTCACCCAGTTTGTTCCATCAGTTGAGTACGATGATGCCGAGTATCCTATAAACTTTTCATTGACACCGAAGCTTCCCCCTCCATTTGTCGCAAACGTTGCTGCTATCTGATAGATCCCTCCGGTAGCATTATTATAATATACATTCGTGTATCCATGTTTTTTCGCATCATCCAGACTTGTTTCGTGAGGCAGCTGCTTACACAAATAGATAGGGTAGCTGTACTTCTTTACTCCACTATCATCCGTAGTGTATGGATTAGTCTTTACTGTATAGGTATAGCTATACTGCCATGAACCTGAACGAGATGTATTGCATCCAAGGTAGAGCTTCAGCGTGTATGTATGGCTGCTGGAATCATATTCCTCATATTCCGTGCCGCTCGATGCCTTAAAGTAAAACATCGTAAGACCTGTCAGCTGTCCGGTAGACACAAAACACGTTCCATACCTATTATAGTAGCCTGTACCGTACGTATATGTATACCACCATATATACTCACTCGGCCACTCATATGTGCTATATACAGAGAACGGCTGATTATATAATCCATAGAAGGTCATATTCGTGTTTTCACCATCATATAACTCCGTCCTGTCTATATCAAAGTAACCGTACAGCTGTTCCTTCCACTGCTCCTCCTTTATTAAAGTCGTGTCCGTCGCATCTTTTGATGCATAGAGATAGTAAACATCTGTGCCGGTATCTATATAATAACCGGATGTGTCATCTCCCTGAAGCTCATATGCGGTTCCGTCGTATGTTATCTTATACTTAACAGTTATAACGCTATCATCAGGAATGTATACGGATATGGTCACACTCTCCGAGTATAACTGATTCTGAAGAGTAGAATACTTGATTTGGGAATCTGCACTTTCACTCGAATACAGATTTACTCCCAAATCACTCGCATATGCATATCCGCTTGAATCTGCAGATAGTTCGTAGGAATCACCACTTTCGGTCATTACATAATACATGTATTCCGTTGACTCATCTACATAAATGTATACCGTATCTCCGTTACTTAAGTCACTACGCTCATCCACACGATAGCCCCGCCATCCATACGTTGTTTCCCACAAATCAGTCCATAAATCAGTCCACTGGTAGTTATAATAAATCCTTCCATTTTCACTTATATCATATGAAGTTCCATTAATAGAAAGAGTGTACTTGTACTCTGACCGATTGTGTTTCTTTTTCACTTCAGTTACACTTACCGTACACGCTTGGCTATGAGCAGGAATAGTTTCTATTTTACAGTACGCCTTACCGTCGGTGTAGTTTGTTTCATTATATATATTTATATTTTGCTTCACCCTACCCTTTACAGTCCTGGTGAAATATACATCATCTACCTCTGACGGTGTTGTGAAAACTATGTCATACAGGCACCTCTCATAGTAGATATTGATAATCGTACTTCCGTCTATTTTTACAACTATAGAGTTATCAGATAGCTCTGCGTGCGTTCCGTTGAAGTAGAAACCCTCCAGAGAAACCCCTGCTATCTCCGTCGTATTGGTACCACCATAAACAGATGAGTTCACATAATCACTAAAGTGTGTTTCACTGCTGTTCATGAATTCCTTAAGCGTCATACCCTGCTTTGTGAGTGTAGAGTATAGCGTCGAGCCGGAACCGGATGTCATGCCGGACGTTATCTCCTGTGACACATAGTTGAAGCTTCCTACATAATCATAGGATCTCTTGGATATATCCAAATCTCGTTCATCTGTAGCCTTCTGCTTCCATATAGCTATAGTATAGCCTATGGTATCGTTCATATCCCACTTAGCATAGAGCGTGTAGTCCTGAGTTATGGCAGTGCCCCAGCCATTGAAACGTGTGCTTTCCTGGAGGCTGGCACTCGTATACCAATCCTCGAAGGTAAGTCCCTCGAATGTGGGAGTGGGCTTCTCGCTGGTCAGCAGCTCGTCTGCAGCCACGGTTATGGTATCAATAACCACTCCGTTAACGTTAGTTACAAACTTGACCTTATATGTTGCTCCCCATACCGGATAGAGATCTATGGTCCTTGTAACATATGTCTGCTGTGCTACTGACTTATATGTACATACAGCGCTATCAGAAGATCCTTCCACATCTTCACTCCATGCAACTACAGTCTCAGTTCCGTTTCTCTTGACATCATACTCAACCTTCGTTGCATCAAGTATCTGATATTCATATGTATGTTTTGACTCATTATAGTCCAGGCTGTATGACTGAACAGCTATTATACTGCTGGACTTACTGTTATCACTGTGATATGACACGTAGTAGCATATGCTGTTCTTAACAGTGAAAGTGTATCTGTTAGTCTCCGTAGCAAGGAACTCTGTATTATACCAGTCAGTAACATTTCCTTCGGAGTCTTTTATCTGTATAGCACGCTCTCTGATCTCGTATGTATTGATATTTCCCTCAGTATCATACATGGGGAAGTCTACATATGTGCTCTCCGAATTTTTATACTTATATCCATAGTCATAGGTCCATCCTGTATCCTCACTTACAGGGATCTCGGACTTTATGGTTGTTCCGCCTATATACTTACCATTCTTCATGATGAAGAGTGTAACCGAAGTCGGACGGTTCTCGGCATCAAGGTCTATCCACTCTATGGAGCCGCCTATCCTTATATGCTCTTCCACATTACTTATAGAGAATACTCTGACTATCTCATCATCCACTGTCTCATCAGTTATATCTGTAGATATGAGGTAGTTCATCTGTCCTCCGGGGGTAGTCCCCTGATCAGCCGTAGGTCTGAGATAATGCTTCTTATACGTTTCATCATACTCGTACTTGACCTCGGTATCTCCGAGCTCTACCACATAGTACTCAAGCTCATATCCGGCATCGTCTGTCTCGGGAAGGTCCTCCCACTTACATGACCAGGGATTTCCGTCTATAGCATCAGGAGCATAGGGGTCTGTTTCCTCTTCTTCTTCCTCAGTATCTCCCTCAGCGTTGTCGCCCTCAGTATTAGCATCCTCGGTGCCCAGGTCAAGTGCCGCATTGCCGTTAGAAAGTGTGCTGATAGCTTTGATAGCTTCTGTAGAAGCCTCCGTGCTTGTCTCTGTTGCATCTGTTGCAGAGGAGTCTGCAGGTGCAGTAAGGAGTGGCTCGTCTGTAACAGACTTAGTGAGTCCCTTTGCCTGTGTGGTGCTCTCCTCCTCAGTTTCCTTCTCTACCGTATAGGGGAACGTAACCTGCGTCAGCTCTACAGGATCAGCGGATCCGTCTGTACGCTGTGCATACAGAGCCACAGTAACTGTACGACCGTCACTGTAGTTGCCGTCGCTCCCCTTTACATGCTGTGTATCTGAGCTGTCTGTACTGCCGTCAACTACCGCCAGCACATCTGTGTCCGTATATGTATCATTCTTACGACCATCGTTGTCGTACATTCTATAGCCCCAGTCTATCTCGACTTTAAGCTTCTTGCCGCCTGCCGGGAAGGGCCAGTCACCGATATGTGTTATACCTGCTGCAGATGTATAGGAGTAGCTCTTGGATGCAAGCTTCTCGTTATATACTATAGCGGCAGTTGTCCCGCCGCCTACGAGAGGTGTATTTTTCGTACCCGAGGTTACTTTCTTTGCTATCTCTGTACCGGAACCGCACGCTCTCTGAACGGTCTTGTTGATACCGCTCAGGAAGTAGTTCTCTGTACCGGTTGCTCCCTTATTATAGCCCACGAAGCATCCAGCGTTGCCGGCATTGGTAGAGCCTACCATACCTGTAGCATAGCAGTAGCTTACTGTAACAGAATCAGAGCCCTCGGTACCTATAAATCCTCCGGCTGTCATACCATTTACACTGTATGCAGAAGCCGTACTGTATGAGTTAGATATAGCTACAGACTTAGAGCTGCTTGTGATGATTCCTATGAATCCTCCGGCTCCGCATGCAGTCTCAGCAGAGCCTGTTGCTCCGCTGCTTATGACATTATAGTGTCCCTGCTGGCTTGCATCTGTACTTGCCACATAGTGGCTCGATGCAGATGTTCCGTCTCCTGCATTCTTATCGCTGGTAGTACGTCCGCCTGACATACTCTCCGATATAGTCGCCGCTGTCGTAGCTGTAAGGCTTCCCACGAGACCACCGGCACTTCCTGTGGATGCTGTCACATAGAATGACTCCGCGCATGTTTCCATAGTTACAGTCTTCGCTGTAATCTCTCCGATAAGTCCACCGGCATTTGTATATCCGCTTACCAGGTCACTGTCTGATCCGCCGTATGCATATGCAGCAGACACGCTAAGCGCATCAGCGCTTACACTTCCTACAAGTCCGCCGGCACTTCCTTCCTTAGCTATAACCTTAACATAGCAGTCTGAGTCAGCACTGAGAGTCACACCACTTATTTGTACACTGTCTCCGTTTGCAGAGCCTATCACACCGCCTGCAGCTGTAGTTGCATTTATTTCCTTACTGGTGCTGAAGCTAACCTTGCAGTTATCCAGTACCACGTCTCCGGTAGCCTCACCTACTATCGCACCGGTTGACTTGCCCACGCCTGCTACTGTGGGGCTTACGAGGTTGAGATTCTTAACCTCTATATCCTCAGCTGTTCCGATAAGTCCGCAGTTACCCTGACTGTCACTTGCTATACTTATCTTACTTATACTGAACTGATTACCGTTAAGTACTTTGAGGTTCTTATTATATATACTTACAAAGTTCTCTCCTCTGTCAGTATTATCCTTATCATATAGTGTCTTATCTGTTATAAATGCAGACCAGTCTATATCATCTGCAAGCACAGCCTCTGTAACACCCAATTCTGAAAATGCGGTAGCCGATATATCCTCGGACAGATTCTGAAGATGTCTCTCATTTGCGATAGTAACAGAGCTGTTACTTATACCCGTCTCATCCTCCTCGGAATACGCGAAGAGGCTGTTGTTTGCAGCTGACTTACTGATCTCAAGTCCGTTTATACTTGCGGATACGATTACCTGTATATCCTCACCGGGTATGAAGTTATAACTGTTTTCAGATGTGAATCTTGCGAAGTGCTTGTTCGCAGCTGTTATACTGTCGAGCACATACTGATACTGCTTTTCGTCAGTTGACAGAGTGAGCTCACTCTTACCTATGATGCACTCAGCACCACTCTTAAGTCCCTTAAGGGTTACCTTAGTTACATGATCCTCTATGGTACTGTCATCACCATCTATAGATATCTTGTCATATATGTACAGCGTCAGGCTATTGTTGTTCTGAATTTCAACCTTAAGTGTACCACTTGATGTACCGGCATTGTTATCTGCCGTGGCTGCCGCACCACCGTAGTAACCGACTGTGATACCGCTGTCAGTACGGTCAGCGCTGTCTGTTCTGAGATCCTTGTCACCGTATGCACACTCAGTAAGCTTGTCGCCGGTTACATCCGTGTCGTTTGTATACCATACACCGTAAATGTTGCCCGTCAGTATGTCATACTCTATAAGCATAGACTTACCCTCATCGAGAAGAGTCTGGTCTATAGCACCGAAGGGAAGCAGTATCTCGAGTAGCTCGCTCTGTGTACAGTCACCATCAGTCACCGTGATATAGTACAGATTCGACACATCATATCCGGTAGAGTCTGCGGGTGCCTTCGAAGCCTGCTTTCCGAATATACCGGACGGGTATGTGGTATTACCGTCTACATCCTGCATACTGTTCTCATTCACGAACTTCTGCCACTTACCGCTGACATACACCGTTGACAGATGGTTCTGAGCTGCCAGAAATATCTCCTGTGCCGTGCTGTCCAGTTCCTTCTGATTCAGCTTCTTCTGGTATGTGATAGCTGACACGAAGCCGAACGCTGCCACGATGGTTATGATACCCACCACCAGCAGAACCTCCGCAAGAGTATATCCTCTGTTAGATTTTCCTCTTAATCTCTCCATATAATCACCCTACCTATCAATCACTGAGCAGTAACCGTACTGTGTACCGTTACATCATCACTCTCTATCGTAGTTCCGTCTGCCGAGTATACAGTCATGGTGAAGTCCACGCACCTCTTGTCGCCACCCTCACCGGTCTGTATACCCGATATATATGTATATAGTCCTGATGTACTTGTTTCTGCAGTAACCAGAGCTCTGTCTGTTACTATGTTGCTTGAAGATGCAGCATCACTGTCAGCATCTGCCGATGCGCCCGAAAGCGCCTCTCTGGTCTTGGAGAGTCGGATCTGTATGCCCTCCTTATCCGCGCCGTTATATATCTCCACGTATCTACCTCTACTCTCGGAGTAGAAGATGAGGTTCTCGCCGTCATCAGTCGTAACCGCCTCTATACTTCTGGCAGTCGTAATCTCTGAGGATATCAGCGTGATGGTCGTGGACTCAAGTGTATGTGCATCTGCCTTAGTCTGTGCATTTATCATGACCTTCTGTGCCACCATGGATACACTTGCCACCACCAGCATGACCATGGACATAATCACAACAGTCACCAGCATCTCCGCTATGCTGACGCCTCGGTTATCTTTAATTGTACGAATAATCTTCCTCATATTCTCACTCACTTCTCTAATTTCCGGTCGTACCGTCAGCCGTCTTATAGTCAAATATATAGTAGTACCTTCCTTCATACAGCTTCACGGTTGTCTGAAGCTCGGTACTAAACTTCACCGTGTTCTTATCTGTGTCATCCTCCGTATCATCTGCTGTGATATCGGTCATCATGGTAACTGTAACCTTGCTGTCCGACGCCTCTATGGTCTCATAGTCCTTCAAGTCTCCCTCCTCAGGCCACTTGTCACCCGTTATATTGAAGTGTGACAGGCTCTCCTCGCAGAAGTTATGCTCATTCATCTTGGCTCCGTATACCTCACTCGACTTGCTGAGTAGCGTCGAGGATATATTCACCATGTTGAGCAGTGCTATCACCGCAAGTGATACCACCAGTATAGCTATCAGCACCTCTGACAGAGACTCGCCTGAGTTCCCACTCAGCACAGTCACCGCACGGTCAGTATATTTACTTGTCTGCTTTCTCTCTCTCATAGCTTGTCCTTCTAATCTATATCCAGGGTAGTTATCTCGGCATCGCCCCAGCCGAAGTTCTCAAATGTTATCGTTCTCTCAACATTATATCCCAGCCATCTCTCCTGACTTATGATGGCACTTCTGTTCTCCTCCAGGAAGGCACTATACGCCGATATAGGTATAAGCTTCCTCTCCGTCGTCGTGTCTGTCTTATAGGTTATGTATCTGTACTCAGTCTTATAATCACTGTCGGTAAAATTCTGCGAGTACTTGATCTTTGCATCATCCGATATCGGTATAGTCACATAATATATCTGAGTAGCCTTAGCGAGATCCTCCTCGTAGGAGTCTCCCTCATACAGAAATACCGTAGCTCTGATATTCAGGTTTACATCCATCTCTATCTTCGCCCATGCAGCCTCGTCCTCACCGTCCAACTGAAGCTTCACATACTCAGTAAGCTTGGTACTGTTCGGATCATATATGCCGCCCCATGTCTTATCCTCGGGTACAGCCTCACCGCTCCACCCTTCTGTAGCATAGCTGTCCCAGTTTGTCTGCATATTCTTAAGTGCCATGATATCCAGAACCTTCTTGAAATCATATACCACATAGGTATCCTTCAGCATATCCGCTATGTCATCGTTATCTGCAAGCTCCGGTACCTTCTCTATACTGCCTCCTGACTCGAGATCCGAGTAGTTGATATAGCCACTTGTTGTATCAGCACTCTTACCATCAGACAGCTTGTAGTAGTCCCATGTAGGGCTAACGTAGTAGTTATACTCACACGAAAGCTCTACGTCTACTATATCCGCACTCTTCGCTGTATTTGCAATATACTGCGCATAGGAGTATACGACATACCTTTCACGACTTCCGTCATCTCCCAGCTTCGACTCTGCCACTCTGCCCATCGCCGATGATGCCGCTGCGAGTATGATAGAGCCTACCACCGCGCATATAACGAAGAGAAGCAGTGCCGCTATCAGAGATGCTCCTCTGTTATTTGATTTTCTGTCAGTATGTACCCTCATACCTCTTCCTCTTAATTCCGTGAGCCACCGCTCACTATAGGTCCGATTCCGGACATAATACGCCATTTATAGTTATTAACATTTTACTATATGGAATTTCCGTTTGTCTGTGAATAATTGGTGTATTTAAGCCGTTTTCTCTGTATTTTTTCAGGTTGCTTTTCTTGTGACCGTATCAATACCGTGGCACACACCTGGTATTATACGTCGAGGCTTATACTGTATCGGCAAAGTTAATGGGGAGCCGCCGCAGCGACTCCCCCTATCAGATTTTCAATACTCTTGGTAATAATCTCCCGAATCTAATCAATCTTAAATTTCATCACCACCGGATTATGATCTGTATATGCGAAGTCGAAATTCACAGTTTCAACTGACTCGACAGATATGTTGTCGGATACTATGAAGCCATCTATCAGATAGTACTGGAAATTGTCTGTGTCGGCCCCGATATATGCCTGATCAAGCGAGCGGCATGAGGGGTTCGAATTATCCATCAGAAGCTGCCACTCCTCACCGAAGTCCTCCTCATCTATCACTCCGCACTCCCACATGCCCTCGTATGTAGGGTACATGGAGGTATCTATGTTTGAGAAGTACTGATTGAAGTCACCGCCGGCTATCACGTAGTTACCCTTCTCATATTCGGCGTTCAGGTACTCAATTAACATTTCCGTCTGGGCTGCCTTACCCTCACCGTCGTCGTAGGCCTCAAGGTGCAGGTTCACGATTACGAGGTCGTGACCGGTATATCTCCCCTCCTCTGTGTATATACGGACTCTGTCTATCATGAGGCAGCGCTTCAGATTACCGAGCCTTACCGGCCACGAGAAGGGACACGGCAGCTGCACGCGCGTGGACTCTGTGATTTCGAACGCTGAGAGCATGAGGATACCGGCATCCACCTTGCCGATTGGCGGGATGGGATACGGTATGTACTCCACTCTGTAGTTATATGCAAATGTATAGTACAGGGAATCTGTTCCAAGTGACTTATCAGCTTTGACACCGTCTACGAGTTCTTCCATCTCATCGGTGTTGCAGGACCTGTCGGAGTCACGGTCAACCTCCTGCAGCATTACTATGTCGGGGGAAAGCTTGCTGATGCTTCTCCTGATGCCGTCCATGTTGTAGCTGACGCGCTCCTCGTCTGCTGTCTTCACACTGCTGCCGCCGTCCAGGAAGAAGTCGGCGTTATCACCGAGCGCACCATACCCCATGTTCCAGGTCATGATTGTATAGTCGCCGCCCTTTACCATGTAGCTGCCGTTCTTCGCATCCACCAGGTCAAAGGCTGCTATCGAGTATGTTGTCTCCTCTGATGTTCCTTCTGAACCCGTGCCTGTCATGGCACTCGATGCCGTGGCTCTATCCCCAGCATCTCCGGAGCTTGCACCGGTGTATGCCACTTCCTCTGTCGCCGCCTCTTCTTCAGCAGTTGTATATATATCAAGCATCTCCTCATCGTCAGGCTTATACTCTGTAAATGTCAGATATCCTATCAGCCCAATCAGAAGTATAACTCCTGTCACTACCACCGCTATTACAAGCTTCAGTATGCCTTTCAGAAGCAGCCTCAAAAACTTAGTCATGTGTATGTCCCCCAAACTACCCACATTTTTTTAGATTATGAACAACGCAGGGATGTCTCCCTACCCGGTACTCTCGCCGCAGTAACCCATCTACCAATTTAAACGAGATGCTCATATAAAACAAGTTACAAATTTGTCATCTCGCGCCTGAAAGCTCGTACACTCTGATACAAGCCGTACCATCTGTCACCTCGCGCGTGAGAACTCACACGTCTCACTCATGCTGCAGTTCTCGCATCCTTCAATCAGGCACTTCCTGTCTGTACGTGAAAGTCCTATAAGTGCCGTAACTGACTTGGACGGTGTCATGATTAGCGAGTCCGACAGCGACACCCCTATCTCACGCGTGATACTCAGTTCCCTAAAGAAGTCAACCTGTCTCTCGAGAGGGAAGTCTCCGTACCCGGGTGAGAATCTCGGTCTTACGTAGTAGCCTCTTTCCATAGCCTCGTCACGAAGACCGGTATTTACTATATCACACAGTTCCTCAACCATGGCCGCAGATGCCGCCTGTATAACAGCTGTCTTCATCATACTTCTGAGAGATGCTCTTCTCACCTGCACATCGGGTGCCACACCTACTGTAGCAGCGAAGAGTATCACTCTCTCACAGCCCGTAAGGTTGCGTGTCAGCTGCCCCTCCTTGACATACATTCCGGCGAAGCTGACTCCATCCGTATCGCGCGTAAGAGGAAACTCCCGGGTTACATATCTCGGGGTTATCTCCCGCCCCAGCTCATCTATACACTCCTCTATCAGCTTAGAGGTCGCGTCGTCTATCTCTGTTATCCCTCTGTAGCCGAGATACCGCTGCACCTCACGTCTATTTAAATGTTCCGCTATATACTGTCCTGTAATTTCCATATGATACGCTCCACTCTTTGACAGTTCTCCGGTAACTCCGCTTGTGTCTGTACCCATCTCAAAATTTTTCTTCACTTTAGTGCTTTACCGCAAAGAAGTTTTGTTGTATTATACCGAATGTCTAATACAAGTATATTGGGAGATGAGAAAATGTCAAACAAAGTTACGGTAGGCGTTATAGGACTGGGACTGATTGGAGGTTCGTATGCGAAAGCATTTGCGAAGGATGAGAACTTCCGTGTGCTCGGTATGAACAGAAGTCACGCGGTTGTCGAGCAGGCCATGGCAGATGGCGTACTGGACGGCGAACTCACACGCGATAACATCGAAGAGTGTGACCTGATAATCCCCGCACTCTATAACGAGACCATCATAAGGACTGTGCGTGAGTACGCACCATATATACGTCACGACGCATACGTTATCGATGCCGGTGGTCTGAAGCGCGAGGTGTGCGAGGCCTGCTACAAGGTAGCACATGAGTACGGCTTTACATTTGTGGGCGGACACCCGATGGCAGGTAAGACCTACTCAGGATACAAGTACAGCTCGAGCCGTCTCTATAACGATGCATCACTTATACTCTGTCCCGAGTTTGCGGACCCGACTGACACATACGTTATCAATATGTCGCGTGACATCTCCGGGGAGGAGCACGGTGACTTCTATGAGAGGATGAAGGAGCTCTTTCGTCCGTGTGGTTTCGGACGTATCACGGTATGCTCCGCGGCGACACATGACGAAATGATTGCTTTCACGTCAGAGCTTGCACACGTTGTGTCGAGTGCATATATAAAAAGCCCCACGGCACGCAATCGTAAGGGCTTCTCAGCAGGCAGCTACAAGGATATGACCCGTGTTGCCTGGCTTAATGAGGATATGTGGACAGAGATTTTCATGAGCAACCGTGACAACCTCTCCACTGAGATTTCGTATATCATAAAGAGCCTTCAGGAGTACAAGGCAGCCCTGGACGCCGGCGATGCCGATGAAATATGGAAGCTGCTGCACGAGGGTAAGATGGCTAAGGAACAGATAGACGGGAGGTAGAGCCTCCCGTCTTTTACTCTTGACATTACATTTAAAATTCAATAATGTTATCTTAAAAGTAGGCAAATATATGGCTTAAAAGTACAATAAGCATTTAAGCATCATAAAAATATTATCTGATTTTTAGGAAGGAGGTACAAACATGGAAGCTGTAAAAAGATATATTTCATCTGACATGCTAACAGATATTGTGACGCTGCCGAAATCGTTTATGGGCAAAAAACTTGAACTTATCATTTTCCCTGTCGAAGAAAAATCAAACGTGAAAGATGTTCTGGCATCCATCAAGGGACCTGTTCCGGATAACACCACGACTCTGGATGATATACGTGATGAAAGGTGGCAGGCTTATGAAGATCTTACTTGATACAAATGTTATTTTAGATTATGCCTTGCTAAGAGAATACTATCATGACAGTTTTATTGCACAGGAGAAGCTAAAGGAGATTAGAAAATTAGTTCATATTCTTGAAGTTTCCGATGCAAATATAGATCATGCATTGGCATTAAAGTGGAACGATTTCGAAGATGCTGTCCAATATGCTGTTGCCCTCGATAATAAGCTTGACGTAATTGTCACTCGTAACGTAAAGGATTTTGAATTAAACGATATCCCGGTTATGACACCTACTGAGCTCTTGGAAAAATTTCAATAGTATAATACACAAAACGACCTTCTGTTTTATCAATGAAGGTCGTTTTTACATATAAAAATTATACATGAAATGTCTTCGGCAGCAGCTCGGATATCGTATATACTTCGTAGTCTTCCTCTGATTTTGCAACAATCACAAGCGTCTCACCTTCTCCCGGCGGAAACTCTGCTATAACCTGTCTGCAGGCTCCGCATGGATATGCCATAGTATCTGCCTCGGACGGCTCCTTACCTATCGGTGCGCCGGTTATGGCGATAGCATCGATGTGACGCTGCCCCTCTGAAACCGCCTTATGGATAGCGTTTCTCTCGGCACATATGGAAAGTCCGTAGGATGCATTCTCTACATTGCAGCCTGTATATATCCGCCCACTCGGCACAAAAACAGCCGCTCCGACCAGATATCCCGAGTACGGAGCGTACGCCATCTCCCGTGCATGCATGGCCTCCCTTATCAGGAGGCGGATGTTTTCTTCCTTTATTTTTATGTTCTGTCCGTTATCTTTCAAATCTACTTATCCTTCACGCATTCATTCATCCTTGACTCTCTACTTTTACTAACCACGTTCTTATTATTATAAACAGTTTTGTCCTCTCCTACAACAAGAAGGGGCGCATTCGCGCCCCCTTTCGTCTAACCATATCATATATATGCGTAAGTATTACGCCTGCTTGCCCATGATGTACTCATCCATGGCAGCCGCAGCCTTCTTACCTGCACCCATTGCAAGTATAACGGTAGCTGCGCCTGTTACGGCATCACCACCCGCGAAGACTCCCTCACGCGTGGTCTGTCCGTTCTCATCAGCCTTGATGCCTCCGAACTTCTCTGTCTCAAGTCCCTTGGTTGTGCTCTTGATGAGCGGGTTGGGTGATGTACCGATAGCTACTATGAAGCAGTCTGCCTCTATCTCGTTAATCACACCCTCCTTAGCCACAGGACGTCTTCTGCCTGATTCATCAGGCTCTGAAAGCTCCATCTCCTGACATCTTACAGCCTTAACCTTACCATCCTCACCGACTATCTCGACGGGGTTGTTGAGAAGCATGAAGTTGATGCCCTCCTCCTGAGCATGCTCAACCTCCTCCTTACGGGCAGGAAGCTCCTCCATAGAACGTCTGTAAACGATAGTTACATCAGCACCGAGACGCTTAGCTGAACGTGCTGCGTCCATGGCCACATTTCCACCGCCGACGATAACAGCCTTCTTCGGATGCTCTATAGGTGTCTGTGAATCATCCTGGAAAGCCTTCATCAGGTTGATACGTGTCAGGAACTCATTTGCTGAGTATACACCGTTCAGATTCTCTCCGGGTATCTTCATGAATCTCGGAAGTCCTGCACCTGAGCCTACAAATACAGCCTCGAAACCGTCATCGAAGAGGTCATCGATAGAGAGTGACTTGCCGATGATAACATTTGTTTCTATCTTAACGCCGAGAGCCTTGAGACCCTCAACCTCCTTGTTAACTATGGTCTTCGGGAGACGGAACTCAGGGATACCGTATGCAAGTACTCCGCCGGCCGTATGCAGTGCCTCGTAAATGGTTACGTCATAGCCCTTCTTTGCGAGGTCTGATGCACACGCAAGACCTGAAGGTCCACAGCCGATTACTGCTACCCTATGACCGTTAGGCTCCGGCTTCTCGGGAGGTGTGGTTACGTTCTGGTTATGCCAGTCTGCCACAAATCTCTCCAGACGTCCGATAGCCACGGGCTCGCCCTTTATACCCCTTACACACTTAGACTCGCACTGTGTCTCCTGGGGACAAACTCTTCCGCAAACTGCTGGAAGACTGCTTGACTTGTTGATTACCTGATATGCACCCTCGAAGTCTCCCTCAACTATCTTTGCGATGAAGTCGGGGATTGCTATCTGTACGGGACATCCCGATACACAGGGACGGTGCTTACAGTTAAGGCATCTCTGTGCCTCGTCCATTGCCTGCTCCTCGGTATATCCGAGTGTTACTTCCTTAAAGTTCTTATTTCTAACATCCGGATCCTGTGCAGGCATAGGATTCTTGTCCATTCTCATATTCGGCATAGCTATACACTCCTTCCTATATTAACCTGTACTAACCCTGCTTTATAAGGTTGCATGCTTCCTCGCGGCGCTGCAGCTCGAAGGGCTTATAGATACCGCCCCTTGCCATAGCCTCGTCGAAGTCAACCTCAAAGCCGTCAAAGTCGGGTCCGTCAACACATGCGAACTTCGTCTCGCCGCCGACTGTAAGTCTGCAGCAGCCGCACATTCCTGTACCGTCAACCATAATGGGATTCATGCTGACAACCGTCTTCACGTTGTACTTCTTTGTAGTCATAACTACAAACTTCATCATGATAAGCGGTCCGATAGCGATAACCTCGTCGAACTGCTCACCGTCCTGTATCAGCTTCTCGAGGGGAGCGGTTACTACACCCTTCTCTCCTGCCGAGCCGTCATCTGTCATAAGTATAAAGTTGTTGCTGGCTGCACGGAACTCGTCCTCCAGGATTATGAGATCCTTGTTTCTGAAGCCAACTATCGACGTTACATCACATCCGATATCATGAAGCTTCTTCGCTACCGGATAAGCTATGGCGCATCCTACACCACCGCCGACAACAGCAACCTTCTTGAGTCCCTCAACCTCTGTGGGATTACCGAGCGGCCCTGCGAAGTCATGGATGTAGTCACCTACCTCCTTAGCATTCAGGTACTCTGTACCGGCGCCGACTATCTGAAATATAATCGTAACCGTTCCCTTCTCGCGGTCATATCCTGCTATGGTAAGCGGGATTCTCTCACTGTTCTCGTCAGTTCTGAAGATGATGAACTGTCCGGGCTCAGCCTTCCTTGCAACAAGAGGTGCCTCAATCTCCATCAGTGTAACTGTGGGATTAAGAGACTCTTTTCTCACAATCTTGTACATGCTTTACACTCCTTTTCTCTTGTTCTGTTGCTAAATCTGATGCTAATTCTGATTTAAAATCATGCTAATCTTGATTTTCTTAAATTAAAACGCGATTTCTGATTCAAATCTTTAGCAATTTGCCGTATTGAATTATTATAATCAAATTGTATATGTATAGCAAGACACATTTTTCACAGCTTTTCGGCGTATTTTCACGTAGTTTTCGGTGTCCGACGGTCTTTTAACAGCTTTTTTACTCACCGGGATGAAAAAAACAGGTGCGTTGCTTTTTCTGTCCACTCGGCTCACTGCTGCCGCACACAAAAAAAGCGGCAACCTCCCGGTCACCGCCCTCTCTCAGATATACTCATACATATCCGCAGCTGCATCCTTCTTCACGGTCTCGGCAACCTCGGTAACTCTGACACGAACAGTCTTATTACCGAAGGCTATCTCTATCTCATCGCCGACCTTCACCGCATACGATGCTCTCTCGACCTTGCCGTTGACGCTGACACGTCCGTTGTCGCAGGCCTCATTTGCCACGGTTCTCCTCTTTATGAGTCTTGAAACTTTTAGGTACTTATCTAATCTCATTAGTCGTTTATAGCATTTATTGAATCTTTAAGTGCCTTACCGGCCTTGAACTTAGGTGCCTTGGAAGCTGCTATCTCAACTGCCTCACCTGTTCTGGGGTTATGTCCTGTACGTGCTGCACGCTCAGATACCTCAAATGTACCGAAGCCTACAAGCTGTACCTTATCTCCTGCCTTAAGAGCCTCCTCAACTGTCTCAAGAAATGCCTTGAGAGCCTTCTCTGAGTCTGCCTTTGTAAGTGATGACTTCTCTGCTATAGAAGCAACAAGTTCTGTCTTATTCATGTAACCAATCCTCCTGTAGTTTATATAGTGTGAAAAAAGACACTATATTGTTATATATGGTTTAGCCCTCTATGTCAAGGCAAACCGCGGTTTTTCGGTGCTTTGCGGCGTGTTTACATCAGCCCCGCAGCCGTCTTTATCATATCCACATACCAGTTCATAATCTGCTCTCCGCACACCGACCCTATGGCAAGTCCGATACAGAGTGACGGTCCGAACGGGATATGCTCCTTACCGCCCTTCTTACGCTTTGTGATCATGTATATACCGACTCCGGCACCGATAAAGAGTCCTATGAAGAACGACGGTACGAGTGCCCTCCAGCCAAGAAACCACCCCGCCGCAAACATCAGCTTGATATCTCCGCCGCCGAAGGCGCCTGATATAATCAGAGTTATGATAAGCAGGAAAGCGCTGACACAGAGTGCACCTATGATTCGCTCGCCGAGTGTCACTTCCGGATTAACATATATTTCACCACAGCCGAGCACTATGATAAGACAGTTCAGTTCAAATGGTATCTCCATCGTATCCATATCTATCAGTCCGATAGTCATCAGCACCGTCCAGAACATAAGCATCTGCACTGCCTGCAGACTCACACCGCCGTACATCCTGATACCGAAGAAGTACATAACTGCCGCACCGGCTATAAGTCCGATGATACTAACTATCCACGACCTTACCGGTCGCTCCTTATAGACATCTCTGAGACTGACCTTCAGATACGCCTCCTCCTTAGCCATCTCCTCTTTGAGACGCTTCTTCTCCTTCTTCGAGAGCTTGTTATCCACGTCCTCGTCGTAGTCCTCTCTGATACGAATTTCTGCATCCCACCTTCTCACGATTAGATTTACGATGGTGAACAGTATGCCGCCCGCCAGTATAAAAATTATCATCCAAACTGCTGTCATATTTCCTTTATCCTTACACTACTCATATACGTATGCCCCGGACGAACCGGGGCACTTATACTCTTGTCAGTTACACTATAATACCTTGATCACACAGTTTCAGTCTAATCCTCCGTCCCGGTCTCCACTATAGCGATACCGAGCTCCTCGAGCTGCTTCTCGTCTACTATATTCGGAGCCTCGCACATAAGGTCGGAAGCATCCTTAACCTTCGGAAATGCTATGACATCCCTTATAGAGTCGGCGCCGCACATCAGCATAATCAGTCTGTCGAGACCGAACGCAAGTCCTGCGTGAGGCGGTACTCCGTACTTAAATGCCGTAAGCAGGAAGCCGAACTTGTCGTTTGCATCCTCCTCAGAGAGACCGATAGTTTTAAACATAAGCTCCTGTATATCATTCTGATGGATACGCACTGATCCGCCGCCGAGCTCGACACCGTTAAGTACGATATCGTATGCCTTGGCACGAACCGAGGCAAGAGGCGAGTCAAGCGATGAGTCCTTGAATGCCGCAGGATTTGCAGCAGCCTCCCTGAGCTTCTCTATATCCTCCTCCATCGGCATGGTGAAGGGATGATGCATAGCCATGTATCTCTCCTCATCATCGCTCCACTCAAGCAGAGGGAACTCTGTAATCCATACAAATCTAAACTCATTTTTATCAAGGATGCCCATCTCGTCTGCTATATGACACCTCAGCGCACCGAGTGTCTCGAGCACGAGCTTCTTCTTCGCATCAGCAAGTATCAGGATGAGGTCACCTGCCTCGGCACCTGTCTTCTCCTTGATGCTTCCAAGCTCCTCCTCTGTCATGAACTTCGCAAATGAACACTTCTCCTCGCCCTCCGGGCTGATATTTATATATGCCAGTCCCTTCATGCCGTAGCCCTTTACGAACTCAGTGAGAGCATCTATCTTCTTACGAGCCATGCCGCCTAGTCCCTTGGCATTTATAGCTCTTACCGCTCCGCCGCCGTCGAGCGCTGACTTAAACACAACAAACTCCGTATCCTTAACGGCATCTGCTATATCCACGAGCTCCATACCGAAACGAAGGTCCGGCTTATCAGAGCCGTAGCGCTCCATAGCTTCGTGCCATGTCATCCTCTGTATCGGAAGGCTTACGTCTACTCCGCGTGTCTCCCTAAATATCCTCTGAAGGAGTCTCTCATTTACATCGATTACATCATCAATATCCACAAATGAAAGCTCCATATCTATCTGTGTGAACTCCGGCTGTCTGTCAGCTCTAAGGTCCTCGTCTCTGAAGCACTTAGCTATCTGGAAGTACCTGTCATAGCCCGAGCACATAAGCAGCTGCTTGAAAAGCTGCGGGCTCTGCGGCAGTGCGTAGAAGTTGCCCGGATGTACACGGCTGGGCACGAGATAATCACGGGCGCCCTCGGGTGTCGACTTACAAAGTATAGGTGTCTCTATCTCAAGGAAGCCCTCATCAGCAAGGAATGCTCTAACCTCGGTCGTTACCTTGCTTCTAAGCATAATATTTCTCTGAATGTCGGGGCGTCTCAGGTCAAGGAATCTGTACTTAAGACGTATCTCCTCCTTAGTCTTCAGGTTCTCCTCTACGGGGAAGGGAGGCACCTCTGACTCCGAAAGTACACGAAGGCTCGTGGCAACTACCTCGAGCTCGCCTGTTGCGAGATCCTTATTCACGCCGCCGGCACGCTTCTCTACCGTTCCGGTTACGGCGATTACGAACTCTGCTCTCAGGTGTCCTGCCTTCTCGAAGGCCTCAGCTCCGCACTTATCCTCCTCAAATATTATCTGAAGCAGTCCGCTTCTGTCTCTGAGGTCCGTAAATACTATGCCACCCTTGTTACGGCTCTTACTTACCCATCCCATCACGGTTACTTCACTGCCTACGGGCGCATTTACAACCTCTGCGGCTCTATGTGTCCTGTGCAGTCCCTTCATTGATTCTGCCATTTCTGTATTTCCTCCTACTCTTCACTCGCCGCGCGCTTTCTCTCAAGCATCTCATCTATGCGGCTTATGTACTCATCTATGTTGCTGACATTCTCAACTCTGTCAACCTTAACAGTCCTGTCGTCCTCCACGGTCACGACTCGTGAGACCGAGCCCGCTCCCGCAGCATATATATCCAGACGCTCCTCCATTATAAGCACATTATAAATGCATTCAAGCCCCTTCTTTGCATATCCGACATTTTCCAGGTTGCCGGCTATGTTCTTCTGTCTGTAAAGATAGTAGGGTGCCATCCCCATCTTACGCGCACGTGCACCGGCAAGTGCCAGCATCTTATCAACATCGTGGTTTATATCACCTCTGTAGTCGTCGTACTCAGTATTAAGCCGTGCCTTACGCTTCAGCGCAAGACTGTGCACCGTGAGTGACTCCGGCTTCATCCTCTCTATCGCATCGAGCGTATACTCCATATCCTCGGCAGCCTCACCGGGAAGTCCGGCGATTATGTCCATATTTACGTTTTCGAAGCCGGCCTTACGTGCCATATCCATAGCCAGCACTATCTGAGTCGGCGTATGCGAGCGCCCAATCTTCCGAAGTGTAAACTCGTTCATGGTCTGCGGATTGATGCTGATACGCGTTACTCCGTGACGCTTCATCTCCGTAAGCTTACCCTGTGTTATGCTGTCCGGTCTGCCGGCCTCCACGGTATACTCTCGAAGATTTGACATATCGAAGCTGTCATCCACCGCATCCAGCAGGTGTCCGAGATCCCTCTCAGACAGTGCCGTCGGTGTACCTCCGCCGATATATATGGCTACCAACCTCCTGTGTCTGTTCAAATATGATATAAACTGCAGCTCCTTCTCGAGTGCCTTCAGATACTCCGGAACCTTACTCTCAAACTCATATATCGGATACGCCGTAAATGAGCAGTACAGACACCTGGTCGGACAGAACGGTATGCCTATATACAGGCAGTACTCTGAGTACGGATTCACGCTCGCCAGGATTCGTCTCTCCTTCATGGCAACATCTGTTGCAAGTATCGCCTTATCAAGAGATGTGTCATAGACTCTTGTGAAGTACTCTATGGTTTCCTCTCGGTTCTTACCGTCGAGGTATGCGGAGGTTGCTATCTTCGTCGGTCTCATACCCGTGAGACTGCCCCACGGCAGGTCACGTCCCGTGTACTCCGACAGCATCCTGTAGATGGCCAGCTTGAACTTGTTTCTGTATCTCTTACGGTCGGTATAGTCACCATACGCATACGCCGAGTATGCTATATGACCGCCCTCCTCTATTCTGAATCTTGTGGTCTTCTGATACTGGCTCTCGACGTTATATATAACCGTCAGTATGAAGTGATAACCCGTCAGTTCATCACGCGAAAACAAAGCCATATCAGGTGGTGCCACAACCTTCAGCTTCTCGCCGGGGAAGAACGCCATCACCATAGCCCGCAAATCGTTTTCGTATTCAGTTCTGTTCTGAACTATGAGTATCATATAAAATATTCCTATATTCTATACAGCGTACTATTACTCTAAAATCATATCCCCTTTATATGAGAAAATAGTTTGCCCTTCTCTCCCTCTTCACCGTCGTTGCATCTCCATGTCCGGGCATAACCCTCGTGTCATCCGGAAGTACCATCAGCTTGCGCTTGATGCTGTCAACCAGCACTCTCTCGCTGCCACCCGGGAAGTCTGACCTTCCTATGCTGCCCTCGAAGAGTGTATCTCCGTCATATACCACTCCGAGCTCCGGGAAGTAGTAGCACATGCCGCCCACCGTATGTCCCGGCACCTCTATACATCTGCAGGTGGTACCGAGTATTTCAAGCTCCTGTCCGTCAGTCACCGTCATATCTGCCTTCGTGACATTTCTCCTTCCCAGGAAACTCTCTGACATGTTGAGATACACGTCGCTGAGTCCGGGCTCGTCCTTCTCGCCTATCCAGACCTTCACATCCGGCAGCTCTCTCCTGAGATCATTTACCGCGTCCACATGGTCAAAGTGAGAATGTGTAAGGAAGATATCCGTGAGCTCCACGCCTTCCTCTCTCACTACACGCATGATGACATCTGCCTCCTCGGGTGCGTCTATAAGCACTGCCCTGTCATCTCTCATCAGAAGGTAGCAGTTCGTATAGAGCGGTCCGAGCATCATATTTCTTGTTCTTATTTCTGACATACACTATCCTCCGTGGACATCCGCGCCCCAGGGTCCCGTCCTATCACTGTCTGTTATCCTCTCGTACGCTCGATATCTATAACACCCTCGATGTTACGAATCTTCGAGATCAGTGTGGAGAGCTCATCTCGCGACTTGACACCGAACTGCAGTGTGATGGTTGACTTCTCCTGCTTCGAGGTACGTGCATTCATACCCTTGATGGATATGTCTGCCTCCTTAAATATCTTCGATATATCAAATATTATGCCATCCCTGCTAACTGCATAGATGTTTATCTCCGTGACAAACTCCTTATCACTCTTGCCGTTCTCGTCTACCCACTCTGCCTCTATAAGTCTGGCTCTCTCTGACTCCTCCATGCAGAGTACATTTACACAGTCGGTTCTGTGGATGGAGACACCTCGGCCTCTCGTCACGAATCCAACTATATCGTCACCCGGGACAGGCGTGCAGCACTTCGAGAATCTGACTGCCACGTCGTTCAGTCCGCGAACCTTGATGGAGCCCTTCGGCAGGCTGAAGTCCACTCTCTTATCGGACATTCTCTCCATCAGGTCCTGCTCGGTGAGATTCTTCTCACTCTCGCGCTTCTTCTCCTCTATGAGACGGTTGACTATCTGTCCCTCCTTGAGTCCGCCGTGACCTACTGCAGCCACAAGTGAGTCCCAGTCAGGGAAGTTGTACTTCTTAAGCGTGGGACCCATGTACTCGGGTACCAGCAGCTCTTGAAGGTTGATGCCCTTTGTCCTGCAGTACTCCTCTATCGCATGGCGTCCGCGCTCTATGTTGTCATCTCGCTGTTCATTTCTGAACCACTGATTTATCTTTGTACGAGCCTGTGTACTCTTGACTATCTTCAGCCAGTCGAGACTCGGTCCCTTCGTGTTCTGTGAGGTTATAATCTCGACTATATCACCTGACTTAAGCTCGGTCTCTATAGGTACCTGGCGTCCGTTGACTCTGGCACCTATCATCCTGTTACCTACAGCCGTATGGATGGCATAGGCGAAGTCTACCGTGATAGACCCTCTCGGCAGACTCTTCACATCTCCGGCGGGTGTGAAGCAGTAGACCTGATCCTGGAAGAGATCGAGGTCGGTCTTTACCGCATTCATGAACTCCTTGTTGTCGGCGGTATCATTTTGCCAGTCGAGGATTTCTCTAAGCCAGTTAAGCTTCTCCTCCTCCTTGGATACGGTCTTCGGACCACTCTCCTTATACTTCCAGTGAGCTGCGATACCGAACTCGGCCGTCCTGTGCATATCGTAGGTTCGTATCTGTATCTCGAAGGGATGTCCCTCGTGACCGATAAGTGTCGTATGCAGTGACTGATACATGTTCGCCTTCGGCATGGCTATGTAGTCCTTGAAGCGTCCCGGTATGGGCTTGTACTTCGCATGGATTATACCCAGCGCAGCATAGCAGTCTCTGACGTTGTTGACCAGGATTCTCAGTGCAAACACATCATATATCTGCTCCAGAGTCTTACCCTGTGTCTTCATCTTCTTGTAAATGCTGAAGATATGCTTTACTCTGCCCTCGATGCTCGCCTCTATGCCGGCCTCAGAGATATACTCCTTCACCTCCGTGACCATGTCATGTATGAAGTCCTCTCTCTCTGACAGTCTCTCATCTATCTTCTTGCAGAGATCGGCATAGACATCGGGATATAGGTACTGCATACAGAGGTCGTCCATCTCGACCTGAATCTTGGATATACCCAAACGATTAGCTATGGGTGCATATATATCCATAGTTTCCCTGGCCTTCTCCACCTGCTTCTCAGCTGTCTGATACTGGAGTGTTCTCAGATTGTGGAGTCTATCCGCCAGCTTGATGATGATAACCCTGATATCCTTCGCCATAGCAAGGAACATCTTACGCAGATTCTCAGCCTGAACCTCCAGCTTATCCTGTGAGAGATTGAGCTGTGTCAGCTTGGTGACTCCGTCTACAAGCACCGCTATCTCATCGGAGAACTCTCTCGCCACATCCTCACGTGTCATCTCGGTATCCTCGATGACATCATGCAGGAGTCCTGCAGCGATGGTTTCCTTATCCATCTCGAGCTCAGCCAGTATAATCGCCACACATATCGGATGGATGATATAGGGCTCTCCTGACTTGCGCTTCTGATCCTTATGCGCATCAGCCGCCAGCTTATAGGCCTTCTCTATTATGGAGAAGTCATCGGACGGATGATACTCCTTCACCTTCTCTATAAGTGTCTTATATAGCTCCTCCGGTGATGTGAAGTCATCGGGTGTTGAGAGCTCTGCGCTCTGCGCACCATTTCTCACTATCTTCGTTATAGGAGAGCGCTCTGCGGGTGCTGCTGTGCCATCTTGCGCATCGGCGATTACCGGATTATCCTGCGCATCAGCGATTACCGGATTATCCTGTGCATCGGCGTCATACGGCCTTGCCTCAGCTTCGGCATTTACAGAAGTTTCCTCTGCCGGCGGTCTTACACCATCTGTCAGTTTTTCATCACTCATCACTTAGCCCTCCTCTCGTATTACTATGCAGTCTCTAACCGCACTCCGTCACATCATAGCTCGTCATGTACCGGTTCAGTTTTCCGGTCATTTATCAATTACCGGCCGGTACTACTTGCCCTCGTACTGAATGATAGACTCTACTCTGTACTTGGAGAGTCTCTCACGGCCCTTCAGTCCCTTAAGCTCTATCAGGAACAGACACATCACAACCTCACCGCCCAGTCTCTCAACCAGCTTGCAGGCCGCCTCTACCGTACCGCCTGTAGCTATCAGATCATCCAGGATAACTACCTTCTGTCCGGGCTTTATGGCATCCTCATGAAGCTCGATGGTTGCACTGCCGTACTCGAGATCATATGTCTCCTCGATAGTCTTACGGGGAAGCTTACCCTTCTTCCTGATGGGTACAAATGTCTTGCATGCGTTATATGCAAGAGGCGATCCGAATATAAAGCCTCTCGACTCTACACCTGCGATAACATCCACATCCACACCGATAAGCGGCTTGTAGAGCTCGTCGATAGCAAGGTGCAGTCCCTCGGGGCTGTTAAGCACTCCAGTTACATCTCTGAAAAGTATGCCCTTCTCGGGGAAGTCAGGAATAGTGATAATGTAATCCTCTAATGGTTTCATAGCTATATGTCCTTTCTTAAATATATATTCTGTTTATATATGACTTATATATGGCGCCGCAGAACTTCTATGACGGCTGATAGTACTTCACCATGAAGTCAACCGACTCATTTGCATAGTAGGTATTAAGCGTCGTTTCGTATGCTATATCGAGCTTTACACCTGTGCTGACACCTTTCAATATTTTATCATAAACCGTGTCTCCAAACCACTTCTTTATATCGCTTTCGAAGAACTCCGGTTTAAACTTCTTCAGTGTGAACCTCTTGCCCTCCTCGTCAGTTACATATATAAGCATAAGCTTACCCTCTCCGAGCAGCCTGACTCCCGTAATCTCGAGATTTGCCTGTGCGAAGAGCGGACTCGGATTTGCCGTACCGAAGGGCTCCAGCGACATAAGTGCCTTCACCTGCGGTACGCTCGTCATCCACTTCAGCGGTGCCGCCACGTCTATCATCACAACAGGCTTAAGGATACTGCGGGATAGCTCCCCGGACTCAAACTCCTGCCTCAAATCAGCATTCAGAACGTTCCTGAACTCATCCAGCTTTGACTTCTCTATGGACATACCCGCCGCAAGTGCATGACCACCGAAGGCAGCAAGCATATCCCGGTGTCTGTTAATATGCTCAAACATATCATAGCCCTCAACAGACCGTCCGGAGCCCTTATATATATCGCTCTTATCAGGATTTCCCGAATCCGTGAAAACTATCGTCGGTCTATATAATCTCTCCTTTATGGTGCCTGCCACAAGACCTGCCAGACTCTCATCGAGTCCCTCGACATATACAACTATCACGTCATCATCCACACCGGATATCTGACTCTCGTCGAAGTGCGACGTTATCTCCTTACGTATATTGTTGTCGAGCACCATCTGTGCCGCCATCTCCTCGACGGTCGCATCGTAGGGGATATGTGCATCGTCTGACTCCATGGTTCTGATACGCGGAGCCGACTTCACTGCGGTGCCATCCGCCGCCGCACTGTCCGTCACAGCCTCGCCGCTTGCCGCATCCGCTGCGGTACTACCGGTCACAGCCTTACCACTTGCTGCATCCGCTGCGGCACTGTCCGTCAAAGTCAAGCCACTTGTTTCCGCCATGCTTCCGGTTGTCATACAGGCTGCCGTCTCTCCGTTTCCCGGATTTTTCACGATAACCCGACCGTCCTCATCATATCCGTACCTCTCCGACCTCTCCGAAAGCAGCAGCCTAAGTGCCCCCTTCGCAGAGTAGAGGCGCCCCTGGGTATTTATCACAGGCCCTATCACGAAGCCTGCATTTGCAGATGACACACCTCTCTCAAGGTTCAGCGATGCCGCATCCATCAGAGCCCTGAGTCCCATATTGCGTGTCCTCGCCGCAAGCCTCAGTCCCTCCTTAACTATAATCCTGTTCTCATCCTTCAGCGGCATAACATCCACAACTGTACCGATAGCCGCGATATCAAGGTACCTCTCATACGGAAAGCTCATCTGCATATCCGCATGCAGCGCCTGTATAAACTTATACGCAACCACAGCTCCGCATATATCCTTGAAGGGATACCTGTCCCCGGGACAGTGAGGGTCGATTACAGCATCAGCGGGAGGCAGACCATTCGGGAGGTGATGGTCTGTCACTATAAATGTCATCCCCAGCTCCTTCGCTCTCTTTATCGCCTCCACGGCTGCTATACCGTTATCACAGGTGATGATAGTATCCACACCGTCAGCCGCAGCCTTCTCGACTATCCTTACATTTATACCGTAGCCGTCAGCCACACGGTGAGGGATGTCATACGATATCCTGTCCTCCACCATTTTCCTTATATCACTCATCGGCACTTCATCATCACTCTTGATACGCTCTAACCTACCGGCAATACTCCTCAGACCGTCCACGAGTATATATGACGAGGTCACTCCGTCACAGTCGTAGTCACCGACAACTCTTATGCTCTTACGAAGCAGCAGCTTAGATGACATGATACTGCATGCCTTATCCATATCCTTCATAAGCATCGGATCATACATATCATCCATGCCGCCGTACAGGTACTTCTCTATCTCTTCGTCAGTTTCGAGGTCCCGGTTTCTCAGGACTCTCGCAACTATAGGACCGACACCGAATCTGTCTCCTATAGCCTTGAATTCACCTCTCTTGGCACATATTCTCCACTCTGCAGCTTCTGTCTCCATCGCCTTCACCACCTTCTATATATTTCCGCCCACACCCGCTATAACATATCCACGTTATCGAAACGTGTGCAGACTGGCACCCACAACGCTCCGCACCGGGATACGTGTCCTCGCCGGACTGGCATCTCTACGCATTGGGGTATATCCTCACCGGGGAAACGAAAGGGAAGGGGATCTCCCCTTCCCTCGCGTGTATCATCATATACTATGTAGCTTAGTTTTCGTCAGCTGTATCATCAGCCGTATCCTCAGCCACATCCTCTATCTTCTCTACGATTACATCCTTACCGGCCTTCTTTGCTTCCTTCTCAGCCGCGTCTGCCTCTGCTGCAGCCTTCTCGGCAGCACGTCTCTCCTTGTCAGCCTTCTTCTTGGCAGCCTTTGCCTTAGCTTCGCGTGCCTTACGCTCAGCCTCCTTCTCGGCAGCTGTCTTCTTCGGCTTCTTCTCAGGGCGAACCTCCTCTGACTTCTTCTCAGTCTTCGCCTCAGTCTCGTCACCCTGAGCCTCAGCAACCAGGTCATCTACCGACCTCATCTTCTTCGCAGCCATCTCAGCCTTCTCTGTCTCTGTAAGCTTCTTCTCTACCGGCTTATAGTCCTTGTTGCCGATATACTTTCTGAGTGTCAGCCACAGCGGGCCTGTTATACATACTGATGAGTACGCACCGGCCACGATACCTACCATAAGTGCAAATGTGAACTCCTTCAGCGATGATACTCCCATCACATAGAGCATAAATACCGTGACAAAGGTTGTCAGGTTGGTGTACATATTTCTCTTCAGTGTCTGAGATATACTTACATTTACGATGGTGTCGTATCCGTCCTTATCGATACTCATCTCCCTCAGATTCTCTCTGATACGGTCGAAAATGATGATGGTCGAGTTAATCGAGTAACCGACTATCGTAAGCATACATGCTATAAATGTTCCGCCGACTGACAGGTAGCATACCGAGTAAGCGAAGAACACGAACATTACATCGTGCAGCAGTGCGATAACCGCACTGGCACCGAATCTCACATCGTTGAATCTGAATGCGATGTATATAAGCATCAGCAGTGCTGATATAAGGACTGCAAGCACTGCATCTCTCTGTGTCTCAGAGCTGATGGTGTTACTGATTGTCTCAGTATCTATCATACCATCCTCTACACCGAATGTGCTTTCAAGCGCTTCAGCAACGGCCGTTCTTGCATCATCACTAAGCGTTGCCGTCTTAAATATAATCTGATTTGTTCCGTCAACTGTCTGTATCTGTATCGAGCCAACCGATATGCCTGCTGCCTCAGCTATCACGGGAGCTATCTCGCTCTCTGCCTCAGACAGAGTGTACTCCTCGTTAAAGGTTACTGTCGTTGAAGTACCGCCACTAAACTCAAGTGAGTAGTTAAGAGCCTGACCTCTCGAGCCGATGCCCTTATTTACAAACATGAACAGCAGACCGACTACTATAACAGCACCTGAAAATGCTGCCGCATACTTGAAGTACTTTGAAAACTCAAAGGTCTTCTGCTTCTTTGCAACACCGTAGAACTTAACATCCGTAACTCCGAGATTTACGAAAATTCTCAGCAGGAACTTTGTTATAAAGAGTGCCGTAACCATGGAGAGCACGATACCGAGAATAAGTGTTCTTGCGAAGCCCTTAACCGTACCGGTTCCCATGATGAGCAGGACTATACCTGCTATGATAGTTGTTACGTTACCATCTATGATAGCTGATAGTGCCTTGTTGAAACCGCTCTCAACAGCAGACTTAACAGACTTGCCTGCTGCTATCTCCTCCTTGATACGGGTGAATATGATAACATTTGCATCGACCGCCATACCGATTGACAGGATGATACCTGCGATACCGGGCAGTGTCAGCGATATATGAAGCGTGTTTAGGAAGAAAAGCTCAAGTACAACGTATGCACAGAGCGCAACCGATGCTATAAATCCGGGGAAACGGAACACAACCATCATGATGATGAAGATAAGGATGAGTCCGATAAGTCCGGCCTTAAGAGATGTCGAGAGTGCCTCGGTACCGAGCTTGGCACCTACTACCTGGCTTGACAGCTCTGTAAGTGTAAGGGGAAGAGCACCTATCTTGATGGTGCTGGCAAGAGTTGTAGCCTCCTCGAGGTCCTCCATACCGTCTATCTGAGCACTTCCGCCTGTTATCTGCTCCTTTACCACGGGGCTGCTGACAACCTCACCATCGTAAACGATGTAGATGATATTTCCTATATTGTTGCCTGTTACCTCTGCGAACTTCTCAGCTCCCTCATCGGTAAACTGCAGTGAAACGATGTACTCGTTTGCACCGCTTGTATCCTGATAACGTCCTGCCTCAGCATTCTGTACGTCAGAGCCTGTAAGTGCAGCCTCGTACTCGCTGCCGGCTGTATAGAGCTCATAGTTCTCGGGATCGAGGAACTCCAGCTCTCCGGGACGTCCAAGTGCATCGAGAATGTCATTTGGATCATACTTGCTTGTATCCACCGGAATCTCGACTGTTATACGATTGCTGCCCTGCTTATATACCTCAGCATCTGTACTATAGGTATCGACTCTTCGCTGCAGCTTATCGATAGTCGCCTGTATCTCATCATCTGTAGCGTCATCCTCCTCTATCTGGTAGGTAACACTGACACCACCCTGCAGGTCAAGTCCGAGGGGAATGTCTGATGCCCTTCCGGTCTTACTTTCTCCGAGTCCCTCGACCACGGTATAGATACCGCCGGCCATCAGAAGCACGAATACGATAAGTCCGATAATCGCATTTCTCTTTGCCTTGTTCATTGCTAAAATCTCCTTGATGTATCTTACTTATTGAGGACGCAACCTCAACTTGCTAATTATATCATAGTTTGTCAACATATCCACCATTGTTTTTACACTTGCAAATGTCATCGCAGCAATTCACTATCGCTGTCCTACCCGGGATTTACATGCTGCAGTGCTCATAGTTCCTCACACCCATCAAACAAATGTATAATCTCATCTATCCTCGTGTAGATAATGTCGGCATTCTCACGTGCCACATCGTTCGGCTGTATCAGGTCGATTACCATAACAGTATAGAGCCCCGCTCTGTGTGATGATATGACACCGTTTATCGAGTCCTCCACACCTATTGCGTCCTTCGGAGCAACTCCTATCTCACGGCATGCCGTAAGGTATATATCAGGATCCGGCTTGCAGCGCTCTATCATGTCTCCGAATACCATACCGTCGAAGTACTCCGTCAGTCCCTGCCTCTCGATGGCACGCGTCGCCTTATCACGACTCGTTGAGGTAGCAAGCGCGGTACGTATCCCATGGTCCCTCAGGAAGTCCATAAGCTCCCTCACTCCCGGCTTCAGGTCATAGCCCGGATCCTCAGCATACGCCTCTACTCCCACATCCACCACGGCTCTATACTCATCGTAGGTTATCGGCGTTTTCATATCCTCTCCGAACATCTTATCGAAGCGAATCGAGTTAAGCTTCCTCGTCGAGCCCGCTATCATGTTGCAGAACTCATCTACCTTCGAGGTCGGAAGACCGAAGTGCTCCGCTGCCCGGAAGTGATTTGCTCTGTATATCTTCTCGGAGTCCAGTATGACTCCGTCCATATCAAAAACTACTGCTTTATACATACATTTATCCTTTTCTTTTTATATCCTTGTCGGCAGCCATTCGTCTCGCACATCACGCAGCCTCATCATGACGTCTCCTCAGTATACCGAGGATTATCAGCAGCAGCATGATCAGTCCACAGCCTACTATGATAGGTATCCAGTTAAACCTGCCTCTGTAGGTGAAGTCCATCTCCACGGACGCCTTGTTGCCGGCCTCGTCATATGCAGAAGCGATTAGCTTATACTCGCCCTTCCTGTTTACCGTGAAGCGTGCCTCATTTTCCTCTATCTCGACCGCTTTTCCGTTTAGCTGTACGTCACTTAACGTATCCTCACTCAGCTGTACCGATACAGTCACTACAGTTGCAGCACTCAGCGTATCGCCATCCTCAACCGGCGATACGAGTATAACCGGTGCCTTGCTGTCTATCAGGAAGGATACCTGCTTCTCACTCCTGTGTCCCATCTCATCTACAGCCACAACCTTAAGCACATGCGTACCGTCCGTCACCTCCGACACACCGTCATACTCCACACCATCCAGATACACAGTCACACTGCATACCGTGAGGTCTCTGACCAGCTCGCTCTCGTCATAGTCCCACTCGAAGCCGGTGACTACAGTATCGTCGTACCTGTCGATACCGGTTATATACGGTGCCGTCGTATCTATAGTGAAGTGTACTCTCTGCACGGTTTCGTTGCCCGCCTTATCCACGGCATACACCTCGATATCATAGATACCGTCCTCCTTAAAGATCTGTGAGAACTCCGATATCTGCCCCAGGTTTGTCCTGAATGCACCGAAGTCTATATCCGTAACCACACCATCTATGTTCTGACGTGTACCGCTCAGCACCACCTTATTTGACATGTAGAAGGCTTCATTTACCAGGACACCGAGTGTTACATCCGTGCCTGTCATGTCATAGTTCTCTACACCGCTCAGTACGATAATCGGTGCCGTGCCGTCAAGTGTGAAGCTGTACTCGGCAGCAGTTGCTGTATTACCGACCTTGTCAGTCGCAGTGAACTCGAACCTATAGTTTCCGTCCTCCGTATAGTTTTGTGTCAGTGTCGACAGTCTGCCGCTCGCCGGGAAATCTATGGTATCTATAAGTGTCTCAGCCTTGCCGTCGATGGACCTGTAAACTCTGATTACCGCGCTCTCCATATCCCAGTAGAACGCTTCCTCCATGGAAAATGTTGTCGTAACCGCTGACGTTGCTGCATCCCCTGTTGCAGTACTTGTTATACTGAGCTGTGGTGCAGTCTTATCCACTCTGAAGCTTACATTTCTTATCAGGCTTTCGTTACCCGCTCTGTCTGTTGCAACATAGCTTATCTCGTAGTCTGCCTCGGTACTGAAGGTATGCATACCCTCCGCTACTGTCTCTACGGTAGTCGATGTCGAGCTGCCGGGCGGCGTCATCCTTACCGTCCTTACCAGGTCTCCGAAGTCGGCATACGTATCTGTAACAGACACACCTATCACTCCGTCAGTCTGCAGATATCTTATACCGCTGCCCTCCGGATAGCTTGAGCCGTTCAGTGATGTGGTTATCACAGGACTCGTCTTATCTATATAGAACCTAAGCCTCTGCTCCGCCGCAGGAGATCCTGTCGTGTTACCTGACATATCAGTAGAGCTTATAGCTATCTCGTGATAGCCCTCCGTAAATATCGTTATACTTGCGGTCCACGTATCACCCGACTTCGTCCACTGAGGTGCGAGTGCCATATTACCGTCACTCACAGAAACCGATGCCAGATTATAGTCGAATACACTCAGATTTATCACAACATTTTCAGCATAGTACTGACCGTACACATAGTTCTCATTACTGAAGTGCCCTGTTACATTTCTGTAGGTCTCGTTATATGCGGCTATCTTCGCCGGTGCCGCAGTCGTTATATACATGTTGTTCAGCGGTGCCGTCGTATCGACCGTGAAGCCTATGGTCTTGGTCATCACATTTCCTGCCTTATCGACAACCCTGTAGATCAGCTTATAGTAGGCGTCATCACTCAGCACCACATCCTCGTAGGCGCCGTCAATGTAGCTGAGACTTATCTCCTCAGTCGTCACCTCGCCGCTTGCCGTCATCGTCTTCACGATGGTCACGCTCAACTCAGCCGTATCCTCATTTACATCCTCAACGCTCACAACAGCTGTGCCGCTCACAGATATATACCTGCTGTCACCTGAGTACTCCTCTGAGTTAAGCTTCGTCGTCAGCACGGGGTCAGTCGTATCTATCATAAATGTCACACTCTTCGGAGCGGTCTTACTCTCCGTCGTGTGTCCTGCCTTATCCACTGACACCATAGTTATCGTATGACTTCCCTCTTCGGATACCGTCACAGCGCCTGTCCACCTGCTGTCCTGAACACTCCAGCTTACATCCAGCTCGCTGCCGTTATCATATACATTTACACTCTGCATATTATAGTCAAACGAAGCCACCTCCAGCGTCACACTGCTGTCATACACAGTTCCATAGGTATACTCTTCGTGCTCAAACACACCTCGCACCTCCGAGTACGCGGCACTGTACTTATCCGCCCTCTTAGCCGTCGACGTGATGTATATGTTATTCGCAGGTGCAGTCCTGTCCACCGTAAATGCTATCTTAGACGTCGTACTGTTTCCTGCCCTGTCAGTCACCGTAAATATAACCGTATAGCGTGCCTCGGTCGAGAGTCCCTTCAGTGCATCCGCACTGTATACTCCGTTACTCTCTGTAAGTATCACTGTCTCGCTCGTCGACTCCGAGCCGTCAAGCGGTACCGTAACAACTCTGGCCTTTATATCGGCAGCATCCCTATTAGCCTCTGTCACTTTAAGTGTCACATCCGCCGCAGATGACAGATACTTATATGCTGAGTCAGAGGTATCCGACACTGTGTACTCCTCACCGCTGAGATACGTACTCAGCTCCGGAGTCGTCAGATCTATCGTGAAGCTCAGCTTCTGCGTGTCACCTATGGCATTTTCCTCAAGTCCGGCCTTATCCTTCACATATATCCAGATAAGATGTGTACCCTCCTCCCGGACAGTCACCGTAGCCGTGGTAATTCCCGTGGAAGCGTTATAGCTATAATCGGGTGAAAGTGTAGTGAGCGTAGTGCCCACCATATCAGTCACCACTATACTGTCTACATTAACCTCCTTAACCTGCAGCTTGATATCCACCGAACTCTTATAGTAGGTTCCGTAGCTATACTCCTCGTTATCAAATACCGACGGCGAGTATACATTCCTATAGTTCCTATAAAATGTATCCGCCTTATCCGCAGTCGTCTCTATATGCAGGTTTGTCCTCGGAGCCGTCACATCCACATAGAATGAGCACTCCTTCGTCACACTGTTACCGGCCTTATCAGTTACCGTATAGACCACCGTATAGAGCTGTGTCTCGTCTATACTGCCCAGTATGTCCTTCAGAGTACTGCCGCTGACAGCCTTCGATGTATAGTCTGTACCGTTTATCTTGAGAGTAGCAGTCTTAACACCGCTTATAGTATCAGCCCCGGAGAAAACAACCGTCGGCACAGTTGTAAAGTATGTACCCGACACTATATCTGCTGCTGCCTTACCGCCTATCTTAAGCGTAGACGTAGGATCTGTACTATCCACATAGTAGGTCTGTGTGTATGTCTTCGTATTACCTGCTCTGTCCTTCACCACAAACCTAACCTCTGTTCCGGCGGAGCTCTTCGACTCGTCTACCGTAAGGGTTGTGCTATAGCTTGCAACTCCGTCGGTACTGCTTATGATATCAGTGGTTCCGACATTTACTCCCGTCGCACTTATGATACCCGACTGAGCCGTGCCCTCGTCACTGAAGCTCACATTTATACTCAGGCTCTTATGCCACTCTGTATCCGTCGGTAGCGTAGCCTCCGGATCTGTTATATCTACATTCAGAACCGCTATGGTTTCCGTGGTGGAATATCCGTTCTCGTTTGTCACCTTAAATGTTATGTCCTTTATCGCCGACGATTCACTAACCGACTCGGTCACCACATATGTGTATGTATAGGTACCGTCCTCGTTCTCTGTCAGACCGGAATCCTCCACTGTTCCGGTTCCGCTGTAGGTATAGGGTGAAACAGTGTCCAGCTTCACCCCTGTTTTTACTGTATATGTTATGACATATGCGCCCTTCGTCACCGACGAACCTGTATAGTCCACATATACCTCGTCACCCTTCTCGAAGGTTGCAGGAGCTATGGTATAGCTTATCTCCGCCGTCTCATCTGTAAAGCTTACGCTCACGGTATACTCGGAGCTGTTGCCGCTCTTATCTGTTACCTTCACTGTGTAGTCACGGCTGCCGCCTGACGCCATGCCGGTATCTGCAGGGATAGTGGCAGTACATGTGGTTGTACCGGTTTCCGAGTTATCTCCGCTTGTTGTTACAGCATAACTGTTATCACCGTAGGATACCGTCACGGTGTCCAGACCGCTTATGTCTGTCACTCCCTCAGGCATCACATCCTCTGCCGAGAACTGTATAGCAAAGTCCTTCACACACGTCAGCTTATCGGTTACCGTATATGTACTATCCTCAAGGCTGCCACTCTTATCTGCATCACCCTGAGTCACCTTAAAGTCTGATGCCACAGGTACAGTCTTGTCGTAAAGTATGCTGATTACATCAGAGGACATCGCAGAGACTCCATATTCACTCTTGGCATATACCTTATACTGAGTCAGTCCCTCTGTGTTTGTTATAGTTATATCACCCTCTGCGGTCACAACGTCTGTTGTCACACCGCTTGTATAGTTCGTGACCTCAGCATCGCCCGACATAAGTGTAACCGCAGATAGCTTGGCATTTCCGTCGGTGGTCGTAACACTGATGCCGACAGTAGTGCTGTCGCTGTTTGTATATACGGTGTCCGAGGTATAGTCCTCACCATCTACCTTACTCACCGTAATCACCGGTGTACCGTCATCATAGTCAATCGTATAGCCTATACTCTCGGTGGCAGCCCCGTCGGTAACTGAGAGTGTGTCCTGTACCGTCTGACCATTCTTCGCATCCACACCACTCTCATCTGTCGCGCCGCTTATAGTCTTATAGAATGCCCCGCTATAAGCACCCTCATAGTCATCACTTCCATATCTCTCATAGCCTTCAAGTGTCGCCTCATCCGGGAGATCCGTATAGAAGTATATGCTTACATCATAGAGAGGGCTTGTATATGTGCTTACCGGAACGCTGACCGTATAGTCCGCGCCCTCTTCAACCTCATGCGCCTCGGAGTCCTTCACATTTCCGTCCTTGTCCGTAACTATTACTCCGTAGCTTCGTATCATATAGAAGTTCCTGGTCTGGTCCTCGGAGGTTTCTCTGAATATCTCCACTCCCGCAGCATCACTTATGATTCTTGTGACAGAGTATGTACCGTCATAATCTGTTCCAAATGTCATGAGTGCGGTCTTCAGACTATCCAGGCTGCCCTCGGCAGTCTCCACAGTGTCCTTTACGTATGAGTAGCCGATACTGCCATAGTAATACACCGACGTATCCTCATTACCTGATACCGTATCTGCATAGCTATCCGTTACCGTTACACTCCTTCCGGCATTATCGAAACTAAGTGACGGCGCAGCGACCTCCACGCTCGAAAGCGTGACTGTGGCTGCATCGATATACTTCGTCACTCCTGATACGGTTATCTCCTGTGACGTACCGTCCTCTGCGGTGATAGAGTAGCTTACCTCCTTAACCAGGTGGCGTGTATCTCCTGCGGATACAGTCCCCTCTGCTGCAGTATCAGACGCCGAGCTCTCCGACCAGTAGTATGAGGTTACGGGTGTTGCGATGTATGTAACATCACCTTCACCCGACTCGTCGTCCTCGGTTACAAGCTCGTACTCGTCACTTCCCTCGACAGCTCTGACGGTTACACTCTCTCCTGTCTGTGGGTCATACGCAGGCAGCGAAAATGTATATGTCACACTGCCGTCAGTCGGCAGCTTTATCGTATACGCTCCGCTGACACCGTCCGTTACCGTACCCTGTCCGAATATCCCTGCTATATAAGTGTCATCCGTTACAGACTTATCCTCGGCATGTACCACAGACACGCTGTCCGTATAGACGAGACTCAGTACCATGGCTGCCGCCATACCGAGTGCTGCAAGCCTCTCTCCTATGCTCTTTCCTCTTAGTCCTTTTCTCATATAATCCCTTCTATCAAAGTTACACGCAAAGTCATACACCCGCCTCGGAAGCAACCGGCACTGCTCCCGCTATATGTCCGCCACAGCTGATAGCGTCGTCATCCACGCCCCTGTGTTATTACAACTCCTCCTTGGTATGAACAACTGTTACCGAGTAGAGCACCGTTATGCCGGGGATTTCTATCTCCGGTCTCATATCCGACGACAGCACTGCCGTGAGCTCATCCTCATAGCTTCCGCTTATACTCTCGGCTGCAGGTGTTTCCTCACCGCTGTCCAGAGTCCTATGCACCTTATGACTCTCTATATACTCGCTGTCGAGACCTCTCAGAACCTCAGTCTCCTCATCCTCGTCTGACTCATAGCTGTCATCCTGACTGTCGTCACCATCATCATATTCACTATAGTCCGAGTCCAGCTGTCTCAGTACAGCCGTCTTCTCATCATACTCATCATCATCGATAACACTGTCGAGAGTCCTTGCTCCGGATTCATGTCCAGGCGTATCCTCCCCGGCTTCCCTAAGCACCTCAGTCACCTCATCATCCCCGACTCCCGGTACCACAGCTCTGTCTCTCAGTACCTCTGTCGCCTCATCATCCTCCGGCGCACCGTCTGATACATCAAATACTCCGACTCTCCTTGCTGCCTTAATCTTCTGTGCCTCACGTCTCGCCGCTGCCAGACGCTGTGACTGAGTCAGCTCGACGCTGTGCTCTGACATCGCGTCATCCACTTCTCGCTTAGCCCTCATCTCCTCGAGCGCACGCTTCTCAGTGCTTCCTGTCAACACGCCTATAGCCTTCGGTATATCCATAAGGAAGAAGATGAGTGCCGATGCTATAAGAAGAAGTATCGCCAGTGTAAGCCCGCCATAAAACATTATACTGTACATCCCCATCACTCTCCTTCCACGTCATCCGAATCCTGTGTACCATCAGCTATATCATCCGCATTACCTGTACCGGCAGAGCTGCCGTCAGCATCTGCCGCATCCGTACTATCAGCAGTACCTTCCGTATTACCCGCAACATCATCACCGCTCTCATACAGCTCCTTCAGAACCTCCATGGTAGCTGATCTCTTAACCCATGTTGCGTTGTTCTCTATGCCGGAGATAGTGCTGCCCTCCTCATATACTCCGAGGATAGTCTCGATGTCAGCACGACTCCACTTCGTAGGATCCTGATTTTCCTTCTCATACAACTGATACAGGAAGTTCAGGTGCTGTGCATAGACCTTCGCAGCATTTGCCTTACCGAGAGCACTCTCTGCGTTCTCGTAGGTAAGCAGTGCCTCGTCGTTATCTCCCAGGAGTCCGTATATCTCAGCCATCTTGCACATCTTATTTACATACGCCTGTATATAGCTGTTTACGGTTTCATTACCCTCGGTTTCGGACACATCCACCGTACCCTGTATGATACTTACAACCTCTCTCAGATAACCTATAGATGAGCTGAAGTATATACTGCCGTCATCCTCAGCATCCGTACCGAGCTTATAGTATATCTCGGAGAGATCATCCACGTACTCATAGTAGAAGTCCCTGCTGTCATCGCCGGTATAGTCCTCGAGGTCTGTCACCGCACGGCTCATTACATCCTCTGCACTCTCGGCCACACCACCCGTTCCGATATATGTTACATATATTCTGCCAACCGTTTCGTAGTTCTCGAACTTCTCCGGGTTATCGTTGGTCAGTTTATCCATGTTGTACTGTGCGAAGCCTCTCACCTGATCCATCAGCTCCGTTACATTTACATTTGTACTCGACTCTATCAGGGCAATGCTTCCATAGTAGCCTGCGAGCTCTCCATAGGTCTCGTCATCGGGATCTATCATATTGAAGTACTTAGCTGCAGTAGCGTAGTCGCTCTCCTCCGTGAAGTATGTCAGTGCAAGTCTGTACAGTACCTCACTGTTCTCATCGATGCCGCCGCTGCCGGTCTTTATCCTGTTTGCCACGGTATCCAGTCCCGTCTGCAGGCTGAGTGCACTGTCATCGAGAGCCTTCGACGCATCAACATAGAGGTCGATATACTTGATATATGCCTCGCTCTCCGACGGACTCAGCTCAAATGCATTCTTGTACTCCGCCGCAGCAGCCGCATAGTCACCATCGACCTTATAGTCATTTCCGAGCTCTATATAGGCCGCATAGTTCTGCCTCTCCTCACGTATCATACCGATACGTCCTATGATGGCTACTATCGCAAATATAACCGTAAGCGCACAGGTTACAGCGAATATATCTATCCTCCTTCTGTTTTCACGTCTGTAGCTCTCGTCCAGCTCTGTATAGTGCTCCAGTGCATATATCAGTTCATCACACGTCTGATATCTGTCATCCGGGTTCGGCTTGGTGCACTTCAGTATGATCTGTTCAAGTCCTGATGAGAGGGCAGGATTCACCTGCCTTATGGGAACTATCTCATAGGGAGGCTCCTGAGGGTTCTTGCCCGTGACCACGTGATACAATGTGGCACCGAGATTATATATGTCCGTACGCTGATCGGTCTTATATATGCCACGTCCCTTAGAGTCTCCGAACTGCTCCGGTGCCGCATAGCCTCTCGTACCAAGAGCCGTAGTATCCGCATTATTCTCTATCTCGTATGACTTAGCCGTACCAAAGTCTATCAGCTTAACACTGCCATCCGGTCTCAGCATGACATTTGAAGGCTTCATATCTCTGTAGATAATCGGCGGATCCATACTGTGCAGATACCGAAGAGCTCCTGCAAGCTGTATACCCCACTCTATAACCTTCTCCTGCTCAAATGCTCCGATTTCCTTCAGCTTGTCGGCCAGATTCTCTCCCTCTATGAAGTCCATGACTACGCACTTCGTGTCATAATACTTAACTATATCGATAATCCTCGGTATAACGGGATGGTCGACCTTCTTAAGTATCTCTGCCTCACGATCCAGTCCCTTCAGGAGAGTCTGTGCATTCTTAGACTTGTCGTTCTTTATCTCCTTTACGGCAAGCTGCATATTCAATCTGTTATTACGTGCAAGATAGACTATAGACATACCGCCCTCGCCTATCTTCTTCAGTATTTCATACTTACCGTCAAGTACGGTTCCTTCCGTCAACATCCGCCTTAATCCCCCACTCTGAGAGCAACAACCGTGATGTTATCTGTTTCCTTCCTCGTCTTCACAAGCTCCGTCAGAAACATGCATCCCTTGGTTATATCCTTCTCACTTCTTACCGCATCCGGTCCGAGCTTCCTCTCTATCTCCTCCGGAGATATCTTATGTCTGAAGCCATCCGAGCATACCATATACACGGTATCCCTCTTCACCTGTCCCTTGATGAACTCAGGCTCCACTCTCTCCGATGCTCCCACACACTGCAGCAGTACACTTCGCCTCGAGTCTGTCTGTGCCTGCTCCTCAGTCATATGTCCGAGAGCTACCTCCCGCGCCACAAATGTCTGATCTGTCGTCAGGACGCTTGCTCCGTCCTTTATCTCATATGCACGACTGTCTCCAACATGTACGATATAGTACTCATCCCTGTATATAAGCATACCTGTCACTGTCGTACCGAGCATGATGCCATGCTCCAAACCATAGTTGCCCAGCAGTCTGTTCTCGTTCTGTATGATACTGTTCCAGTCACTGCGCAGTCCGGCTACGCTGAACCTCCCCGACGTTATCTGATACAGCAGCTCTCTGTCGAACCATCTGCAGAAGGCCTCCGTCACATCCTTCGATGCAAGCTCTCCCTTAGACAGACCTCCCATACCGTCGCATACCAGCATAAATGCTATCTGTCCCTCAGCCGTATCAACCACCCTGACAGCCAGTGAGTCCTGGTTAGTATCCTTCCTTATACCTATATCCGTGTTATAACCCGCGGTATACCTCATACCTTCGTCCCCTCAATTTATAATATATTTTGCATTACCTCCGCAGCCGCCACCTGTGCCATGTCCGTATCCGCCCGGCAGCTTATGTCTGCACCCACATACGATACTGCGTATTTTCTTTGCATTTTACCCCTGAAAACTCAGAAAGCAGGTTCCCGGCACGCTGCCCGGAACCTGCTCCCTCCTAAGCACCTAAGTACTTATCCAAGTTTGAATATGAACTCCTCATCACTGAGTCTGATCTTTGAATTATTTCTAAGTTCAACCTCTTCGTCACCCTCAACCTTAACATCATTTACATAGGTGAAGTTCGTGGACTTGTTATCCTTTATGTAGTATGAATCACCCTTATGAACGATGATAGCATGAACACGGCTTATCGCACCGTTACCGCTTATATGATAGTCGACACCTCTGTTTGCCTTGCCTATCTTAAATACCGCCTTGTTAATCATCGTCCTCTCTTCAGTATTAACCCTGATAAGGTAAGGATTTATCTTCATAACACTGGTTGATGCAGTTTCTGCAGGCGCTGCACTCTGTCCCTTCGGTATGATGGCACCGAGTATACCGCTGCCCTTTGCCTCTGTTGCCTGAGCTTCCGCTGTTGCCGCAGCCTCTGCTGCCTTAGCCTCCTCGTCTGCCGCTGCATTCTGTATAAGTGCAGCTCTGCTGACCTTTATAGGCTTCTGTATACCTATTGTCTGCTTATCAGCCTGACTCTTTGCATCTGCACTGTTTACCAGTGACTCAAGTCTTGCCTTGATATCCTCTATGCTCTCCTCATGATGAGCAGGCGCCTCATCGTCATCAGACTCATCCATAGGAGCAGCAGCCTCCGGCTCATCTATACTCTCAGGTTCATCTTCAGGCTCTGCCTCCGGCATCTCCTCCGGCTCCTCATCAGCCTGCTGTGCAGCCATCTCAGCCTTCTGAGCCTCAAGCTCTGCCTCCTCGGCAGCCTTTGCTGCAGCGAGCTGTGCCTTTAGCTGCTCTGCAGCTATACGAGCCTTAAGCTCCTCGAAGTCAACTGCTTCCTTCGGTTCGGGGATTTCTTCAACCTCGTCATCGTCATCACCGATTTCAGGAAGCTTCTCTCCGGCACTTCCGAGCTCACTCATAAAGGAAGCCACACCGCTGTTATCCTCAATGGTCGTAGGATCTACGCTGTTCACAACCTCCGTACCGTCATCGCTCACTGTGTCATCCTGCTGTTCAAAGCTTATGCCATCCTCTGACATCAGAGCTTCCGTAAGTCCTATCAGACCTCTTAGGTTAAATGAATTGCCATTTACATATGTGAGCAGCTTACCTACATAGTCGAGATTCTCATCGACGTTGTATCTGAGACCTGCTATGAAGTGTCTTATAAAGCCCTTAAACTCTGCAGCAACCGACGCTTCGCTCTCTACAGGCAGACACATAAACTCTATCTTAAGAGTCTCAGGATCTACATACATATAGCTCTTATTCATCAGCAGATATGCAAGAGGTATAGCCTCCTCTCTGCAGTTTATGATGCCGATGGCTATATTTCTGAGAAGCTTGTACACTACATCCTTGTTCATGGTACCGGATGTGAACTTCTCCAGAGATGTCTTACCCGTTACATCATATGTGAGATAATCATAGTCATCATCCTCTTCGTATATGATCTTAACGAGCTCCCCGAGCTCACCCTCTTCACATACATCCAGTATTTCCTCGTCAAGCTCTGAGCCTTCGCCCATGATGTACGTGAGATATCTCTCACGCCCTATATTCTTGGCGGTAAAACTAAAGCATCTCATCTACTATATCCTCCTTTAAGATGATTAGTATATATATCAGTCTGTATTGCTCCATACGTCACTTTCCGCATGGTTATCACTGTAAGCGGCACCCGGCACACCATCAGGCACACCGTCACCGTTCAAATCCTCTCCGTAAACAACCTCTATCTCCTCACCGCTTTCATTGGTTTCGGAGAATGTATGTGCACCGGTCTCCTCATCTGCTATCCAGTAGTAGAGGTAAGCATCAGTGCTCGGTGACAGAGCGGCATTTATGCAGGCTGTACCGGGATTACATATAGGTCCCACGGGAAGTCCACTGTATACATAGGTGTTATACAGTGAATCCGTCGAGTAATCCTCGGTGGTAATCTCGGCCACATCATACAGTCCGTCAGTAACTGCGTACAGCACCGTTGAGTCTATCTGAAGCAGCATCTTAGCATTCACCCTGTTGTATATAACTGCTGCTATCATGCTTCTCTCGTCGGCTATTCTGGCCTCGCGCTCAATCATGGAGGCAACCCTCAGCACATCATATGAGCTCATGCCCATAAGAGCCGCCTGGCTGGCCATATCACTTGTGTAGTTAGCCTCAAATGCAGCAAGCATCTGACTAACCAGGTCACTTGCCGTTGTATCAGAGTATATATTATAGGTTGCGGGGAAGAGATATCCCTCCAGCTTATACTTCACATCAGCTCCCGAAGGCACGTCACTCAGGTACTCGAAGTCACTGCTCGTAACGCTCTTTACCGCATTTATAAACTGCGTATATGTACAGATATCCTGATTCTCACACCTCGTGGCTATCTGATCGATGGTGAAGCCCTCCGGGATGGTCAGTGTCTGAAGCACCTCAACCTCAGCAGGGATCTCACTCGCCATAGCCTCCATCATCTGCAGCGTGTTCATACCGGTGTTCAGTGTATAGGTTCCGCTCTGAAGTCTGCCTCTATACTCCGAACTCTGCAGTCTGGTAACAAATGCCTTCTCGTACTTTATCAGTCCGGCCTTATGGAGTATACGAGCTATCTCCTTAACGGATGAATCCTCGGGTATGACAACCTCCACGTCCTCTCCGGCTACGGTATCTGTACGAGTGAGCTCCAGATTATAATCATTCTTATAATCCTTGTAATAGTTCAGAACGGCAAGACCCAGCATCAGTGCCACGACCGCTCCGAGTAAAAATTTTACAAATCTTATCACTTCACTAATCCCTTATCCGTCTCATTTGCTACTCTAACAGACTAATACTATCACCTTTTAACCCTTTTAGCAATAGCGAAGCCCTCTCACTCTACTCTGATACATCCCTGTTTTTATAGTAAAATGTCGCCCTCAGCATATTCAAATCCTCAGGCGTTGTGACCTTAATGTTGCTCCTCTCTCCTATGAAGAGATGCACCGGATGCCCCAGCTCTATGAAGAGCTCGCTCGATGAGACAGGATTTGTGATGCCGCGTCTCTCCGCCTCAGAGTGTGCCCACAGTATCTTCTCCATAGTATAGCCCTGTGGTGCCTGTGTTATATACATAGAGCTCCTCTCGTAGCTCCTGCTGCACGTCTGTCCGTCCTCGCTGTAGAGAAGTGAATCTATACTCGGTGTAACCGGAACAGCGGTTCCGTACTCTCTCGCAAGACGTATGCTGTTCGATATCAGCTCCTCACTCAGCATCGGCCGCACTCCATCACATATAAGTATGATGTCATCATCAGCTGTCATAAACTCAGCTGTCTTCATCACGCCGTTATGTATGGATGCATAGCCGGTCTCTCCGCCCGGGATGACCGCCCTGACCTTTGATACTTCATACTTCGTGAGAAGTTCACCCAGATAATCTATCCAGTCCTCCTTACATGCAATCACGATAGCATCCACCTCCGGATGCGCCGCAAAGTGCTTGGCTGTCCTTATAATAATCGGTTCATCACCAACCATCAGAAACTGCTTCGGCAGGTCATCAGACTTCATCCTCGATCCGACGCCGCCTGCAAAAAGCATAGCTGTAACCATATTTTCTCCTTGTACCGCCGCACATCCATGTAGCGTCATAATCTCTCGAAAGCTCTCCGTGACTACTCCTGATGATAATCCTCCAGAAACTCACCGATAGCTGTCATAGCCTCATCAAGCACTTCCTTCCTCGGAAGATATACTATCCTGAAGTGATCCGGCTCCTCCCAGTGGAAGCCTCCTCCGTGAGTAAGCAGTATGTGCTTCTGTCTCAGCAGGTCGAGTACGAATCTCTCGTCATCCCTTATATTAAACCTCTCGGTGTCTATCCTCGGGAAGCAGTAAAATGCAGCCTCGGGCTCCACTACCGAGAGCCCCGGTATATCCCTTATCAGCTTCACTATCTCGCGTCTTTGCTCATATACTCTGCCGCCCGGCTTCACGAGTGCCTCAGTCTCCGAAAGCATCGAGAGTGCCGGTGCTATAAGTGACTGTGCCGGAACATTTGAGCAGAGTCTCATGCTCGATAGAAGATTTATACCCTCTATATATCCCTTTGCAAGACTCTTATCTCCCGCAAGTGACATCCAGCCTACTCTGTAGCCCGCTATAAGATGTGACTTCGACAGTCCGTTAAATGTCACCGTGAACACATCAGGTGCAAGCGATGCAATCGACACGTGGTGCTTGCCGTCCATAACCAGCCTGTCATAGATTTCATCTGCAAATATGATAAGTCCGTACTCCTCAGCCACACGTACTATCTCCAGCAGCAGCTCCTCAGGATACAGTGCACCCGTCGGATTGTTGGGGTTAATGATAACTATAGCCTTGGTGTTCGGTGTTATCTTCCTTCTGATATCTGCTATATCCGGATACCACTTCGCCGACTCATCACAGATATAGTGAACAGCCGTGCCTCCCGCCAGCGTAACAGACGCTGTCCATAGAGGATAGTCGGGTGCCGGTACCAGCACCTCGTCGCCGGTGTCCAGAAGTCCCTGCATCGACAGAGTTATCAGCTCGCTGACTCCGTTTCCGGTATAGATGTCATTTACGGTAACTCCGGGGAGCCGCTTCTTCTTGTCGTACTCAAGGATGGCTTCTCTTGCAGAGAGCAGTCCCCTCGAGTCTGAGTAGCCCTCCGTATCAGTCAGATTACCTGCCATCAGCTCCACCAGCTCGTCCGGCGCTCTGAATCCGAACGGCGCAGGGTTACCGATATTCAGCTTGAGGATTTCCTCACCCGCAGCAGCCATCCTGTTTGCCTCGTCCATGACGGGACCTCTGATGTCGTAGCATACGTTATTCAGCTTGACTGACTTCTCAAATGTTCTCATATCCATGTCCTCTTTTATATATAATAGCCATACCTCATACATCCGGCATATCGCTCTTCCGGGGTATAATCTATACCCGCATATATCCGGCATATCATTCCGGCGGGGCATAGTCTATACTCGCAGTTACTCTCCCAGCTTCACCTCGAGGATTCGTCTCACAGACTCGTCGATTCTCTCCTCGGTCATGTCTCCGTTCTGAACAGCCTTCAGCACTCCGCTGTATGCCACCGAGTAGCTGTCCGGCAGCAGAACTACGTCTGCTCCCGCATATATAGCCTGTACCGCCGCCTCTGCGGATGTGTAGCTCTTTGTTATAGTGCTTACGTTCATGGCATCTGTCATGATGAGACCGTCATATCCCAGCTTCTCTCTCAGGTCTGCAGTTATAATCTCCTTAGACAGACATGACGGTATCTCGTCACCTGTGATATACGGATATGCCGCATTTGTAATCATAATGACCTGTGCATCCTCCAGGATAGCCTCCTTGTATGGCTCCAGATACTTCTGAGCGTTTAGCTGCCTGTAGGTATAGTCGTTAATCTGGATACTCTTCTGTGGATCTGACACCGTGAAGCCCTGTCCCGGAAAGTACTTATATACAGCCGTTATCCCATGCTCCTCAAGTCCTCCCGCAAATGCAACTGCCATCTCTGACACTGTGTCGGGATCCGAACCGAAGCATCTGTCCTCCATATATGTTCCGTCGCTGTTCAGAACATCTGCCACAGGCGCAAGGTCCATATTGAAGCCGAGCTCACTCAGGTACTCACCTATAGTCTCTCCGGCCTCCTTAGCATTTGCCGTCTTGTATGTTGCACCTATCTCTGCGGCACTGTCTGTCTTCGTTCCGAGTCCGCTGCCTGCAACCACTGAGTTACTGCCGCCCTCCTCCTGTACGCACAGGAACATAGGGAAACCGTTTATCTCATCACTGTAGGTCTGCGTGTTGTTAAGCATCTTCTGTACCTCAGACTTTGTAGTCATGTTCTTAGATGCATATACGAAGCCTCCCACGGGATTCTTCTTAAGGCAGTTCTTCGTGGTCGTGCCTGCTGCTATAACCGTCTGAACAGGAGTTATCTGCTCGGGGTTTATAATGAAGAGCTGAGCCACCTTCTGTTCAAGTGTCATGCCGGCGATTATTTCATCTATTCTGTCACCTGCTACTAAGCTGTCATCAGTTTCATCCTCTGCGCTCTCGGTGGTTTCCTCTTCGGTGGTCACTTCCCCGGTAGTTCCCTCATCCGTAGTCACTTCCTCGGTAGTTTCCTCTTCCGTAGTCTCTTCTTCAGTAGTAGCTTCTTCCTCCGTAGCTTCGGTGGTCGCCTCCTCCGTGGTTTCAGCCTCGGCAGCCTCGTCACCTATACCGCCATCCGTCACGGCATCTGCAACTATAGCCGCATCACTCCCGGATGCATCCTCTGCTATTAGCTGCTCTGTAGAGGTAGTCGCCTCTGTCCTCTCAACAGCTTGTGTATCCGAAGACAGCTCCGTCGTGGTCTCCTGCTTAGAGCTCTTGTTATCTGCCTTCTTACCTGAAGTAATTGTAAGTATGATAAGCACCAGTGCTATGAGTGTTACTATTATTTTAAGCTTCCTTGCCATATCCAAATCCTCGATACTCTCATTTTGACGCCAGTTCGTATCATTATACCACCGCATTTATGCGATTGACAACATCGACTATGCGTTGAAAGCACAGACGAAAGTGTAGTATTATAGCCATATACAGAGGTGAATTCTGCCTGCTGAGAGCGAGTGGCGCGTGTATGAACTGCGAAGACGGAGAGCTGCGCACATGATTTGCTGAGAGGATGGCAGCGTGTATAGTCTGCAGAGAGAGTATACATGGCTGTTGAGAGGCAGAGCCGGTGTGATCCCGTGAGAAACGCACGGCGGACATTTCAGTTAGATGAGGAGGTTGCTGCGATGAATGATTACATATACACAGATCTGCATCTTCACCTGGATGGCTCACTGTCCATCCCCACAGTCAGATGTCTTTCGGATATGGCAGATATAAGCATCCCCTCCTCTGACACAGAGCTGAGACATCTTATCAGTATCGGCAGCGCAGAGCCGTGTGACCTGAACACCTACCTAAAGTGCTTCGACCTTCCTGTAAGACTACTTCAGTCAGAACAGGCGCTGAAGCTATCTATACGTGCACTCACAGAGGAGCTTACACTTCTCGGAGTCGACTACGCAGAGGTGAGATTCGCACCACAGCTGCACACCTCGCACGGTCTCACACAGCAGTGCGTGGTACAGGCCGTAATCGACGGCTACAGGGAGCTTGTCGATGAGTACAGTCTGAACGCCGAGTATCATCCCGACACACCAAAGCCCACAACCATCAGACTTATCCTCTGCCTCATGCGGGGAGAGAGAAACGAGGATGAGAACTACGAAACACTGGAGGTCGGCAGAGCCTTCTGTCACGCTGCAGAGCCGTATGTGGTCGGTCTTGACCTTGCGGGCGCGGAGGGACTCTATCCAACCGAAAACTATATCGATATATTTAAAACGGCACGCCGCCACCGCATACCATTTACCATACATGCCGGTGAGGCTGCAGGTCCTGACAGCGTATGGGCTGCCCTCGAGGCAGGAGCCTGCCGTATCGGACATGGCATAGCTGCTTCCCGCGACGGTAAGTTAATGCAGGCTCTCGCCGACCGCGGCTGCTGTCTGGAGCTATGTCCCACCAGCAACCTTCAGACCTCTGCTGTGCAGGATATACAGCACTATCCCATGAGACTCTTCATGCAGTACGGCATCCCCGTCACCATAAACTCCGATAATATGTCTGTATCAGGCACAAATGTTATCCGCGAGTTCGACCTTCTCACACGCGAGCTGTCGCTTTCACAAGACGAGGTATCTATACTTCAAAGAAACGCTGTCGTACATCGCATGAAGAAATCCATATAGATTCCCTCAAACAAGCCGTGGCTGCCATCCACCGCCACAGAGACCGACACCGCAGCACACCCCACTGCCACAATACTCTTGCATACTTGGTTAATTTGTGTTAACATCGGTTAAAGTTTTTTATTTTATTTAACCGTTGTTATTTCTTTGTTATTAATGTTTTATCAGTAATACGGGGGTATTTTGAAATGGAAATTCATCAGTCGGCAGAGGATTACCTCGAGGCAATCCTTATGATCAAGGAGAAGAAGGGCTATGTCAGATCCATCGATGTAGCTAATCAGCTGAATGTCTCCAAGCCCAGCGTCAGCTATGCTACAAAGAGGCTCAGAGAGAACGGCTACATATCCTTCAACGAGGACGGCATGATATCGCTCACCGATTCCGGCATGGAAATTGCCACGAAGATTTACACAAGACATAAGGTGCTCACAGACTTCTTCATACATCTCGGCATCGACGGAGAGCTTGCGCAGGAGGATGCATGCAGGATAGAGCATGACATCAGTGATGAGACCTTCGATGCACTTCGCAAGTATGCAAGTGAGCACGGTCTGACGGATTTGTAGTGACGCCACCATAAATATCGAAAGCGCTAAGTAAAGGAAGCACCGGCCAGGTTCTGAAACCCGCCGGTGCTTCTCTGATTTCTTCAGCTTGTGACCAACTCGCCCTTGTGTATTAAATACGCTTTAACTATATATGCTTTGCAAGTGCGGTAAACAGCTCTTCAAGCGGCATCTGTCCCGGTGCCGACGTCTGTCCCACTGACGCAAATGTAAGCGCCGCTCCACTCTCAGGTCCGGCTATCCTGGACAGCTTACCCGTCTCACCCATAGAGATAAGTACGGTCGGCTTCGTGATTTCCGCCGTTACAAGCCTTCCCTGAGTCACCTTCGCATTCAGCTCTATGATGCGTCTCGTATCAAATGAATTCTTCGGACTATACGCGCACTTGAGGATGTCTCCTCCGAGTATCTCCATACTCCTCAGCATCTGAACTATCTTATCATCTCTCGGCGTCATATCGAAGTTATGATTGGATATGATAACTCCCAGTCCGCAGTCATGTGCCTTGGTGGTAAGCCTTGCCACGCGGTAGTTCCCATAGAACAGCTCCACATCTATCATATCCACATAGCCGCTCGGCATAACCCAGTCATAGATATCATCTATCATATTCTCTGCTCTGTCATGCCTCAGCTCGCCGCCCTCCTCCTCACTTCTGTAAGTGAAGAGTATCAGTCTGCCGTAAGCGGTCTCTCTCAGTCTGCCGAGCAGATCCAGCAGACATGTGGAGTTTGTTATACCATCATAGTAATCGGCACGAAACTCTATACCCGCAAGTCTGAGAAGCGGTGAGTTAAACTGTGCCTCGAGTCTCTCTGCCTCTGCCACGATAGCCGCAGCTGATGCAAGTATCTCGTTATCATCCCTTCCCGTTATCGGAACAAATATTCTGGGAAACCCGTCACCGAAGACGGTGTCTTTAATCGTAACCATGTATTATAACCTCGGTAGCTCATTACATGTATAAGTGACAGCTTATACAACTCAGGCGGGCATGACGCCTTTACAGTTATTGCTTCTTCGCAGCCGCCTCAGCCCTCTTCTTCTCGGCCATCTGAATAGTCGCAAGCTGAGCCTTGCGTAGCTTCTCGGGATCTGCCTCTCCGGGGAGATCATACAGCGCCCCCCACGAGTTTCTCAGCTGATCTGTCATAACATACAGTGAGTAAATCTGTGCTGACTTATACTCCTTTGTCTCGGTTCTTCCAACTATTATAGCCTCTCTGGCAGCCAGAAACTCATACTCATAGCCTGATATGAAGTCATCCGGTCTCTCGAGCTCCTCGATCACCTCACCCTTCGAGTCATATATAGTCGCTCTCTCGGGATTATTGATATTCTGTATCTCCATATATCCATTCGAACCGTAGACCGTACAGTTGTTGGGAGTCTCGCTCATCATAGTTGAGTATACGGTTGCTACTCGGCTGTTCGGATACTTAAGATTTATCGTCTGCTGAGCATCTACTCCGGTATTTAGCTTCATAGCCCCCGATGAAAATGCAATCGGCGGTCCGCCCATGATCATAAACATAGCCGTAAGAGGATACACACCGAGGTCGAGCAATGAGCCTCCGGCAAGCTCCGGCTTCAGAAGTCTCTCCTTATCCATCAGATTATATCCCAGAGATGCCTCTATATATCTGGGGTCTCCTATGATTCCCGCCCTCAGCTTCGCTACAGCTTGTATCATAACCGGATGATACCTGAGCCACATAGCCTCACTGCAGAAAACCTTCTTCTCTGCCGCAAGGTCCAGCACAGGCTTAACCGTGTCTGTACTGTACGAGAAGGGCTTCTCTACAAGGCAGGGCTTACCTGCCTCGATACACCTACGCGCAAGCTCTGCATGAGTCGTATTAACTGTTGCTATATATACAAGCTCCACATCAGAATCTGCTATCAGCTCATCATACGAGCCGTAGCTCTTAGCTACTCCGTACTTCTCAGCAAACCTATCCGCCTTATCCTTATCTCTACTCGCTATGGCATAGCACTCGAAGCCGCCCAGCTCACTCAGTGTCTCTGCTATCACACCGGCGATATGTCCGGCACCGAGTATACCTACCTTAAAATTTATCATGTTTAGTACTCCTTAGCTTCCTCTTCACCGTTCATGACGCGAAGTGCACCCTCAGCGAGTGCAAGCAGCTCATCCTCTCCGGGATATACTGTAACGGGTGCGATAAACTCTGTACGAGCCTTTATCTCGCTTGTTACGTACTCACCGTATGCGATACCGCCTGTCAGGATTATCTGGTCTACCTTACCCTTAAGTACTGCAGCCTGAGCTCCGATATCCTTACTTACCTGATATATAAATGCATCCAGTACAAGCTTTGCATTCTCATCTGTAAGAGATCTCTGATATACCTCCTGAGCATTGTTTGTACCAAGGTATGCATTGAATCCGCCGTTACCGATCAGGAGCTTCTTGATCTCCTTCTGTGTGTACTTACCAGAGAAGCAGAGGTCTGCAAGCTGTGCGGGAGGAACCGCTCCTGCTCTCTCCGGTGAAAATGCACCGTCACCCGAAAGCGCATTGAATACATCCACAACCCTGCCGCCTGTATGTGCTCCGACTGATACACCGCCACCCATATGTACAACGATGAGATTAAGGTCCTCGTAAGCCTTGCCGACCTCCTTAGCATATCTCTTAGCCACTGCCTTCTGATTAAGAGCATGGAATATAGATACACGGGGAAGCTCCGGTACTCCCGAAAGTCTTGCTACTGGCTCAAGCTCGTCAACTACTACGGGGTCTACGATATATGAGGGAACTCCGATCTCATCCGCGATTTCCTTAGCAAGTACGCCGCCGAGGTTAGATGCGTGCTCGCCGCCGACTGCATTCTTCAGATCCTCTACAAGCTTATCTGTAACAGCGTATGTACCACTGGGGATAGGCTTAAGCAGTCCGCCACGACCTACGATTACATCGAAGGACTTAACATCTATGTCCTTATCCTTAAGGAACTCAAGGATAACCTCCTTACGGAAATCCTTCTGGTCTATTATCTTGTCATACTTTGCGATTTCATCTGTTGTGTGACGAAGTGTCTCGTCAAATATAAGAGTTGTATCTTCGAATACACCTATCTTTGTAGATGTCGATCCCGGATTCAGTATAAGTGATTTAATCATGATTTTGTCTCCTGTTTTATCATTTCAGCAGCCACTATGGCTAATCCTTCTCAATTAACTAAGCGTTCTTCTTCATAGACTCAGCAACAAGTGCACCGAGCGCAAGTGAGTTAACCTTTACCTCGAAGCTGTCCGATCTCGATGTAAGGATAACGGGCGCTGCAGTACCTGTGATAAGGTTTCCGTTCTTCTCCTTAGCGAAGTGAACAAGTCCCTTGTAGAGGATATTTCCGGCATGGATGTTAGGGAAGAGCAGTACATCTGCGTCTCCGACTATCTTTCTGCCTGTTGCACCCTTATGCTGTGCTGCCTCGGGTATGGTTGCGAGATCCATAGAGAGCGGTCCGTCCACGATACAGCCTGTTATCTCGCCACGCTCGTTCATCTTGGTAAGCTCATCTGCCTCTACTGTCTCAGGCATCTTAGGGTTCACTACCTCAACTGCTGCAAGCGGTGCAACCTTCGGATTATCGATACCGCAGGCGTTACAGATTTCAACTGTGTTTCTGATGATATTTGCCTTATCCTCAAGTGTGGGATAGGGCACAAATGCTACATCGGTGAGGAAGAGCAGATGGTCAACTCCCTCTATCTCAAATACACATACGTGTGAGAGCGGTCTGCCTGAGCGAAGACCAACCTCCTTGTTGAGCACACTCTTCAGGAAGTCCTTGGTATCGATGAGACCCTTCATATACATATCAGCCTTTCCGTCATGTACAAGCTTAACAGCCTCAAGGGATGCCTCGATGGGATCCTTCACATCTATGATTTCATAATCATCGATGTTCATACCTTCTATACCTGCGGCTATCTCTCTGATCTTATCAGCATCACCTACAAGGATGGCGTCAGCTATACCTCTTGCCTTAGCCTCCTTAACAGCCATAAGCACCTCATCATCCTGAGCTACCGCTACTGAAACCTTCTTAGTCTCTATCTGAGAAAGCTTCTCCATCAGTTCATCAAAATTCTTACTCATGTTTCTCTACCTCACTGTATATTTATATTTTTTATACTTCTTTTATGCCCCTATGCCTCTTTCGACTCACGCTTATCCATCAGGTTCATCACAACCTCAGCAATAAGCGGAGCTGCGGTAAGAAGTATCACCAGATACGACAGACTCTTCTCGGCATTCGAAGACTTGAGAGCCTTGGTGTAGGCCTTGCGGATATTTTTCATTTCCTTCTTCTCGCGTTTCTTCGCTATTTTCTTTTCCTTCTTCTTTAACTGCTTGTCTGCCTTCTTAGCTATATTCTTTGCCTTCTTGGCACTCTTCACTACAGTCTTAGCTACCTCAGTTGCTTCTGCCATACTCTACCCCCTGTCACACAAAACTCTGCCACATTCATCGTCTACCGGTGCCACATCCCACGCGAGCGCACTCATAAAAGCCGTGTCATCCCCCGCGAGCACACTCACCGGTACCGTATCACGCTCCCGCGAGCACACTCATCAGCGCCGCTGCTGCTATAATCACCACTATCGGCACAACGCCCAGCAGAGTCTCCACCTTGCCTCGGCTATGTACTCTGTCATTACCGACGAACCTGTAGACTCCGTCCTTCTCCATGAGCTCGACCTCCTCATCCACCTCATAGATGCAGAACATCGGGCTCTGTTTAGCATAAACGAATCTATCGTCTCCGACAAGTATTTTTAACTCCATATATTTCTTACTTGCAGCGTCCGGTATACCGTCCTTCTTCTCATCGATTGAGACGATTTTTCCAACCGCCTTATTCCAGCCCTTGATATACCTCTTCTTCATGTGGGTACTGCCCGCAGAGCTGAGATACAGCTCGACTATAAGGATTATACCGACCAAAACTGCCGCTACATTTGCTGTCATAAACTACTTACCTACTGCAAGATAGATGAAGTACACGAGATACATCGCAAGCATCAATATACCATCTCTTCTCTTCAGCTTTCCTGTCTTAAATGTTATCACCCACAGCACCACTGCACTGATAAGTGCCACGATTCCATCGATTGTAAAGTCTGCCGTATCCGACACATAAGGAAGGTCTATCAGAAGCGTTGTTATACCAAGTATAAAGAGGATATTAAATATGTTGCTTCCGACGATATTTCCGATTGCTATGTCGGCATTTCCCTTCTTAGCCGCCGTAAGTGAAGTCATAAGCTCAGGAAGTGATGTGCCGAGTGCAACTATCGTAAGTCCGATAACTCTGTCCGACACACCCATCATTGATGCAAGTGTCGATGAACCCGTAACTGTTATATTGCTGCCGAAGATAATAGCAGCAAGACCTCCGAGTATAAATACCGGTATCATCCAGCCCTTCAGCTCCTTTATATCCTCGCCGTCATCGGCGCCGTTCTTCTTCGAGTAGTACACAAGGTATCCGATATACGAGAAGAGAATCAGAAGGAAGATAACACCCGTGATCTTCGTAAGCGTCTTTCCGAGCATTCCCCATACCACCATCAGTATGGTTGCTCCGATCATAACCGGGATGTCTACCTTTACCGTTTCCTTCCTGACCGACAGTGTCGTGATAACTGCTGTCACACCAAGTATTATAAGGATGTTAAATATATTGCTGCCGACGACATTTCCGATGGAAATGCCGTTGTTGCCCTTGATACCAGCGCTTATGCTGACAGCCGCTTCCGGTGCACTCGTACCAAATGCAACGACCGTAAGACCTATAACTATCTGCGGTATGCCAAGCCTTGCGGCAAGCGCCGCTGCTCCGTCTACGAAAAAGTCTGCTCCCTTAAGCAGCAGTATAAAACCTATGATTACCTCACCTATTGCTATAACTACGTCCACTTCTTTTAAACTCCTGTTGATTTGATTTAAATACCATGTATGTCGGTATCTGAGTCAGCTGTGAGTCACCTGCTACAGCTTCGCTATCTCGGCCAGCTTGTTTAACGCATCAAATCTCCCAAGCTTATAGATGCGCTTAAGCTTCTCCGTGTCCTTCTCGGTCTTCGACACAGAGAACAGCTTGCTCGGTCGGATGACCACAACCTCATGCTGCTTCTCGAGCTCTGCGATGAGGTCAAGCTCCTCGTTATACTCGATGTAGTGTCTGTCACACACATCTATATATTTCGGATACTCATGATACATATTCCGGATGAGAGGCATCATGCGCTCGTGCTTCTTCCTGTAGCCCTCGGGACGGGTGAGCACGACAACATTTTTACTGAAGCCCATATCCCTCATAAATGCTATGGGAATGCTGTCGGTATTGGCGCCATCCAGAAGCTTCATATCCTTATACTCGACTATGTTCGAAACCACCGGTATAGATGATGAGGCACGCACGGCCTCCATCTGCTCCGACTCAAGATCTGTGAGGTGTATGTACTCGGGCTCGCCTGTCTCGAGATTTGATGCAACAGCATATACCTCAATGGTCTTCGCTCTTTCTCTGAAGTTTTCGAAGTCGAATCTGTAGAGCTTCTGCTGTATCTCATAGTAGCAGAAGTCAGCGTCGCAGATATTTCCGGTCTTCCAGAAGTTATTCAGGCTCATAAAGCGCTTGTCACCTCTGTACTTGAGAAAATACCTGATATTTCGACCGTACTGCTCCGATACGTAGGAAGCACCGTGTATGATGCCGGCCGATACTCCGGTCACGCCGTCAAACTGCACGCGGCTCTTCATCAGCTCATCGAGCACGCCTGCGGTGTAGAGACCGCGCATACCGCCTCCCTCAAGCACAAGTCCGTACTTCACTTCACTATGTCTGTTGTTAAATATCATACTATCACCTCGTGTTCAGTTGCACGACCTGCCGCGATACCTGTTACCGCATAAGACACTCACGCTATTGTACAACATCGCACACTGCTCGACAACTTAAAACCTTGTTAAGTCCGAGTCAGACCTGCCGTCGGGGCTATCCCCCAAAGAAAGGTCGGTGTAAGTATCCGCGTCAGTTCTTCGTCACGGTATTCGCCTTGATGTAGTCGATTACCATCCTGTATCCGGTAGATGTATAGTGTATGCCATCAGATATTACAGACTCAAGAGCCGTACCATCACTTCCTCTTACCGAGGATGCGATATCAAGATATATCAGCTTGCCGTCCTGCATGCAGTAGGACTTGATGGCGGCATTATACTCATTTGCACGCTCGTTCGAGAATTCAGCGTGATTTGCCGAGTACTCCGCGAGTCCCTCCGTTCTGGAGTCTCCGAGGAAGCATACACTGTCGAAGTAGCTGTCCTCCACAGTTTCCGTAGAGGCTGTATAGATGTTACCTCCTCGCTGTTATCCTCCGTCTCGACAGCATCTGATTCGACAGCGTCTGAACCTTCACTCGATGCCTCTATATCTTCGGAAGAGTCTGCATCACCACTGACCTCATAGTCCGATATGCCGCCCACTTCTTCGACAACATCATAAGAAGAAGCCGTCTCATCCTCTGAGACAGCTCCCTCCTGAATCAGTGCGGGAAGCAGAAGATATCCCGCTGCCACTATAACAAATATGACTATGGCTGCCGCCAGTTTCTTAAAAGTCAACTTTAACACCCCTCTAACCCCTGTATTTAAGCCAAATTGCCTTGTAGCTGTCAACAGTTTGTCAACGTTTCTTTGAAAAATCACGGGTCAATCACAAAACTTGTGGGATGACCACATTTGATTACTAGTTTCGTATACCGTTCGCCAGCCTTGACAGTCTTCAGACGGATGGCGTCGGTCGTATAGCGACGGGAACTC
>Ga0065711_1026317_pt1 | contig 79013 bp, 46 predicted proteins | sample Hoacrofraction12_FD_59098 | JGI IMG/M metagenome (GOLD analysis project Ga0065711, IMG submission 59098) | Hoatzin crop microbial communities from Cojedes, Venezuela - Epithelial fraction 12 v2 (version 2) | ecosystem: Host-associated > Birds > Digestive system > Esophagus > Crop | place...
AAAGCCTTGCTGAAGTCGAGGTAGACAACATCCACGGCTCTCCCTTCGTCTACCCAGCCAGTCATGTCATCATAGAAAGCTATTAGATTGGTCAGGCATGATTTCCCCTTGGTGAATCCATGCTGCCTACTCCTGATAACCTTCTTTTCCTCCAATTGCTTGATCATGGCCTCCAGGATAATCTGCTCCATCACCTTTCCTGGGATGGAGGTGAGGCTGACCGGCCTGTATTATTTATATTATATGCAGTTTATCCTGTACCTGTAGGAAGATGGCTAATCTCACTACTTCTATTTTCTCAATGTAGAAATGTGGCTTAGAACAGACTTCATCTTAATGGTACCGCTTGCTGTAGTAATGTCATATAAACTTTTTGTATCTCAAAAGATCATAGTTATATTTTAACACGAAATCTTCTAGTCTCCTCTAAGAATGCTCAATATTAGAGTATGTTTGAAATGTTGGTTACAAAACTGATAGTAATTTTTACACCACAAAAATAAATAATATGCTATACTTAACTATAATGTTTCCTGATACAGTTTCCCCAGACCACTTTTTTCTTTCTCATTGCAATTAGCATGCTTAAAAACACATTGGCAGCAAAAGAACTAATGACTATAAATCACTGTTACTGCTGCAAATGATTTCCTTATTACTTGGCAGGTATTTTAGAAATGCCAAAGGAAGATCAAAGTCAGGCAAAAAAATGAACACTTGTTCATACAGACAGGAACTGAAAAGATAAATGACAGAAATTAGATGGTATTTTGAAGTAGATAAAAACAAGGGCTTAAAAGGTTATTAGTTCCATGATTTATTGGCAACAGTGCTTTTAAGATTAGTACTCTTCCAGTAATTAATTACTTTTGGGGTGTGCGATAGCCATTTGATCAAATTACTCTGTGTTTCCTCTAAACAGTAATGCGACAGATTTATCTCTATTTATTCCTCATCCTCCCCTATTTGTTTCAGGTGCCTATACATTAATTCCTTACTTAATACTGATTTATCACAATCATGTTAACAAACTTTAAACACTAGTCCGTCTTAAGTGTAACACAAGTTTCAGTCTTGTGAAGTAAAGGATTTCTTTACTACAAATTTGGAAAGTGTTTTTTCTTAGCTGATCCATGATTTGAGACAATTTGTACGCTAATAGCCGAGATCTCAATTTCATTGTTACTTAGCCTTTGGAGCTTCCTGAGTGTGTTTCTTGTACTCAGGATGAAAGCTTTTACCCCTGTTTCATGCTTCTTTTTGCCCCATAGTTCCTTTCCTTGCTCCTTGTTCCAAAGGAAAGACAAAGAGATCTTAACCAAATACAGCTATCACAACTTCTGTTTCCTTCCCCTTAGCAGTTTTGCAGTTCAGTCTCTACCAATCAACTTTTAATAAAATGCAACCTACTAAGCACTTGGATTTGTCGCTTCTAAGTGTGAATGAAATATTTATTGTTTACTTGGCGGAATGACATCACTTCACATGTATTTTAAGGACATTCACAATAATTAGTTCACCAGAAAGAGACCATACAAAATATTAATAAATACAGGTGACAGACTTAGTTTTGCAGTGCTCTGCCCTTTAGTTCTAGATACTCTTGCCATCAGAGAAACTACTCCAAAATGGAAGTTTAAAAAAAGCTGATTAGCCTCAAAACCTTTACTCCTGAATTAGATACAACTGGCACCTGTTGGTAACCAGCAATTTGTAATTTATTCTCATTAATAAAGCTATGCAGTTTTTTACAGGAGATGTTGGCATTCACAATTTTCTAAAATATCTACTGGAAGCACGTTTATCTAACCAATACCTACACCTTTTTCAGAATCACCAAGATGTTAATATTTTAATGTGTGTAACAAGAAATAGGAATAGCAAACCCATCTTATGTCAGTTTAATCAAAATTTCATAACTAATTGTTTGAAGTGGTTGGTGAAATTAACCAAAATAGTTGATAAGAATTTCCTCCTACTTGGGCACAATGCTAACCATAGTATCAAAAATTCACATAACAATTTTGAAAGGAAGGGGCCTTTAGAGATCGTCTAGTCCTTCTCTCAAAATAGGTCTAATAAGATCAAGGTGCTCAGGACATTGTCCAATTTATTCTTGAATACCTTCAAGGACAGAGAACTCATAGTCTCTCTGGGCAATCTGCTTCAGTATCTGATCACCATCACAGATAAAAACCAACCAACCAATCAACCAAAACTCTTATAGCTAGAGGGAATCAAAGCAGAAAGCCAACTACATCAAGAATGCTACAGTGTTATTGTTATTCACCAGTGCACTCATTTTGTCTAACTGCAAAAGACACAAGTTTTCATAAGACTGAAACAAGTCAAGTTTAAAATATTTACAATATTTAAGACTGTCTTTGATATAATTCTGAAAGGTACATTCTAGATGTACCCTGAAGTGAGGTATGTAGATAAGTATGCAAAATTATCTCTTCTGTGTAACAGAATTGCAATTCTCCAAAGATATGACTTAGATGTATTTTCTCTTTCTGGAGAGTAAGAAGCCTCAAGGAGGACTGAACAGTTGGTAATTCAAACACATTGAAAAATTCTTGTGCTACCTCAAACATGATTAAGAATTGGTGATGTTAAGGCAAGAAAATCCCAAGTCCCAGGGCAAGTCTAAACTCTGGACCAAAAAGCACTCTGAAAATTGCAGAAAGAGACCAAGTCAAATGCATCCAAGTAAAAAACAGCCTTTGCACAAGCCCATAGTAGACCACCCTCCATTATGTCCAAGAACCGAATACATGGTAATTCCTAGAATTAGCATATTCCTCACAAATTTGTAAGAAGGACACAAATTGTAAATACCTGCACATAGTGCAGGTGGAATTTTGGGGACCCACCTATAAAAGATTCAGGGTGCTTTTGAAGTTAAAGTGACAGTGACTGGGTTTATAGAGACAGCAGGTGGGTTTGAACAAGCACAGGTGTTATAATATTAGTGGACTTACCATGCAGCTTGGAGAGCTCAGACAGTCCAAGTAAGTTGATATCATATGAAAATAAATATCGTCCCTGAGGGATAAAACCATGTTCCTTGTGTTTCTCTGTTAACATTTTTGATACCTCTGCCACCAGTCATCACAAGACAGTCAGTGAAATTAATTTTTTGAAGGGCACGTCCTGCTTCTTCATTATTATCTGATATACTTTCAAAGTCATTTTGATGGTGAAGCAGTACCGATGAATTGTCAATACTGATAGGACTGTCAAACTCAGAAAACTATTGTGTTTCCTTTAAAAAAAGGATATAGATCATCTATTTATCAACAGAAGATATGTATATAAAAAAGTGAGTATACTTACACATATATATGAAAATGGAGATCAGACAAGACCAGTCTTGATAGAAGTCTACAACTCCTTATTTCATGTTTTTTTACTGATAAATCTGATAAATTTCTAAATCTATTCTTAGGCCATAAGGCCTTACGCTGTGCCAGGTCTCCAACACCGGGGTTTTCTGCTCTCTGCAGGGGGGTGGGCTAGATGACCTCTAAAGGTCCCTTCCAATCCAAAGCATTCCATGATTCTAAGATTCTATGACAAACACAGGGCTAGTACCAGTCTCTTGGGGGCTTAGTGACTATCGTCCCTGATCGTTTCTAAGTACTTTTCTTCTGAAAAGAGATAGCACTGCTAAAATTGCTAAAATTGCACTGACTTTCTGCTAGGTAGGAAAAAAAATAACAGATAGCTTTTTCGAAAAAGGACAATCCACCTCAAGCAAACACTTCTTGGAATAAGGATGAAGTAAGTAATTGCTTTAAAAAAACAATTTGAACCTCTAGAACAGTATTTTTAAAACTCACTAGTGTGTTTTTCTACATTAAAAAAATACATAATAAAGTAGAAAGTAACATTTTAAAAGCAGACCCTTCAGCAGACAGAATTTTTGACATTGCAAAATCTAGTCCTAACAAGAATGGGCAAAATTTGGGAATATTGTGTACATATTTAAATGTTTAGAAAATAATTTTCTGTGCTAACTGCATTGGTTGGTGACTAAAAACACTTGGATCCATGACAAAACTGCATCTTAGAGAGATATGGGACATTGAGTATTCACGTTTTGTTAACACAGAAGGCAAAGTTTATGACATTTAATATGTAAATATCAAATCAGAATAAAAAATAACTGCAGCTGAGATGTTACTATAAACGTAAGTGAGACCACTGATGGGAAAAAAATGTTATCAGTGAAAAAAAAGAAACGTACCAGGCTGAAACTGCTCATTGCTCACACTTGTGGTGATAGTCTTCCACTATTTCCCTTCTCCAGACTATTTATCTTCATATCAACCTGATTAAAATAAACAAACCAAATGAAAACGAAATAAAAAAAAAATAAAGCAATGATATTAAAATCTTTAAATACCTTGAGTAACTGGGTCAGAAATGTTTCAGTAGATCAGTGTAACAGATCCTGTTTTCCTTTGATTATTTTTACATTTCCAGATTGAGTACATAGCACATCTTAGACTGACCTTAACCACCCATAAAAACGGAAAACAGCTCATTGTAAATGTTAAAGTTACGTGATATGTCTCCTCGGTTTCCCTCTGTTTATGAACTCTCGTTGTTGTAGATAGTAGGAGGTAAACCCTGACATGCATTGATATGGATTGCAAGGATAGGTGGTGTCTTTTATGTCTCAGTCATTTTCCAAAGTCTACTTGCTGTTATTGCAGGCTTGTATTACCTGGGGAAGAGCTTAAAAAGCACTGAAACACTCATGCGATGATTGAAAAATAAAATTAAAAACATGACATTTTTTTTAGTTAAAAAGAAACAGACATCTTTAGAGAGCTGAAATCCACCACACAATGGTTCTTCACTAAAACCCCTCTTCCTTCTGGTTATACAAGCAGTTGCAGTATTATTCTTAAAGTTAAAAGAAAGTATAAAGTGATACTCCAGATACTTAGTTCAGGAATCTAAAATAAGCTTTCACAGTTTCTAGCTAAGTTAGGATTTGGCCTGAAAATAATTACTTGTTTTCAAGATGTTTCTTTTAAAATAAAATGACTGTTTTGGATTCCCTACTTCAAACAACCTCTACCAGTTTGGTTTCATGAAGCACTAGGATGTACAAAATCACAATAGGTCGCCAAAAACCAGTACCAAACTGATAAGCTAATTAAGATCTCAGCTGATAGGTTTCTCTGCTGGAATGAACTACCATTGGCTTGTCACATTAATTGGACAGGCTTAGACTAGTTAGATTTACTTTCATTTTGAGACGCTAGAAAAGTCGAGGAGAAAGATTTCTTTGTTTTAAAAAGTCTTTTTGCATAATCCCAGGAAAACCGACCAAGCTGATATCTACACATGGAGTAAAGTGAATAAACATAGGATAAGTAATGTTACATTTTCCTTCAGGTGTGTTGACCTGCACACTTCTAAATCACAGACTTGTTGAAAAAAGAGAGAGGTTTGACTTGGTATCACAAAACTCACCTACATGCTTCCGAAGCTTCTTTCTACAGTTAATACTAAATCTAGCTCTCAACTTGCTGTCCTTAAACTCTCAGTCAAGACAACTGCTTATATGAGAGGACTCTGTGCTTCTCACATTCAGTTGTGTTGCAGCTTTTTAAAGCCATAGGTTTGTGACTGATGTTGAGAACTGGACCAATGGTGTCAGGCTTTTTGATTTTGTCTGTGAAGAACCATAAAGTCACAGAGTAACTGGCTGGAAAGGACACGAGGAGGTCTCTTGACCAACATCCCACTTCATGTGCTGGGTCAGGACTGAATTCAAACCAAGGATTGGTTCAGCTAAATATTGAAAAACATGTTTCCATGGTAAAATTAATTTGAATAGTAAACTGAAGAGCTATCTTTTTAGCAATTCCATGTAGTTTGCACAAATTTATAAAGGCAACTTAATGCCAATTTGTTTGGATTAAATTACTCCTCAGGAATTAATAGTCTTACCTGTTTTTCTGTTATCTTACTGCTATCTCTAATTTAATGTGATTTCAAACATGAAGGAGGAAAGAGGCAATAGTCATAATCTTGCAATTCAGTATATGAAATGTTTTGGTTATCTATCAGTTTTTAGATATTACTGCATCTATATCTGCATACAACAACTCCGTTAAAATTTGCCCCAGTCCAAGTCTGTATGAGAGAAAACCTTTTCCTGCCAGCTATTTTTAAAGCCAGCAAATTAGTCACTTCTTCCTTTTTATAGTGAGTGATATTTGCAAGGTCAATGAATAATCTGATGTTTTCTAAGAGTAGTTATTTTTAATAATATCTACTTAGAAGGTATGAAGGCTAAGAGAATGACATCTGTGTTGTTCCTTGACTAGTTTTGGAGGATGTTCTATTACTCTTACAAATAAGGAACTCTAAACAATTTCCACACTCTTTAGTAAATTAATTTATTCTTAGAATGTATTTTTAAAATAATGTCCTTGCTAATGTATTATGAGGAATTATGTGAAGTGATGTACACTGTTAAGTGGTATACTAGTATTAACCTGCTTTATATACACACAGTATATTATTGAGGAAGGCTATAAGCATAGCCACTTGACTTGTGAAATATTTTGTAGAATCCTTGACAAAAGCCAAGAAGCATAGGTTAAATTCAGCTATTAATAAACATGAAGAGGCAGTCAAGGCGACCACAAGAGACAAATTTTAACTACCTATATAGCTAAAAAAAGGAAAAAATGTATCCCCCACATTTTATATGCTTCACAGGAAACTCAGGAACAGGTAAGAGTTCAGCATAGATATGTTCTCTGTGTGGTCCAGGTGACAGGGTAGCATTGCTACCTACTATTGGAGGCAAAGGCCATCATCTCGGATCTATTCTAGTCCTCAGCAGAGGAGGAGGATGGAATCATACTGATTTATTCTTGAAATATTCCAGCAAAATTATTGGTAAACTTCTAACTACTAATTTAATTTTATCACCTTAATTCTCTGCAAATTATAGTAAGATCCCTTCAGAGGCTTCATTTTTAACCCAGACACATCAAAGATGAAAGCAGCACTTGGCCAGGAAGGAAGAGGTTCAGCGAGAATATGTGCGAGAATGTGTGCAAGAACGCTTCTGGTCTCAATTATCAATGAGAGAGTGGTAATGGACTTCCTCTGAGCTTATGGCAATATAACTCATCTACTCGAGTGGAGATGAAAGAAAAGGATAGAGCAAGGGAGACACCCATTTATGCTATGCCACCTTTTTTTTGTATTAATTACTGAAAACCATCTGGACTTTGACACTATGAGCTTTACTGTTGTTAAAGACATTTCAAATTTTCTTTGTAAACTCAGGATTAAGTCATGTGAGTGTCTAAGCTCCTCAGTGGAAATACTAAATATTGCAGTACTATCTTGTGAGATACACAACCTACTTTCTGAGAAAATCTAGTTTTTCATTTCTGTAATGAAATCGCATTTTCTGACAGGTCTGAAACTGACTGTTTCTTAAACATTTGACTGCTTTCAATTTCCTGGTATACCTAACAATGATGGCCTTACGTACCAGCTTAAGGCTTCAGTTTGTTTCAGTCCTGAAAGTCATCTGAAATTTTCATCTAAGAAAAAATACTTTGTTTATTTATGAATTAAAAGAATTATATTTTAAAACTTTGGAAGAAGGAAAAAATTTCACAACCCCAGAGTCAGCATACAAATGAATTTAAACTGGATACATTTAAAGTCTTGTACTTCTTTTTAAGGACTTCAGAGTGAGGCAGGCAAGACCTGCGATACTTCTTGCTGAAATATTCATGCACTACAAAAAAATCAGCTACTGAACTTCTGGACTATGCACACAGAGCTACTTATGACAAAAATTTTAAACTTGATCTGCTGAACATAAACGTCCACTTAGCATCCCATGTTCTTTCATACTGAAAAATCAAAGACAAGAAGAATTAAACTCAGTTCTGGCTTTATTCCACATTTGTTGGCGTTGGAGTAGGATCAATCATAAATTATTTTCTCACTGTGAAAGCGGACGAAACAGAGAAAATAGATACTCTGAGGTATAGTTCTTCACTGAGGATAATCCTAGTCAAGACTGTAGGAGAACTTGTTTTTTTTCCCTGATCTTGGGCTATTATCTAAGCAAAAAGGGCTATTCACAAAATGAAGAATAGTTAAAAAAATGGACATATATCCTGGAAGTAAGGTATAGCAAGGATGTACAGGAAACAGTAGTTCAATTTGTACAATCTAAAAGGAAAATAGAAACTCCCTCTGCCCTCCCCCAATACACACCATCCTGAAGACTGCTAGCATTTTCACAACGGCATATTCTTACTAAAAGTGGATGATTTATATCACTCTAAGTGTTTTACTACTGAAAATACAACGTAGAGTGAAGCCTCAGAAACCAGGCAGTCATATTGTAGTAGAAGCAACAGGAAAAAATGAGATTAAACAACATAAGCGGAAACATTTATTACTAATAATCAGATCTAATGTGTGAGAGATCTTTGCTATGAATAATGTTTAATGTAGAAACCACGACTGCTTACATAGAAGGATACATGTTTCTCCAAACACGTTTTACCTGACAATTACAATGCTGTTGCACACATCTTATGCCATTTACATAATCAAACTTACATTGTGAAAGGACATATTCCTTTTCTGTATAGTTTATGACTACATCAATAATAGATGTGATACTCTAGTGCCAAGTATGATTTTTTTATTACTCCACTCCTGGTTTATTACTGTGGTATGTAGTTCAGGAGCTTCCTATTTCAGTAACCTTGCAATTCCGTGAGTATCACTTCTTCTGTATTACTTTTTTTTGTATATTTTTCTACAATCTATTTCACAAACACTGGATTCTGAGACATTTTCTCAAAATCGGTTCCCTCTAAAGAGAAGCTTCAGTGTAGAAACCTCTTCCAGCTCTTTAACTGTAAACACCTATCCAAAGATACAAACTATCTGGCATCATATTTTTCTAGTGGACTAACAGACATAGTACCAGAAAGAATTTCTTACAATGCTCACGACTAGGCGACCACATTACATGATCTATCTAGATATTAACTTAGATGTCTATAGACAAATGGGACTAATGGAAACACTGTTCCAGATCCATGATTTTATCATATTAGATATCTAATTTCCAGTTTATTTGTATCTGAGGCTGATTTATACTCCTTTGCTCCTGGATACACTTACTACATGTCTTGCAAATAGAAAAAGATCCAAATCTTTTCCTAATACGTGACTGGAATTTAGCAGGTGGACAGAAGAGACATGATATGATCAGAAAGTGATGAAATAAAAGCAAAAAAAGAACTCAGACACAGAAAAAGGTGGCAGAGTCAAGAGATGGCAGCAGTATAGACTGCATTTACTTAAAAGAAATTGTAATGAATCATTCCAGAAACATGTGTAGTAGTATATCTCAGATTTCATTCATAAGATAGAATAGAGTTTTTGGTATCTTAAATGAATGAGAATATATACTGCCACTACAAGAACTTTTTTTTCCTTTTCTTTTTGGAGAAAAAAAACACAGCAGCACAGATCCTCAATAGCAAATCATATTTCAGATTTTTCCATAAAGATGTAAAGACATGACTGGTTAAGAACTAAAACAACTTCTTACGAACAAGGGCCAAATACGGACACTGTATTCTTCTGACTACGCTTATTATTAAACATACTGGTGACTCTCAGCTTAGATCTTTAAATTGTCAGTCCCGGAATCTGGGAGAGCTACCAAGAGGTTACTCACTTTATACGTGTATCCTTACTTTCCCTGAGTAATACTGTAAACAGACTACTGAGCTTAACATTTGGTCTGAGCAAATGAAGAAATTCTCCTGGTGAAAATCACGTTTTTACTAAGTAATATAAGTGCCTTCCCACCTGAGAAGTCAAAAATATCCTACCACTGAGCAATGAGACATAATGACTGAGGACATAATAAGCATTTGAATCAGAAGCCAAATTTGAAATTTTGAAGGTTTTATTTTTTATGCTGTGATACAAGTACATCATATCACAACTAGAAATGTTGAGAGGCAATCTGTTATCAGCACCTATTAATTTCAGAGGAACTATTTATACACAAACATGCTTCTCAGTGTAATTAAAGAATGTTGAGGCTTGATTTTAATTCTGTGCCACAAAGAGGACGAGATGGTATCTGCAGAAAGAACAGCTATCACTAGTGCTCTACTATTGAGCTGTTAACCAGTTAACAGACCTGCATGCATCTGCAACCTGACATCTCCAGTCTTACCAACAGCTGAAATTACATGTCTAATTGATTTGTCAAAATGTATGCATTAAATGGAGTACTCGTTCACCTAACAGAAAAGATCATATTAATTACGTTAAATATAGATGTTGTCTTTACCTGCAACTGAAATGCAGAACCAAGTTATGACTTGAACAAGATGCAATAAAGATCATAATGGCAGTGGGCTTGAAAACTGACTATTTTATAAAATTGAGCACATGTAGGCACCAACACGTAGGCACCAACTGAATTTTTAAAAGAAGAATCAGGTGGCTTGCGGGTGCTGGGTATCACAAACCATAATTTGTTTGAGTATAAGTGAAGGATCCAACCCAATGTGCAAAAACAGTCAAACAAGGAAGATTTCCTGTAAGCTGTAAATCAGTGTTTTACTCATTACAAGCAACTATATTTTTATTATTTCTCAATTCCGAAATACAGTAGCTCCTTACCTGCGATTTCTTATTGTAAAAAGACAGCTGTTATTTGATATGACAATAATCTTGTTAAAAACAAGAAAGCTTCAAGAAAAATGTCCATGGGATGAATGCATCAGTTGTTGGGATTTTTGTTTCTGGAGAGTGGAAAACAAGAGCAGTAAAGGTATCTCTGAAAAACTAGAGCCTTTGTTGATAGTGTTTAAAGGGACACTTGCTAGTTGGTCTTTAGGCAGCTGGATACTTTTAATAAAAAAATTATTTTCTTTAGATTAAGATTGTTTCTCTTTGAAACCTTTGTCACTCTAATAGATTACATTCTTACACCATAAGGATGCTTCTTGAAACTCACATCTGCAAGGCAATAGACTATCTGTTGATAAAGTGTTTTTTTATGTTCAGGCATTTTGAAAAGAGTTTTAGATAAAACAAAATGAGTTCTAATATAAATAAAGAAATGAAGAACCTGAAAAATTGCAGCAGGCTCTCAGCAAGGCATTGGTGTGGCAGCCAGATAGATACAGCATGAATCTGTGTAATTGAAGTCTTCTGTTAAGTAAAAGATCTAACAAAATACGTCACAATATGGAGCTTGCACAGTCAATAGAAGTGGTAATAAACCTCCACTGTAAATTTTTACTGTTGCTGGCACTGGATTGAGGAGAGTCAGGGAAGAAAAAAAATACACATAGAATTATTCTTAGTAATGTCAAATCTGCAAGCAACCATGTTAAATCTGCCCTTTCTAGTTTGATCAGTGATAGAGGAAAAAATGCACTTGTATTTTACTTGTGTTCTGTCTTTGCAAATGATTTCACAAAATGTTAGATCAGGGCTTATCTCAGTCCTTCTAAAATTTCAGATCTTCTCCTTCCTGCTCATGATGGGGCTAACATCTCAACTACACTCTGCATCTACTAAACAAGTACATTATTTTTATCCTAAGAGATAGCTAATCACATAGGAATGTGATTAAGGGAAAGTACAAATGCTGTAAAAATCTCTTTGAGTCTCTGACACAGTGAAGTGTGGGGTACACACTGAAGGCAGGCATGAGTATGCATTCTTCTGTCCCTGGGAAAAAGGTAGATGGGACAGATGCAGAAATTTCTACTCATTCATAGCTCATACTGCCAAATAGTTCACTGCACAAAATAAGCTCACCTCACATTTACAGTTTGTATTTTTCATGTTTGCTTCTCTGGTATTTCCCACAATGACAACTCTGAAAGATACCAAAACATTTTTGCAACAGTCCTTCCTCCAGGGATGTCTTAGACTTCAACTGGGTTAAGCTGTGCAACAATGATTTTCTTAGCAGATTCTTTAGTTTATATTAGTTGCTGCAGTCAGGGTAACAGTTGTGCCTACATCACATGGACAGAGAAATATAATAAATTAACCACATATAGCTAAAAAAGCTAAAGATGTTTTCAGATAGAGATATCTTAATTTCCTAATTATTTTAATTATAATAATTACAGTATTGAGAATACTACATTGATGTGTTACCTTAGGTACTACAGTAACTTAAAACTCCCTTTCAAGTGTGGATCGTTTTGGCCCCCTAAACTAAATTCTGAATTGCGCTCATCTATCTTAATGTCCAACCATGTACTTGTATTTATCAGTTCCTTTCTTGACTCTTAACACCTTGTGTTCTCCTGTCATGTTAGTCAAGCTCAAAATGTAACCATCTGCCTGGAGTTCTCAGGACTATGCTTATTTATCCTACTGTATCACCCTTATCTTCTTACTTGTAAGATTTCATCTTCAGGACTCTATCAAAGATATTAGCCTGAATCTTTTTCCTTCTTTCTACTGAAGACCTTCACCCTTATTCCAGTGTTGGCTTTCTCGCATCTTATCAAATTAACAGCAGCATATCTGGAAGGAAAATCCGAATTGTATGTTGGAGATAAATGTCAGAGCACCATTACATTTAAACTTTTGAAGACTAATTAGTAGAGAAGTAAGACTTTGAGATTTTTGGCTCTCCACTATCAAAACATAAGCAGAAGTGTAATTGGTTATTAAAAATTTTCTTAATAATTGTCAAGATCAATACTTCATATTAATGACAAGATAACTTTAATGCAAGCATCGAAACAGAGAAATGCACCACCACATACATACCTTCACACACCACATCTTGAACTCCCTGAACGAAAAGTTCATTCTCCTGGAAATTTCAGCCCCTCACATCTCTGTAGGGTGTGTTGTGCTTGTTTCCAGGCTATTGGCAACTTGCCGATAGCACATTGACATAGTTCTTCAATAATAAATAAAACATCTTACCAACTTCTTGAATAAAGCAAGCAACTTCTGCGACCTTCCAGGTTCCTCTGGGCTAGCGTTTCTGATCACCTCAAACTCCATGACTGAGGAGCTCCCAACCCTCAGCCCTGACTACAGTGCATGACCTCCGTGATACTGTACACACAGTTACTCTAGGATATAAGTTATGCATGTGTAGTGATAGTGTTTAGTAATGTGTAGAACAAATCATTAGTCCTAAGTGTATTGCTAATGAATGAATTTAGGAACATTTTGATTTTAAATTTGGAAATTGATCAGATTTAACAGTGTACTGATCAATACAGAGTGTAGCTGATCTTTTATCAGTATCAGATACTCCCAGAGCAATAGCCTCTATTTTCCTAACATATAGAATCATAGAATCATAGAATGCATTGTGTTGGAAGGGACCTTTGAAGGTCATCTAGCCCAACCCCCTGCAGTAAGCAGGGACATCTTCCACTAGACCAGGTGGCTCAGAGCTCCATCCAACCTGGCCTTGAACACTTCCACTTGAACGTGTCCAGAACTTCTCTGGGCAACTCGTCCCAGTGTTTCACCACCTTCATTGTAAAAAAATTTCTTCCTTGTATCCAGTCTAAACCTACTCTCCCTTAGTTTAATGTCATTACCCCTTGTCCTGTCATATATAGATATATAAACCTGTGTACACACATGCAGCATCAGTTGCAACACAGATCCTGTTCAACAACAAATTTCAGACAACAGAGGCATCACATGCAGAAATAAGTACAATTTGCATTGTCTAGGAGATTCCATCACACTTACCATCAGATAGAGAATAAACCATGGATTACTTACTACATACAAGCCTTTTCCCAGGATGTCTGTGCAAAGCACACAGGATATTCTTTCATTTTCTCCGTACATAGCTTTTATTTAGAAAGTGGAAACATACTGAGATTCTTCCTTGTTCTCACTTTTTAAGGTGTTGAAAATCTGTGTTTGCAACCTAAAATATTATTTATTTTTAAGATAATCTTTTTAAGAATAAACGTGACTAATTTTAACCTATGGTTTAAAACATTCTTAGCACTAGAGCTTTTTAAATGTAATTCACTAATCATAACAACACTTTTCACCGTTGATTTTTTTCTTACAAAAGATGAAATTTTTGTCCAGGTACCTTAACCACTGGCCTAGTGATTGTTCCTTTGTCTGGTACGCAGGAGCCCTCATTTCCAATGATGAAATAATCTTGCTAGTAAATCCCAACATACAGGTTACTTCACAGTTGTTGTGGTTTAGCCTGTGGCTTGCAACAGGGCCACGTGGTCGCTCTATTGCACCCCCAGTAGCTGGGGTGGGGAGGAGAATGGAGAGAAAAAGGCAAAAACTCGTGGGTCGGGATAAGGGCAGTTTAACAGAACAGAAAATGAAGTGAACAGTAACAACAACAATACTGATAAGGAGAATATACAAAACAAACAGCAAAATGCACAGAGCAGCTCTCACCACCCGATGCCCAGTGCGCTCCCGAGCAGCGACTGCCTTCCCACTGCCCAGCGCCCCCACCGGAACCCAGCATGACAGCACACGGCATCGAATAGCCTGTTGTTTGGCCAGGCTGGGTCAGCCGGTCCAGTGTGTCCCCTCCAGGCTGCTGGTAAAAATTAACCCTGTCCTGGTCGAACCCAGGACATCAGTTATAGAGACTAGCTTCAACTTGTTATGCACTAAATACTCATTCAGACAGGCTATATTCTTAGTGTAGGTCTTCCTTACATTAATACTTTCACAAGTTTTCATCTCCACCTCAGCTCCGTTCTGTTCTTCATTTGCCTAAATTTCCTCTAATAAACAGAGCTACAAATATTCTGTATATTACTTTTTCTGCTATATTTATGTATCTTAAACATAATAGCGCATATGTAATTATTAATATTTATATTTGCAATATTTTTGGTATCATAGAGAGAGCTGGTATTAATTAAGAAACGCTATACTCTCAAGAAAATGTACATAAGATAGAGAGAATCCTAGAGAGAAACAAAGATCATGAAAAGTTTAGAAAATGTCATCTACAGATGAAGGCTGTGATAAGTAAATCAGTTTGTTCAAGAAGAGAGGTGACTGAGGTAGTACATAAGTTGACATGAAGAGGCTAATGATTAACTGTTTTAAAGTTCCACTTCAATGTATACTAGAAATGTTGATACAACTCGCAGAAACAAACTATTTGGACAGTTAACTAAATATTATATTTGGGATGTAAAGGACTTCTATCTTGAATAATCTGGACACAACTCTGTCAGGAATGACCTCGCTATAATGAAGTCTACCTCAGGATCTCAGACACTTGCACCTACCCACTTCATGTTTCTTAGTAGTAAAAATCTACCTGAGAAATTAAAAATAGCTTCAGCATCAACAAAACCTGTGAGTCTAAAATTGAATTTTATTATTATATCATGCCTGAACATTCATGAAGCTTGCTCTTTAAAAATATAGAGTTTTAAAGCTCTGCTGTGGTAATAAACTTTGAATTTATTCTCAAAAAATGTGGCTGTGATGCATATGCACAGATATTAGATAGACCTAGCAAAATTCAGCATTTACAATCTACAATATGAAAGTAACCACTAACCAAACAGCCGATGGCTTTGAAAGTTAAACATGAAATTATTAGAAAGAAAGTACAAGAAAACAAATGTGTGCAAGCCCCACATTGCTCTAACTTAGAAATTTTGTGCATGAAAAAATTTTTTTCAGTATTATTGAACTAGCGGTTCTTGCTCTTCTTTTTTTACCTTGAAGTCACTTGAGAATTCCTCATTTCAGGGACATGGATAACTAACTCACTTGAATTTCTGAGGCCTTGATTTATTCTCTGAGTTCAGCACCCTAAAATCTGCATGCTTAAAAGAAGTGAAATCCATTATCCAAGTCAAATCACATTGCTCCAGGTAAGGCTCAGCAGTACTGAAGATTTATTCCTCATCCGCTCAGGAAGGTGCACAGACAGGGATCTTATAATACCCACAAGAGGCAAGTGCCAGAAAATTCCAAGGCTCAGATTCAGAATTCAAGCTTTGCTGAATATCCTAATGATTCTCCTTTGCAACCAAAGAGTCCAGATTTTGATTTTCTACCTTACATTGAAGACCTACTGATACATTACATGAGAACACAAAATTTGTGCGCTGAAGAGGAAAAAAAAATCAGGAAAGAAACTTAATTCGCCACTTCAAATACCTCTCATCTCTCATTTCTGATCAATTTATATAATTTTTTTCTAGATGAAGGTCCTATGTTGCATCAAAATCTTGAGCTCTTCAGATTATATTCTGCACATTCAATTGAAAACCTACAAGTAACCGGTAACAAACTTCAGAATCCAGCACTGAAGGGCATTTTTGATAAGTACTTAGTGAGGATGATAAATAATAGAGCCTGCAGCAAGAGTTTATAATCTGTAGACTGCCTCAAAAATAGCCTGCAAAGGCTAAGCGCTATCACCTCCTACCATGACATCATGTAAGCTTTGACCAAGTATTTTAGTACACGCACATATTGCCTAAATACCCTTGTCCTCGTTTCGGCTGGCATAGAGATAATTTTCTTCTCAGTAGCTGCGGTGTTTTAGATTTACTATAAGAATAATGTTGTTAATACACTGATGTTTTCAGCTGTTGCTAAGAAATCAAGGACTTTTTTTCAGTTTCCCGTGTTTGGCTAACGAGAAGGTGTGCAGGAGCTGAGAGGCAGCACAGCCAGGCAGCTAGCCCAAGCTGGCCAGTGGAAATACTCCATACCATAGATGCATAGACATCATTATCAGTATACCAATGGGGGTTGGCCATGACAACCCTAAACTAATTTTCAGAATCTTCTAATAAATTTTTTTAATTTTCTTTTATTTTCCTTGCCATGGACTTTTGGCAGTAATTCAGTTTTCATCTGCCAGAATAATTGAATTTCAAGAAAGTAGAACCAAAATCAAGTTTCACTAGTGAAGGAGGAACATCTTCATTTGCAGTTCAGAAAGGCATGTACCGAAATTTCAGTAACACCTACAAAGGCAAAAAATGTGGACTGTTCTACAGTTCTAATTTACTGATACATATTCTTAAGTGTGACAAGCTGAAACCAGACCTATTGCTATCTGCTTTTTTGAAGTCAAGATTCTAGGTTGCTTTTAAAGTGGACAAAACATAATTTAAAAGTAAAAATTAATTAAACAAGTAACTTCCACACTACAAAATTTTATTATTCTATATTATGCAACACAGCAATAAAAACAGCAGTAAAATGCCCATAATGCACAACTATAGCTTTTTAGTGCCATAAAAATGTACTTTCAAGACAGTAGCACATTATAGTTTAAGTGAAGCTCTTCATTAGATACTATGAGAAAATGAGGCATGAAAGGAAGATAGAAAAGCCTTCTTAATAGTTCCTGTGCAGATAATGTAGGCCGAAGACAATCAAGAGCCATGCTTCATTTATTTTATGTTTTTGAACACTTATAGGCAAAATGTTGGTATTTGCTGTACTGTTAGGCTTTGCAGACCTGCATCAGTAATGACAAAACAGATTTGCATATTGTGGTGCAATTTATATGAATTTATGTTCAAACGGTATGTGGTTATCATTTGCTAATTGAGAGGTAACACCTACTCAGTTAGTCTGGATTTATTAAAAATCATGTTGGCCTACAAATTCAGTTAGTTACCAAAATGACCCAAACAGTCATTCTGGAGGTTCATAAACTCCTTATAAAATCACATTAAATGTATGTCAATAACTTAAACATCACATTAAATGCCCTAATAAATTAGATTAACCTTGTACAGACTGTGCAGCTACTTCTGACTGAAAAATGAGACTAAAAATATACATGATTTTCAATGCATTTTTCACAGTATTTTAACTATTATTTTGAAAGTGTTTAAATATGATTTTGTGTGACTGTCATACCACCATGTTTTAAATCCTTATTGCCTCAATCAGATACATTACTTAATATCCGCAATGAAACAAACTATTAAACTGTACTAGAAACAGAACAGGAAGAGCCAATACAGGAAAGAAAAATTAAGAAAAAATTGCGCTGGAAAAATACAGCACTTCACCATGTTCCTTTAAAAATACATAGTGAAGCATTTTTATCATATTCAAAATCTATTGCAAGGGTCAAGCTAGAAACTGGTTAGTCCTTCTTTGTAAAAGTTCTAGCTAATAAGAATAGCCTAACTGAAACAGTAAAGTTTTTTCTAAAATTCAGAAGACTTAGGATACAGTATGGACTTCCACAGCCTTCTCCCTGCGCAGTTTCCGTATATATTTAGAAATCTGGGTAACAGGAAGCAAGTCTGATCCAATAAACCTCTACATTAATGTGTTTTAACTCACTGGCTTCACTCCTGTAACTTTCTTGGCAGTACCATTACTTTTATCACTCCTCAAGGAAAACAGTCACTGAATGTAAATGCCCCAGTAATAAAACATAAGGATAAGGATTGACCTCTGTTTACAACAGGTTTCACTACTGCACAAAAGTCAGGCCATACTACTAATTTATTTTCTCATATATACAGTATTATAGCCTAGTGATTTCCTAAAGTTGTGTAGGAAATTAGTACTGCAAATAATTAAACGAAAGTGTGCTTTACTTGTGCTTAACCTTTTTTATGAGCAGTGTTAAATCAACAAATAAAAGCTGCTATTTCACAGCAAGGCAAATTGTGCTTGCAGAATACAGTGGTTGCACCAAGTACACCCTGCACAGGAGTGAATAAAGAGGCTATCTGTAACAGACAAACACGTCCAACCACATGCACAGGGGAACAAGGAGCACTGCATCCAGTGGATTATAAGAACTTTGGATGTATATGGGTCTAGGACCGTTACAATTCTATTGATCAAACTTTATAGCTGAAGTTTTTTGCCTCTATCTCCCAGAGCAGGGATACAAATCTTGGCAAAAATACGTACTTTTCAGATTTACTTTCTCATACTACTTCCTACCCAAAGGTAAATGCATTAAATTTTAGAATTTTTAGTGATTTATAATTGCATACAGGAGGGAGCTGAATTCGGCTCTTCCCCTTTGGCCCACTAGACACAAAACCTCAACTACTTTTTGAATCTGCTCTTCCTGCATTCTGTCACACCTAAATTCTGGTGGTAATGAATGATAAGTCATCAGTGGAGCTGTTGCCACAAATATTTTAATTTAAAGCTTAGGGATTCGCAAAAAACCCCTTTTTAATGTTAATTTATTAAAAACCTTGTAATTTCAATAAACTGAAATCTTTTTTTGCCACCAGTGGAATACCTCATAGTACTTGCCATTAATACGAGTGCTGTGGCTTACATGTTTACAAAAGAATGGAGCTATTTTCTAAATACAGTATCTCAGAATTGCAGCTTTTCTACAGCAAAACAGAACTTTAGTTTACATCTAACTTGAGAATCCTGACTGTCAGGGCCTCAACACAGAGAAATGGATGCTACAAAACACATTTTCCTGTTTTGCATGAATTGCTGGAGAACTTGTACGCTTACGCTGAAAGAAAGCACATAACCCAAGTCTAAAAGTGCGGGCTGAATCAAGATTTGGGAATTGCATCAAGTGGCTACTGTAATCTAATGCTGAAATGAAAGGACTGTACCTTACAAACTACCAGACAGACAAATGAATCTGATACAGTTTCCACTAAAAATGTGCTAGAGATAAACAAAATCGCCCTCCTTCCCAATATTTTACATATTGCTGCTTGTCCATTCTTAAATTATGGATCTGAAAGAAATGTTGTAGACAACAATATGCTTCCTATGACAGGACATTACTGTTATAGAAAGAACGAGAGAGAAAGGAAGAGAGAAAGAAAGAGAAGGAAACAGCAATACCTGATACCTGTATGCTGGTCGTACAACAAAAGCACACACCTAATTTCCATGTAAAACCCTTTTGTAAAGCCAGATAATATTTAGTAGTATAGGCACTCTGCAGGGTATCATGAGAAGAAAGTAGCACAGGCACAACAGAAAAATAATAACCATCAACTTAAAATCTAATATGTTCTTTCTTACGCATTTGCAAAGAATTTACAGCTATTATAAATAATCTGCTTTGATCATAAAACTCTCAGTAACTTCTAGTAGTGATAAGGGAAATGGTTGGAAGAAAAAGAGGACCTTGCAAACAAGATAGAACTTTAAATAGAATATTCAGCTTTCAGTATTCACAGAAACCTTTCTCATTAATTCTCATTAATACGATTTTCACAAAATGAAAGGGGAGGGATTTGTGATTTGTGACCATTGAGAGGTGAGGACAGGAGGTAAAAGATGTAGAAGCGAATGATACCAGGCAGTTTTAAAAAATATTTAAGTAATAGTCATGATCACAGTAATAAAAAATCTTTTTTGATTCTTAAATCCTTAACAATTGTGCCAATAAAATCTGTCTCAGCATTTTTCACTAAATACCACTTTCGTTATTTTGATATTAATCAGCAAATTTCAAAGAAACTGGAAAAGATGTTCAGTTATAAAGCTAGCATTAGCATGGCATTTGAGTTCCTGTCTACAGCTCTGGGGTATTCACTTGGCTCCATCCCACTCTTCCGTACTGTCTTCGCACTAAGTGGTGAAACAGGATCTGTGTTGTTGTCCCAATATTTCTCTCCTTCCATTATGCAGATAGCTCCCTACCACAGACTCTTCTGTGAGTATAAAATATGTACAAATCCCAGAGCAGGCTTTTAACGTCTGTCTTTGCAAATAAAGCTGGAAGTACAGAGCCCATTTTTTACCAGTTGTCAGTCATGAATTCTTCTATTCCTTTTTCAAGTCTCTTTAAGTTTTTAACTCCTAAGTTTTCATGTTGATTAATGCACAGATGCATAATTGCAGCCTGAAATGTAGGGATGGGGGAATGACATAATAATTATTTTACTAACCATCACAAGATTTCCTAATGTGCCTTTATGTAATCCCTTTGATCTCCTGGGAATTATTTTTAAGAGCAGCAGAAAAGGAGTATAATCTATTATGAATACAGAGATGAAAAGATTTAATATCCAGTAAATAGCTGAGAGTGAAACTTGCTTTAACAGGTTATTTTTGCACCTGTTCATCCGGGTCAGCAGAGAAGCTAAGACATACACCAATTCCACATGCTATTTCAAGGCTTATTTATCAAAGACATTCTTTAAGTATGTTAGTGCTATTCATTTCTGCTACCATATCCAGGTGTACCGAACAAGAACAAAGTGAATTAAAAATATTCTTGTCCTTGGATCACAATTTGGATGCTACACCGTGTTGTTTTACCATGAGGAGTGCCAGAGAGAGGGATGACAGATATTCTTTCAAGGAGCATCAGTCTCCACAACTCCACTAACATAGCATGACTTTTTGCCACCAGCCATCATCTCTGGGGAAAACAATGTTTTCATAGAATCATAGAACGTCAAAGACACTATGAAAAAAAAGCATGGAAGGGAATGTAGTTAATCTCATCCTCTCTCTGTACGTCTCAATATTCTTAACATCTTCGGGTTTTTGTCTATTATTTTAACTCTATCTGTCTAAACATTTTCTGCAGTCCTTCGTAACACACTCTTAGCAGAGCCTGAAATTTGAGGGAACTCATAGCCTTTAATGAACAGCATGGAACTTAATAGTAAATAGGAAACTCAGGTAACAATCTCAAAGCATTCGTCATTAGTTTAACACTGTTCAGAAAGAAAAGGATGTGAGTTATTGCATTGAATTTAATAGGAATAGAATCAAGCACCTTTTGTTGGCTGTTTTTTTCTTTTTCAAAATAATCCTACTCTAGATATCAAGACTGATTAAAAGACCTTGATTTAAGCAAAAGAAATAGGTCCATGAGGTTAGACTTATTACAGGGGGAAATCACCAACACTCTATTTCAAGTGTGTAAGTTCACTGATGTCTGTGCATTGCTAGAACTTTAGATCAGAAACTGGACAGCAGGATCCACACCTACAGAAAACATCAACAAGGACGTGTTACTTCTTTCCATTAAAGATATTAAGAATCTGCTTTGTGTGGACAGGCTAACTTAAAGAAATACTGTAATCCTTTCCCTCAAGAAATTGCTGACGGGCATCCTTACCCATCACCACAACCAACAACATTATTTAGGAAAAAAAAATGATTAAAAAATGTACTGAGGTGCCACACAAAATTTGGGTTACTAGAAATCCTCTCATGCTCAACACTAGCTTCACCCTTTGTTGGTGCCTTTTGAAAAGGAGCTAATACCAACGCTCTTCAGATTCTTCTATCATATTTGATCATGCTGGCTAGAATATTCAGCTTACACACCTAAGAACCAACAAGAAATAGATATAACTATGCTTAAATGCATTATTCCATTCTCTGCTGACCCAGATTTTGGTATTAGTCAATAGCTCATCTGTGATGTGTGCTTTCTTACACCAGATACTACAGGATTCTGACTTAGTCATACCTCCTGTTTTTCATACATTTTCTTCTCCTTAATTGTTTTGAGGTCTGTCTCTCTTCTCTTTCTAACTCTCTTTGTTCTTTCTCGGGTGATACCCTATAGATGTTGACTGTGCTGCACTTCCCCAGGAAACAGGAAATCAAGTTTCAGGATGGCGTTCCTCACTTGTACTGCTGGGAGTTGAATATCTTTTCTTAAACAGAAGTGCCCTGCTCAATTAGCTACTGGCTGTCATTGTTAAAGGTAACTTCTCCTGACCATTTATTGAAAAAAAACCTCATACAAACAAAAAAGAAAAAAAACCCCAAAGAACTCAACAACCCACTTTTCTGTATCTTCTGGTTTAGCAGGATAGATACATCTCTGTGATCAAGGAGGATAATGGTTTAACAATACTGTTGGCACTGCTACTGGACTTCTAGCACATCAAATCATTGAGCTACTTGGGATCATACTGGTAACTCCCAAACCAGTAGCTGAGATTTGTCCACACAGATAAAGCTGTCATCCAGTATTTAGTTTCGAGTGTCTGGTTGTTATAGGCATCACAGAAAAACATGCTCTGTCTGCTTTCACTTCTATGTGCTGTCTAAATACATTCTTTCATTACATTCTTGGGTCTAATCAACCCTGTTACTGAGAAATTATTCAGCTATATTAGCACCTTGAAAGAAAGGAAGAGCTTGTTCCCTTTGTTTATGTTAAATGATCTACTGCTTATCTTAGACTGTAAACTGTTATTTCAATTTTGTGATTAACATTTTCTTCTAGTATCATTAAGAGTACCATACTATATCCAATAAAACTTTAACTTAAATAATATTTATACCCCCTCCTTTTAAGTGCTTCTATGAACTACTTTACCATCCTCAAGTGAAACAGTTTACACACCACTGTCGCTTAAAGACAGCACGATCATTTTAAATCCTTCAGTTCAACTCTAGCTCCATTTAAAAGCTAGTATTTAAGAAAATGACTAAAATAAACAGGTGATCACGCAGAAAAGTCCTCCTTCCCTCCTCCTCCTCCACAGCTGCCACAAAAACTTCAAGATGATTAAAATATTTCAATATTTCTTTTATGCCAAATTGATTATCTATAGTCTAGTATAATACGAGTAGTTTAGAGAAATAAATGAAACCCTTCACCTTCACCTGCTCCTCAAAGGACATTTAAACAAAGTATTAATGACCTGATTTTCAGTGAAGAATAAGCAAAACTGAAGGGAGGAATCTAAACAATTTACTGATATTAACTGATTAAAGAAGGAACTAATGGTGAGTAAATGTCTATGCATGTTTGCTACTTTGGATTGTTACTTTAGCTGTTTAGCCTAAGACTAGAAAGAAAATTGAATATTGTGTCTTTGCTGCACTAAATGTCATCTAAAAATACGCATATGTCTTATAAAACACAATAATAGAATTCCTGAAGTCATTGTGAAGTGTTATGCATAAGTTCTCAACTTATTATTGACAACTTCAAAAAAAAAAGAAGCGTGTAAGAGCCCAGCACCACACTGAACGTTCTTACAGTGTTTTGGAAGGACAGATGCTTCAGCCTTTCTAGTGTCATTCAGTAGTGCTTAAGAAGACTGGAAAAACTACATTAAGATTCAAGCACAAGGACATTTGATGAAAAAGCAGTATCCATTTTTCTGAACAACAAAAAGTTTCAAGTAGCGCTTTTGCTCCAAAAATTAATTGAAGGTGGCTTCACAATTTGGTGGGGTACCTATTACAGCAAGTTTAGTCTAAACAGCAAGTGGGAGACGGAAGCAAAAAAAAGATCAAATGGTTATTCAGTAATGCGGTGAAGGTTTCGGTTTTTTTTGTTTTTGTTTTTTTTTTATGATTTCACCAGTATGATATGTCCTTATTACAAAGTCTTTTTTAACCAAGGCTGAGATGCTTGTCAGTGGAACAGCATACTCCACTTGCAGTTTGCTGCAGCTGAGCATCCTGGATGGAGCCAAAGAAAAATGTCAAAATACAATTACAACAAATAGCACCAAAATGGTGGTAAATTACAGAAATTTTCTTAGTAACATGTTTCGTAATGCAATTTTACCTATTTTTCTTAGTTTGTCTTTTCTTGGTCAGCCTGCTAACATTAACCAATATTTTCCTAAGTCTACTTCACCTGCTTTAAAACTTGGCTCTAAGTTATAAGCTGAATATCTATATTGTTTAAAATATAAAGCTTTTATTAAAGCACAAGAGGCAGCTGCTCTAGGAGGAACCATAAATTGTTTTTTGAGCTTTGCATTTAATTTTAAGAAAATGCAAGCTTTTTATTGTGGATAATAAGTTCTGTCTTGCGGTTTAAGCGTAAAAAAATACAAATAAATCAATGAAATTAAGAGTTGGACTCTTCAAATAAGAAACACTACTTAAGATACAGTGACACACAATTCTTTTGAAAGGAATTGTATGTATGTAGTTCCCCACATCTTTCCTTCAACTAGTGTCTAAGACACAAGGAAGTTCTTAAAAGTTTGGGTTGAATTTTTTGAGAATAAGATACTACTAGGCACAAATAAGGATGTTGGGAGTGAGTAAGACACTACTAAGCATAAATAAGTGTGCTGAGAGTCACCCGCTGCATGGACTTTGGACTGTGTTTAGCAGATATTGGTAGGTTTTTATTACTCTAGCGCTCTTTTTTTTTTTTTTTTTTCTCCTGAAGGACAAAAATATACAAAGAAACCAACAACAATCATCGAATCATAGAATGGTTTGGGTTGGAAGGGACCACGTCCCCCACGGGCAGGGACACCTTCCACTAGACCAGGTGGCTCAAACCAACCTGGCCATGAAAACTTCCAGCGAGACGGCATCAAGAACTTCTCTGGCCAATCTCTTCCAGTGCCTCATCACCCTCAGAGTAAAGAATTTCTTTCTTATCACTAATCTAAACATGCTCTGTTTCAGTTTAAAGCTATTACTCCTTGTCCTATCCCTACATGCCCTTGTAAAAAGTCCCCCTCCAGCTTTCTTGCAGGCCCCCTTCATGTACTGAAAGGCCACAATAAGGTGTCCCTGGAGTCTTCTCTTACCCAGGCTGAACAACCCCAGCGCTTTCAGCCTTTCTTCACAAGAGCAGTGTTCCAGCCCACTGGTCATTTTTGTGGCCCTCCTCTGGACCCACTCCAACAGGTCCATATCTTTCCTGTGGGCTCCGGAGCTGACACAGAACTCCAAGTGGGGTCTCATCAGAGCAGAGTTAAGGGGCAGAATCCCCTCCCTCGACTTGCTGTCCACACTGCTTTTGATGTAGCTGAGGATATGGTTGGCTTTCTGGGCTGCAAGAAAATATTGCCAGGTCATGCTAAGCTTCTCGTCAGTCAACACCCTCAAGTCCTTCTCCCCTCAATCCATTCTCCACCCAGCCTGCATTTGTACTTGGGATTGCTCTGACCCATGTGCAAGACCTTGCACTAGATCTTGTTGAACTTCATAACGAGTTGGACTTTTCAAACAGGAAACACTACATTAAAGTGACACACTATATTAAATAACAGAGTCAAAAATATGACCTTGGAACTTCAAGACCAGATTTAATTTACTGATCTACAGCTCACAAAATACCATTACTGTGAATACAACCATATGTCGTCTCAGTGTCAGCATATGCAATTGGATTGCTGCATGACTTTCTGAATATTTCCCCTAAATGCAATTTCTTCCTGGGCATACAAAATAGAGATGCTGTGATTTAGCATGCACTGGGAGATCTCAGTGTGAAACTTGTGTTCTGAGAGAATTACACTGGCTTCCTGTTCAACACCGAATTGATTTTAAAATTGCTATATGACATCTTACAGTATAAACCTCTGCACAATTTGGAAACTCTGTTTTTATCTAGCCTATTATCTTTAAGAGTTTAGAGGTTGTTGAGACTATCTGAAGTTGGCCATTTCAAAGCAGTTCACATACGTTCAGCTGTTATGCTCATCAATTTGAAATCCATTTCCAGCTGGGGTCTAGAACACAGATTCAGATTCATTTAAACATAAACTTTTATGTTTTCAGCCTGACATCTTCATCAACTGAGCACTTGTGCTTTGTGTTTTATGTAGCTGAAAGTACAAAAATAAACAAACAGAAAATTACTTAGCAGATGAACATTTTTGCATCAAAAGAGATTCTATTGTTTGTCCTTGTGCTGTAAATAAACTTGAAGTTGTTGCTAAATATTTGAGATTGCTTTCCAGTAAATATCAAGGTTTGATTACATATAGCAAAAAGGTTTACAGACACTGTTCTTTCATCACATTAGTCTGGGATCAGATTCGGAATAGTTACTCATATTAAGAATGGACATAATCATTAGCAGCTTTTCTTCCAGTGAAGATGGGAATAGCTGAACCCAGTCAGAGCACAGATCCAGCTGACGGGGGCCAAAGGCTTAGAGAAGAGTATAAGGATGAGGCAAACATACCTATGTGACTACAGTAGCCTTATATTCTCTCCCATTTTCTAGCAACACATTGTTCATGGACATTCTAAGCAAAGGTAGTCCATTCAGGTTTAACAGTCTTGTATGGACTTTTCTTCTAAGCATTTCCTGAATATATGTATGTCTGACAGTCATATGCTATCCTACAGCAACATATACACACTTCAAATACACATTTTGTGAAAGAAACATCTTCCTTCACTGTTTATGAAGTGACTTTGGGAAATATTTATAAAAATACATATATTCTGGTATGAGTTGGCTATAATAAACATGATTAGGTATCTGCCCAGAAAAACGGACAGCATGTCAACATGTAGGAGTCAGGAGTACTTGATGATCCTCATGGGTCCCTTCCAAGACAGGATAATCTATGATTCTATGATTCTATGTTCAAAACATAATAACAAAGATACCTCTTCACTAGTTATTTATCCAAACCTGCCAGGAATATCTAGATCGCCAATAAGTATGACATTTCAGATGTTACCAATAACTACCACCCTCATTCTTAGGATGAAGAGATTTAGCAAAATACTTTCAAAAGAAATTACAATTATTTTCAGTGAAATTTTAGAAAATTATAATAAAATTGTCCCAGTTATTAAATTTCTTTCACTTTATACAAACTTCTTGACAGGAAAGATACTACCTGCTTTCCTGATAATTTTTCCTGTACAGTATACAATTACATCAAGACTCACGTCACTTGTGTTACCATAAGGTGGCAGCATATAACACATATTTATTTTGCTGAATTTGTATGTCATAAATACCTATTTTCTGTGTGTTTTAATTCACATTGTCATAATCAACACAAATGTCCCTTTAGAGAGACTGCTAACAATATATTTCCAATCATCCCAACAAGAAGTTTCTTATACTGTAAAATCTTTTGTGGATATCTTTATCCATCTTAAACTTTCCCTGAAAAATACTTTTTCCCAAAGAGTACAAGGTAGGTAAAAACTGAAGTACTATAGTTGACATAAACATCTATATAACTACCTTTTTTGGCTGCCGACTTAGAAACTGATATTGGCTGAAGCAATCTTCAAAACAACAAATTGGTTACTGCTATGGTTTAGTAGTTGGTTGTCTATAAGTGTAACAGAATATCAATACTAGTACTCCTTGCATTCCTTCCAAACAACATCAGCTATACAAAATTGCCATCAAAGCACCGTAATTTGAACAAAAAAGAACAAAAGACTGTTTTACTACATTTGTAGTTTTATGCTTCCTTATCTTATTTTCAAGGACCAGTGGTTTAAAAAACCCCTAAAAATCACATTCAGTAGGTTACCATTGAGATTTTAACATTAAAAATAACATGGCCAGCTGATAAAATGATTGTTAGAATTTATATTACATTAGAAAATTTATGTTCAGACTGAATTTGGAAAGCTAGAAAAATGTGTGGCCTTACTGAAACTGTATGTCAGAAAAGTATATTCCAGCTATATGCTAGGAGAAGATCAGAGATATTGATTGGGACTTGGAATAATCTGTTTCTGAGTTACTCCTTGGTTTGGGGAAGAAGCAAAGAAATTCTAAATGGGCATAATGAAAAATAAGAGTGGTTCACAATAAGAGTGGTTCAGAATTGCAATAGGTTGTGCAGAAAGGCAGTGGAGACACCATCTTTCGAAATTTCCAAAACGACTGAAGAAAGGCTATCAGTAGTCTGGCCTAACTTTGAAGTTAGCCCTGCTTTGAGAAAGAGGTTGGTCTACATACTTGCAGCTATGCTTTACAGCACAATTTTCTATGCTCCTATTCCGCATCAATGCAGTGCCTGGCACAGGTGATCTGACAGAATATAAGAAAAGGCTTAATTGCATACGATGCATGTAATTTGCAAGGAAGAAGCCTGGTCTCCCCACAGGCAACATGGATGGTGTGTTGACCAACACTGACAGCAATAATCTTGCCTTATTCAACTCCTGGGGAGCACTCCGAGGCCGCTGCCCTGAAGCAGGTCAGCTAAGGAAGCATATTTGATGCACTTCTGTTGTTCTCAGCTCTATTTTTTGTGTATAACCCTCAGCACCTTCTGTCATTATGTTTGGACACTGGGTAAATAAAACTCAGAGATTCTGCTACTTTTTCTTGTTTGTCCCTCCATGGAGTCATAACCCAGGTACTTTATCCTGTTCTGAAAACAAGAGAACAGTCACAACCACTGCCCTAATTTCTGTCCTGTTTGACTTGACTTCAGACAGGGATCTTGTCCCACTGTGTCACTTCTACATGAAACACCACTGGATTCTTTCTTTCTTTGTTTTGTAAATCCAGTCGTGCTAGTCTCAGTTAAGATGAGTGAAAAGTAGTACAAGAGTGAGTCATCACATTATATATGGTCTCACTACACAGCATGCTATTATATCAGTGTAAAGACCAATCTAGAGAATTTTGATAATATATAATTATCAAACTGTCTATGTGATCAATTCTCAGATTGTTACTAGCTTGATAATTCAAATCTATCAAAAGGACAAAAGGGGTCCTTTTCATCCTGTTTTTGAGTTGCCTCTATAAACTGTTCACTGGGAGAAGCAGGAATGTCACAGTAGTAACACTACATTGCTTTCCTCCATATAAGCTTTTCACAAAGCTCCCACCATGATTAACTCTGAAGCAGGTATAATTTATATAAGGTAATGGCTCCTACAGCCCTCTGCTCTGTAACTCCTTTAAAAACTGCTGGGGATTGCCTAGAAGTTCTTGCACATTACTTCAGTATTTTCGAGAGTACTCAGTCCAAGAGCATTAAAACAAGGCCTTAGACTGAAAGCTATCAAAACAAACCAGAGAGATACTAAACCAAAAACTTCTCAACCACGAACTTTCATGATATTCATTTTTCTAGCAGTGACTGGTTTTTACATTTGTCTGGACAATTTTCCACTTCCCAAACTGTTAGCTTTCACACATACCCAAATCTTACCCCTTGCTGCAGGCAAAGCTTGTGTAGAGAAGAGTCCAGCAAGTTCATAAATCAATTTTTGAGGGAAAACCACATTTGTTGGCAGACCCACTTATGCACATCAGAGCCTTTCAAGGAGGCCACTGGGGACATCTGGGCTACTGCACACCAGCGTGAGGCTGAAGAAGTAGGCCTGTTAGCCATCTGATTATAACACACACCAGCATGCCTTGCAGGGAGAAAGGTCCATTTTGGATTCTCTCAGCTGGCTGGTGCTCATTGACATAAAACCCCTTTGAATCCCTGGAGTGACTGGACACAACTTCACAGAGTTTCAGCAAAGCAGAATGCAAAAATCAAGCTTCTAGAATTTTCAGGTTGGAACTGCCACTTTAGGGGGAAAGAAACAATGTCATAAAATGGCCTTGGAGACTGCACAAGTCTCCTTCTGCATCTCAGCCCTGAGGCATATGTCTGCCTAGAGCAAATTTTCACAGCTCAGTAAAGAATCCTTGAAAATTAGTGGTTTTAATGTGAGTGCTAGCACACCTTGTACCATGGGATAGCTTTGTGCAGGCGAGATGCAGAAGACTCAAAATTAGAGGCAAAAACTGATTAAAAATACATGCTGGAGCTCAAAAGGAAATGAAGGGTCAGAGCAATGTAACTTGACAGAACTGCTGGAAATTCTTTTTTATTTCCCTCCTTTCAACATTTTTAATTTCCCAAACATAACACATCATCATACCGCTATACTCAGCCTGAGGAGACAGCTGAGAGAGAGTGAAAATTAGCTTTAATGGAATCTCTTGATCCCACATTCATGCTGTTGCCAAGACCAAACCTAACTGCAGCATTTCTATCTTAATGTGGCAAAAAACCCCGAAAAAGAATGGGGTTGTATCACCCTTCAGAGGCACATCAGCCATTCAAAGGGAAAGCCATGATACTGTGGTCTGAAGTTTCATTTTTCAGATCATGCTGTTCCCTAAAATGCCCTCCCTTTTGTTCCACTGGTTTGTTCTTGATTTCCTTTTTTTTTTAAAAAAAAAAAGGCAACGCAAAAGTCAATGTTCACTTTTTTTAAAAAAGAGGTACTTTGCTTTCTTCTGTGGATACTGCACTTACTACTTAGTAATAGTAAGGATGTGCCTTTTATTCTTTCTGTTCAGAATCTTCTCCCTTCCCAAAGGAGCACATTTATGCTATGCTCTGGTTATGGATCTCCTCTCTCCAGATCATCAATCTTTAGTGAAGTGCCTCAGTAACTGACCTTATTTTCAGCTGTTGAGCCCCTGGTCGCTCCCTATAAAGTAAATGAAAATTGCCAGAGACTCAGCATTTCAGAAATCAGGGCACTTCAATTTGTTGCCTGGATTTTAAATCTCTGGATTTCAAAATCTGACTTGAGGTTCTCTTTTATTTTTTTTAATTTTGCTCTATAACCCAACATCAAGGGAAAAGCAACGAAAGCAGACGATTACAAGAAAGCAGGGTTCCAGCTTTGGAATGCCTTTTTCTGTCTGTTGGAGCTAAAGAGATAGTCTCAGTTAAAATAATGCCTGTTAATTCAAGTCTTATTTTCTAATCTGTTAGAGCTACAAATAAAAATTAAGATTATGCAGCTCAGAAGATTTTTTCTTCTTCTCCAGCTTGTTAACTTCAAGGTTTTGACAAGACTGCTTATAAATCTAACATTTACTCAGACTTAGTCTTACCTGAAATATTTCTAATGTAACAGGCCTTCCAGTTCGAACCATCCTGAAGCCTCCCAAGCCTGCTGCATCTTAAGTGGGCACTGAACTACTTTCTTAGTAGGCTAAAATCAAAACAGAAACCCGTACTCACAGTCATAATACTGTAGCTTGTTACAGACCACAGACTTTAGTGAAACAAGGTAATATCAAGAAACAGGTACTTGCTTTAAAGCAGCTAATACAGCTGGAAAACAAACAAATAAAGAATTACTCTCCTTTCACGCAGATTGCTCTAATGACTTTATGTTTTCTTACAGCTGTTACTCTCCAATATTTTGGTCATGTATTCTGCAGCTGAGTGGTTCATGACAGGTTTTTGACTTTGGCCTATGGCAGAACAGTGCATTCAGACCTGAACAGAGGTAGACACAATTTTTGGACCAGAGTTTTGGAGAACCAAGTCACTTAGTGCAGGTTCTGTCTTGTTTGAAAGGAGGCAAATGTGCAGTCCTGAAGGTACCACAACTTTTATTTCTTCATGAAAATTTTTCCAGCAGTGTCTTTTCTTACCCTGCATTCCAAACCAGGTAATTTCAGCTCTCTCCATTGAAGAAAATGGAGATGTGTGGAGTATGAACTGATGACGAAGCTACCAAATCTGCAAGCCATTGCAGCAGAATAAAACGTCATGAGCGTTTTTAATCAGAAATCTTCTACACTAATGCATACCTAATATTCAGGCAAGTAGGATGAAAAACTACCATACGACTCATTTCAAACTTATCAGGACTCCAGCTATCTATGAGAAAAATAAGTGAGATCAAAAAAAAGAAATTACAGGAAAAGTTATATTCTACCTCTCCAGCACCTCTGGAGAACATGCAATAATGCACAAAATACCTTATGTATTTCTTATGGTGATGAATGATTGTATAACACTTACGAATTGTGAGGACCATAAACATTAATTTGCCAGTTCTCATGGGCAATTTCTGCCTGCAGATGTTCTACTAAACCTAACTGCATCCTAGGGAGGGCCTTGGAAAGTATAATTGCCCCAGAAGCAACACCTTCTCTTGCCCTCTACCATTTAGTATTTGTGCTTAGACAGTATTTTATTCACATCTTCTTGTGCATAACCCCCTGTAAATCTCCCAACTTAACACAGACTATTTCAAGCACTTGGAGGCATCAGACTCCAGGAAAAGTCATGTCATTAAAATGTTTTAAAAATTCTACACTTTTAAGAATTATTTTTCACTTTTGTTATTCATTCCTCAATATTAAATCTTTAAAGAATTTATTTTTAACTTCTGTCTGCATCACCTGGACCAGAAACTTTTTTTAGTGCAAGCTAAGATTTGAAATAAACTTCTAGCAGGAAGTTGGAGAATTAAAAAAGCAACACAAAAATAAAATAAGGGCAATATTTGAAGTAACACACAGTATAAAAAATGGCATAACTTTGTCTTATATAGGCCTGAGCAGTGGGGCACAGAAATTGGCTAGAATTGATTACCGAAAGATAACCAGCTCAAGTAACATACCTTAACAAACAAATTAGATACTTGTGCCAAAAGAAGACAATCTGGGTTTCATACAGTTGAAGAATATACCTATATTTAGGCATATACATGTAGGTGTTTAAGCTCCTACTATAAACATTCAAGATATGTCAAAACAAAGAGCAGAGCTTAGAAACTATACTGTCAGCTAACATATCTGCTTTCACAGAATCAACGAATGGTTGAGGTTGGAAGGGACCTCTGGAAGAAATCTGGTCTAACTCTTCTGCTCAGGCAGGACTGCTAAGATCCAGTTGTTCATGACCATGTCCAGATGGCTTCTGAACTTCTCCAAGGATGGAGACTCCATCAGCTCCCTGGGCAACCTGTGCCATTGCTCAGTCACCCTCACAGTAAAATGTGCTACCTTATGTCCGCAAAGAACCTCTTGTGTTTCACTTTGTGCCCATCGCCTCTTGTCCTGTCGTTGAGCAGCACTGCAAGCAACCTGGCTTCATGTGGCTCAGAGACTGGTGCCATTGGTGGAATTTTAGTTTCTTTGATCATGGGCAGGTTTACATGGCACCGGGCCTGCTGGTGACAGATGGGGTCCAGCTGTCTCAAAGGGGAAAAAGGATTCTTGCCCACGAGCTGGTGGGGCTCATTGGGAGGGCTTTAAACTAGATTCAAAGGGGGAAGGAGATACAACCAGGCTCACTAGAGATGAGCCCAGGCGTCGCATGCCAGTGTCAGGGGTGAGATCGACATCCCAGCTCAAGTGCATCTACACCAATGCATGTAGCATAGGCAATAAACAGGAGAAACTGGAAGCCATTGTACAGCAGGACAGCTATGACTTGGTCACAACCACAGAAATGTGGTGGGATGACTCTTATGACTGGAGTGCTGCAATGGATGGCTATAAACTCTTCAGAAGGGACAGGCAAGGAAAGAGAGGCGGTGGGGTGGGGCTGTATGTTACGGACTGCTTTGATTGTATAGAGCTCGACGCTTGTGATGACAAGGTCGAACGCTTATGTGTAAAGATGAGGGGGAAAGCCAACAAGGCAGACATCCTGCTGGGGGTCTGTTATAGACCACTCAACCAGGATGAAGAGGGAGATGAAGCTTTCTACAAGAGGCTGGCAGAAGTCTCACAATTGCTAGCCCTTGTTCTTCTGGGGGACTTTAACTTACCAGACACCTGCTGGAAATACAACACAGCAGAGAGGAAACAGTCTAGGAGGTTCCTGGAGTATGTGGAAGATAACTTCCTGACACAGCTGGTAAGTGAGCCTAGCAGGGCAGGTGCCTCGCTAGACATGCTGTTTACTAACAGAGAAAGACTGGTGAGAGATCTGGTGGGAGGAGGCCATATTGGGTTTAGCGACCATGGAATGACAGAGTTCTCAGTTCGAGATGAAGTTAAAAGGGGGGCCAGCAAAACCACCACCATGGACTTTCGGAGGGCAGACTTTGGCCTGTTCAGGATGATGGTTGAGAGGGTCCCTTAGGAGAGAGTGCTGAAGGGCAAAGGGGTCCAGGCAGGCTGGACATTCTTCAAGGAGGATGTCTTAAAGGCACAGGAGCAGGCTGTCCCCATGTGCCGCAAGATGAACCGGCAGGGAAGACGACCGGCCTGGCTGAACAGGGAGCTCTTGCTGGGAGTCAGGAAAAAAAGGAGGGTCTACCACCTATGGAAGAAAGGGCAGGCGACTCAATGGGAGTGCAGGGGTGTCGTTAGGTCATCCAGAGAGGAAATTAGAAAGGCAAAAGCCAAGCTAGAACTCAGGCTGGCCACTGTTGTAAGGGACAACAAAAAGTGTTTTTGCATATACATCAAAAACAAAAAGAGGGCCAAGGAGAGTCTCCATCCCTTATTGGATGCAAGGGGGAATATTGCCAGCAAGGATGAGGAAAAGGCTGAGGTACTTAATGCCTTCTTTGTCTCAGTCTCAGTCAGACTGGTTATTCCTAGGGTAGTCAGCCCCCAATGCTGGAAGACAGGGATGGAGAGTAGAACAAACCTCCCATAATCCAGGAGGAAGGAGTTAATGACCTGCTATGCCACCTGGACACTTACAAGTCTATGGGGCTGGATGGGATCCACCCAAGAGTGCTGAGGGAACTGGCGGAGGAGCTGGCCAAGCCAGTCTCCCATCTATCAGCAATCCTGGCTAACAGGAGAGGTCCCAGATGAGTGGAGGATCACCAGTGTAACATCCATCTGCAAGAAGGGTCGGAAGGAGGATCCTGGGAACTACGGGCCTGTCAGCCTGACCTCCGTGTTGGGAAAGATTATGGAGCTGTTCATCCTGAGTGCACTCACCGAGCATGGGAAGGACAACCAGGGGATCAGGCCCAGCCAGCATGGGAGTTAAATCCAGCTGGCAGCCAGTCACAAGTGGTGTTCCCCAGGGCTCAGTTTTGGGTCCAGTTCTGTTTAACATCTTTATCAATGATCTGGATGAGAGGATTGAGTGCTCCCTCAGTAAGTTTGCAGATGAAACCAAGTGAGGTAGAAGTGTTGATCTGCTTGAGGGTAGGAAGGCTCTGCAGAGGGATCCGGACAGTCTGGATCGATGGGCCGAGGCCAACTGCATGAGGTTCAACAAGGCCAAGTACTGGGTCCTGCGCTGGGGTCACAAAAACCCCATGCAATGCTTCAGGCTTGGGGAGGAGTGGCTGGAAAGCTGCCCAGCAGAAAAGGACCTGAGGGTGCTGGTTAACAGCTGGCTGAACATGAGCCAGCAGTGTGCCCAGGTGGCCAAGAGGGCCAACGGCATCCTGGCTTGTATCAGGAATAGTGTGGCCAGCAGGAGTAGGGAGGTGATTGTGCTCCTGTACTCAGAACTGGTGAGGCCGCACCTCGAGTACTGTGTTCAGTTTTGGGCCCCTCACTACGAGAAGGACAGAGAAGGGCACTCAAGCTGGTGAGGGGCCTAGACAACAAGTCTTATGAGGAGCGGCTGAAGGAACTTGTGCTGTTTAGTCTGGAGAAGAGGAGGCTGATGGGGACCTTATTGCTCTCTATGAAGACATGAAATGATGTTGTAGTGAGGCAGATGTCTTCTCCCAAGTATCTAGTGATAAGATGATAGGCAATGGCTTCAAGTTGCATCAGAGGAGGTTTAGATTAGATATTAGGAAAAATTTCTGCAAGAGTGGTCAGACATTGGAATAGGCTTCCCAGGGCAGCCTGGAGTCCCCATTCCTGCAGGTGTTCAAAAAATGTGTAGATGTGGCACTTCAGGACATAGTTTAGTAGGCATGGTGTTGTTGGGCGGATGGTTGGACTCAATGATCTTAGAGGTCTTTTCCAACCTATAAGTCTATGATTCTATGACTATATACATTGATAAGATCCCCCTGAGTCTGCTCTTCTCCACACTAAAACAGCCCCAGCTCGCTCAGCCTTTTCTTACAGGACAAATGCTGCAGACCCTTTGTTGGACTTTGTATGTTCGTGTGTCTTTTGTACCGAGGGCCTTGGAACTGGACACAGTACTCCAGGTGTGGCCACACCAGTGCTGAGTAGAGGGGAAGGATCACCTCCCTCAGATCTGCTTTCAACACCCTTGCAAAGGAAGGCCAGGGTACTGTTAGTCTTCTTTGCAACAAGAGCACACTGCTGGCTCATGTTGAACTTGGTGTCCACCAGTGCTCCTTGGTGCTTTTCAGCTCAGGTGCTTTCCAGCTGGGTGGGACCCAGAATATACTGATGCCTGGTGTTGCTCCATCCCCCGGTGCACAATGTTGCACTTTCCCTTGTTGAACTTCACGCGATTCCTGTCAGACCATTTGCATTCCAGCCTGTTGAGGTCCCTCTGGATGGCAGCATGACCCTCTGGCGTATCAGCTACTTCTCCCAGCTTTGTGTCATCAGCAGCCTTGCTGAGGGTACACTCTGTCCCATTATCCAGATAACTAATGCAGATGTTAAATAGCTTTAGACCCAGTATTGACCACTTGGGTACACCAGTAGTTAGTGTCCTCCAATTAGACTTTGTGTGGCTGGTCACCATCATCAAAACTGAGCTGCTCAGCCAGTTTTCAATCTACCTCACTGTCTGCTCATCCAGCCTACGCATCAACAGCTTCTCTATAAGAACCTTATGGGAGACAGTATCTAAGGCCTTCCTGAAGTCCAGACAGACAATGTCTACAGCTCCCCCCTTGTCCACCATGCCAGTCATTTCATCGTAAAAGCTTATTAGGTTGGTCAAGCATGACAACAAGATGATCAAGCATGACAAAGCTTTACAGTGAAGCAAGTCTTTCTGCAGACATCACTAACTATGTCACCTAGGCCTCACTGACAGCAGCAGATGTTTGGTTCCTTCGTAGATCTTACATATCGATGCTTAGCATGCAACAGCAGCCAAGGCTTGCCTTCAGCTGTGTAGAATTGAGTTCCTGCTTTGCCAGACAATTTTTCTCTTTGCAGAAATGCTAAACTCAGGCCCATGCCTGAGCCTGGACTCAGGGCCCATCCCTGGGCCTCTTCCCATAGCCAAGGAACAGTGTCTTTCCCAGAAAGCTCTGCTGGCAGAATTGAATGATTACCATGCAAGCAGCCATATATCCTTCCCACTAACGTCCCTATCCTGCCACTTTGAGGTGCACTTCTGTTGCAAAGATGAAGTCTGATGAACTGGGGAAGGAAGCAGGTAGGAGGAGCACGGCTGACTGTCTCACTCATAGCACTGGGTTGATGGTGCAGCCAACGTAAGGCAGCAAGGGTATGGAGACTTTTCTTCTTCCCAGATACCAGCACCAGATACTAAAAAGTGAATTTTACTGCATGGATTAATGCAAACAATTTCTCACCACGATTGGTTCTTTATTGCCATGTTCTAGAAGAAAACAGTTACTGCTACTTAAAAGCAAACACAAAACAGTAACAAATTACATCCACTCCATTTATATCCATTTTGTATTGTAACATGAGGTTCCACAGACCTACAGCAGCAGCCAGACTATAAATCTATTTTAAAATTTGCAGTGTATGAGGTCCAACACAAATCTCAAATCCATCTTTCTTTGGTACTCTGAAATCTGGATAAAGTGAGTTACCTGAATGGGAAGATGCATAAGAAATATTCTAGACATTGGAATGAACTTTAGTGTATGCTACGATCCTGGCTGCATAAAGCAATGATAAGAGCGACTGGGTAGTTTGGGGTTATGAATTCTGCACTAAGTAGTACGATAATCAATGCATCTCAAAAATATTACTGAACTACTTGGCTACTGAAAAAGAGGTGACATGGAATTGTACTGGCCCCAGCATTTAATATGCACTCTAACTCAGGAACTGGCTGTCTTATATTTTTGAAGGTTGGCAGTCTTGACCTGAACAATGTAAATAAATCAGCTAAAGATACACATTTGGAAATATTCGTTGGGCTTTTAGTTTGCCAACCAATCCATTACAGTTTACAAGTAGATGAGTGAAACTTCAGGGAATGTGATAATTAGCCAAATTTCCTTCTTTGCAGAATCATAGAATGGTTTGGGTTGGAAGAGACCTTAAAGACCATCTGTTCCAACCCCCCTGCCATGGGCAGGGACACCTTCAAGTAGATCGGGCTGCTCAAAGCCTCATCCATCCTGGCCTTGAACACTACCAGGGAGGAGGCATCACTGGAAACATTAAATAGGCCCTCTAACTGAAGATAAAAGGGCTTGGGTTTTACTACAAAAACATACAGAAGATTTCACAAGTTCCTTCTAGAACAATTATCAAAGAAATATCATAATATCAATAAAATTAATGGTGAATTTTCCACTAGAAATGCTATTTCAATGGTACTGTCTTGCAAATAAATGTCATTATTCATTGCAGGCTGGCATTTTTCCTCTTTTCACTGCAAGGTCCTATTTCTGTTCTCAATAGTTTTGCTGCAAACTTAAACATATTTTGATAACTAACAAAAAAAAATCATTATAAGATTGTCGATTTGGAACATGTTGCTGTATCAATCTACTTTTTCTTCACATTTTTAAGTTGAAATCCAGTGGATTTCAGTGGGAATTGTAATTGACAGATTTATCAAATTATCAGGACTCTGACCTATCTCTTATTCACATAGCAATATAAAATTGTATAGATCCACATTCGACAAAAGAATTAAAATAGCTGAAGATATGCCTGTCTCAGTTTTCAGAGATTGACTAATTTGTTTGAGTTAAGCATCATTTCAAATGGCAGTACAGGGAATCCATATGCTTGCAGCTAAATTGTTAGTTTTTCAGCCGTAACTCAGAAAGAATGCAGTCTGCCTAACCATAAATCTTGAGGGAGTTTCAAAGCTTCCCATTTCAGTTGGACAATTTATTCAATCTCTATATTCTAGTGACCTATGTCAGAACTAAAACCCTAACATTCCTATTAAATAAACATCTTCTAAAAGAAAATAATCCCAATTAAAATGTTTAAGTGGATATGACTAGGTCTCGGTGAAGCTATAGGGTATGTCTTTATTTGAAATGTTTTTTTCTTATCCTGTGTTTGATGACCTGATTTTTCATGGGAAAGACAAAACACAAAATTAATTAGATGATAACTCTTTGATGTCTTCTCCTAACGGAGAAGCAAAACCTCTCAGGGAAATATTTTAGGAAATATTAGACATGGTCTAATGCTGAGGGAAATCATCCACTATAAAAACACATAGAAGGGGGAAAGTTTTGCAGGGCAGAAAGAAGATCGAAAAACAATGATGGAAGATGTATGACTGTATTCAGATCTGATCTTTACCTACATGGGATGGACCCTCTGTGCTATACGTTCTTGCTTTCTGCATCATTCCCTGTCTTACACTGAAAAGGCATGAAAAAAACTAAGTATGGAGCGGCTGGGACAGTAGCTTATTTTCAAACAGATTTACTGGCTTGCAAAAAGGCACACATCATTTTGCATGAAAAATATATCTTCATCTTCTGCAGAAAACTCATCTGATGGACTCAAAAAATGCATAGAAATAAGCTGTATAATTTGTAAATAACTGAGTCTAGCACTGGGAAACTTTCACTACAAGCAGCCACACGGAATCACCTGTCAGAATTACAACATTTTTTTGCTAAATTATGGTGACCGTGACTCATACCAACAAAACTCGTCTACAGTACTATGTCTATACCCTCATCTTGGTTAATTTAATAATGGCATGGGGTAAATGGATGCATTATTTCTGCTATTTGCCTTAGTCTTTAATACAGAAGGGACAAGGTGATCTTAAAAATTGTTTTCAGCCTGACTGTGTTGCTGTTTTATTCACATGTGTCAACATCATCTGGTGAGCAGGCACTGTGAATTGCTAATTCATCTCTAAAATTAGTCCAAGTTCCCGAAAGAGCATGAGAACATTGATAAAACAATGAATTTGACTAGTTTGATCAGCTGAATATACCTTGGAGCTATTCCTGGCTCAAAACAACTTGTGCTGCTCACTACTACTAATTTCAGGGCTAAGTCTGAAATACTTGTTTGACGTGAAGAGATGACATACCTTTCACCAGCCGAATAAACAACAGGCAAAGTAAATATGAAGTTAAAGCAATAATTTAGATTTAAATTAAAATTAAATTCAGATTTAATTTTACATGGAAAAAGATTATTTTAAATTCTTATTTATACCGCTCAGTCATGGAGCCCAGGCCATTGTCCCAGATGAGGACAAGATTCGCCGAAATCAGACTGCCTGCCCCGTTACCTACTGCCAGTGGCAGGTTGCAGTGAATAAAGGGAGTTTCTGAACCAGGGGAAGACTAAAGCTAATCTCTTGCTTTACTATACTCCCAGCTTCTGGCAACTAGAAGTAGCTAGGCACTAAATCTTTTTCACTGTATTTAAGAGTCACCTGTAGACCTATTCTCCATGAATCCTCTTTTATGAGGACTCTGCTCTACAGTCCACACACCTTCAAGCAAATGATTTCTAAAACTTAGCAATAGACTATGCCATGGGAAAAAATGAAATATTTTCCTCCATTTTAGATCTGTTGTCTCCACAGATGCAGCAGTTGTCAAATACTTGTGCTTGGTAGCATCCACAGCAATGAATGACACACAGGTCACTCTAAGGTGTTGTTAATTCTATTTACTGAAAGACAGTCAGCTACTGTTTGTTTATGCTGGTAGCAGTCACATCCAAGCAGGTCAGAACAGCACTGGACAGGAACACAACAGGTACTGGACCAAGATGATTTATGGGTCAGTGGGAAATACAATCACTGGACACAGGCAGCACCGAAGTTCCTGGTTTAACAATACCAGCAGTAAAACTTGTTATTAGTTTGGTTTGTCTGAGAATACAAAGACTTCTTTGAGTGTTACACAAGAATTGGAGAAATTTGGCTTAATATTTAAAAAGGTGTTTTAAAGTTGTAATTTTCAGATATTATTGTTCTTTCATTTTATGTTGCTTAAAAACAGAAAAAGCTCAGACTGTTGTTCTTCTACAGAGCCAGAAGTGCTCAACATGCTTGCAACTTGTCACATTTTGAACACAATTTATAATGCAATTATGTTAGGATTATCAGGAACAGTTTACACTTATGTAATGTAAGATTGTATTTTCAACCACTGAAACTAAATAAGGACCTCAGTTAAATAAAAAAGAAAAAGGGGAAAAAAAGAGGAAACCCAAAAGCTCAGTGTTATCATGGCTTCCACTGTGAAACAGAAATGTCTGTCTTGATGAAAATAATACATAAGTGACAACACGAGCATTTGGAAATAAACTGTACGTGGATTACTATCCACATCAAGCAGATGACATCCAGGTGACATCTCCTTCTGTGGTTATACACTCAGAAAGCAGCAAGGAAGAAAAGAATCAATCTAGAAGAAATCCTGATCATCACCCAATTGCTGTGTGGCAAGGCAAGATCAAGAAGGCCGTGAAAAATCCCTCCCCTCTCTGAGGGAGATCTGTATATAACTCTCTTCATGGCTCCTAAGGACAGTAAAGTTCAGTGACAGGACAAGGGACGACAGGGACAAACTGAAGCATACGAAGTTCCAGCTGAACACAAAGAAGAACTTCTCTACTTTGAGGGTGACAGAGCACTGGAACAGGCTGCCCAGAGGGGTTGTGGAGTCTTCTCTGGAAATATTCAAAACCCACCTGGATGTGATCCTGTGCAGCCTGCTGTAGGTGATCTTGCTTTGGCAGGGGGGTTGGACTAGACGATCCCCAGAGGTCCCTTCCAACCCCTACCATTCTGTGATTCTGTGTATGATTTTGGGTCCCTTTCTATGCCCCAAAAAAACCTGCAAAATCCACCCATGATAATTTTGGGTACTTACTGATTAAATATTTTATCTGAGCTCCTTTGAACACAACAGTTTTAATCAGCTTAACTAGCTATGTCTTAAGTAAAACCACTCTGAGGATATAAGAAGAATAAACTACAAAGAATAATAAATCTTCTACTGCAAAATTGGCCTTTGACAGTTGTCACATATGAAAGGTAATGAAATAGTTGCTTCTGAGTAACTTAAGACCAGAGAGCAACTACACGGGAATTCAGCCCAGGTAAAAATATACCAACAGAGATACTACAATTAGGATCATTTACTTTCCTAACAACAACTGGAACTTCTTTCAAGTTATTGAACAGTAATTTTCCATTTTCCAGAACTTGACTGAGATTATCCAAAGCTTTCCAGCAAAGTGCTATTTCCAACATGTGCCTGGTGGCACTTGCAAAAAAAGGAGATTTTAGGTTTGCAGTGAATTGTGAACTAATTATTTAAGGTACCATGTTCAGGTAGAGTAGAACCATTAATACAGGAGACGCTTGCCACCCCTCAGCCCTTTCACCATTTTTAGTGAATCACTCAGCAATAATATTACAGTATCCAAAGGCAAAGTTGCACGAAAAGCACTATATTAAAGACTAATTTACTACTAATTAAATACTACGTTGCACTTTTATATCTAGATTTACCAGAAGGGTGCTTTACTGCTGTCTTACCCTGGAAACAGCTTAGGGAAGGAACCACATCTCAGGGGGAGAGTTCATGCTGTATATCTCAAGGTCAAGCACTTAAAACACACTCTCACAACTTGCTTTCTTCCTGTTGTCTCCTCTCTTCTCGCTCAGCAAAACTGAATGGTTCAAAGCACCATCACTGCCTCTTTCCACTCTTCTGTACAGGAGTGAAATCAAAGCTGACCAGTCTGGTTACCCATCTGCACCATTCTCAGTGGGAATCACTGTCTTCCTCATATTGCAAAGAGTTATAAGGAGTAGGTATTTTAATTTTAAAGGGATTCATATTATGAAAAGAGTTCTTAATTGTATTTAAAGAGGAAAATATTTCTTAGGCAACTTTGTGATAGGAAAAGAAAATCCCCATTTTAGGACATCACACAAGCATGTTGTTGTGAAACACAGAATTTCTTTAAAATCTGCTCTCAGACTTTATCAAGAGAAGGAATCTTTCCTTGAGGTGTTAACAAAGCTCTCCTGTTAAATTTGTAGCCATCTCATTTGCATACAGACAGAAACATAAACAAATACAATATTTAACTTTTTAATGCTTCAGTTTCACCTGTTTTGGTTTCTGTTTCATTTTGCTTTTAAATTTTTCTCTCATTATTTTTGTCCCTTGGTCAGCAAAGTGACTAGGGCTGTGTAAATGCTACGGGCTGACGCTGGTTGCCAGGAGCTGCTTTCCTCTGAGGCTCTGGTGCTGGACTCCCACCTGAGCAACCACTTTGAGCCTGATCGTGCCACGGCCAGCAGGCAGATGGCCTGTCCTGGCCCGGCCTTGCCCATCCCTGGCCCCAGGGAAGTGCCCACTGCCCGGGGCTGGAGCTGCCTGGCATCTGCCCTGCTCCTTGGTGGGGTGGTGGGATGGTCCTGGCTGCCAGTACCTGCCCTGCCAGTCCTGACTCCAGCAGCTCCCTCCCCCCGGCAGGCATTTTGGAAAAACCCCACTTGGAAGAGTGTGTCAAAGCTGTGTAAGCCATCAGGCTTCCTGACATCATGCTAATGGTTAAGCAACACGATGCCCTTGAAGAGTGGCTTAAAGAGGGGGGAAGGCCTTTTTTTCTAGGCTTCCTTACCAATCGAGGCCAAAACCCCAGCAGTGATTGCACAAAGGTTTGCCCCAGGGGATGGCTGCCATGGCCAGGACAGCTGGCTGGTCGCCCTGGGGAGCCCCGAGGGACAGACTGTTTCCTACAGACCAAACCCCTTGGTGCTAAGGATGTGCCTCAGAGCCCCAGCAGTCTCCCGGCAGGGCACACCCAGCTCAGTGGTCAAACCTGGAGGTCTCTTCTCTCCTTCAACAAGATCAACACCAAGCCCAGTTGTGTTGATTGTAAATGGCAGGTCCAGTCAGCTCCAGCGGAACCACCACTGGTCAAAGCTGAGCCCATCAGCCATGGTGGAGGCACCTCGAAGAAAACATGTTTGAGAGAGGGCAGAAAACACCACACAGGCAGAGTAAGAGGGAATAAAGTGAGAGAAACAGTAGTATGAGCACCAAGGTCAGGGAAGAAGGAGGGGAGGATGTTGGCCCAGGTGTCATATCAGGTGTTCCCCTGCAGACCAGTGAAAGCCCAGGGCAGACCAGGTTGCTCCTGCAGGACTGTAGCCTGTGAGCAGGACCAACAGTGGAGCAGGGAAAGACACTGAAGGTTAAATATACACACAATGAAAACAGCAGGGGTAAAAGGGGGAAAAGGGGTAGCGTAGCGGTTGTGTTACAATGTTTAGTAAGAACCAACAGCCTTCACTCCGAGCTTATTCCTTCCCTCTCTCTCCCTCCCTCCCCAAAATGAAGCTGAGCCTCCTAGCAGCTCCTCCCATACTTTATTACATTAACCAACCTTTCGAGGATGTGATTAACTTACTGCAGTCCTTGGAGGTTCTTCTAAGCCTTTTCAGTTTTTAAGCTGAAAACATAGGAAGGCTTTTCCTCTCCTCAAAGTAATTCATAAATCTAAAGGCTGAAGTCCTCCATTAGTTATTGTGACCCTCGTAACCTTAAACTGCAGTTTTAGTTTAGAGGATCTCAACTGACTGCAAGGTTTTCCTGCTTAGAGAAGAAATAATTTCATAGGCTCAGGGAGTGGACAGCAAGTAAAAATTGACACTGTTATGATCTATTTTCCATGAAGGGCATAAAATCAAAACACAGAAATATCAGTATTTCAAAGAACCTAAAACTTGTTAAAAGGCCAAAGCAACTAGCATCTGAGAAAAAACCCAACCAAACCAAATAAAAAAAAAAACAAAACAAAAACCACAAAACCTCCAATACCTTCCACAATGCAATTAAAAGGAAGATTCTTACACAGAAGATGTTGACACAACATCCCCTTAAAAAAAAAGGCTGTTGATACATATCAAAGTGTCTTTTTTGCTAGAGTAGGAGCAGCCCCTTGCTTAATAAGAACAGATTATTGTATTCAGAAAGAGAAGAGAAATAAGAGTTTCAAATCCTGGGCTCTACTTGAGGGACATCCCATCCCTATGTGAGAAGAACTGAAGAGGACAGCTATACATGTGCATCTTACGAAACCCCTGTAAAATGAGGAGCTACTTAAAGAGAGGATGAAATTATCCCCAAAGTCAGGGCTGGAACTTTGCTACTATATAGAGACACTAGCTGTGTCTTAAAGTCTTCTGAAAATCCCAAACACAACACAAAGCTTTGTGAAAACTGCCTACTTCTGTTTTTCACAAAGTCCTTCTCAGTTAATGAGCTAAAGGTATGGAAAACCAACTGTCTTTGAAGACGTACTTGTTCCTCTTCTGCTTTGCAACTCTTCACATCTGAATCCAAATACATTTTCTCTTCTGAAAATCCCAGAACTTTTCCAGTGACTGCAACTATGTCCCACCAATGATGAAGGACCAGTTATCTGGGTAACATTGCCATTTGCCAATTTGGTGCAAAATTTCTTGTGGCTGACTTAAACTCCTTAGTAAAGGAGAAGGAAGGAAAGGGTGAGCCCTGGCTTTGGAGAAAACCCAGTTTACAACCAAAGGGCACCATGAGGTGCTTCCACTCCTTTCTTCAATGTGCTTCATTTTTAGAATAATTTTTACTGGAAAACATTTGGGTCACTCAGTTTGTCCTGTAAAGCATTCATGGTGCAAAATTGTATTTAGTTCACAATTTCTCTGTGAGTTCCCCATGCTGAGTATGTAACACATTTTGCCGTAGATACACCAGCACGTGCTAGCAGAAAGACAGGTGGAGTTCCTCATTCTCTGCTCCTCACCCACCCCAGGCCAGCAGCCAGATTGTGAGTGTATTCAGCAGCTGCAATTCTACTTATGAAATGGGCAAGAAGCATAAAAGGGCAATTGAAGGCACCTGAAGCATGCAAAAATTCTGCATCTGTCTGCTGCAAACCTAACCAGCAGATGTCTTCTTGTGATTGTAATTGGGTCCCTCCATCCTTGTCAAAGTTGCTAGAAAAAACTGCTGAAAATAAGTTCTGCTTAAGGGGTAAGTTGTTGCTAACACAGGAAGGTGTATTTTCCATCTCTCTGCTCCAGCTTTATTGACTTTTTTTTTCCTGTACCCAGATGGATTAACATTAAACAGTCCTGGAGAAATCTCAAAGAAAATTAGCAGGCTGCCAGAACGATTCGAAATTGCAATTTATATTCATAGCACAATGACATGCGAAAACTGCTTATGTGTGTTTTTCACAAAGATCTTTTCAGTTAATGAGCTAAACGTATGGGAAAGAAAACTCTTTTTGAAGGCATACTTGTGCCTATTCTGTTTTACAACAGTTAACATCAGTCTTGCCTCAAAAAATCTCCCACTCTTAGGTGTGCAATTGTCCTCCCACCTCAACTGAGCAGGACATTACTCTAGTGTAATCTGCCTTCAAACTCTGCATATCAGAGCAAAGAATACAATAAGGCCTATTGATAAACTATGTAACCCCCAGATAGACTAAGCCATTTTAAATTTTTTTTTTCTTGGGTATATTAATCTTCAAAAGTTTCTAATGACAGTAATTTGCATTTGTATCATAACTCCCTTACAATAAACACCAAACAAACTTTTTATTATTTTACAAACTCTGGACTTAATTTCTTCACCCTTACACTGTGCAAAGTGCCATAGGCCTTAACAGGTCTTAACAGGTCAGATTCACATCAGTCAGACCATAACATAGGATCAGGACCCAGAGAGGCATGCCCCATATTAGGAGTATCTTTGATTTAGGGACAATCAAAGTTGCCCTTATTTGTATCAGAAAGGGATGGGCATATACTATGTTGTATATCAATATCATATGTGTAGGAACTGCACATATATGAAATTGAAAGAAGCACCTGATTTACTGTTCAGGTGTCAGTTGTCTATAGATGGCATATGCCATAAAATCAATGCTTCTGAGACATCATTCTCACTGCACACCTAATATACTGATATATGCGGGCACAGTGAGTCAGTCTAATGCATCTTGAAAGTGTCAGAAATATTGCATAAATACATTAAAAGCAGTACTCTTAAAAACAGTGACAGGCTCTGAGTATAGTTGCTGTATGCGTTCAGTAGGTCTCTTATGAACGATTTCTGAAAATGTTAGATTTTTCTATAAACTATTAGGTTTTATTTAACAAAATTTTGATTTGGGGGGGACGGAAAAAAAGATGTTTTCAGAAGAAAAGATCTAATTAGTACCACGGAAGACACCATGTGGTGACTGTAGGGAAGAAATGCAGCAGTTTTTTTCAGTACACTCAACAATACTCTTCACTGGCATATTGGAACAGCAAAGTAAAAAAAAAGTGTTTTTCCATTTCTAACTAATGTTAAGAAGGAAGTCATTCAGAAGCCGTGATGTTATCTAAAAGACTAGGTGACCCTTAGTCTTGTAAGATGTCAGACATCAGAAGGACATGACTGAGCAGGATTTTCATAGCTTGTCTCACGCAGAAGGAGCACAATAAAGTAACACATAATAATTGTTAGCTATCATAAAAGTACATTCCATTTTGTATTCCACATACAAAAGGGAAAAGAAAAAAGGATAAATTTAAAATAATATGCCTCTGTCACAATGCTATGCTCAAGAATTCTTCATGCTGTCCTGCCTTCAGACTTCTGCAGAAATATCATCCTTTGAAGTTTAGAATAAAAATGCTCTATAGTTTATGATCAATTTGTTCTTATTCTTTCCTTATTCTGTCTCCACTAATACTGTTCCAAAATATGTATTTGACTACCTTTTTAATTGGAAAGATTTTTAACTTTTATGTTATACTGTGATCATAATTGAAGCTGTTTATTTAAATGTAATTGCATGCTGGCACATATGAAACATTTATAAATTCTTTAGTCAATGGCTGCTCGTAGCTATCATGAATTACAAAATCAAAGTAGGCAAAAATTTCCTGGCAACACAAACCACAGTGTATAAGTATTAAAAATTGCCTGTTTGAAACTTTTCCGTTTCTGAATAAAAAAACCAATGAATTATTTTGAGATCATATTCTTAAAATATTAAATGAAACAAAATTAAGCAAGCATTCTGTTCTTTTTAGTCTGCTTGTGCTGGCTATTAAAGAAATTGGGATAATATTTGCTGGCAGTAGCAATCAGAGATGAGAACCGTTCTGTGATAAACTGTGCAGTGACACCCATTTCTAGAACTCTAGTGTAGTAGTGGGAAGATTGGTGGGTGCTCTGGATCATCTTTCTTCTACAGTGTCAAAACACATGGGGAAAATGTTCTGCTCAATGAGCTCATAATTATCCAGATGTGAGCAGCATTTACTCTTTGCTGTCAATAGATCTGGCCTTCAAATTGAACTATCAATTGGCTTTGGTCTGTTTCTTGTTTGTGAACTGTAAGAATGATTTGGTTTTCATGATTGTTCTCATAAACAATTTTTAAATTGAAATATATGACTCAAATTTGTGAGTTTGTATTTAAGCAGTTAAATATTATCAATTAGGATTTACCACACCAGTCATAGCAGACTTTCTGTGCTTTAAAGTATACATATATATGTCAACACAAGGTATTGATTAGATTATTTGTGCCACATCTACACAATTTCTCATTTATTTTTAAAGAAACAATGCCTTCAGATTAAATTCCACATACATGTTTAGATACATACACATGCAAACATGGTTCAATGTTAATATAAGCATTGCTGCATATCAGGTGTTCGGGTTTACCGAATATTTTTCTGCAATATCCCTAGTTCTAGCTGAGACAGGGGTATAAGAAGAAATCAGATACTTGGCTCTCAGTTGAGTTTTGCTGCTTCTACTATCCGGTTCAGAGAAGTCCCAAAACACCTGAAAATGCTTCTGTGATTTTCCAGATCTGACTTGCATTTGCTGGGTAATCCACCTCACTTTGCCAGAATGGATAGTAAAAAATTGGCATGCAGGAGAAATGCTACATGGAACAGCTAGGATACCTGCATTACCTGCATTTTGGCAAAACCAAGTATATATCTGTACTGCATACTTCACATGCACACACCTTTATGTGCACACATGTATGTACATACATATAAGCTCTTTATATATTTGTACACAAGTCAGGCTTTCAGGAAGTTACTGGACATGTTGTCATCACCCCACACGGCAAGATACAGAGTTTCCTCAGACTCTGTCCAGCAGAAACACTAAACAGCTCCTCACAGGCAGTGAGAAGTGTAACCTACTGCACCCATATACATGCTTCAAGCTTCCAAACTAGCTCAGTTGTACCTAGTTAAGAGAGCTCTATATTTGCTCTATTTCATGGTGTAAATTTAACAACTGTTTAAAATAGCATAGAAATCTTAACACAGTTCCATTTAAATAAAGATGAGACTTCTCTCTTAGTCTTCGGTCAGTCTGTCTAAGGACTTTCTAATTTTATACTGATTTTTTTCTGTCTGTGTCTCTGCTGCATTAACAATGTCCTAAAAAAATATCCTAGGTGATTAGTCATATGAGTGCATGGTGTGTAACTGCATAAAGCATAGCTGAGTACAATAGGTTTGCTTCTCTTCAGAATGACGCAATGATAAAAAGCTTGGAGGAAAATTTAATATTTTGTTTCTGAATCTCTTACTTATCTTACTTCTCTATTACAGAAAATTAAGCTGTCAGCTGCCATTTAAGATAAATCCTTCTAAAACAAAAGCCTTGCCCAGTAGTTTTAAAGGGCACTGTGTATTTATCTTTTAACTTCTTTTCAGTCATTGCAGGTTTAAACATTCTTAAGGATTGAGTACTAAAGGGAAACTTTGGTGAAACAATTCAACTGCTTTTTCTCTACAAATGTAGTTAAGAAGACATGATACTGTGGGAGTTCAGACTCACCTATGAAAGGGAGAACTTCTGATCTACACTTTTTTTTTGTGTTGCTTTTTATTCTAAATGACAAAGAAAGGAGTTTTAGTAATTTTGGCAATGTTTTCCACAGACTGTTTCACACAATGCTTCACAAAAATTATTACTCAGCCTGTATATCTTTCTCACTTTTGGCAACGTGCTTGCCTTCTGCCTGTGTTTCTTAAGGAAATCTAGCAGAAAGTGACTGTGAGAGGACATCTTATCCCAAAGTTTATGGGGACTAAGTCTGTGGCCAAGAGTCCCTCTCTTGCTTATCAAGTGGATCAAGCTACCCAGCCTCTGTGTCCTCCTCTTCTTCATTTAACTTTGGGTATTTCAAACTCCATGACATTGTTTGCACTTCTTGCTGATGCCCCATTTACTATACAGGTTCAACAAAGTAAAATTAGGAGAGGTGAAATCATCCAGAACAAAGATCCAATACAAGATGGTAGACATAGCCAGAGTTATTTCACTCTCACAAATATAATTAAGATAAACCACACAGAATGGGAAAACAAGAAGAGTCACTTTTATTCAGTGACTCAGTCACTGGGTATACAGGATAGCCAGGTCTAGGGAAGATCTTATGGAAAGTCTGGGGGAGAGGAGAGACTTGGGTAGGGATTATTGCCGGTCTATCAGCAACAGAGACATTTTCCTGTTTCTATCCCTTATTATGGCACAAATCTTTGTACTGTGAAGACTGCAACTTCTAGAACAGCATCTTCTTCAAAACCACTTTTTTTCTTCTTTTTTTAATTGATGGATCAAGGATAGGAATCTTGAATTCTTAGCACTAAAATTTTATTTTGCATTGTATTACCTAGTGGGGTTCTCTTTCAAAAAATTGTATCATCGCTTTCTGCTTGTAGAAGTAAACAGGCAGAGAACATTATATTATTGCCTGCACAGCTCTAGCATAAATAGACAAAATGGACATTTTTCTTACATTGAAAGTTCCTTGCAATTCATTGTAATATCCCACTTCTCCACCCTCCTCACCCCCCAAAAGAAAAGGCATTCATACAGACATAGCATTATTATCAATAAGACTCTAATGAGACATTATTTTATAAATATGTAAATTGAAAACTGTCCATGACTTCTGACTAATGGCTGTAACTGTCACAATTATCCCTACATCTGAAAAATCAAGGTAACATTTTATATATATTTCATTTTTAGTATCTGCTCTACTGAAGTTAAACAATATTCAGCCTGCTAAATCCTGTAGTTGCTTCTTATTGATTCTGCTTCAAGAACACCTGGAGGTTATTCTGCAGCAAGCATAATATACATACCTGTTACAATCAAAACTGACTACTGTTCAGTGATATTCAGTGATCATTTACAAGCAATGTGTAGGTTTTTTCCGGTGAATTTCTCCTGTTAATACATACCACGGATTTTTATGTTCTGCTATTTCACTTTAATAGAGCCATTATCAAGAATATCATACCCAAGACTCTTTTTTATGTATAACATTTTTCTTTGCTTCGATAAAATTGTTGAAAGGATGCAATGACCAGTATGTTATGAACCAGCAATAAATGTGAAAACTGTAACTGGAATAAAGAACTGCTGTTTAGAATTAAAATGTATAAAAGGGTACTTATAAACCTCCACTTATTGCTCTCTGCTGTCAAAAGAAATTTATCCAAATTTTTTTTCTGGCCTTCTACAATGATGACGAAGACTTGAGAGCTGAAGGTGGAAACAAAAGTTGTTAAACTAAAGGTAACTGTCATAAGATGAGTAGACACAGACTCTGTTCCCAGTCTGTAGCACCAGTCTCAGCAAGAGGCAAGACTCCTGTGCAAATGCTCTCATCCTTGAACACTGATGCCCCAGTCTAAACTGCCAGAGGGCTGAGCAGGTCATTTCTTTCTCAGTCCGCTCTCAAAATGGTAAGTGTCTTTCTGTAGGAATGACAGCAACAAAGAAAAACTTAAAAGGCTATTCACAAGCATTTTTCAGACACAGAGGATCTGAGAGGCGTGTTGGCTAGACAGAGTACAAAAAGGAGCTGTACGGAGACATACACATCACTTGGCCACTGACTAACAGTGTGAATTGTCTGAGAAATAATTACCCTTTAGAGAGAAACCCCTCCAGCCCTTCCCTGATAAATGTGGCTCATATTTTTGAATGGCACATCCAATTGAAACTCATCTGAAGGAATGGCAAAAAGGAAATAGATTAGGATCATCCTCCTACAGTTACATTTTTTGGGATCTTCCTTGTTTTTCTAATAACAAGAGCGACTCCACTGCTCAGCAGCATGGCACAGAATTTTGTAACACACTCAGTGGGATTAGGAAAAAAAGCTTTTTGTGCATCTTTAGACTCATTTCAATCTATACATTAAACCTCGCCCCATGCAAGATTAGAAAAAACTTGGAGAACATTACAGTAGGATAACTTGATAACCTTTATCATTTATTTGAGTCAGATGTGTGGGAATAACAGTATGTCTGAAGCTCTCTGAAGGAGTCAGACATTGGATATCTTTCTACAAAATAACTCAGTGTCAAAAGTGAACGTTCACTGGCTGACAGCAAACATAAAGCAAGGTATCACTGATAATAAAGGGCATTTTCTGGTATCACAGTAGTGATCACCATAAAAAAGTCAGTAACTATCAAATTACCAGAAGAGTGTCTGAGATGCCAATTTTCCCTCCACATGTTCAAAACAGGAAGTAAGCATGGTGATTGTGCAGCTCAAAACAGAAATTAAAACCCGGTGTTTTCTGCAAATAAAACACCTTCTCTTCATATTTAATTCAAGTGTGGTGTCTTGCTTAAAGAAATGACAGTTTGCCAGAGCTCAGGACTGACAGGGCACAGCCTGGAACATGCCAAGGGAACAGCACATTTGGCATAAGCGCCAACTGCCAGCCCACCGTTTGGCACGTGTACACCTGGCAGCTGCCGGCAGGATGAGCCATGGGTGCTGACTGAGATGTTTATCTCTGGCATCGGCTGCTACTTGCCCAGGGCAGTGAAGGTAATGCAGCACTTTCAAGCCAGATGCACAGGGGTGCTCCGGCTGGAGTATTTGTCTCCAGACGAGATGTCTATTTCTGTCTGCTGTCACCATCATACCGGGAGGTAAGGGGAGCATGGAGTCTCTGCTTTTGCCTGTTTATTTGCATTTTGCCAACAGAAGGTGGCTATAATGCTTCCCGAACATTACCGTAAATTTCCCTCTGAATCATTACAAAGATATTCTTTTCCTAGGAAACCTGTGGTTATCCCTTCACATCCTATAAATCCACCCCCATATGTGCCATGCTTGGAAGTTTTCTCACGGAATAATGAAAAGATTCACTATTTCCACAGAAAACCTGGAGAGCTGCGATGGTTGCCCATTCTAGTTGTTCCTGTGTGTTCTATCTTAATAAGTGATCTCTTATTTAGCGCTCAAATCATAATCGTGCATCACAGCTGTCTGCTTTTGGCAAGATGACAAGAGCATGAACCGGCTCAGGAAGTAAACTCCTTCTCTCCCCTTAGCTCTGTTTGCTCAGTCCAGAACTGGATTAGGCAGAGGAGAACCTGTACTATCCCAAGGTGCCAGGTTACTTCCACCTTTACTAAACACTAGCACTCCTTTGCCAGTTCCTGTTGGCCATTTCTTTACCAACCTCTTTCCCAAATAGTAATTCTTAAACAATACCAAATTTAACGTATTTTCTACGTAAATTGTCTTGCATAATATATACACACAAGCCTCCTCTTGCATCTGAAATTCCAGCTGTTCTACACATGTGAAAGGGAAGACTGGGTGTGATGGATAGCTAACATCAAGTTAGCTGTAATAAACAGCAGCTAGACTTTTAGGTGGCTGTAGTGTCATCAACAGGAGGTCTGTGAGTAAGACCGTGGACACATATGACATAGACAGATGAAGATGTAATTTGGGTATGAAACAAGCTGCATTGCAGTGTGGTAACAGAGACTGGGGTATTGTTGCAATTGCACTCCTTGCTTTAGAAATGAGATGAAGAACGTAGCATACTCTGGAGCTTCTACAACCAAAGGTGTTCCTGTTTAACCTAAAACAGTTCACAGAGCACCTCTTTACACCATTCCCTGGAGAGGCTTTGTGAAAGGATGTCTGTACAGCACTTTTCAGGTGCAGTGTTAGAGTTCTTTTAAACACTAGATCTTGTTTTCCTGCTGTAAAGTAGCTGCAGTTTTGTCAGCTCTCACAACTTTATTCTGATGGTTAGTGTATTTTTAGACTCTCAGCTGTGGTAATATTGTCTCTTTTGAGAGTTTTAGCCTCTGTGTGAAAAAGAACTATGAGTTTTACTAGTCTGTCAGCAGAGTAAGTATGTATGCATGTGACCATGATGAGCTTTAATTGCACCCATAAAGAAGACAAAAAATTTTATCTACTAAAGGGTATCACAATTTTTGAATGTTCGGTTCTGAACAGGCTGATAGTCTTCCCTGTTTACCTAATCAGTCCAAGCTTTCCAGCTCTTAAACTCCGTAAGTAGGGCAGAAATACTCTTGTGTACTGGCTCCCCATGGCAAGAAGTTTACAGTGGTACTTTTTGAAGCTGAATCACTACAACGCCTAATCAGTCACATGCGGAAAAAAACCTCAGAAGTTACACCAACTGCAAAAGAAACATGAATGAATGAACGAATGAATGAATGGCTCCCTGCAGCCTTTGGAGAATTTCTGCTACTTGTGAAAAGCCATGTAGATTTAATAGCTGGACATGCTGTTAAGCTTGATTATAGTATGCTCAATATGTAATGAAAGAGGAGTATTGAATAGAGCAATGAGAAATTTATGCTTTGACACAACTTGTGTATCAAAATGATCACTCTTCAGCTGTGAAAATTGCCTTTGTTTTCACAACACAATGCAAAATGAGTGACAAGACAAAAAAATGTTGCCTTGTTCAACATGAAAGGAGGAGGATGATGAGGATGATGATTATGATTATGATTATCATTATTATTTTCTTTTAAGTAGTTGATATTTTTCTATATGTAAATGCATCTGGGACAGATAGCTTTATCTGAAATGCTTTATATGAAGTGTCTTATTTAATGGGTTCTATCTTCATCTCTTGGATGCACGGGTTCACATGCCCAAAGGACCTGGCTGCCTATAGTCCATCTGCTTCTCAGATTCCTTCAAGTCATTCCTGAAGCTTGCGGGCACAAGAGTATGTTCAAACTCAAGCCTTTTTGACAGAGGTCAAGACATTGCAGTACCCCAGCCACTTGCAACGCCAGAAGCAAGCTTTCAAAAGAGAACATCCCCTGAACTGTGCTCCCAGCTAAAAGAAACACATAGCTTAGTTTCTCCATCAGCAGCAGGCTCAACCTGGAAACCTCTGGTGCAATAACTGCTTCCAAAGCTCTGCAAGCTCAGGCTCAGTGCATTGCCCAGATGGAAACTTGTTCCCAGTGCCACTCTACATCTGCAGCTATTGCCAGCAGGAGTCACCACTCCCTGCTCTACCATGCCCCTGCAAAACCTGTCACTCTTCCCCGCTCCAGCTGAGGAAGGGGAGTAGTAGTGTCCCTGGACTAGAATTTTCATTGTTTTCAAGACCAGCAAAGCCCTTCCTGATCTGTCCCCATTTAACAATGGACAGCCAGTGACAGTGTCCTTTCTACCTGGCCTAGGTCAATATCCCACACTTCTTTCTTTATTAGAAGACTACACGACAGGACAAAGAGGCTGGGGCAATTGCAATAACTATATAGACAAGTACTAAGATTTCCTTCTTCTTTTAGACCCAGGTATCTGTAAAAGGCATCTACTCTACGGAGAGCAATATTGACTTTGAAAGACCGAGAAACTTTGCTCTTCACTCCTGTGTCCTATGTTCCCTTTTGAAGGTGTTCTCCCCAACACAAGTGAGTATCCTTGAATTCAAAAACTGGAAACTGATCAACAATGTCATTAATTGTGTGCAGGCTATGGTTATCACTCTAGGACACATCAGTTGTACTGAGATGAAGACAGTCTGCTCTGTACTACTTCCAAATTTCAGAGAATGGTGTCTCTTTTTAGTAGCATTAATCTTTTCTCGGTTTCATATTCTGCGCATCTGCATCAACCCAAAGCACATCAGAATTTCATTCTCCCGCTATTTTCAATTCAACATTATTTCAGAACAAAACAAACCCTGTTCAGCTTCTATTGAGGTAACTTCAAGAAGTTTAAGGGATGATGTCTCACTGCATCTTTCATGAGGAAAGGCATATTAGAAAAGTACATGATGTATTTTCGCTCCAGTCAGGACATTTTAGATGAGTTTGCCTGGAAGGCAGCCAAGGAATGAGAAAGTATAAGATGACAGTTTTGTGATGCTGGTGCTATTTCATTGAAGAACATTTTTTGGACATTACACGAAGCCTGAAAACCTCCTCCTTGCCAACAGAAGTAATAGCTGTAGAGAAGAATTGACTGCAAACTGTTGTCCTTCTCTTTTCATTGTTATGTAACCATTAATGAAGACATTAAAACAAACCACAAGATGCTGTCCTTCAAATGTGTTTTCCCAGTTTTCCTCAGTGTTGATTTTCTCTGTTAAGGAACTCACTGATGAACTCTTAACTACAACCACATGATTTCTAAGGCAGAGAAATTTTGTTTAAAGAGAATCATTCGTACCAGCAAGAATACAAAGTAGTAGAGATCATGCATGTCAGTGCTTATTTGTGTAGTGACACTCCTGTTTGTACTACAGGTATTCCCCAACATTAAAAAGCAAAGTTATCATCAAATATATTAATTATGAGTTGAAATGCCAAAAAAAAAAAAGGTTTAGCCCAGAGTTTTCTTGTAACCTTTACAATAAGCTAAAAAACTCCTAAAATAGGTTTAAAAATTCACATCACTGGCAAATTTTTAAGTCCTGTAAGCTCAAAGAATTAAGTGCACTTTGAAAACTAAATAACAATGCTATGTATGAATCACAAAGCCTCTCTTACCCTCTCTCTCCCTTTTCCTTTTAAAAAGATAACAATTTGATATAATTCTAGGTTTCTTAGAGTATGTTTAATACAGCAGCTACAGTGTGGCAAATTTTTCTTCCACCATCTCACAGTACTGAAGAGAACACTTCAATGAACAAACAAAAAACAAAAACAAAAAACCCCTTTGTATTATTTCTTTATTTTTTCCTTCTATTCTTGTCACTAGTCATGTTCTTCTTTTGGCAACAGTTGTCTTGATGCAGGCAAATGACCCCTTCAGCTTTATACCAAGACATTAAATTTCTTCAGACAGAGTCTTACTTTCCCAAAGCTTTAGTTCATCATCTTCGTGATCACTAAGAATAACCATTTTATGGACACATCTGTATTAGGGTAGTTCTGCAAGTCACAGTAATGAAAATGGCTGCTGGATTTAGCCATTTGTTAGAAAGCTAACAAGTCTGAAACTGGATTTTTTTTTTTTTTCATTTTCTTCCTCTCCGTTTATTAGACTTAGTGTACTTGTGTTTATACACCTAGGATGAATAAATACTAAGAAAATCAAGGAAAGATTAAAAACGTGAACTAAAATCACATTTTCTCCCAGTCTCTGTCCCAAAACAGGATTCTCAAACCTGTATGAATATCTTAGAGCTAGGCAGAAAAGGACCCAAAGACTTCATAATGTCTCAGATGTAAAACAGGGTCTGCCCCTCATTTTGGGACCCTCTCCAAGCACAGCTGAGCTACATAAGGTTTAAAACGTCTGCACTCAGGTGAAAATTATACACAGAATCAAGCAAAAACTGAGGTTTTTTAAATAGCAATTTGTTAGCCTTAGGGTTACTCTCAAGCACTCTTCACATCACCAGATGAAGAGATCAAATGGCCAGATGCCCTAGGAGATCAAATTGCCCTTGGTTTGCTGAATTCTCAAAGTGTGAATCATGTGCATCTTCACTACTTCACTATCCATAATCTTTTCTTTATTATAGGCTACTGTTACACTGGCTGCAAAATTATGATTAAACTTGCCTGCAAGTGCAGGTTCAATGCACAGAACAGAATCTTCTCCTTGGACTACTAACATGCAGGACAAAGTTTCACAGTTCTGTTTGGGGAATAGAATTTACTTCCCTTTTTAACACCAGAATTATTACTATAATCATAAAAGATTACAAGTTACTTCAAACTGTTAGCAAATCATAAAGTTATACAAACATTGGGTTACCCTCCTCTAAGTATCAAAATCAATTTCATTATTGCTGCACTGTAAAGGAAACAGGGTCAGATCCTGCTAATACTTGCCCTTGATGGCAAGAATCGCACTGATACCAGTCTGCTAGGAAGTAGGATCAAGCCTGAAGACCAGTTGCCGACACCATCCATGAATTACACTGTCGTTTTGTGTGACTGAGATGATCTAAAACTTCATTTGCAGTCACCTGTATTTCTTTCAAAACTTTGTTATGCACTTAACTTTGTGCTGTTTTGTCACAGGCACCAATCTTTGACATTGCAATGCCCAAAGAAATCCCCTTCACCGGTTTATATTAAATGGCACAGGAAGGAGGTTAAGTGCATGGGGTTTTTTAAGATATGAAATAAAAGTTCACATTTTTTACCATTTTAATAATATATAGAAAGGGTTGTGTTTTAAATTTTACCTGGAGACACAACTGAGTACTGGCAAAGTTTTCCTGAAAGAATGTGAGCTTTGAAACACTTAATAAGAGAACTTTTGTATGAAAGGTAAATGTATGTCTATGCAGATAGACTGAAAGCCCATTCATTTGTCAAAATACTTTGACAACGTGTTTATGCTGCATCACTTGTGCTTAAATCCTTTTCCTTTGTTTGTACCATTAGTATTTTAGGAACTCTATAGCATGGAGCCATTAAAAGAGCAAAATCATCTGTACACAGCAAAATAAGAAAAGGAAAGAGACAAAACCTGATTTCTGGGGCCAGCAGTAACAAAGCTGTGCATTTTACTACAGGAATACTGGACCCAGACTCTTAATTAAATTTCTAGTCTGTGCATGAAAGCAAGCTAATAGGTATATAGATTTCCTACTCATACACAAGTGCGTTATTGTTCATATTAAGGATTTATTGATGTGATCTCTTTTTTTTTTTTCCTTTTTTATCCTATTTTGTAGTAGTGACTGAAAAAAAAGATGTAGGAGGTTGGATGCTCTTTTTTTTTTTTTTTAAGATTTGCATTAGAAAGACACTGTTCTGACATGGCTTGAGAACTTAGCACAGTTAGGACTCTCATCTGCTTTCACTTTTGTGGTACTACTTGCCTCCCATTTCCCCAAAAATTCGAAACAGATTTGCAAAACTGATGTAGAATTGGAAAATATCACCATTCATGTTACTTAGCATTTTCACGCATGACGACCCTGATATCAGTTTCTTTGTGTTTTGAGCATCACAACATAAAGGATGCTCTCACTGCCAGGACAGAAAAGACATTTATTCCTCACAGTGAAAGTCTCAGAGAGTGAAAACTTGGTCTCATATCTCCTTTCCTTTCATTTACTCAAAATATAGATGGGAGCAGCAGCAGAGAGACATGAGTTACAAATCTCATGGTAAAATTAATTTTTATGCCTAAAGGACTATCAGCGTTATAAAGAATCCGTATAGTTCAGGAATCAGCCTCAAAACCCAAGATAATCTTAACAGTTACCTTATGGGAGCTGATATATTCCCTGAAGAAATTTGGCGCATCTTTCCAGGCAGATATTAATACTCTTTCATACATCAGCTACTTTCCTTGAGATTTTATTTGCCATCTCTGGTGGTATTTATGAAAGTTTAAAGCTAATAGCACAACAAATACAATTAATGGTACTGCAGATGCATGTAGATCTTCGGAAGAATAAATTATAAGTGTCACAGTAAAATAAATTAATAGGACAGAAGCTGAGTGCCTGAAAGCAAATAGTTGCAGTTGAATTAGAAGACTACCCACTGAAATATTGAAGCAAATAGCCCTCTTGCTGAAGGCTAATTGCTGCCCTGGCATGATACTATGCTGTGTTTTTATACATATGTAAAAACTTTGCTTCTCCAGAAAATCAATGGCTGAACTGAGGCTGGGCTAGCTGCAGTTACTTGATTTAAAACAGGTAGGAACCTGAAGAAAGATAAAATATTTACATTTCAGAACTGCAGAAAGGATTAAGGCTTTTTTATGGGTTGCTGAGAAAGGATCTCCTAAATCTTCTGTGTCCTCAGGGGCACATAAAATATTCCTTTTTTCCATACTCCCCTTTCATTCGATCAAATTCTGTTTTATCTACTGCTTGAGTTTAAATTCCCTTCCAAAAGTGAGTAGCCAGACAGCCCATCTGTGGTCATGCAAGCCTTGCTTTCTCTCTTTACTACAGCTGAGGGTGAGTGCACTGGTGTTATACTCCTCCTCCTCTGCCAACGAAGATGCAGCATTTCACTCATCCCAGGTTAACTGAATGCCCCTTGAGAAAAGGTGATGCTGGTCAGTGCCTAAATGCAGGGGAAAGAATCATAGAATCACAGAATGTTTGAGTTGGAAGAGACTGCTAAAAGCCATGTAGTCCAACCCCCCTGCGATGAGCAGCGATATCTTCAACCAGATTGAGTTGCTTAGAGCAGCCTGAACTATGCTGCCAGACTGAGGTAGAAGGGGTAACTACATAGACTTGTTTTTCTTTGTAGTGGCCTTCTCCTTAGCTAGACAGGCCTTTGTATGGACTGAGGGAAAAACTCCAAAGAAACTGCGCATTCAGATAACAGCAACATCCTTACTGAATGAAGCTCCCAGGGAGACTGACACAGTAAAGAGTCGGTAGCACAATCTTCACACTTCTCCTGAAAGGAAAGCCCTAGAGAGTGTGAAGTTCTCTTCTCCTTGTCCCCTCTTTGAAAAATGTCAATGGGCTTATAAGACCAGAGTTAAACATGGAGTATCAATGAGTAAGAGGAAAACAAAAACAAAACAATAAAACAAAACAGTAAACCCATTAGCTTGAAGTAATATCACTCTGAACTGTGATCTATACTTACCCTGCAGGAAAGTAGAAAGCCAGAGATCTTCCTCTTACATAAAGACCTTGCCTGGCATCTTGCAACTTCGAAAAACAATAAGGAAAGCAAATATATCAAGAAAATCACAGATTTGTCCGGCAAAGCCGGATGAACTGTCAGGCTCCAAACTGTTCTCTACGTTCATTTTTCTCTTCTGCATTAATGTTGTTTAATGCCTCCCTCATTGCAGTTGTGGACCCTATTGCCAGGACCTTCGGAAGCTGAGGAGTCTCCAAAGTTTGTACATAAAGAAAGAATGCAGACTATAAGGAGTACATCAACACCTTGTCAGCTCCCACAAGCTCATTCATACCTGAGAAGAAACTCTGTGTAGAACTCTTTCCTGACACAACAGTAAAATTTAGCAAATAACCCACAGCTGTTTGCAGACACGAGGGCAGATGACATCAAATACACTCCAGAAGCACTGCCTGCAGTTCATTTATTGACACTTATTTGTCACATCCTTCTCTGATTCACAGAGGCTTAAAATATGTGAGTGGAGAGAATATATCAATTTTAATATCGAACCATGTAACAAGTAACCTTAAAGCATCTCCTTTCCTACAGAGTATTTCTGCAGAGGTATATTTCACATTTTCATTATAAAAGGAGTATTAGTAGAAGAATTGCATATTTAGACATGAAATGAAAAAAGCTGGGCTACGAAAGTGCCTTCCCCCCTATTCTTGACCTTCCTCATTGATTCTTTATTCTCAAATATATTTTTCCTTCACATATTTCAGACTTTGCATATGGTAAATACATTTCACACAGCACTTGCCCTGTTCTTTCTTTTTCTCTCACAGCTGAGTTGCTTGTTCAAAAAATGCTGTTATTCCTCTTATCAGCTGCAGCATCCCCTGACACTTTGCAAGCAGCAGTACCTTTTTAATAAAATCTTTAAAGTAGTCTGTCTGTAAATGGCAAGGGAGCCTATCAGGACGAAAAGCTGAGGCCTTTAACGTGAAATTGTGCTGCCTGAGCAGCTCTGGTGGTTAAGCTTAAAGGAAGGTAACCCATGTCTGGTATTCCCCTTAGTACTTGTCTGCTCTCTGCGAACACACGCAATTCCTCCATCGTTCATTTCACCAGAACCTGCTTAGTGTTGCTCTATGCAATAATCACCATTGACACGGAAGCACTAATAACCACTGCAGAGAAGACAGAAAAATATTATTGCCACAAGTGGCCTTGAAATTTGCAGTTAATAGCCCAGAGCTAGTTGAAAAAGTGCTAAGCCAGTAGATGAGGTGGAATCCAGTGGAAAGAGTCTCACTTAATTCTCTATATTTTGCTACTCAGTTTTTATATTACCAAAGAGAGTAACTGAAAGTATTTGCACATTTTCTATTTTACTCACATGAATTTTGTATTAGAATCTTTCTCAATAATTTAGGTTGTCCTTACGCCTGAGAATTATATTTTGAAATGCTGGAACTGTGATGAGTACAGAAAGTCAATTTCTCTACTAATACCATGAACCTATAATTCAGATTTTCACTCATTTTTGGCAGAGGAAAGATCTATCCTCAGTGCCAGTAACGAACAAGACAATAACACAGGTGCTACATACAATGCACTTCTCTTGATAGTCTGACAGATTCTTAAGAGGAGGACAACAAGAAAATCTAATCTCTGTGGCTCTGAACAATCACTCTAACCACTGTTTATATAATAGACTAGAAAACTGATTTGAATTTTTAAGTTATCTGTTGAAAAGGAACAGAGCTCCTTTTACTGTATGGCCAATAAAGTAATTAAAAATCAGCAACTTCAGATGGGTTTGATTGAATAATGGATTTCCAAATGCATTTCAAACTGAAGAAAAAAAAACTATTTAGAAATTAAAATTTGAATCAATGCCACGCTGGGTGACTATTTGGCAAGAAACATTAAAAATAAAAAGAATTAATTTAAGGACCAGCAAATATTCAGAGTGACACTAGAAACAAATTTTGCCTCTCTTTAGGGTTGCTTATTTTTTTCATTGTGTTTCCACTTTGAAAAATAAATAAATAAATAAAAACCATTAGATTTACTGAATTTTCTCTGCCTTGTATGAGCAAAAGCTATATGACAATTTCCAGAAACAGTAGAATGAAAGATGACAGTTCCAGAGGACTTTCGTGTGATCTGGAAGCAATAAATAGAACCAGCTCTATGCAAAACATTGTAACAAGAGAGCAAATGCCTGATTAAAATCCTATTAATAACTCCAGGAAATGTTATACCTAGAATGCCTATAATAGAATGGCAATACAACTTCACAATTCCACTTGGATTTCAATTCAATAACCATTTTAACAACAAGAAAAAATATCCAGCCCACACAATAATCTAATCAGGTTTAATCTTAGTTAAAAAGGTAATGTAGAAACGAATAAAAAACTGTAATTAGGGTGGTTTAAAATTTAAGACATGGAGGTAACAATTCAAAATCTCTGCATGTGGAAAAACAAGGCTTCTAACAAATCAGATGCCTTCTTGAATGTTACCACATTTCCTTTCTTCCAGCGGCTCTCAATGGTAAAACCTGAAAAGGATTCAGTGGGAACAGGATCTGACTGTTGTCAGAGTAGCTGAATCTTTGTCTTTCCGCTTTATCTTGCAACACACGTTTAGTGATAGCATACAGGTAACTCCACCACTCATTGCTCATACTACCTAGCCCATGCTGATTTCTGAGAGAGAAGAAATAAAGACAATTAAAACCTTTCCTGGTGATATGACCAACTGTATGTAGTTGGGAAGAAGGACTGAAACGAACTGCAGAATGTAATAAAAAAAATGATTCACATTATATTAGACAAAAAAAGTGTAAGTTATATATGGCTATTCTGCAATAACTAAGACTGAAGTATCCTACAGTGAAGTAGCAGAGGCTAGCAGAGGACAATTTGCAAATGTTCTCTCCAGAATGTAATCTAGATAAGATTGAGAATACCACAGAGGATGCTATAAGTGAAGCAGAAATCAGAACTCTCATCTCAAGGGGAAACTTGGAATAACTTAAGAGTTTGAACCAAATGTAAAATAAACAAGAGAAGATTTTTTCAGGCAATGAACAATTAGTGTATGGAGCTTTTATCAGAGTAGCTTTGGTTTAAATTATTTATCAACACAAGACAGTTTTGTTGTGTGAGGAACACCATGAACATTTCCTTTACATTTCAGACATAAAGACATTTCGAAAGCAAATTCAATAAAATTCATTAGGAAACCCAACAACTGATGAAAAGCTGCAAGCAACATTTCTGTAATAAAGGTGGTCTTGACTTTCAACAGCTTTGAAAAACTGTAGTTATCTTATTAGCGACTTTGCTGGTGTAAAGCAAGACATAGATATATTTACTTCTGTATGAATATTGTGACATGTACTAGACACAAAATTTTTTTTACCCAGGGAAACAGGCTGCTGGCAAAAGGGCTGGCAAAAGGAATTTTTGCACAGTGAAGAAACTGCAGGATATGTATTGAGACTGAGTTGACAGTTCATGCTGTTTTATTCTTTCCAAGTTAGAGCTACACTGGAAATACTGTTTTTCTCTTCACCATCAAGTCATCAGACATACAGACGCACACAAACATCTGTATTTAATTCTTCATTCATGCTTATCCAATAAGCAATGACAAGTAGATTCCCACAAAATTAGAGAGTAGTCTTATTCATTCTGATTTATTGTTCCTAAACCATCTGTTATGCCAGAAGAGCATAATATCTTCATATTCTGCATAACAATAGGGCCTTTTAGGAAGATGAACTAACACCAGTCTTTGAAGTTACATATCTGGCCATTGTCTACCTTTACTTTGCCTTTCTCCAAATTTCCAGCACTAACTTTTCAAATAGTACGTGGACTTATGTAAAAATTATTACAGTGGTATGCTGGCTCACAGTGTTTATTATTGCACCCACCTCCATACAGAAACATAATAGAAAGATGCCGGACTGCCATTGGTTCTGAACAACTTTATAATTTTTTTACTATCTTAAATCTCAATTTATCCCCAGGTAACCGAAGGACAACTAGGATTAGAGGAAAAATATAGAGTATTAGGAAGTCTATGTTCAAGTCATGTGTCTACTATTTTCTTACTGCAAAAGGAAATAGGAAATTATTTTAAAAATTCAAAACATCAGATTCCCAGATAATGCAATAAAGGTCACTTTACACCTGAGTGTGCACCCATTGTTCATCCATTAAAGCTCTGAGGTTTTAATTTAACAACATAATTTAACAATAACAGAGGTTATTTTTTGTAGGATTTTATTGCTATTATTGAGATTTTACACATCCTGAGTACATTTTTCATCTATTCCTGCTTATATTTTCTTTCCTTTATGCTTTAGCTATATTAAGCAAAGCATTACAACTTATGAACATATTACTCTTACAATTTTATTGTGTTATTCTTTCTAATTCTATATCAAAATAACTACAACTACATGGTAGTGTTTGCATACTGGCTCTTATCACATGTGTTTTGGTACATACAATAGTTGTAGGTAATTTTTGTTCTATTTCTAACATGCTTCTAGATGTATAATAACATTTTACTATAAATAATTTTCTATATACTCAATAAAAGCCATTTTGCATGTGAATGTCTGAGTCTTCATAGACAGATCTGGTAAGTTCAATTAGAGAAACTATTTGTAATATTTCTATCTGCTGCAAAGAATGCCAGTAACAGCAAGCTATTCCATAAAGTAACACAGAATATTTACATCCATTTTGTTCCTGAGAGTCATTTGGTTAAAATGTTTTAAGTTGTTATAGAAACCAGAGTTTTTCAAACATTTGCTGTTCATAGCATGATGTCTCCAAGTTGCCTTTCAAAGAAAAGCTCTAGTGTGGTAATGAATACCAGCTGACTCTCCAATTTAAGTTCCTAGTTCAATTTCATTGTGCACAAATTTTTGTGTTATCAAATGGCCTAACTGTTCCTGTCAGGTGAAGCACTGGAAGATTCTCCAGCCATGGTCGTCCATCTTGTTCCTTCTTCTCCACAGAGAATCTTTCAGGAACTATTGCTGCAGCTTGTTTCCTGCTAGGAACTTCCCTGTGCTTACATCAATTTTCAGATAATTTCTGCATTATTGTCTAGAGAGACCTTCTGAAGTCACAGAATAGAGGTGGAGTCTACTTTTTCTAATTCTTGATGCACTCATGAACCTTCATGAGGCTTTAGGTAATGGGGGTACAATCTGAAACAATGCTTCCATTTCCAGCAGGGTCTACAGGAAGAGTATCAGAAAAAAATGTCTTTCTAGCGACTCCAAAATAGCAGGTTAAGTGTCTATAGTAATCATACTAGTCATCTCAAGACTTTTCTTTTAGTATGCAAGGTCCTAGAACCTTGTGGGGGACTCATTAGAGTTCCTGCAGAAGAAAGTATCATATGCCACAGCTCTCTGTGGAGACTGGTAACCCCATTTTCAGGCTGTTGACACGAGACACTGCATGACTGTTCTGTGCCCAACAGCAAGAACTACAGAGCAGTGACTGTCAGTTCAGGATCTTGTGTGCACCCAGATGCCTGAACTGTTGTACAGCTGAAGTACAACAGCAAGAGTGTTGTATTCCTCTCCCTGGCCATTTCCAGTCTTGTCCCAGCTTCTCCTGACTGGACCTTCTCAGCTCCCAGATAGTTCTGTGCCCCACACATGCTGCTCTGCCAGGGATGGTGGTGTTCAGTTGCTCCCAGGACTAAAAAGGAAATGGTTTACTCTTCCTGTGGACGTAAGACAGGAGTCAATGGAAACTGGCTTCTTTATTGTACAGCAAAGCAACACTAAGTAATGCTGAACAGATAGAATTCTACATTTTTAATGAAGCAGACTACCTTCAGTTCCCTTGTCACTGGGATGTTTCTGAACAAATTTCTTCCCATCTCCTTTTATGTATCAGATCAGTTATTTATAAATAAGATGATTTATAAATATGATATGAGAAGTAGTCCCTGGAAAGTGTCAGGCATACAGTGGGAGGAAGAATACTTGTAGGCTCTTATAACTGAAGGTCTATATTCCTCAAAATCCCAAATAATTTGCTGGGACTAATTTAACTTTCAACTTACCCTGTTCACCTTGTGGACAAAATTGGTGAATTTTGTCTCCCAATACGATTTGCGCAATACAATATTGTCAATCTGACTGTATATTCTGATGATTTACTGAAAAATAACAAAATTTTCACCACAGGTATTCAGGAAAACAACACTAGGGAATATTTCAGTAAATTGCTTGTACCCCGTGTTGTAGGTTAAAATCCAGGTGCAGTTACACTGGAATTCATTTCTAGAGGATAATCACACACGATTTGAATCACCAGTCTATTACACAGCCTCTACACAGTTGGCAGTTGCTTGGTTTCCTATACCACGTGCAAAGAAATGATGGAGCTCTTTGTCTAAGTGCAATGTTAGGGTCTACTTAGAGACACTGCTTTCCATATTCTACAGTTTGCATAATGCTCGATGCAATCTCCAAATTTCTTATTGATTACTGCATCTTTTATTTCAACTTTTTGTGTTGCTATTTTGTCATTTTTGAAATGTATTTTCACACTCATATCAGGGACATAAGTATTACTGTCTTTTTGCTACAGCCTGTGAGGCCAGGTTGTACTCCAGCGCGAGATCTTTAAAAGATTTATATTTCTTATTTATGTCACTGCTGTTGATAATAAATTTGAATTTAACTTACGTTATGTTCTTTTGAGTACTACTGGACTAGTCCTCTATACTGCTTAGTTTACTTCCAGCTCTTTGAACAGAGTCCGACAGATGATGAAGGTTTGCAGAGTGGCTGAAGCTGTCTAGATACACTACCATATGTTCCTTTTTCTAACTTCGTTTCTCTGTTTGTAATCCAGATGGCAGTAGAATGTATTCCAAATTTTAGTAGTTTAGATTTTTTGCTGCATCATTATGTGGTTTTCAGATGGCCAGCCAAAACGATTTATCTGTTATGGCTTAAGAGCTTCTTCTCCTCTTCTGTATTGGATTGCTACATTGCTTTGCTATTCTTATTTTTATTATTTCTTTGTTCTAGCTATCATTTTATCTTTTCTGTAGATACATAAGACAGAACCTTGCTTTTATGGTCTATTCTGTTTTCTAACCTACTGTCAGCGTATTAGAAGTACTGAAATACTTTGTGATATATAACATACCTTTTCCATCTACATTGCCTTTATCTCACTGGTGTTTTCTGGATTATATATAGGCTTTCAGAGCAGTGCATATACTGTATCATGTTGAAAGTCTATCTCATGTTCTTGATAGGGAGTGGCATCTGTGTAATAAATTAGGGTATGATCTCGGTCACTGTATTGTGACTTTCCTGGTGATTTGGGGGGAAAGGCCTCATCTTCAACTGACAGCTCTGGAAGCTGAATAATAGGCATTGTAGTCACCTGGATGCTTTCAGCAGTGGCTTTTTCATGATGTTTTCTGAAGCTCATGATGAAGCCTCACCTGAGGCACAAAACAGATCTGTACTGATGTGATGATTTAATTCCAAAAAGAACAGCTAGTGGCTCCTTTTCAGCATATTCACACTCTCTTACTGAGTCTTTCATGGACTTTTTACTAAATGCTCCAGACTGCTGCTTTTCTGTTACTACAGCTCCCTGGATAAATCAAGCAGTATGTTCTCAATTGTCAGTAACAGGTACTAATTTCTTTTCCAGGTGCTATTCTGCAGCTTTGTATCAATGCAAATCCTTAGAAAGAATGACTATTTCCCAACAACTTGAGTTAATAAAAAGCTCTAAAGTTGAAGCATTTTCTTTACCCACTGAAACAAAACAAAGATGTTAGGATTTTTTTTTTGTGAAAAAAATCAGGGAATATGGTAGTGCCAGAATAACAAACATGACCAAGCTTAGGATACTAGCATGATACTAATATGTTCTAACAACCATATTATAGGCCTAGTTTTTCACTTCTTCCCTTTAGGCCTCTTCCATTTCAAGAATGTCATTAAATATCCACTTCACTAGGAAAGTGTTCATTTTACCGCGAAAGACCTTCAGTACTAAGGGGTGGGGAGTCTGGAGACCCAAATTGTAATATACTTCTTGGACATCAGTCTATTGCCTGAAGAGTTTATTTTCTCTTTTATTTCCTAATAAAAAGATATTAATCTAAAACGTGCATTTCTATTAAGAAGGTATGACTCTTCCATACAACACCATATCTGCCATTGCTTTCTCACCATAGACCACTGTTTTCAATAGTTGTTACTAATTTTCTTTGCATTCCTGTTAATACATTGCTTTAGTAATCTCAGCAGGGCTGAAGTGAATGCACTTCAGCAGTCCCAAACCATATGTAGGGCAGTCAGTTTAGAACATCCAACTGCTATTTATATGTCCAGTTCATTAACATGGTTCCTTGTACTGTTGGCCAAGGCCCACAATAACTATTCTTTCACTTAATGATGTCATTCTTTTATTATACTGGACTGTTTTAACACAGCCTCCTGTCTCGCAGTGCTACATAGGTACACCAGTATGTCAGTTCTCATAAAGGCTAGGTGACATGACCTTTTGTTGATCAAATTATTTTTAACTATGCTTGCTTTTTCCATATGAACAGGTCTTGTCATAACTAGCACAAAGTAACATTGCGCCAGTCCATTTCTGCCCCTCAGCACTGCCAGTACTGCATTACAGATGCCTTCCTAACCCCGCTGTGATTTAACTGTTGTTGATTTAACAACACAGTGGCAAATTCGGCTGTTGTATAGCTGACAGTCTTTTCATGCATTATGTGCACACTGAGAGTCTTAAAATCTGTTAAAGCGATACTCCCGGCAGTCTTCTTTGCATTACAAGGCTTCAGTCGTCAGTCATGCTCACATTACTGCTCTTCTTAGGGGAACTCACTTCCCTGGAATATAAAATCTATATCTATCTTAACCTCCACTATCTACAAGCTTGGCATTGCCTTCATGCTTTTCATGTTTATTTCCATGCTGAATACTTTCACCCATTCATGGTGTCTGCATTTTTAATTCACCTTTCTCTAATGTACCTCCCAAGATTCTTTGGATAGTGACTCTGTACTTCTTTTGTGGACTGCAATTGTGAACGCTATTACTTTGTCTCTGGTCTGGGAAGACTGGCACTGTTCTCCTAGCAGCATTTCTGCAGGGGTGGGCTATTTTTCCAGCAAACCTAAGTCATGTGTGCCAGAGCCGTATCTTAACTATTTGAGTTTCGTATATTGTCAGAGAAGGAATACTGGGCTAGGAGGAACTGTATTCTGACCCATTATGACCATACTCATATTCTTAGGCAATGTAAAACCTCTTTGACAACCATCAAATCATTTTCCTTTTCTTTGCAAATCTGATCTACAGAAAATTCCTGAAAAATGGATAATATTGGAAAAAACAAGATCTTTTGAAGTCTGCAGGTGAAAAGATTATGTAGTCAAAAAAGGACAAGGGTTAGTAATCTCAGGTGTAGCAGGTTTTTCACTTATTAAGTGAATAGCATCGGTGCTGTCTCACCTTCAGTGTGAAGGTACTGGAATGCATCCAGAGGAGGGCAACACAGCTGGTGACAGGGCTGGAAGGCACGTCGTGTGAGGAGTGGCTGAGGACTCTGGGTTTGCCTAGTTTGGAGAAAAGGAGGCTGAGGGGCAACTGATGGCTCTCTACAGCTTCCTGAGGAGGGGAAGTGGAGAGGGAGGTGCTGAGCTCTTCTCCCTTGTGCCCTGTGACAGGACTTGTGGGAATGGTTCAAAGCTGCACCAGGGGCAGTTCAGACTTGCCATCAGGAAGCATTTCTTTACAGAAAGCATGGTCAAACACTGGAAGAGGCTTTCTAGAGAGGTGGTCGACACCCCAAGCCTGTCAGTGTTTAAGAGGCATTTGGACAATGTCCTTAATAACAGGCTTTAACTTTTGGTCAGCTCTGAAGTGGCCAGGCAGTTGGACTAGATGATTGCTGTAGGTCCCTTCCAACAGAAATATTCTATTCTATTCTATTCTATTCTATTCTATTCTATTCTATTCTATTCTATTCTATTCTATTCTATTCTATTCTATTCTATTCTATTCTATTCCTGTTGCCATCTAGAACACTATTAACATGGGCTATAAGATTGGCATCACAGTACCAGATAAAATAAACTTATTTCAGAAAACACCTCTCTTCCTATCCTGCATAAAAGCACTTAGAAGTTTTTCTTCTTAAATAGTGTCAGACTCAAAGTTCTTTGAAGTTTGTGATATCAAGCACCTTCCTCATACTTATATTTAGGGCACATTGTTTGCAGTGGCCTGCAGCAGGAGGAATCCTAGAAAGAAAACAACTATAAATGCTGTCCAGGCTTGAGCCACCACCAGTTGCTTGAGAAATAAAAATATTGTCAGTCAGCGATTTGTTTCAATAATGCTGCTTCACAGAAAATAACAAACATCATTCTTTGCAGCAAAAGTAGTAATGTCAAAAGTAGTCCTAGGTAGCTGTGGTTTTGTTCACAGCTTCTTACCTATTTCAGCAACACTTCACTGAAAATACACTTGGTCTACACTTCTCCATACGGTTACAACCTCAGGCCCTGCCTGGTGCTTTTCTTTCTTTTTCCTATCCGAAAAAAACAAAATCACATCAGAGTTAGGAATGAAAATCTTCTATCTGCAGCTGTCTTACTGTGTCTTTACCTTGATTTACGTCATTCTTATAGGAATCTGGTTTTTGGACTTGATCAGCACAAGAATACTGGTCTAGATGAAGCTGTGGCTGAGACAGTGAAGCTGCTGTGCCTGCCAGTGATCTGTGAGAACACAGTTGCTTGGCTCCTCTCAGCTATTGCAAAGGAAGAATGAAATCACTCTTGATTTCCTGAACACCTCTTCTGAGGATATGACACTTTTATGAGTTCTTTAGATATGGAGAGTAATTTCCATTTCTCAGCTCTGGAAGATGACTTTGACTTTTTCTGAATGGCTCGATAGAAAGATATAGGTATGAAAATGAAACTATTGCCAGTGAGATGGAAAACGAGCCAGCCATTAGTAAGGCATAATCAGAGTCAATAGTGTAAAGGATCCAATACTGTCAGGCTTAGTAATAACATCATCTTGAATGTCAGATAACAGCAGATAACATTTCAACAGCCCCTTCCTTTGAATACTTTAAGCCATTTTTACACATTTTATTGTAGCACCATCCAATATGTATTATCATCAGCCTTCTACAGATCATGCACTCAGTTACAGTGTGAGCGTCCCTACAAGATGCAAAACAATTTGCTGAGGACAATGTTTATTTCCTGGACTGGCTGCCAGTGACAGTCATTGACTCTGGGACCTTCCATCTAAAAGGACAAATCTCTACTGGCACATTTAAACTCCAGCTGCCACAGTGTCTGTCAGCACTCCTGTAACTCAGCTACATTCCTGGTGGTACAAGCAGAGAAGGAAAAGATAATCCTTAGGGTCCCTTTCAAATTGAGTTACTTTTGAAGGCAATAATCAGAAAACAGATAATGTGTGCCTCCTTCAATGTCACACAGAAATTCTCTGGGAAAGAAAATAAAGTTAGGGTGGGATTTTTTCCATTCTTGCAGTGGTTTTGGTAACCAATGGGCATTATTTGCTTGTTTGTTGTGTTATTAATTAGTGACACACTTGGGTTCCTGGAGTCAGTCTTCAATGCAGGGATGAATCATGATGTTGTCTATAGCTTCATAGCGGTGGAAAAGTGAGACATTTCTTACTGAGCTGATATTTCCACTCTTCCTCCTGAATCAGTTTCCTGTGATCCTTTTCTAGAGGTAGAGTCACAGAAACAGATGACCGCTCTGGAAGGCACCTCTGGGATTTCTGCACCAAACCCATGCACAGTGCAGGTCAGCCAGAGTGTTGTATCAGCTTGTTCTTTCATGGCACTCCCATGCAAACAGGGAAGCCTGGTTGACATGAATCCCCTGGGGCTCATTTCTCTGCTTTTCCCCCAGAGACGGTGCCTTGCTGCAATGTGTGTGAGCACTCTAGCCCAGGGTGAAGGGAGAAAAGGAGCCAAGGGGACTCCTAGGAACAGGAGAGGCAGTCCCCTTGGCTCCTTTGGCCTAGGAACAGTAGATTGGAGGCTGGATGGCGTTTGAATAGTGGGGGAAGATTACACAGAAAGGAAAGATCCCAGCAGCTGAAATTAAAAAGACAAAAGTGGACAAAAAAGAAAAAAAAGCAAACAGCAAGAAAAATTTAATCACCTTTCTACCTACACATAGCTTTAATATGCCTCTTTTTGACAAGCACGTTTCATGTATATGTTCTAGATCTTCTGTGTTGACCAACCTATGACTGAAGCAGGATACCTAACTTAACATGCTCACTGGGAAAAACAAGTTTTGCCCTGATTCAGCCCTGGTTGTAAGTAACAGCAACTTCAGTTTTGCCTCAAGCTGTACATGATGCTTCATGCTATCACTGATATCCAGAACTCAGCAATAATGGCTCCCCAGCCATGAGCTCGGAACTCAGGAGAGTTTCTTGTAAACCGAAAGTCACAAATACATGTTTTATACTCTGCTGTCCTCTAGATCAGTGGAAGGTGACACAGGAAGGATGCAGAGTCTGCCCTGAGATCAGGAAGGGTGCAGGCTGGAGAGGTGGACCTGCGTGAACCGCATGAAGTTCAACAAGGCCAAGCGCAAGGTCTTGCACGTGGGTCGGGGCAATCTGAAGCACAAGTACAGACTGGGCGGAGAGTGGCTCGAGAGCAGCCCCGCGAAGGAGGACTTGGGGGTACTGGTGGATGAGAAGCTCAATATGAGCCAGCAATGTGCGCTTGCAGCCCAGAAAGCCAACCGTACCCTGGGCTGCATCAAGAGAAGCGTGGCCAGCAGGTCGAGGGAGGTGATTCTGCCCCTTTACTCTGCTCTGGTGAGACCCCACCTGCAGTACTGCATCCAGCTCTGGAGCCCCCAGTATAAGGACATGGATGTGTTGGAGCAGGTCCAGAGAAGGGCCACGAAGACGATCAGAGAGCTGGAGTACCTCTCCTACGAGGACAGGCTAAGAGAGTTGGGGCTGTTCAGCCTGGAGAAGAGAAGGCTCCGTGGTGACCTTCTAGCAGCCTTCCAGTACCTGAAGGGGGTCTATAGGAAAGATGAAGAGGGACTTTTCACAAGAGTGTGTACTGATAGGACAAGGGGAAATGGCTGTAAACCAAAAGAGGGCAGATTTAGATTAGATATTAGGAAGAAGTTCTTCACCATGAGGGTGGTGAAACACTAGAACATGTTGCCCACAGAAGCTGTGGATGACCCCTCCCTGCAAGTGTACAAGGCCAGGTTGGATGGAGCTCTGAGCAACCTGGTCTAGTGGAAGATGTCCCTGCTCATGGCAGGGCAGCTGGAATTAGATGATCTTCAAGGTCCCTTCCAACCCTTATCATTTTATGATTCTGTGATGTCATATTTTGTGCTAACTAAATTATTTGCAATAAATTAAATGTTTAAAAAGGTACTTGGACAAAATATTTCATAATTAAAATTTATTCTCATGTTTACCGATTTATGTACTGTCTATGTCTAGTGTACCTTTTAACTAAAGTAATTTTCCACCAGTAGCTTAATAAACTCATTAGGTTAACAAGGAAAAACACACCAGATGCTTTTACTGTGAATATACAGTACATAGTTATTCAGAGACAGAAGATAAACCAATGCTGCTTTCTTTTTCCATTTTTTTTCTTTGCCTTTCAAATGTATTTCAGATCTATGCTTACATCTACTACATATACTACAGTTCTCAAGAAGTAACAATGCACTGTCTCTGCATGGTGTGGTGACAACCTAAGAGCTAAGAAAACCATGTCCCCTAAAGAATATGGGGCTGTATAATAACATCGCTGAGTAATTTGATACGCTAACAGGCTTCATGTAACAGTTATGAAATCAAAAAGTTCCCTGTTAGGTGTTCCCTCCTTTTCCAGTTTCAAACCAAAGACAACCCAGCCATGAAAAACAATGGACATAACTGTCTGTGTTCTGGTGGTGTTGAGCAGCTGCCTAGAGGGAGCTGGTAATGGCAACCAGCAGTCGTTCAGATCGCAGTGGCAGGAACCGGAGACATCAGTTGTAATGCACCGTCCACAGCCTTTTAAGGAACCAGGTATATCTGTGTCAGGATGGTGGAAACTAATCATTTCCCTTCATTCAGCAGCAACGTTGGTAACTCTCTCCTTGCACTTCCCACTTGTGTACAAACAGCACTACATCAGTCTTGAAGCTTGACCTGTGTTCACTAACCTTCAACACGACTGAGTCAACGTGGAGCTGACATCTAGCCAAATCTTAAGAAACTCACACAGGCAGTGATGGCCTCAGATCAAAGTCATGAGGAAACGCATGTGTTTCTGGGTTCATTTAAATCTAAAACTCAAGAGGATGAAACTTACATGAAATGAAATGAATCAAATATTTCAATTAACCCCTGTGGGGACTGCAGCAGAACTTCATACAGCTCTCCAAGTAAGGACACGGAATATGAATAAAAGATGCTGAAGCTACCAAGCTCGGAAAACAATGTGAATTGCCCATTCCCATCAAGCATATTCAGGTTAGACAGTTTAAGTCTATTTACATCGTGCATGAGAACCTTACACATTCTGTAAGCAAACTTATTGCATGCAGCTGATGTGATCAAGTATAGTATGGCCTGTGTCTGTGTGGTACAATCTGAAGAACAAAGCCAATTCACATTTATAAAATCCTACACTAACTGCTAAGATGTCTAGTTCACTAACTGTTCTACATAAAGCTTTTAAGTGAAATATATACCATTTCATGGATGTCAAGGGCTGTCTGCATAATCCAAAAGCACAGGAAAATGATAATCACCTGTCAGCAGTAGGCTCAGGGCTCCCTACATCTGCTATGTCCAAGTAGAAAAAGCATGCAAAGATTTCACATGACTTTAAGCATTCTGATACAGAGAAGAGGCAAGACAGAAGGTATGAAAGGTCGACACAGTTCTTACTCATTTTCTCTGGGTGAAATGGTGATGGTAGATGATGCTCCTTCTATATCTGAGAAGAAGCAGTAGGAGTCCATTAAGCAGCCTACTCAACACTGAAGTGCATTGCTGCTTTTCGAACTGCCTGACTAATGTCCACTCACAGATTCCCAAAGAAGAGTGAATTGATGGAGACTAATAGTACAGCAAAACCCAGCCTTGGAGTCCTAGAGTTTCAGATCTGATGGTCATTTTCTGCAGATATAACTCTTCCCATTGTCACACCAGTGAGTGAGCAATTTCTTAAAAGATTTTGATTCCTACCTTGCCCTTTATGTCTTCAGCCTAGAGTACTGCCAGTTTATTCCTTAGCCAAGAAAAAGGTCCAGCTAAACTCAAAAGTCGGGGGTAGTCTTGCATTCTAATAGTCTTCACACTGTCACTGCCAAAGGAGTAACGCTCCAGCCATTTCATTTTTATCTCCTGTCTTTCTAGGCCATTTGAATTGTTCTGCAAAATGCTACATTAAGGAGGAAAATAAAAAGTTTTAATCATGCATTTCTAGCAATGCAACCCAGAAAATGACTGACAGTAAGTTACAATAAAATAGCAGTGCATCCTTTTTTTGTTAAACCCAAGGATGTGGTCAGGAGAAGAAAGAAAAGGGACAAAATCCTATTTTGTAAATTACCCTCATAATAAATACACAGGCTGAGGTGTCAAAAACTGTTCTATTTGTGAAAGGAAGGGTACTGCAACTTCTTTACCTGAGGAGATTGACAACACGGACTCTGATATCCAAATTGAAGACCCTTTATTTATCAGAAAGCTGCGTTTTACACCCTTACAAAGCTGTCCATGCGCTCCAGCCCAAAATGCTTATTCCCTAACATACATTGTTCACCCACCTATCCTAAACATGCCATTGGTTAGATTAACTGTGTACGATTTCTCCTTCATTTGCTCCGGGCGTTCTAACGAAGTCCTCTGTTGCAAGTGATAAAGTCCTTATTTTAGTCTTGTTCAGAAACACTCAAGGACATCATGACCTTTGTTAATATAGTATGTTCCCACAATTCCCCCATTTTTGTTTTCAATGACCAAGGCATGTAGTTGTTTATATTGTTGTTGAATTGTTCTCTGAATACACTGCAAGAAACATATCATAACAACAATCAAAATCTTCATTCCTTCAAAATCCTCGCCTCCATGTCCTCGAGCTAACAATAAGAAATCTATGACTGCTCTATTCTGAAACGTTGAGTGCCTCACTAAATTTACATCTATCACTAATTTTGATATTAAAGCTGACATTAAAATCACTTACTTTGCCATCCAACATGACAGTCTATCTATACTACCTAAAGCTTTACCTACACCTACATGTGGAGAAAACATAGCTACCAATACTCTTGTTGCTTCACCCCAGTTATCTACCTCTAAGTTCTTAAAATGCCAGTGACATTCACATACTCCGTAAGATCTCTAAAATCATTCACTGCCTTTCCAATAAGACATGTTCTAAATGGATCTCTGGGTGTGGCTGATGACAAACACAATGAGTCTTGCCCTGTTAGATTTGCAAAAGGCACCCATACGTTTTGCCTTGTTTGGATGGTCCATGGTCCTGCTGCCTGTATCATGATGATAACTGATCCAAAGATGATCCATCCAACAACGTTCCCTTTTCTACCGCCGGTTTTACCCATTTTGCCAGGATCCACGTAGGTCCACTATCTGAAATGACACAAGCATAGCCTCTTCCCCATGTTACTAATTGAAACGATCCTTCCCATTTTCCTTCCTTGTTTTTCACTAACACTTTCAGTTGCTTTTTATGTGTTGACATTCCCGTTAACATACCTTGTACATGTTTCACAACAGGAGGAATAACATCTTCCCCTGCTAATCGTAAAAAGTTCATCACATATTGTACTTCCATTAATCTGTTTACTGGTGTCTCCCAGGATTCCCCCTGTTTTTGTTTCTGCAAATAATGTTTTAATGTTTGGTGTGTACGTTCTATAATTGCCTGGCCTGTCGGAAAGTGTGGGATGCCAGTAACATGTTGCACTCCCCATTTTCTAAAAAAATTGTCCCGTTGATTGTGAAACATATGCTGGGCCATTATCTGTTTCCCTTTCACGATTAACTGTGCAAATACTTCTGGTCTGGTTTGTATACAAATTGTCGGTAAATTGACACTAATTCTGGAGGTAAAGGAAATTGCAATTTTATCTGAAACTTTTTTGTAAAACAGTTTTCGCTTCTGGCGTTAATCTTCAGGAAAATAACAAATCTGAGTCCTTTTTAACAAGGTAAATAGAGGGGACAATTCTTCAGTCGTGATGCCAGTATTTTCACCTTTCAACAGAGTGAACAACATCATCTAGAAAGGCCATCTGAACCCTGGAAAGATAATCAAGTCCAGCTGTTTGTCCACTAGAAGTTCTACTGTGGTAATTGAATTATACACACTTTTTCCAACCAAGGCCTTGAATGTCAGGAAAATGGTTCTTGCTGCGCCGCTTCTGTGTCAGGGCTGGCTGGGCGGACGTGCCGGCGGGGGGGGG
>Ga0065711_1026318_pt1:0-37500 | contig 78964 bp, 40 predicted proteins | sample Hoacrofraction12_FD_59098 | JGI IMG/M metagenome (GOLD analysis project Ga0065711, IMG submission 59098) | Hoatzin crop microbial communities from Cojedes, Venezuela - Epithelial fraction 12 v2 (version 2) | ecosystem: Host-associated > Birds > Digestive system > Esophagus > Crop...
TTGGGAAAAAAAAAAAAAAAAAAAAAAGAAAGCTTTCAGTATAGAACAGAGATTTTTCAATGTAGTAAGAAATGACAATTTTAACACATCCCTATGTTCCATCAGTTTTGAGAGGAATGCAGCAGGGCTCTTAGGGGGTGAGCCCTCTTCGTCCCGCCGGCGAGCTCCCCTATTCCCACCCCTCGAGATCTCATCCTCGACAGCCTTTCCTTTTAATTTCTCCTTTAGTCGTTAAAGCACTGGATAGCTCCCAAATATACAGGCAGCATGACATGCTCTATTTTAAAAATACTCTCTCACCGAGTACCAAAGGAATCCTGGAACAAGCACATCAAACAACAAGGATCCAAACCCAAATCCTTTCTCCCTTTGGCTTCCCATCTCCCCGTTGCGTGATCCCACATGGGACCTTGACTGACAGCTTCATTGCAACCCCAAAAGTTGTTTTGCTTGCCTGTTCCCTGCCTCTCCAGCTTTAGATGTCTGGGTAGAAAAGCTGTTTAAAAAATATCACTCCTGTTTGTTCCCACCCCTATTTTCTTCCCAAAGCAAAATCCTGATGCATTTCTCATGTGCTGAGTGGTCGGGAATGAGAAACCATCCTGGAAAGCTGGGTGGAGCTCCAACCCTTGTGCTGGTGTCCCGGCATGGTTGTGTCTCCTGCACCCAGTCGAGGAGGATGATGAGTCAGTGGTGCCATGGCTTTACTCACCTATCTTCACCCAAACAGAGTTGGCTTGCACTGACAAGGAGGGTGTGCCCAATTCCACTGTCTCAGGATATCTACTTCAGGCCTGATGGCATACCCAAGCTAACAGGGTTATAGCACTATAAATGAAGCTTACATTGTGCACAGAATGCCTGGGTTTGTGCCCAAAACAGTGCTGTTCTTTTTCTTTCATTGCATTTGTGCAGTATTGGGCAGGATATGACTGGGAGACAGCACTGAAGTAATGAGATACAAAGGCTGTGGATGTGGAACAACAATCGCATAGATAATGTTGCTAAAAACAAGGCTTTCTTATCAAACTAAGCTTAAACAAGTTTGACTTGTGCAGAGCCCCGGGGTCATGCTGGCCTTCAGCGTTGGGTGATCTTTACCTCTCCCACCATCAACACTGCTGCTCTTTTTGGCCAGGAGTCTCTCTCCATCATTGTGAAATTTCCAGGGCAGAAGCACTCTGGCATTTCCCGAACTGCCTTTTGGTTTCAACAACACTGCAGCTGTTGCGTAAGTTTGTGCCTCTTATTTTGTACCTCCTAGGGTTCAGTCATGCGTCTGCTGCTTAGAAATAATTATATGGGTTATAAATGCTTTCTTACATTCTTCCATGACGGTCAGCCAATTATTCATATTCAGCTGGTATATTAAAGCCATTCTAGGTGTTTTTTCTTACATGTTTGAGGTTTTCAGACACATCTTCTACGATCACACAGGAACAATGGCTCTCCTGCCATCGTCGTCCTAGGTGGAGCGTGCCAAAGATCTCTTCCCAGAATTATCTTATTCAGCAGAAGCAGCATGGAACAAACTCTCCAGCCTGCTAGGAACTGTGCTAAGAGCTAGTTTCTTTAGTTAGAGAAAAGGAAAAACATCCCAGTGTCATTCCCTGCACTATGCATTAGACACATGACTACGGGAAAAGCCTGTTTGGTACCTTCAGCACTTAGGAATGGGGGGGGTGAGTGTAGAGAAGTCTCCTGCCTCTCAGAGCCATGGAGGAAGGTGGCACCATGCCCAAGGTACAGAACTGGGGAGAGAAAGGAGCGGTCTATCTCTTGACACTAGGCAGATGGGGAGGAAGAAGTGGAATTTTTTTTGCTAAGCTTGCAAAACAGTGAATTCAGCCAGGATTTGCACTCTTACCTGCCTCTTTCGTCACTTAGTCCAACACTTTATTCTCCAAGATCCCAATTATCTTTTGCTTAACAGCAGAGGCACTGAAAGTCAGAGGAGACTACATTAAGCCTCTCAAAGTTTGGCATACCCAGAAGTTGTCAGTTTTCACAGTGTTTGGCAGTCCAGCGTTCATCTTGTGCCAAGCTTTGCTGGTTTCCACAAGTCACATTTCTTCTGTTCGTCTGGCCTGTGGAGAAAGTACGAATTCTCAGACCGTGGCATATGGAAACAGGTAAAAGGAAGGGAGATAATGATCACAGCCATGTCCATCAAAACATTTTGACTGTTTTCAGCTTAAATTTATTACACAGCTGAAGCTTTATCTCTTTACTCCCAGGAGACTATCCACTGACATTGTAGAAGGCTTCTGGGATTACAGAGGACTTTTTTACTCTTGTGAAGCTCTTGCTGGAGTTAACTGAATATCTGTGGATGCACAGAAAGAGAACCAAGATGAACATAAATCTAAAGCTTAAACTGTAGTTCCGCTGCTGTGTTGTGAAGATCATCTGCTCCCTTGAAAACATAAACTAAACCAATGAGATATTTAGCAGAACATAGACTGGAGTAGAAGTCTACTTCATACCAGTGGGAGACATGGCCATCATAGCCTGGTTTTGTGCTTAGTTTGCTGCTCAGATCTTCCTTGCCTTCTCTGACCCCAAGCTTTAACAAATAGCTAGTCCAAGAAAAGCTGGTCTCTGCAGGAGAAGAGAGGAAGCCTGTACATTTTGCTTGAGCAATGTTTATGCTGAAAGGTGGGACATGCTCTTATAAAGCCGTGGATTCACCTGTGTAGGGTGATTCATGTCCAGGACGTGGTTCTAGCCACTAACTACCAGGAAAAATATCAGAACTTTATCCATATCTCATATCCATTTTGGAGGAGGAAGGGAAGTGGTGGAAGAAATTCATGTTTGTCCTCTTCTCCCATCTTGAAATGAAGGGCTTGAATGTTTCACTTCAGGGCTGTGGTTCCTGAGTAGAGATCACTTTGCCATCCAAATTAAATTGCCTGTCTTCCTGAAAGTAGTGGGATTTAGACAACAATTCCTATTAACTGGCTAATCTCTGGCATCTCTTGAGTTCCGTCTTGATGGATATGTGAGGGACCAGAGGCCTAACTTCAGTGTTGTAGGTTCTGCCATATGGCAGAGCAGCTATGGCTATGCAACTGTAGGCACCTAAAATTCCCTTTGTAGGGAGATTTGGGTCTCTATGCCAAAAGAAATTCTGGTAAGAAAGCTGACACCCAAAGCTCTTCAAAGGTACAGCATAGCCTTCATTGGAAATGCCCGACACAGAGAAGAGGCAGAGTCAAAGTTTCACTTGGTGTTCACATCAGGCCAGACTGAACCACTGTGATGGACTTATCAGAAAGCCATCACTCACAGGGGATTTGCAGAAGTGCTAAATTTTCTTTACTTGCATTTTCTTTTCAGTACTAATTGAAGGGAAAGACAAGGGAAGGCATAATACTTGGTCAGCAGAAACAGGAGTTGACTCCCTGAACACATGGCCAGACAGATCTGATGAGGAGGGCACAATATATTTATATGGACCTTTTTCAGAGTGGAACCACACTTTAAATATTGATTTCCAATGGCATGCAAAATGCTGATATCCACAGTCAATTATGTCATTGCTTTATTATATTATTTTTAAAATAGATTTTCTACATGACAGCATAGATCCCTAGTTCTCAGCCAAAAGAACCATCTCAGTAATGTGCAAGGAACTGTGGGTTTGACTGAAATCCAGCTGGAGCATTCATTTCAAATCCAATTAATAGTAAGCAATATTTTTAAGGCATTTGGAAAACAGTGTCTTGCTTAAAGTATCCTAGTCTGTAATACATATACCTTATATACGATAGTGCTTATTTATATATACACACTGGATACATATATATGTGTGTGTGTATATATATATACACAAACCGGGCACAATACTACATACAAAATTTTTGAGCTTGAATGAAAACTATTGTGAACTTCAGGAGTGTGTACTAGACTCTGCCCTTTCACGTGATGAACTTCTGATACGGCAGTTGTGTACTTCAAGTATTCTGTATACTTCAAGTATTCATCTAATATTTTATAATACCTAACATAAAACGTGCTGTTATAGGGTTGGATTTAAGTCATGTCCAAACTGGCATAATTCAGGGCTACCCATGCCCATTCACTTTGGCCCATGAGTTGCTGGCAGTTGCCTCATGCAAGTTTTGAATTCCACAGTACCAAAGACAAGACCTGTGGTCACAAAAAATTAGCTGCTTTTTCTTTTACTAAAGTAACCTTAAATCTCTGTCTTCCCAGGAGGCAATCACTGCGACTAGTTAAAACACAAGAAAATTAATGGCCCCCCCCCCCAGAAACACAAGAAGAATGCTAGAACACAGACAAACCAAATTGCTATTATTCATTACCTACATTACCTTTTAATGTGTAGACATCAAGTGCTCTAGAAATTTGACAGTTCGATTTGTGACTAGATTGAGAGAGAAGGGCTCGTCTTTACAACAAGCGGCAAATGGGTGATTTATAGGCATGCTAACAAGTGCTACTCAGAGATGCCGGTGTGGCAAAGGGTGCATGCCAGGCTCCAGGCCTGACCAGGCAGGCATGACAGAAGTGTGGTTTATGGTCAAACTACAAGATTTATCATTATTATTATTGTTATTATTATTATTTTGGACCAGCCAGCCCAGCTGCATGCACCCATTGCTTTCAGACAGTCTCAATAGCACATCCTTCATACATCCCTTCCTGTTATGGTGCCAGCTCTGTGGGACACAAGTGTCTGCTTGTCTCCCTGCGTGTAATCCAGCACGCCTTAAACTCTGCTGCTGTTTAGTTAATAGTGGGCCATTTCTGGCCCTGACCACGTGTAGGATTCTTTATGCCGTGTTGCAGCTCAGCATCACAGCAGTCAGTGATGAGGCTGAAACACAGGTTTGCTATCCTATCAAACCTGCTGTTTCCCTGGCTAGCTCAGGTCCCTGGAGCAAGGAAGTGGCAGCAGCCCTGACTCAGCTCCCACTGTCCACCCAGGATCCTAGGTGAGCAGAAGTGATTTTCCCCATTTCCCTGCCCTGCTGTATAAACTTGCTGGAGCAGTGCAGTGTCTGACTGCCAATGCCTGATCAGTGTGTAGCTGCTGATACGGGCAGACATGTCCTCAGTGCACATGAAGAGTACTTTAGCAAGAATTCTTGCCTCTGACAGAGTCAGGCATGGGTTTCCCATTGCCACACGGCTGGGTGAGGAGCCGAAGGCTCACAGCAGCCTGAAACACTTCTAGCCCCTCAAATTTTGGATACTGTTGTGATCGCCATCGAGAATCGAGACTGGCAGTGGTGGTATTGTCTTGTTGTGCCTGTAGTTTCCTATTCATGAGTCTGAATTTCCAGTGCAATTTAGTTGCCTTTGTACTGAGATAAGCAATTTGTTTTATCTTTGCAGGAATGGTTGTCTTGGACTTCCCTCCTAGTCATCCCAAGGGTGATGACATATTCATATGACATCTGAAACAATGTATGCAAGATTACCTGACCACAATTTATCGGGGAAATGGATGAAAAATGCTTTCATTTAACTGATTAACATTTAATTAACTTGGTTAATTAACATTGATTTTAACTTTTTCAGCTGAAGTGTAACACTTAACATTGACCTTAACTTTTAAAATGAAAGCTAGGTGCTAAGAAAGCCTGGAGAAAACCATGATTGATATTATGCATTATAATCTAGCTGTATGCGATCTGTGTTGAAGTTATGGAGTAATGTGCATTGTACCATATAAAAGTCTAATGATAGTTAATGTTAGTTAATTAAGATGAACACTGAATGGTATTACCCTGTCTCATATGGGTATTAACATCGTATTAGAGTCTAACAAAATATTATTTTAGTTAAAACCACATATACTGATTCAGTCTAGATTCTTTCTGAGAGAAATGAATTCTGAATCCGATTAAACTGCCTATTTCAAAACCATATGATGTTCCTGGATCTCAGCAAATAGGAAAACAGGCTATAGTCTAATAGGATAAATGAGTCTTCTTTACTAAGGAAAAGAGATAATTTTATACTAGTGTTTAGGAATTCCAGGACCATGGAGCAGAGATCACCAGTCTGTTGTTGCAGAAAACTGTATTACATTATTCTGTTCATAAGCTTAGCAAGCTCCATTTTCAACTGATAAGGGTTTTTTTCTGCCTTTTCTCCTTCCATCCTGAACTACTCCTAAGGAACCGCTAATCCAGCACGACATTTCTACCGCAGTATACAAAAGACATGATGAGCACTGCACTGGATCCCAGGCAAGCATGTACAGCCCTGTGAATTTTCACTGATCACAGAGTAATGTCAGTGTGCTCCTGCCTTGCCCCTAACTATGACAGGGACAAACTGAGCATTTAGCTTTTTATAATCTCAAGTGTGTTTAGCTGCAAGAAGTTACGGCTTCTTGAAGCAGGCTCAAACCACTGATAGGTACATTATATACTATTGAAGCAGATCAAAAAGCACCTCTGATCTCTATCCACTCCTGCAGTGGAGACATCCCTGTACACACAAAAGTGCGAGGGGCACAGGTATAGACAGGATTTCACTCATTTCCTTGCATTCTTGAAGGTAGTGCAGAGCATCAGTTAGATGTTCATAGTCTCAGGCAAAAAACAGTATCTAAAGAGAGGCAGAAGCATGCAGAAGTGCAAGTGTACGTATATCCTTTAAGCACATGAATATAGATGTGATATTAAATGTGGGAAGGATTTAAAAAGACTGTATTGTACCTTTAATTAGCAGGTGGTGCTTCTTAGCATTGTAAAAGAGATGAGCCCTGTTAAGTGATCTGGAGACGAGCAGAATGACTTTAGTGCTCAGGTTATGAAGGGCATTTCTGTAAAGAGAGGAGCAGTATAAAACAAACAAACTCATCATAACAGTTGTATTTACTCTGGTGGTCACAGGCTGCTGGGTGAAGCCGTGGAAGTAAAGCAAGGACCAAATTTTCCGAAGCAAACGCTTATTGCAAGAGCTTGTGGAAAAGGAGGTTGAAGAGGAGACAGGAGTGGGAGAGCCAAATTCACACTGGCTGGAGTGAATAAGGAAGGTGGAAAGCAGCCTTCATCAGATCGGATTGTATTTTAAAAAAGAAGTTGAGGTCCGTGGAAGACAAGTAAAGCTTATTTCTTGTGCTTTCCTTCTGAGCCCAAGTCTCAGTGTCTGAGCACCTTTCTTCAGTACCCTTCACTTCTCTGGTGGTTTCTTGCACGTCGCTGACTCCAGACAGTTTAGGAGTATATTGCAGACTTTGCTGAAACGTGGTTGACCCAAGAAATGAAGCTGCCATTACAGTTCCAAGCGTAGTCTTAACTCCAGGGTGAATGACTGCTTTCTTCTGTGTGGTAGATAACAGAGAAAACTTGTTTCTGCTTTCACAAAATTGAGGAGACCAAGGGTTTGTGTCTTGGCAGGAAGGTGGCACCTCCAGTATCACAAAATCTTTCTGCCACATGATGCTATCTACACTGTATCTCTCACCATTACCATGTGCTGAAGGCCACAAGGAGCCTTTTACCTATGGATATAGTAGACAATTTCCGGAAGAGAAGTTGCATCAATTTGAAGTGTGTTTCTGTCAAGAGAAGAAGCTTTACAGTGAGAAAAGGCAACAGATTCTTAACTGTACAAGAATTACAACAATGTCCATGTTGAGTTTCTCTCGGCTCTTACCTCCTCGGACTCTCCCTTGGTGTGATTTTTGAATGGCACTGTAAAGTACGGGACCCAGGTGCTGTGCTACAGAAGATAATATTCTGAGGGTAGCATCTGACCCCTCTGTGAGTTCCAAAGGCAATTGTGTTGGTAACTTTGCATTTGCCTGTGGGGCTCTCTCATAATTAGGCTATTCATGAGCGATGGGGGTTGCTTTCTACTTGCGAATGCCTTTTTTCCCTTTGACTTATCTTTGATTCCTAGGAATTTATGCACTTTTATTCACTTCAGAATCCAGTAATGTACAAATCTCTTTTTAAGATCTGCAGTATATGCATTCACCCCATGGGATGCCTCCCTGGGCCCATATTTGTTTTTTGTGTGTAAATATGCACAGTGGCCTCACTGCTGCTCACACATAAGAAGGGATCACACTGAGGTGACTGATTATGAATCAAAATTAAAACCACCAATTGGCATTAAAGGTCACATCTTTATTAGAATTATTCATCCAAATACAATTAGCTGCACACCAATCTGTGGGGAGGAGGAATGGAGGCTCTCTGTGAGTCTGACCTGATCCTGACCCAAATTCCACCAACAGTGTCATCACCTTCAATAGAGCTTCTTCCAACTTATGGCAGAAATACAACTCGTCTTCCACAGCCTCGCTTCTCGGCCTCCTCCCAAGGGCAGCACAAAGGAAGGAAAGAAGACATAAAGACTTTTGGTCTTGAGGGAATGAGTTCTGCTTTTTCTTTCTTTTTTTTTTTCCCCTATTCTGTTTCACAAGTGACTTCATGCCTTACCCTGTTGGATGAAGTTCCATCAATACGCTTGCTGTGGATGGACTGCATTTCTGTGGCAGTCACTCAATAGAGTAACAGGGTGATGCATTGAAGAGAGAGCGAGCAGAAAGATAAAAACAAATCAGTGGTATTAGACTGATGAGTTCAAGAGGTTATTTGTGCCAACCGGTTAACATTAAGCCTTAATCCCCAGGGACTGCATGGAAACAATGGCAAATGAAATCTAAGATGGAAACATACACAAGAATCTGAAAAGCAAGTGAGCATCAATTTTAAAAAGTGAGGGGAAAGATCAAGTAGAAAGAAAATGGGTGGGCCGTTCGCTGGGGATATGAAGTAGATGAGCCCGTTATTCCGCACTGAATGCAATACAAGCACCCTTTCACCTGCCTCCGAAGTGTCCAACCCTGGTTGCTCCCAGAGACAGTCTATGAGATTGCACAGACCCTGCGCAGATTATTTATGTTGCAGAAACAGGTTTGTTGAAGTTTATATGGTCCAGACTTGGAAGAGAGAACCGTTTGTACATAATATCCTTTATTAGACCAACAGATATGGTTATACAGGTTCTTCTTCAGAGCTGAACGGAAGCAGCAAACCTGCATGTGCCCAAAAGCAGGTCCATTTTTTTCAAATATATCAGCTGATCTAATAAAAGACATTACTTCCCCCAGCAAGCCTTTCCTTGATAACATTTATGGTAGCTCTTCTATTCCTGTAACAGGGGACTTCAAATCACTTTAAAAACATTACACTAGATAGTATCACACCATATTTATTTGGAAGTTAATTATTATTTTTTATCATCTTTAAAATGTGAGGAAACAACATTGAATAGACTTAACCAAGATAAAATAGGAAGTCTGGAGAAGAAATCAGTCCTGGTCCTTCTCCTTAGCCACAGCCCTGTCATGTGGAATGGGTAAGTCAAATGTCTCCCCAGAAGTCAGTTTTCCTTTATGCCATGGGAGTAAAACAGCAGAACGCATTTAGGTTTTTTTAAGGACCACACGATGAATTTGAAAGTGTGTCATCATAGTGAAGTTAAAGTAGCACAAAATTGCCTGTACAGAACGGAGTGAAAGCTTTAGGTGTTCCTGATGTATGATTGCTCTTCATTCTTATATGAGAATTATGATGTTAATTGTAGAGGTTTAAAAAAAAGAAACTTTCATTATCATACTTCGTGGCCACATATTATTCCGTGATCTGCAGCCTTGCTAGGTGCTCTGTCATTCCTGATGTCTGAAGACAAAAATAAGCTCTCTTTCTTCCAGACACACACAGATACACATGTAAACACAAAATGAGATGCAGGTAGGTTACAATCTCTTCACAACATCTATTGACTGAGGAAACAAAGGGAAGGAAGAGATTGTGTTTTTTTCGAGAATAGTTTGGAATGAGTTTTCAAGTTAGTTCATGAAAGAAATATTTGCAAGCCTATCATTTGTTAACTGGATCTGTGCATGCGGCTTATGAGCATGGCTTTCAAACTGTTATTCCTTATTGTCTGTCTGAATTCATCTTTCTAACCACAGGGCTCTTAAGTAATGCAATTCCCAAAGCTAAATGCACATACTGTGTGTCTGCAGATCCTCATAATGAGAGCTGCTACCATGTGCAATACCATGTAAACACCTTTCTTCCTCTAGTTTCTAGAATAATAAAAAAGAACGAGATAAAGTTCCTGTTGGTACATTTCAAATGCAAGGAATGTGTCAAAAGTCTCCCGAGAAGTCGGGTTTCCTTTATGCCACAGCAGTGAAGAAGCAAAATGTGTTTTCTTTCTTTCACTTTGTCAGAATGCAGTGCTAAAGTCTGGGGGTCAGGACCGGTGTCAAATAAACAACTTTACTGTTTTGAATTTTTTAAAGGTTGAAGCTCCAGATAAAACAACTGCCGTTTGCACACAATATGCCCTGTGATCACATGGCATGATTGATGATAAGTGAAAACAAATTTTGTTTATTCAGCTTTAAAGTGAATGTGGTGTTCAGATTTTTCTGCGGTTTTGAATGCTATTAGACAAACAAGGTGCACATATGGGATGTAGTAAAGGTAGGGGCCTGTTTCACCAACAACTTGTTTCCTTTCGGCACTGCTGAGTCATCTGCAAAACCACTCCTGGCATGCAGGGTCTGGTGCAGCAGCCCCTTCCACCGCGGAGACATTTCAGTGCTCCCAAAGCCTCTGTTTTGATTTGGACTCACTCCCAGGAAGGCTGTGCACTGGGTAGGAGGTATCTCAGCCTTGAGGCTGGGCTTCTGGGAGCCAGTGGGTGTGGGAAACAGCAGGGAAAGGACAAAACGTTGCATTTCTCACCCCGGTGAGTGCAGTGGCACCAAGCACCAGGTGTTGTAGCATCCACTGGCATCTGGCTGCAGCGAGCAACCTCCCACCTCGACCCACAGCATGGCCCTACAGCCACCACTCCCATCAGGAGTCGCGATTCTGATTGAATATTTACCCTAGAGAATCCCTCTTCTCCTCCCCGCATACAGATGCTTCCCAGGAGAGGTGTTTTCACACAGGGCTGTGTTTTGCCTCACTTCCTCATGCTGAGTAGTCCCTTCTTTGCAGTAGGGTATAAAATGGATGGAGGCATGAAAGACAGCTAATTCAGCTCCTCATTGCCTCCTCCGGGGTGTAAGCCTGACCTCGCGGCTGTCAGTGGGACACCTACATGTGAGGAAATACAAGTGCAGACCCCGATGAGAAGCAGAGGCACGTCGTCTTTGCGCGTGTTGGAATTTGAATTTGTCTTCATTTGTGTGCAGGGAGTGCAGGGAGGAGGCCACTGCATTTTGGATGGGAGGATTTTATGGTTTTACTTCTGAGAAAAGATAGCAGGTTGGAAGTATAAAGGGAAAAAACATCGAACTGCACAGTTGTTTCTCTGCTGTCTAAGAAGGCTGTGATATCTGTTTTCTTTAAAAAATTAAACTTTCTTAGGATTATGCTTGAAAATAAAAGTCAGTTAAGCTTACATTTTTCAAAGAGGAAATCCAAGATTTTTTTTCTATACCAAGAGGTTTCAACTGAAAGCAACAATTGTTTTCAATATTTCTTACAGGAAATATACCAATTCATTGGGAAAATACAAATGAGGTCATTTTTTCAAGAGACTCAAAGATTCCCTTGAGAAATCTCAGTAATTTCCTAACACCACTATCGTCTATCCTTGGCCTTAAACATATTTTTCAAGAATTCTTAGCATAACCCCTTCCATTGGAACTTTTTGTGGTAAAATAAGACATTTGCTATAAATATTACTGCATGTAATTAGATTTTATTTTGAAATCACATATAAAAACTTATATATTGAGATGTCATAAATAGCAAGCTACTGAATTATTAATATTTTAAAATTAAATGTTTATTTGTAAAAATAGTTAATGCTATTTAGAGAAAAAAGTTGATGGCTAATTTCACCCCACTTAGTGTATTGTAATTATATGATTACCTATAGAAACTTCAGAGTATGTGTTTTGAAAGATCAAAGTTAGGGAAAAGTCAGCATGTAATTAGTTTCTTGCTTTGGAGCATTAGGTAGAATTACTGCAAAGAGGCAAAACTATCATTTTATAGAGACCCTTAGGAGATTTATAATGATGGTAGACAAATATATGCATACAATATCAGTTGGTGTGCTAAAATTTAATTTTAGTGAGGAAATGTGGTTGAAGGTGATCACAATACATGGGGATGTTCTTATTTTAATATTGGTGGATGTTATTATTAGAGAATCATATCAAAAGATATGTCACCAGGGAGAAAATATCATTTATAAATCACTAATGAGTAGCAAACAGTGTTTAGCTTGGAGGTATAAGACATCTTTTCACAATGTGCATTTATGATCAAACACAAAAGATCAAGTGGGGGAAAAAACGAACAGTAGATCTATGTTTTATCTTTTAGTTCTCAGCAACATTTTTGATGGTTAAATGGGGTTATACAATGGATGCGTTGAATCACACCCTCGCTACAAAGGCAGAAAGAGCCTTTTATATGCATAACAAAGAGCTCACATTTTGGCCCCCAAATGTTGTCCTCCTTTAGAAAAATTCTTAATAAATAACACCCCAGCTTTGAGATCATTTGTACTCCAATATTTCAAGGGAGGAGGAAGTGCTGCAGTCAAAACACGGGGTCGCTGGAGGGTTGAGATTTTCAGGTGCTGGAGTTTGTCGCTCCTCTAAGCACAAGCCGATAGACTGAACCGCCCTGCTGTCAGAAGTGTTGATTAAAGGCTGCCAAAACTGTTAATGTGTACATGTCGTTCTCTTACCGTGCACTAATTTTCTCCACAAGTCCCGCATCCCCCTCTATGTCACAAATAGAGATGAAGTGTTACACTGGGTCTCCCTGTGCACACATGGAAGTCCAGAGGAATTTTACAAGAATTTCAGCAGATTTCTGTTTGAGCCTGTTATGTGAGAGAGGGTGTTCTCAAGACAGAGCCCTTACAACAGCAGACAGCGCATCAGGACTCCTTTTCCCACCTAGGATATTACATGAACATGATTTGAGCATGGAATTCAAACATATTAGAAGTACTGGGTGGCTAACCATTTAAGACCACATGGAATAAATGAGGAGAGAACTGAAGCAAATATGTGTAGGTGAGGGATTGTCATGAAAGACAGTACAAGGATTAGAGTCAAAAAAGGAAAAGCCAAGAGAGAGGTTGAGATGGGAGTCAGGAGAAATATGCATAGAAAGGAAAGAAGAATTCCAGAGCAGATACAGAGTGTAAGAAATCCTATATTACCTTCAAAGATCGGAGAAAAAGAAGGTGGTGGCCAGTAGTGGCAGCATTTAAGGAGGGCTTTTTATCTTACCATAAAATGTTACTCATTATATATCCTGAAAAAAAGAGGAAAGAGAACAGCTTTTGCTGATTGCAAAAATATAATACTGATGAACTAGAGGAAAGAGCTGAGCCATCATCCTGAATAAATGCAGATCCAAAGGTCCAAGGAAGATGGACTTGTGTGAATAATTCTGACATTCATTTCAGTGCCTATAGCTGTGAACAATTATTTCAGTATTGCTACTATATTTGCCCAATGCATATGTAAGATATAGCATGAGAATCATCATAAAGTATACAGGACATAAAAAGTTTATTTGTAGATAAAACAGGGATTTTTGTTGTTTTATTTCATGTATAATAATTTGATCTAAATGCCTTGCTCTTTATTCTTTCTTTTTAATTAATGTCTCTTTTCATACTGGAATAAATTATCACTTGCTGCTGTCATATAACAAAATAACAAATATATATCAAGGATTCCAGAATTACATTCCTATTTACAGTAGATCAGGAAGCGAAATACCTCATGTTTGCCTTGTCTTGCAAAACAAAATACAAATTCTTCATCTGCCCCTTTGGTTTTGTATTTATGGCCCTAAATTGGATGTGGAAAATATCCTTCACGTACCATTTTCACAGTCACCCATACCTATTGCTAATATCTGTAGGACAAACCAGTACACAGAGGATACTCAGCCAGCAGCATCCAGCCTCAGCATGGAACAAAAGGCTGCACGCACACCCACGCACACAGATCAGACTGAAGCGCAATGAGGTTGCTATCACAGCGAGCGAGATTCTTAAACTAAGATTAACCTTGAAGCTCAAATGAGATAAAAACAAATAGAAATTTCTCCACAGGAATAAGAGCTTATTATAAAGGAAAGTATTTCATAACTCACATAACTTTAATTAAGAAAAAAGGCTGGCAGGATATATTCTATCTCAGCAGCCATATGTTTAAATGTGTGTTCAGTGAGGTGCACAGAAGGTGTGCACGACTCATTATTAACTAAGTAGATCTGTGTGTACAACTTCCTAGGAGTGCTGACAATATCGCTCACGCGTTGACAAGATGCTCATCCTTTTGCCCATTATGTAGCATCATGTCTGCACAGTATTGAGTGAACTGAGCTGTGCCGGTATAAATTGAAGCAGCTCTGTCCTGTAGCAGATCCAAGGAGTTGGAATGGAGTTTCTGGGGGAAAGGAAAATGAGGAAGGGGTAAACAAGTGGATGATATGGAAGTTGAGAACTCCTTTGGACCAGGAGGCATCTGGATGGCCGTCTCCTTCTAGTAAATGAGGCAGACAGGAGAGTTTATAATAATTGAGTGCTTCTAGCCAAAGTCAGGCCACCTTGGCAAGGAGCACTATGGTTTGAGAGAGGCTTGGGACTATTTGAGGTTCCAGGTGCCCTTTGGAGCCATGTGTTTCATATTTGCTGATTGGATGCTGTAGACAGGTCAAATGTTGGGAACTGAGTCTGCAGGAGATGTTGTAGAGGGCACTTGTGTTGGTGAGAAGTTTGGTCGTGTTTTTCTGTTGAGGAAATCTGCCAAGGTTTCCTCACTAGTATTGCCAGCCACTGATTGAACACTAAGGCTAACAAAGAGGTAAGAAGATTGTATCTATTACTGAAATTACTCTGCATGCCAGGATCTTTATCTGCATCCACTGGAGTCATAGTCCTGGGTTTCTGAAGCAGTTATGAGGAAATATCCAATTTTGAACGGAGATATCTGTATGTGAGTCTTGGCGTAGAATGGCATAAAAAAGGGAATCTGGCTTAAGGCTGACCCAACCAATAAATCGGATGCTGCAGAAGGGGAAGGATGGAGGAAGCAGAAGTGACTGCAGATGACTGGTTTCTTCTGTGCTCGCTGGATAGATATACTGATCTTGAGTAAACTCGTATAGATGTGCACTGCAGTCAGGCAGACAGCGTGGCATTGGGACTTGTTGCCATGTGGTCAGTGAGCATCAGCATCTCCTCAGCCACATCTCAGGCTGCTCATGGAGGCAGCTGATGAGATTTCTTGCTGTTAGAAATCAATGCAGACATAGGCTTATTCTTGCCTGTATATAATCCAACATTGCCCCAGTAAATTGTATGATCCAAGTAGGGCTCATAATGGAGGTTTCTTTGTTGATCCAGAGACCTTGCAAATAGAAATGTGAATAATTATGTGTACTTTGTCAATTATCTGACTTTGGATCAGCTGATAGTCTACATATGAATTCATAATGAATCCAGAATTAACCTTTGGCCTCAGTCTGAATAAGCAGAAAAGCACTATGGCCTGGACTTTGCTGAAAATTTCTGAATCTTTAGAAAAACTGAAGAAGATGAGGGTGTTGCATGACTAATGTCCACTAGAAACCGTGACTATTTCGGAGTGGGATGAGTGACTTAGGGCATGACATAAGCCTCCTGATAAGGTTTAGAAGGCATTTTATGGAATCGGGGTGAAGGCAGGTTGGCACAAACTGTTCCACGTGTTGTCCCCTCCAGCACTGACACCCTCAGCAAAACTGTTTGCTGGCAAACTGTGTAAGTTGTGAGACAGCTGCAAAAGAACTAGAAGACAGACATCTCTGGCATCTCAAATCCACCCTCAGAGATTTGGATGTGCATTGCTCCAAACAGCACTGTGGCTGAAATCTCTGGTTCTAATGCTGTTGTAGTTTCTGATCGCTTAAGCATCTTTAAGGCCAGGAAGGACCCATCAATACTGCTTCTTTAAAAAGCACATCTTTCACAACCTTCTTAAGGGACCCCAGAGTGCCTTCAGAGATTAAAATTCACATAGCTACACTTCTTACTACCCCATGACAGGGTGCTTGGATGAGGTTTTTAGGAAAAAAGCAGAGAATTACTGCAGACCAACACTTAGGGCCACCTCACAGTGTTAGACAGCACTGGGAGATGGTGGAGGCTGTTCTGCAGGGACTAAAAATGGTGTGCAGAGCAAAGTCACTGGCCCTGTAGGCATTAGTCCCAAAGACACGAGCTACAGTGAAATACTTGTGGACAATTGCTTGAAGAGCCACTGCACCACACCTTGTGATTACCCTGGATTGAAGGGTTAGAAATGATCCTGAAGTCTTGGACTTTCCATTACCACAGTGGTCCCCAAGCTCCTCTGAAGCTTGGAGCTCTGATATTCCAGCCAGCAGAAAGCACTGGTAGTGTCATCATTACCACTTGTGTGGCAGAAACCTCAGCGGCATCAGAGGTCTGGTTTCTGCCCTTCTGTTGAGATTTTTTTCTGAGGGAAAACAAAAACCCCAAATTTTTCTAGTAAACATGAAAAGATGAAAGCTGAATGACCACAGCAAACAGGGGGCTATGAAACTTTACAAAGGCAGCCTCTGCACGGGGATGCTGCATTTCCCCAGCAGTTGGAGCTGGATGATTCCTCCTTGTTTAAGTCCAGATTTTCCCTGGAAAGCTTCATGAAGATGTTTCCCATGTACAGTTAGATATCCTTTCACCTAATCCTTGTCTGAGGGATCAAGAAGGAAAAATGTTTGGAGGCCAACAATGCATCTACCATTTTCATACATCCCTACTGTACCAGGATGTCCCCTAATCACAACAGCTACATAAAGCTGTATCTTGTGTCACTTAGGACTGATTGTGGGATCTGGCATTCAGAGTCTGTCGCCAGTTTAGAGAAGTCTGCCTCAATCAGTGTCACTGCTGGCCACAGCCGTCTGTGTCGGTTGCTGTCAATCCAGCTGTCTTTGTTTTAAAATGCTGTTTTGTTTTGGATTTTTTTGTTTCTTTTTTCTAGGGCAACTACCACATCAATGTCAGGGTCCGATGCTGCATCTTACTCAGACATAAGAGAGATTCACACAGGCTGATCATTGGAGGTTTAGGTTATTTCCTTAGATGAAAGCACCCCTTTCTAACACTATTTCTTCAGGCTCCTACAATGCTCAACAAAAAACCCTTCTTTGCCAAGTTATCCTGACTGTGAGTCTGAGCAGAGCAGCTGATGGCATATAAAAAGCTCACTCATCCTGTATTCTCAACTTGCAAGCAGTAAAATTTGTCTGCTAATACACAAATTCAAGTTGGTTTTGCTCTTTATTGCATTAGGCTGCAGCACTAGTCACAACGCTTCTGAAAAGTGGTAGGAAAATGGACAATGCCACTATCTAATGCAGACATTTAGAAAGCACTGGGTGCCCCTGAACAGTGACTGTAGCCTTTGACGTCTGCCGGGTGGGGCACATCTCCAAAGCAAGGGGAGATCAGGTTATTAGATAAGCTACACTGGTTCTTTCATGTTAGAATAACTGTACAGAGCTCTAGATAAGTCAGTACAACACCATGTGATGTAGCTGGCAGGTTAAATTTGATGTTGTGCGCCTTGCTCTTCCCATACCTGGAGCCTTTCCCTTCACTTTAGTTGCAGAAAGGAGAGAGAGCGTTTTCCCAGGAGATTGGTTGTGGCTGAGCATCGAGCCTGGGGTGCAAAGAATTGCAGGCACGTTGTGTGCTTCAGTTTTTCCTGTTGAGTTCAGTCATGCTGTGGTATCGCGTGGTGGTGGTGTGGGTAAGCACTAGCCATGGGTCACAGAATAACTGTCCTTACTATCAGAAGCAAAATCAGGGACACACTCTGCTTAAAAATAGGAAAGAAGCATTATCACTTCGAAACGAGATGTGTTTCCAGTCGCGAAGTCATGCCATATAGCTGAGGTGGCTCAGACCCGTTACCACAGTCTTGTAACTCACACTGTTATTTCCATACTGCCCCTTTGGGCAGAGGAATAAGTTCAGACAAAATAAAAATTGACCTTTGCCCATTGCTCCGACCCAGCCCAAAGCAGCGCTTTCCTGCGCTATGAAAAGCTGTCTCGGCTTTATTTCCATGCTCCCCAGTGCTTCCTGGTCCGTCAGGGATGGGAACACCAGTGCCCCAGCACTGTGAGAAAGCTGTTCTTGACCTGAACCTGACCAGAAACAGGAAGTAATAGAAATCTCACCAAAAAAATCTTTTCTCTTGAGATCTTCAGCTAGGGGGTCATTTTCTGTACTCTCCCTGGTGTAACCACTGACTTTGTTTACACCAGTGTAATGGAGCACAGCCTTAATTATGGAGGTTCCCCTGCAGCTTTGCACAAGAGTCGAGCTTGAGTGTGTGTCCAAACCAAATCTACAGAGCTTTTGAGCTTCTCCTATCCCTAATTATTTGTGGGTTTTGGATATGTACCAAGAAATTATTTCACATCCATCTACAATTTTCTCTTTGTTTGATTGGCTTGAGGGCTGGAATTAAGAAAGAGAATTAGCTAGAATAATGCCATCTGTATTCCACGTAAAGAGAATCCAACCAGAAGCAACAATGCAATGTTTTTTAAACTGTATGATATGATAATGCATAATGACACACTGCACAAACCGACACATGGTTTCCACGAATACCAGTGAGGTTTCTCTTCAAGGAAAATGTAATGAAATGGAGCAGACCTCAATCCAACCACAGCCGTACCAACCTTAGCATCCACCAGGGACATAATCAGAAATCACATACTCACTGCTGAGGAGCTATAATTAAACTAGATTTAATTTTAATGGAAATTCTTCCCAGAAAAAAAAAATATACCGATTTTCCCCACCCCCACCTCCTCTAATGTTGTTTCACTGTTCCAGGCTTTATGGAAATAGTTACAGGATTCATGTGTTTTGCAACCCCAAATGTTTTCAAAACAAATAGAACATCTTAAAAAATGAAATTAATAATTCTTTTACATTTATACTCAAAAGTCAGTCACGCTGAGGTTGTGTGGGTTCATCAGCATCAGATGCTTCCTGCCGGCTGGTGCCTCCACCCAACACATGTTTTAAATAATAATCAAGTTCAGCCTTTGCAATTATATTTTTGTCTTAATGCTGTTGTATGGTAATGGTTCTTTTATCCTACTTTTATCTCTCAACTTTATGTCAGACAGTACTACTCCTACCTAGGGATGTGAAAACCTGATAAATTTAAGAGGATTAATGCTGACGAAATGGGCTTTATTAGTTTGGATTTGTTTTATTAGTACCCTGCAGTTTGATTAGGACTAGGAAGCAGTCAGAATATTGTTTGCCCAAGCAGAGAGAAAATAACACCAAGCAGAGAGTTAAATATATATGTATTTATCGGGCTGGTGCTCTCACAAGCACACCAGCTCTTCCTGTGTCTTACTCAGCCCCTCTGTTTACAAAGGGCACAGGCCTCTTGGAAACATAAAACAGAAACCCAGAACAGATTCTTCAGTGCAAACACACGCAGCTCATCTCTGCTGAGCACCACGTTATTCATCCACCCAGACCACTGAGTCCCATGTTCCTGCAGCTCCGGCAGCCTCTGGAGAAGCCCAAGCTGTGCCCCGCATGGGGCTGGCTCTGGGCTAATCCTATTCCTTTGGAGCCGTTTCCCCAAATCTGCTCTCTCTGTCACATTTTCCTCCATGGCCATGCTTGGGCACGCTGTGATCGGTCGTAATCCCTGTCCTTGCATACCTGGGGAAGCAAAGGCACAAGCTGTGTGGTGCTGTTCCCACACCTTCCTACTGGTATGGCGTTGGGCAATGCTTTCCAGGGGAAGGCTGGACAAATCCACCTGGCAGGGACACCCCGTAAAGCGTGTTTTTGTAGAAGTGATGAAGTGTTGCACAGAAATATCTGGTTACCTTCTCCTTGGGATCAGTTAGCTCAGGCTGAGTTAAGTGCTGTTGTGTGTAGTAGTCAAGCTAACCAGGTTAAAACTAGGCTGCAGTCCTGCGATGGCCACCTCTCCTCTGGGTGCTCATAGGATCCCCATCAGAGAGGGCTTCGATGGAGACAGAGGGTTAGACACATTCCTGACGACTCTCTGACAATGAGGCTGGCATCTGTAGGAGTAATAAATGCGGTTAAATATATTGCTACATGTGATAGGTGCATGGAAAACCCATTTTTTAATTTTTTGGCAGAAAGGAATTGGAATGCAACTGGGCAAGCTACAGACCCATGCTCACTCTGCCAACTTTTGTAATAATAGGAAGCTAGTTACAGTAAACAGTGGTAAATAACACACTCATGAAATCCAGTGGGGAATAAATGATTTGTTCTTATACAGGAAAACAAAAAAAAGGAGACATCGCTATATTTTTTAGTACTATTGTGCTCCACCCACACTGTCTCCAGTATATCCCATAACAGTGTTGGCTCTTGAGAAAAATGCATATAATGACTGGACTCTGTCTTCTTGCACAGAAGCATGACTAGATAATAAACCAAAGATGCTGGCTTACCAAAAAATTCACATTCAGTTCTTTGCGACATATTCATTCACCACTCACTTTCTCCGTTTTTACAAGTAGAAAGAGTTTGGCAACTGGATTTATTCCTGATTTGTGCTGGTGAGAAGGAAAATAGAATGAGCACAATGATATTTCTATCTGTGCCCAATATATATAGTACATTACTTACAAAATATTTATCTGTTTCCTCCCACCCACTACTTTGTTATACTCATCACTGCCTGGGAGGAGAGGTAGAAGGCGCAGCAGATATAGAAAGACTGGAAAGGATGTTTACTTAAGGGAGATTTGCTGTGAGTTATGAAAAAGACTTTGTAAAAAACTACTTTCCAACATTTTTCTGGAAGTAAACAACAAGTTTAGTTATACTAATAGATTATTCCAGTGCCCATAAAGGATCTGTTGCCTTTTCTACTATGAGCTATTTTTATAATTAGAAAGTTTATACTTAGACTCTCTTGCTGAAATGTAAGCCTGCAACCTCTGCTCATATCCCCCACGGACCAGGAGAATAGTTTATTTCCTGCCCCTCTGAAACAGCCTTTTACAGATTTGATGTCTCCTGTTCCTACCCTGAACAGGCCCAGTTCTCTCTTTCTCCTCCCCTAGTCTTTCAGCCCTAGCGCTAGTCTCTACTGGATTCTTTCCAATTAGTCCTCAATCACTGGAGCACCACGCAGAAGACCGGATGATGACACTCAAGCTGAGCTCCCCGCTGAACATGATCACTCTTACTTAATGGCGGGGTGACTTGTCTCACATCTGCCTCATGATCTGCTCCACATAAAGCAGGACAAATCAGAATAAGACAACAGATCTAGGCATCATGAACGCAGAGTCCTGCTCCAGGTAGTGCTAGAGGTTGGATGCATGGTGGGACCGTATCTGGGGATGTGGAGCCGGTTTGAATAGTAGTGGGGTCAGCAGATCAGCCTTTCCTTGTGGCTGGACTGTTGTCTGAGAGCAAAAGTGGTAGTCCTAAAATAATTCAAAGGCATTGTAAGAATAAGAAACAACTTCTGCTTCTCCTTCTCCTTCAGCCTAGCCATTACAGCCGGGGTCTGATCTGAAAACATGTCCTCCCTGTGAGGATCAGACCACAAAACTGACTGCTTGCCACATTCCCCTGTTGTTTTTTCCTTGGGTTGTTGTATGAATGGAGTTCATCACATCCAGCCCTGTGCTAAACATGGTTAGTGTTTGAGCAATCTATGAAGTCAGAAGCTTCCCATGGAGAGTTTTTTTTTGCTTCTTCTGGAATCCACCAACCCATACAAGTTGTACACAGCATGGTCCCTCGAAAGGTCCTCCCTTGTCACCTCTGGGAAATTTTGCTACTTCATAGCTGAGCTTTTTCACACAGAAACGTGTGGTGTCTGGGGGGAGGGTAGGTCGCGTTGCTGAGCCCCAGGCTCCCAGCTTTCCTGGGTTTCTCTTTAGGCCAGAGAAGGGAAATACTGCTGAGGTATTTCCTCCCAGTGCTCTCCTGGGTTCTTCCCAAAGAACAAGGGAAGAAACCTAGAAGATGGGGAGATGATACTGCTGTGGTGAGTGAGGGCACTACCCTTGCTGTCGCAGAGGACATACCATCACTTATTGGAAGATGAGGTGAAATACTGGCTGCAATTAAGGGAAAAACTCTTTGGATTTGGGATTTCATCCGGGTCCTGTAGAAGGTGGACCAAAAGGAGCAGTCAGGACTCTCTGTGCCTAATCATCCACTTGGAGCAAGAGCAGAGCAAGGGAGACAAGGGTGGCTGAGCACTGCCAGGAAGGACCATGTGTCCCATCCCACCGCAGCAGTGTTTCCCAGCACTGCGGTGTGCTCTGGCCATACTTCCTTCCTTCAGCTCCCACCAGGACCATTTACTGACCCCACAGGTAACTGATCTCCCATTCTGTGAGGCGCAGAAGATGGAATAAAAAATAAATAAATAGTAAATAATTCAGAAATAATCTTTTCTCACATAAAAATCCATGTTCCTGGGGAAAAGTACACAAAGTTAAAGCCAGGAATAATCTGTTCAATTCCAGCAAAAGCTCCGATTCCCCTCTTCTTTTGTGTAAGTCACAGATTCCCTTTTCTCCTCCCATAACAATCTCATGCATAATAAAAACAGGGCTTCCTCTGAAAAATCTTTTGTTTTCCAAAAGTATGAAGAGTTCCAGGGAGAGCCTCCAAGATCAATTTGCTATCTGATTCCAAACAGAGCTGAACAAAATCTCTGATTTTCTCCATTGCCAAATATTTGTGGTGACATGCAGGATCTGCCCCTAATGTCAGCAGGAATATCAACAAAACATTTCCAGCACGTTTTCACAAATTTGCCATCAGTTCCCAGGCCATTTAGTGACACTCTACAGACGCTGTGGGTTTGCTTTGTTAAAACTATCCGCACAGTTATAAAGAAAATAGCATCTGATGGCTTCCCACCACCTTTCTGGTCTTTTTACAGACTCTTAAAATACTATGTGATTCCTTCAAAATGTTCAAATAATCACTCCTGCTTTGATTATAAATAAAGAAATCTTTAATTTGTCTCTTCGGCCAAATTCAGGAAAATCAGATCCCCCTGCTCAGCTGGAAAGGGAAAGACAAACAGATGTAATGAAACCAAGCAGCTGAAAAAAAACGCACTGACTAATGGAGAAAAACAACTCGCACTGTATTTTTTTTTCAAGTCCATTTGTCCTTCTACCAGCAGCCTAAACACAAGGCAAAAGTGAAAGTGCAACCACCGCTCTGCTCCTTCCCCCCCTCGCAGCACCCTGCCTTCCAAGGGGTGGTGGAGCTGCTCTTGGACTCTCTCCCCTCAGATGTGGGTGCCCCTCCAGCCCGGCTTTCACCACTGCCTCCAGTTTGTGGGCTTTTCAAGAAAAGAGCAGCTGCTGCTGTTACATTTCAGAGATGCTCAGACCAGCTGGTGCCCATCACGTGCTCACAGAGAAATGGATAATGCCCAGTATTTTGGGAAACCACACTTGACATCTCTTCTCCTTCCTATCCGTGGAGTGGTAGGAGGTGAGATTGCTGGGAAGTCTGGTGCTGAAGTAAATCAGCTGCTGCCAGGCTTAGGAGAGGCTGAGCTGGGATGCTCCAACACCATCCCTCCTACCCCAGCTCTACGTCTGGTCCCAGCTCTTCCCACTTGCCCAAGCTGTGCTCAAGCAGTTTCCCCAAAGGTGCCCTTTGGATATGCCACCACGGGTTTGTAAGTGTTCTCAGGGCAGGGTTTTACCGCTTCATGGTCCATGCCATGAGTGGGAAAGAGTCTCTCCCTATTTGTAACTAATTTTCAGTAGTTTTTCTGCCACAGGTTCTCCAGGAATAGCCTTTTATAGACTCGAGTGGAAGAGACTTCAGTTTAAGGGACAACACATGCAGCAAGTTTACAGATCTCCTAATGATTTCAAGTGTCACTTACATCACTCTAGCAGACGCCAAGTCCATAAGAGATAATGTAAGCCTCTTCCTTGCTGTGGTTCCTCTTGAGATACAGCAAAATGCTGCAGACACATTACTGTGACTGAATGCATATAATAGGTATTTGTGCATGCAAATGGCCGGTTATATGTGAGCAAGTAATTACCTGATTTGCATGCCCAGACATGGTAATTCAAATGTAAATTAGCTGTGCAGTTGCAGATATACTTTGCATGTACAGTTGCCTATTTATAAAAAAATCTATATTTTTGTCCAGCCAAAAGGCCCTTTTACCCAGCTCAAAATGAGACATAAGTGGGCGTTAAGTGGCACATGCTTGCGTCTGCCCAGGGGTGAATGTCATCTGTATGAATACGTATGTGAGAACTGCTCTGGCCAGACTGGAGCCCAACTTTATTTATAGACAGCAGCAACAAAGGGTTACTGTTTAACACCCACCAAAATCAATGCGAGTCTTTCTGATGACTTAACTGGGCTTTGAATCAGGCCAGGATGGGGCAAAGATATTTCTTAAATTGTTTTTAATGGAGGAAGTGTTGTGCACTAATATGTGAATAGATTAGCAGAGAGGTCTGCAAGTCTCTGTAAACCAGTGGTGATTATACAGATGCATGTTCATGGCTTTAAAGTTCCCTTATCAAAATTTGTGAAATTATTTTGATGATGCAGAAATCAATAAAATATTTACGTAGTGGAACATTTTGCCTCTCCATTTGCAAACTTCAAAACCAAAGTCACACCCAAACCATGATTTCATTTCCAAAGTTAGTAATGATGTGCTTTTCTACAACACTGTTGGTATGTGCAAATAATTACTTTTTTTTTCTTTTTGATACAATTTCATTATTTGCATTGCTACTAGTGGTTCACCAATAAAGGCGAACATCACATTAGGATTCATGACAGTTTTCACATTGTATTATCAATATGTGGAAATAATTGTCTGCTCCGGGATTAAATTACATTATTGTGTATCTTTTTCATGCCTAATAAATAATGATGGATGGCTTTTATTTTCATCACCACCTGCAACCATTTAGTCACCCCTTGATTGCTGAAGATAAAATAATAAAAGGCAAGTGTTATGTTGCAAGCAAAAGAATGCAGTCAAAACAGTTGCATGCCTCCTGTTTCTGTCTACCTTTCTCGAGTCCCTAAAGCGTAATGGACGGTGTTCTGGGAAGGCTGGCAACCTGCAACCTGGCAAATAGTTCTCATAAATAGGGCAAGGGGGAAAAATGTGGAAAACATTTTTTTTTCTCGTAAAACAATAATTATTTCTTAGTGCATGATTCATAATCTGAAAATTAGGTTTTTGTTCTGCTGTGCAAATCAGTTACATGCAATTAGAATGCAAAGCAGAGGCACATTCTTAGTGTTTAGCCCTTTCAAATAGAAATGAAAACAGCCTGCAAATTGTACCAAAGTTGAAAATGCATGCTAGGTAATTTTGAAATTCAAAGAAATAAAAACCATGCATAATAAAAAGCTCGCTCTAGCTCATGCCATTTTTTTTTTTAAATTGCCATTTGTGAGGCTTAATAATACAAATAGATGTTGTGTATTTTGGAAAAGCGTAACAGTGGAGCTCTTTGCCGGTGTTGGCGTATTTACACACAGGCGCACAGTTGCACGTGTGCACACCCACAGTGTCACAGTTTATGTCACTTTTTACGTGATCGTCTTTTCGACTAGGTCAAGTGTAATCTTGAAATTGTTATAACTCCTACCTGCACATTCTGATCCAGAAACTCTTTACGCTGAAAACAAATGGAGTTGACATATTTAGTTAAAGCTTACATTAGCTATTGTCACAAGTCTTTAATCAAACTCAGCCTCCTCAGCTACCTCGTATTGTTAGCTGGGGCCACTCTGTGGGGAGTGCCACAGGAGCCTTTTAAAAATAGCATGGCAATATTTAGAATGGAAAGTTATTGCTGGATAATTTCATTAACTGCGAGTGTATCAAACTGAGCTCAAGACGAAGTCGTCCTCTTTTTTTTAACAAAATAGTCGGTTCTGAGTCAAAGGTTTATTCTCTGTGTGCAGTTTCACATGCTTGGCTCTATTATCTTTAAATCACAAGATGACAATCTTCTCAGGCATACCAGAGAGTCAACCAAAATCCAACTGTAATAGATAATCCTATCAAATGTCAAGTTACTGAGGAGAAGCGGTTTGAAAAATAGGCCAACAGTCCATTACTTGATTTACCTTGAGAGGATGTTAACATTTCTGTAGTCTGCCTTCAACAGGGTGTACTTTCTCTGTATTGCTAAATTGTTTAAAAGCATGTTTCAGGCATTTAGAACTATTTCTGTTGTTTGTGTTTAAAAATATACTTTAAATTTTCTCCTGTAGGAAGAAAGTGCCGTTTAAAATAATAAATACTTCTTCAGGGACAAAAGACACTGGTGGTAGTCCCTCAAACACTCAAACACCAACAAAATCATCCATTTACTAAGCCAAATCTATGGCAGAAATGATAAATGAATTTCATTAATAGCTGAAGAGTGGAATTTCTTGAGGTGTCCCCTCTCTTGACCTATGGCAGTGCCTCGACCATAGAAAATTACCCTCAGTAATCACAAGCAGGGACCCGAAGGGCGGTGCTGAGCGCTGATGTGCTTGAACCACTCGTGTGGCACCGTGCCATTCACCTTGAACACTTCAGCCCTTACTTGCAGCACAATTCAACACATCACAACTCATCTATAGAGAGAGGCTGTGCAAAAAGTCCCTCAAAAATAACGGCCATGCTAAACAGAAGTTGTCCTGGGAAAATTCCCCAAAATTTGAATTGGCAAAAAAGAAGCTATGCTGGAAAAACTCCCCATCTACATTGCTGATACATTGGAAGTTCATACTGAGCGTCCTCCAGAGACATCTTTCTTTTCCCGTTTTGCTCAGCTGTAGCACTACCAACACCTCCTACAGAACGCAAAGGGAAAAATCAGGGGCAGAAGTAACACCTTCCATGAGAACATTCCCATTAGTTACAGCAGTTGCAATGCATGAGAGATTTTTCCTCTGATACATTTGCAGCGCTTATACATCGCTCGGTATAAAGCAGCTACATTTCTCCTGCCTGGCACTTTCGGTTAAAAATCACGCGTGAGCACACACACACACGTACGCAGAGAGCAAAGGGCCGACTCTGCAACCAAGGTTTGAGGTTTTTCCTTCTGCTGCACAGGCGGATGCTCTCTGGGATGGGACAAAATCCTGCACTCCCAGAGCTGGAGCTGTGGGGCTGACATGTGCCAGGCTGCAGGCAGCTGCATGACTGCGGTTTTCAGAACTTTACTGCCCTCTCCGAAAAAATAGTTCAATTGAAAGTGAAAAATAAACACTCTCCGAGTTCTGCCTGCAGCCAGAGGCAATCGCTATCTTCCTCATCTGTGCGCTCCATCCATGCCTTCGTCAATAGAGAGGTAATTTTTGGACTCAGCTCATTAACACCGAGCTGTTGATGGAGCTGTAAACACTCCACCCTGCTGTCCATTTGAGCCTGTTACCAGCTATTCTTTTCTGTTTAGCTGACCTGCCATGGCATTTAAGATGAAAAATATTTGTTTTAAATTCACAGCAGTTGCTGAAGTCTCCAAAGAGGGCTGACGCTGGTTCTGATATCCAAAAGCACTGCAGCACGGAAAGGGAAGCAAACTTTTTTGGCTGGAGTTCTGCAGAGAGGGTGGGCCGTGTGGCGGCTAGGGACACCACGAGACACAGGCAACGCCATTTTTGGCTTCAAATTAGGCTTCCAGCATGTAGAACATACACACACATAATATAAACAGGCTTCAAGATAAGGAAATGTCAAGGAGGCAGAAGGAAAATGGGTTTAGTTAGCAGACGTCCTGGTGAGGAGAGGAGGCATGCGGTTTGTCCCATCTGCACACAGTAGATACAAAATCCTACCACACAGGCTGATTGAGTCTGCCTGATACCTCAGTGGATGGTTTGGGCCACAGTGTCACAAGGAGGCAGCGTGGGAGAAATGAGCCCTTTGTGGCTCCTGCCGTAGCCCCATAGCCCGATTTCTGCACCTCTGCAAAAGGATGCTGTTGATGGCTGAAGGCACCCTGGTACGGCTGCTGCTCCGACTGCTCCCACGGGCATTTGTTTCTGTCTCACAGTTCATGAGGACATTTTGACCCAGGTGCCAGCGGGTGTCGGGCCATGGCTTTGTGGGTTAGCAATTCACAGCCTCAGCAAGAGCCAAGTGGGGAGAGTTAGACAGCACCCACCCACAACAAACCAAATTAATCCCTGGGGTTACATTATTGGAGTAAATAGAATTACTGAGCTGGACATGAAATTATGTCTCTGCTCTCATCAGTGTTGTCAGTTCCTTCATTGCAAGGCTGGCAAAGTCACCCACGTTGGAGGTGGGGGACAGTTACAGAGAGAGATGGTTCGAGAACTGCAGTTCCCATGTTTTTGAAGGCTCTGTCATGAGCATGGTATATATACACCTCAGTACGGGGTTCTCATGCTTAAATATTCACAGGCATAACCGTATCTGGGTGATGAGGTGCAACAAGTGACAGAGCTAGGAAACATCCTCAGAACATCATAAAAACATCTGTCCTCCTGGTTTCAAGAGAGGATGTGCTGCCTGGCCCAAAGGAAGCTCACAAGAATCCCTGCACCCAAGGAACGAGCCACCACGCTTTTTGACAATTTTACATGCTACACAAGAGGGAACTCTGCCCTGGGCAGGTAAGGCTTGAAGTTTTAATTCCGTCTTTTTCCTCCTCTTGGCTCTTACCTGACCTGATTAAAATCAAACCTAAGTGGCAGGACCAAGGGGTATTAACCTTCACCTTGCAGATATTGAGCAGATACCTGGCCCTGGCAATGCCTCCACCTGCAGCTGCACGTACCAGACCCATCCAGCAAGCAAACAGCAGCAAGAGCCACACAACCTTAGTGCTGTTGTGAAGCAGATGTCTCCAAAAGGGCGAGAATATGGCTCAGGGTTCCTGTGATTCGGGGTGAACTGAATCTGCACGTTTTAATGAAAATGGCTATCATCCACATTTCGTTTTCTTTATAAACATTTGCAGAGTATCAGTAGCCAATCTAAATGTCTCAGCAGATAAGTACATACTGTACTACAGCTCTTTTTTTCTGGAGCTGGGGAAAACATGTTAGCTGGAGCCAGCTGATGTGCTCTCCATGGGTCTAGAGGGCAAACTCCTTCGAATGAAGCATGATCTTCATGTCCTTTCTAAGCTTGTTTTGCTCTCTGTTAAATACATCTTCAGAAGTTCATCAAACCATTTCTGCTCTCTGCCACGCCCAGGGACATCTCCTTTCCCAGCCAGCTCAGTAGGGTGCCTGACCACCAGGCACAGCACGGCTCTCCACGTACCTAACAACGCCGTGGGACGAATTGTGCCTGCGTCCAGGAAAGAGATTCGTGAATAAGCTCTTATTAGCAGGGCTACAGTCCATTTCAGTTTTGATTGTGATGTTTTCCTCTTTTAGATGAGGATCATCTTGTCCAGAGAGAGGGCAGCGTGTGTATGGAGGCAGCAGCAGCTCTTCAGCACGTGGCTGGAGGCTGTGCGGGCAATGGGCTCAGCTGTGACAGTCCAGGCAGCTCCTAGGACAGCCTCATTACTGGAAGGTGAGCCTAACGAACCTGCTGTCAGATGATCTCTTGTCTCTTTTAAGCAAAGGTAAAGGATCTAAGACAGCTCTTTCTTGCTCATTCTTTGGACAGAGACATTTAGATTGAGCGCATCAGCTCTCCCTCTCTACAAAGGCTACAAAGGTATTTTTGTCTTAATTAGAAACTTCTGGTGGCCTACTTTCTCACGAGCCCTTGTCCAGCCAGCTTGTCATCTCAGTCATCACTCAGGCACCCTCCAACCCAGACCAGCTGGTTTCAAAGCAGCCTTGGCACCACGCTACCCAAGGGCTCCCGCACACCAGACCGAGTGGGAGCATCAGCCTTCAGAGACCAGTTTGAGAAGGTACTTGGCTGACATGAAGAGACCGCAGCAGAGCCCCACACCTACCCCGGGGAGGCTTTGTCATCCTGCCATGCGGAGGGAAAGGCTCACTCCCCTCTCCACTGGCATATGCCAGCCGAGGCCTCACCGCTCATTTCTCTAGGCTAACGCAACAAGAGCAGCCCAATTCATTTTGACAGAGCGGTTAAGTCAGTGGCACAGATTTCACATGTCAGCCTTCGCCTGCCTAATCTTAGAGTTACCCCATAACAAGTCACTGGCGAGAAGGTTCAACGTCGTGAAGTGGCAGTAGTTAGAACACTTCAAAGCATGTGCTGCTAAACTAAGTGTTCTGCTTGTCTGTTTTACACCGCCTGGATCCAAACTTGAAGGACTCCATATGCAGGCAGAGCTGTGGAGACTGACTAGAACAAGCTTCCCAAAGTGTGGTCTTCTGCAAAACCTTTAATATAGTCATGTGCACAGATCCTCATATCTGCAAGTGGTAATTATTTTCAAATTTTCCCCTGTGAATTTTTTTAAAAACGAAAGGTCTTCCGTATAGTAGTTCCTTAGCCCTGCTTTTGGAATAGTCAAAAAGAGAGTGGTCTGCAGAGCTTCCTTAGCATTTAAGCTGGGCAAAGTGTCAATGCATTAGTAGCTTGGTAAAATACCTTTTATTTACCTCTTTCCTGCTATTGTGGTATTTTTCAGGGCCCTGAGGGCACTGATAAACTTTAACGGCCCTGACAAGCCTCACCTGGTGCCTCCACCCACACCCATGGGCCTGGGAGCCCATTTAAGCTCAGCCAGGAGCCTTCACTCTTTTCTGTGAGCTGTGCTGGGGGAAGCTGTTTCTCAGCTGAGCTGTGGACCTGCTGATCCTGACCCATGGATTGACTTCCCAGTTTGACCTCACTGTGATATTGCATTATTACCTGGGCTCTTGGTTGGACCTGGCTACCACCTGCAGCTCTACCTGCACCTCTTGCTCAGGTACTGTGGAAAGGGGCTGTGGCTGGTGAGGGGCCCCCTCCCCACCACAGCAGCTGCCCCACTGGCCATGGTGTCCCTGTTGGCTCCCTGTCACTTAGAGAGCAGCCAGCCCTTGTTGCCCCCTGACAATGTCCATGGGTTGATGGTCCATGTAATCACACCCAGCTTCTGGGAGGGATGAGACTGCTGTTACGCTTACTATATTATTGCATACAGAGTAAGTGAAGCACAGCTTCTTACTGAGTCATGCAGGGCACCCAGAGCAAGGTGCTACTCTGCCACCCCTTCTCCTTAGCAGTATATTTGACGTGCTAATGGTATGGGTGTGCCACTGGATCTAGGGACTGGAGAAGGAAAGGGTTAGAAGAAATGGCTTATGGCAACACCCTTACACCAGTGGTTTGATGCAACTGTTTCTGGCTTCTGGAGAAAGCTAAACCCAGCAACTCATGAGTGCCAATTGCTGTGTCGTTTACAGTAAATTGTCGTGGGTAAAAAAAGCAACTGCAAAGACTACCCATAAAAATGAAAGGCCAGGCTACATGATAGAGTAGTAAAAGGGTATTGATGTTCCTAGTTTCTCAAAGTTCATGCAGTGGGAAATCAGCTACCAGTGAGAACAGCTATACTACATTATTTTTCCTGAAAGAATAGGTAAGAAGGAGAGATGCATCATGCATTCATAGCTGATGTGAAAGTAAGGTTTGATAATGATGATGCAAGTGCAACATTCATGCTATAGGAATGGAATGCAGGGTTGCTTGTGTCATCTGAAGCTGAGTCACTGCTATAGCGTGTTGTCTTCAGTAGGGTAACTCAAGAGAAAGAAGCTATGAGTAACTTCTCACTCCAAGTTCATTTCCACCACAAATTGTGCAGCATGGTCCCAGCCAGGTGCCAACATGCTCACACTACCATGAGAAGCCATGTTTTACTACCTTTGCACTCTTCTTAGCATCAGTCCATAAGCCTAAAATTTTCCACCAGAGTCAGTTGCTGAACAACCTTAGCATTCCTGTAATCCCTGATGGCCTCTGCTGGAGACATCCCATTCCTTTCCTGTTACTGGCAGAGTACATGGAGAGGTACCACTGTGACTGCCCATCTGCTGCTGGCTGCTGTTAGCAGTCACAGTAAATCCGCAAACCACAGCCCTGGCAATTAAGGTATCAGATTAGTAATTTTTGGAGGAATGTGTTTTTATGTGGTGGTATGATGTGAATTCCCTGTATCATGCAGTCACTGTGGGTCACCTTGAGAACAGATACTTTCAAATTTACTTAGAAGGTCTTATCTTTTCTTTCACTATCATTCAGGCTTTTTCACCTTTTTACAAAAACAGGAAAATGCTGCTTTTGTAAAATGACTGAGAAATGTGACTACCTCTGGTGCTGCTATCATTTCAGAGTAGTAGAATATCTTAGTGTTGAGGCAAAAGATTACCCAAAGGATCCTCATTGTGCCTGGTGTTATGGAGAGAAAGCCACAGGGAATGTTTGCATCCCATGTACAAGACATATTCCTTTTGATTCATTAGGTTTGGTGGGTTTATGGGCATAATCGTTATTCTTTTGTGTAAAGTTGTGTTTCTGTCAATATTTCACATCCAACTTCTTGATAGATACAGGAAAATATCTAGATTCCACTAAAAAGGGGCAAAAACTGTATCCAGGATTTCTCCACAGATTTCACTGTACGCATTTCCGGTTCTCCTCCTTGCTAATGGACTTAAGCAGGGCTGTCAAGAGAGATCTTGCTGATACCACAAGGTCCCAACCCAAAAGTTCAGAGACCTCTCAAGTTTCTTGTTGTTCTTCAGACCAGGACTTCCATTTGTACTACTCTGCTCAAGACAGTAAGAGAGTTTTTTTCCATAATAAAAGAATGTAAACTCTTTTTTTGGCAGACGCAAGAGCTTTCTCAGCCTTCAGGCTTTCCTGTTGTAAAGTTCAACTGCATTAGGTAAATTAGGAGAGCTAACAGAGAACGAGTATCACATTTTAAAGAAGTATGAAGAACAAAACAATAAATTGTTGTTGTGCCTAAGTTAATATTTAAGGAGCACATCTCAGGCAAGGCAAAGCCATAATCAACACTGTCAGAACCTCCCTAAACTTTTTAGTAAATAAATTAATAGAAACCTTGTGCTTTTGTTAGTTTTTCATTTTCTGAAATGTTTGGGGGTTTTGTTGTTTTAATATTCTTTCCATGATGGTGTCTATGTGAGAATTGAAGATAAAATAAGACAGATGTACTGACCATGGTTACCAAGGGAGCAGTTTCCTTAGCAATGGCAAAGCAGTTGTCAAAGCAGTCAATGTTCCTTCTCTCTCTCACATGACTTGTTTTTACTAGTTTGCATAGCTTGGTTGCACAAACAGATAACCATAAACACCTCTCCCATAGTTCTGGGAGCAGGCAAACAAGGCCTGGTTGGGTCATTAGCCAGCTGATCCCAATCTGGTGTAAGTTCAGTGGCTACTTCAACTTTTTCTTTTGCTTGATCATTTTTCATCAAACATTCACTGTCTAAAGAACATGAAAGTCATCCAAATGGAAACATAACCACATACTGCACATCCAGATAAAAAAGATATGGAGGTGGGTGAGTAGTATAAAATTGCCACCTGTCCAAAGCACCACTCCATTCCTCTTAAGGGTAAAGACGGCAGCTAAAATAATCCCTATAAATAGGTCTTCTAACTGCCTGCATGAAATGGTTATTGTCTGAGAGTGGAAGTCTGATGCTGCCATCCTCACCGAGGCTGAAGAGTGGATTATGCTGCACTATAACACTTATTGCTCTCTATGGGTGCTTCTGGTGGTGGTGATAAGTGTGTGAGGTCCTTGGGCAGCATCCAGAATTGCCCAGGAGAGGCCATTACCCAGTGGGCAGCCACCTCCATCCTCGCCATGTGCTGGGAGCTCCCAAGTCCTGTTCAGGCTCCTAGGGACAGCAAGGAGGTGAGACGGGCTCTTGCTGCTGTGTGGAAGGTATCAGCTCTAAGAGGATGCTAGACCCCATGAAGTGCTTGGAAAACCCTGTTATCAGTAACTCCAGGCACTATGACCACCAAACCAGAAGTTATTCATCCTGAGCAGAATAATACCAGGAAAAGCCAGTCAGTGATGAAACTCTTTCCCATTCTGTATTTAAGTGCTTAGTTGTAATGAAACCGTGATTCAAAGTGTGGTGTCAATAGCCCAATAATGCAGGCACAGATCTGTACCGTAGTGGTGGCTGCAAGACGTAGAGTGGTTTATTCTATCAGAGTTAGGAAACGGTTGTTTTCCTGCCTCTATTTCTGATCAAGGGCAAAGCTGTTTTGTACGAAATAGAGGTAAATTCCTATATGCAGATATTTCCAGGGAACTTCTAGCTCTGTAGGCTACCAAAGCACACTTCTAAAGTTACATTACTTTTTGAATAACAATATTAACATAACCTGGTACAACCTACTGGAGTGTCACATACAGAGACAATATTGACTGGACCACTTTTGGATTAATTCTGGGTTGAAAAATGCCATCTTGATGTCAATGTTATGATCTGTGATTAAGTGTGATGATTAAATACATTTGCTATCAAATGGCTCCTAAGAGTTTTCTGACAATTCAACTACTCTGTGTGTATTCTTCTTCAACCTGTGGCTAAAATTCATACATCCTCATTTTCCAACACATACTTACTGCCTGCAACAAGTATGTATATTTTTGTTCAGGTTGACTGGAATTTAATTAGACACTGATAAAGAGAAGGAAAAGTGCAGTGTATGTGCAGACAGAGCAGCTGATTGCCACTGCTCCTGCTCGGCACGGCTCAGTGCTGTGGGGTAGGTTACCAACTACATCTGTGCCCCTCCTAGGGGCATTCATTTCATGACTATAATATTCATGACACACTACTCGAGGCAAAGTTAAGAGTTTTCTTGAGCTTTGTTTACCAATACCTCTAGCAGGAATCTGACACCTTACGAAGGCACAGAACAAGCTGGAAGTGCAATACCAGGTAAAAGGGTTGCTGGCCTCCGTGTGACTTGCATGCCCTTGCTTACAGCACCCGAGCAGAGAGGGTTAGGAGCACGGTGCCACCTATGAATGCTATAAGCAAAATCTCTCTCTCATCTGCCTTATTAGGAAAGCTGCACAGAAAGGGAGAAAAAAGGCCATGGCCTGTTTCTTAGTAATCTCTATTCCACAGGCAGTTTCAGATTCGGCGAATCTCATGGTGCTTGAATTCCATAGATCTGCACAATCCTGGTGAAAACCAGTATTTTTGTGTCAAGAAATGTGAGAAGAAAGAGGAGAGAAAGGTAAAAGCTGCATAAGATCAAATAATGCTCAACTAATGAGACACTTCTTCCTTTAGAGGAAATAGTGTGTATAAGTGTGAAGGGGTGAGCATTATTTCTGATGCTCACAGAACATAAATGTACAGGTTGGTTTAAAAACATCGTCCTGGGAATGGAGGAGGGAAAGCTACAAGGAGGGAAGGTGGAGCAGTGGCAGTCATTTGTCAAGTGGAAGAAGAGGGACAGGGAGGGACTCGGAGCGTGCTTTCTGCCAAAGGGCAAGTTTGCAGTTTTAGTTGTAGGAGGAACACACCCTGAGGTCAGCCCCAGCACTGAAAAATGTCAAAACCCAGGCCTGTATGGCTGTGCTTCCATTCCCTTCACAGCCCTTTTACTTAAAAAATAAAAAGCTGATGAAAAGGTGGTGGCATTGAGTCACCTGGGAGCACAGTTTTGCTGGGACAGCCGCCCAGTCCCCATCTCCCAGCCACCGCCCTGCCAGTCCCTAGTTCAGTGACCTCCAATTACCAAAGTGGCAGCTGTGCAGTTTACTTGCCCCTGGTTGAGCTGATATTTTTTTACCATTACAGTCCAAACCACCTGCTGTGCACTTGATGCAACTTTTCAATTAACATTCTCTGAGGATTTGTAGCCTTCAGGGTGTGTCACAGCCCCAGCCATTCCCACAGCCAGTCACCCCTGGGCTGCGCTGCTGTCTGTCTTCCTACCTCCTGCGCAAACACATCAGGTGCAGATTTCATGACACCCACCTAAATCCCTCCAGTCAGAGGTGTGTAAACATGTATGTAAAGACTGTGGAGGAGAGAGGCCTAAATGCAAAAGCAAAGTGTTATTGAATGTGACTAGTGCCACTCACGCAGACAGCCACAGGATTACAGCCTGCCAAGTGAAGGTTGATGTGATAACCGCACCAGGCAGGAGCAGAAGAAAAGCTGTCCTTCTCGATATCAGGGTACCACAAACAGTCCAGGAGCAGAGTAAGTTTTGCTGACAGGTTACATAAGAATAAACAAAACTGAAGCAATAAGAATCAAAAAGAAAAACCAGGCCATTTGCACCGTGCTGTGATGGCTTTCGGATCTGACGTTTCAGCTGAATACAACTCATGTTTGATTGCCCGGAGACTTGTGAGGAAATCTTTGCATTGCTCGGTTTTGTGGTGTTTGCTCCTTTACGTGCGTGTTTATTTGGAGCTTGTAAGGGAAGGCTGTTCTTTTTGTTTGGGCATTTGTGGGCACATGTGTATGAAATAGCTGACAGTATTTCTGAGTAGGGTTTAGAAATCTGGGTGTGTACCAAGAAGGGTGAAGTGGAGACCTGGTTCCGAGGGAGTTTCATTGTGTGCTTACTCCAGAGCTGAGGGCTCATGGAAAAGGTTTGAGAGAAAAGTGTTTGCCTGTGGTCCTGTGGAGCTTGATGCCGGTATGCCCTCGGGTGTGAAAGCTGAGACTGCCAGCATGTTGCAAGACCAGAATTCAGGAGAAAGAACTGGAATGAAGAGATGCTGTTAAATAAATTATCAGCAGAAACAGGCTAGATAAACTGAAGTGAGAGAATGAAATCACTTACAAAGGGGAAGGGATGAGTGAGCTGCAGGGCGGGGGGGGAACTGAAAAGAGGAAAACCTTCAACTGTTATATCGAATCCACAGCTTGAGAGAGTGAGGGTGCAGCAACCGAGGGGGAAAGAAGATGGGAATAAATGGAGGACGAAAGTGGCAGAAGAGGAGGATGATACGGAAAGACTAAAATCTATGAAACCAAGTGGTCATTTTAGGGCAGTGTAGTGGGGAGGAGAGCAAATTACAGAGCAGCTGGCTGTGAAATAGATGTGAGGAAGCCAATATACCTACTATAGGCTGCTCTGTGAAGGTGGGGCCTGGCACAGCTTGGGGTTTGATTTATCAGTTTAGAATAAAGAACGAAATCAGTGTCAGTCCTAATCTAATACCATTCCAGCCATGTATGCAAATTTATATCAGGGCAGTATGTCTTTGCAGATTTCAGAAATAAGAAAAACTGTGTCCTCGCTATCACTTGTGCCAAAGGAACAAATATTCGTTTCCAAAGCCATGTAGCCAGCTCAGAACAAAGCTACATTAGCGCTAGTCTTCAGTGAGTAACCTTAGAGATAGTGGGAACTCGGTACAGGCCTTTATTGCCATGGTTAAAATCATACTTGCATGCAGTGTAAAGAATTTGTGGGCGTGATAGATA
>Ga0065711_1026318_pt1:42500-78964 | contig 78964 bp, 40 predicted proteins | sample Hoacrofraction12_FD_59098 | JGI IMG/M metagenome (GOLD analysis project Ga0065711, IMG submission 59098) | Hoatzin crop microbial communities from Cojedes, Venezuela - Epithelial fraction 12 v2 (version 2) | ecosystem: Host-associated > Birds > Digestive system > Esophagus > Crop...
CCTCAGCAATGAGGAAATTAGTATTTTATGATGAAGCATTTATATAGTTTATTCTATATTTGAACCATAATAAATTACATCCATTTTTTACAAGAATTATAACTGACATGCTGTCAGAGCTGTACATGTACAGACTTAGAAATATACATAATACTTTGAAAGCTGTCACATTCAGTACAGTTGTAAACATCACCCTGGGTTACCAAACTGTTATCTTTAGGTTTACTTCTTCAGATAAGCCATGAGATCTTCGCACATTTCAGCCAGAGAAAAATCAGTTCTCCCTCAAACAGTTGCACAGTAGTTTACCACCGGTGTTTAAATGCACAGCTTCATACTAGCTTGAATTCCAGTTTGGGTCCATTTGCAAAATGTCCTCGGTCACGGACTTCGTAGTTAGTTCTGGGGAAACACCAGAGCGACTCAATGTCCTCCCTCCTGTTGGCACTCTTCAACCCTAAAGTGCCACTATGCTTCTAAAGGAACCATTTTGCTGAAGAATGTTTAGCTGTATGTAGTACATTACAATACTATTTCTACAGTGTCACTTTTGTAGACTGTTCATTATGAAATACTTATGCTGTGTATAAAGTTATTTTCATAAATTTGTTGAACTGTCTTAAAAATATTATTGGAGAATGATAGTTTTGTTGTGGGATTCTCTAGGACGGTTCAGATTCTACAGGAATACCATTACTCTTGATTATGTTCCTTAGGAGGCAGAAATCAAGCTACCTCAAATGTTACCTAATAACTGAAATTATTTTTATTTTACGCTTGTATACATTCTTTTCTAATTCAAAGTAGAAACCAAATTTTAAAAGAATAAGCATTTCCAACTGGAAATTCAATATAACTAATTAATGAACTCTACTTTTGCCTTGAATGAAGAGGGTTTTAAACAGAGCTGTGATTCAGCTACAGAAAGATGTGTTTAAATCATGTCACCTCTGACTCCTGAAGAATTTGGCCAAGATCCTGAGGTGAGTTATCTGGCTGCAGACATCTGCCCCAAAACAAACCCAAGGACTTCAGTGGGTCTCGGACTATTGCAGGGGTCCTGCGAGACTCGTTGGGCTGGAGAGCAGGCATTGTTAAATGAAGCTAGCAGGGAGGGAAAAATGCTTTAACAGCTATTTCCATGCAGGAGGGATGTGAACTCGGGTTTTGTGTCATGAGGAGAGCCTGGAGCGTGGGGACTGGTGGCATGGTTTCTGCCCACCAGGTAGCGCAGGTGGGGGCAGGTGCTAAGTCTGACAGCTCCATCCAAATGAGGTTTCTGAGTCTGTCTGGAGCTGAGTTTGAGGCCCCGGGGAGCCAGAAGGTCAAAAAAATGAGGCACCACAAACAGATCAGCTGCCACCTGAGTTCAGCAGCAATGGACCTGGGAACTTTGGTGAAATTCAGGTGCCTACACCCTGTCTCATCTGGCTCCATCTCTTCTTGGGACAGCCTCTAAGAGCCTGTCAATACTATCAGGTAAGTCAGGTAATGTAATTCTTTTCACTTCAGGTAGAAGAGGTCTATGCCAGAAAACCATCTCCTTGGATGGAGTTAGATGCTATTACACTAAAAGTCTTTCCTCTCCCTGTACCTCTATTGATTTGTTGTCTGGTAGTGCCAAAAGTCTCTGGGGGTGCCTCTGTGATGGGCTGTGTCTCACAGAGAGAAGAAGAGGTGCCCAGTCCCAAGAGCACCCATTGCTGCACACAGTAATGCCTATGCTGTTGTTACAGCTAATTTCCTCCTCTTTGAGCCATCTAAATTCAGCATGCATTACCCTTCTGTTATTTATGTAAATGTTTAGATTAGGTAATATTTTATCCTACAGTGAATGACACCATAATCCTCCTTATTCTTTTCCTTTATCATAAATATTTAGTTTGTTTTTAGCTTGTGGGACTAAACACAACATCGTTTTCATTACTGTGAAATCTTCCCCTTTTCTTCTCCTGCAAACATCCCTGGTCCCCTGGCAGTACTCTGCCTCCCAGAACATGCTAATATTGCTTGCATTACTGCAGGATTACCACAGTGAAGTATACACTTGGTATTATAATTCATAATGTTGCTTTAAAAGATTAACCACTCCCACAGCTGTGTCTGGTAATTACAGAGCAGACTTTCTTTTTTGACAAAGAACAGTGTGCACAAAATGACTGGCAAGGAGGTAAGTGTTTGGGGTGTGCTTTGTTTTTCAACCTCAGAGAAAATCAGATGTAAAATTGATAAAGGAGAACAAGAGTGGGTTTTAAGCTGAGATATTTCAGTGTATTAGTAATTTATCAGATTTATATGAAGGAGATGGCACCATCAGCCCCTGGAATGTCACAGACTGATGCAATTGGCAATTGCCAGCTCAGATGACTTCCACGAACAAATCCAAAATAATTAATAGACCTTCTGGAGTTTTCCAGGCAAGCAAGTGTTCTGGTGAAAGAGCAATAGTTAGTTTAGCCTGTCAAGGTTCATTCTCTTTTAAAACTCCAGTCTTCCCTTGATGCCCTCTAATGGTTTTTTGAAATGCCAAAATGTTTTTGCATGAACAACATTACCCATTGTGCTTTAGTTAAATGCATTTTGATGTCCGACATGCTCCTGGTTCAAAAATGCCTACCTACCCATTCCTGAGGGGGTCTCCAGGGAGGGTAGCCAGATTGACTTTAATCGGCCAAAGACACAGAGTGGGTTCTTCATGCGGTAAACCGATCGAGTGTGCAAAGTCACACTAATATGTGGAAACTTGGTCAGCTTTTATTAAGGGATCAGGAAATGGTTTAATTGCTGAGTGACAAGAGCATGTGTTTGTTTAATTGCTTATTTGTGTTTATTGCAAAGCCTTGGGGAACATGGTAATTCGTCCTATTGTTGTTTGAAAATGTGGGTCTGGCACCCGAACCAACTGCACGCGACAGACACTGGTCTTGTACCAAGTGTTGTTTCATCGACATTTACCACGCTCCCGTTTGGCAAGGACAGCGGCCCTTAGAGCAACAAAGTGGGATTCTCCTTCCAGTCTTTCCCCACTTGGCTTGTCACTGTGAGAAGGTTGGAAATCTTATATTTCAATGAGGAGTTGCTCTCTGTTAAATGAAAGTAGCATTTAAAGGCTGCTGCATGGTAGAGCAACACTTAACGGATTGTTCAGTCTTTCACAGCTGGAGATGTAATGGTTGCATGCTCCTACAGAAAACTCCTAAAAGATCTTAGAGCCTGAGGCAAAGTCCATTGAAGCTGTTGGTGTCTTTCCGTTCCTTGGACGGGCCTTTGATCAGCCACTAATGCATAGCGATAGCTCTTCTATACCTTTTGTGAACGGGGTTTTATCGTCGGATAGTTCCCTGCTGTAGGATTGCAGCAGTCCTGGGGATAGACCTGCTTTCTTGGCTGGAGCTGACCAGAAGCCTCGATGGTGCAACAATGCCTGGCACTCAGTGCTGAGAAGTATTAGCTTTGCTGTGAATTTACATGAAAAGTACTGCTTAGCAATCATTCTAAATATAACGCTTCCGGAGACCCTAATATTTCTTTCCTCCAGATTCTTGCCTTGCTTTGGAAAGAAAGTTTTCCATCCAGGAGCACTAGCTGGAGAAGCTCTCCTTCCTCTCTTCTCCAAATTAGCCCTTTTAAATACTTTCCTGAAAGAGGAGAATAAAGGGTTGCTGTTGGTTAGGATTATAACTGGCTTTCCAGTTCAGTATCCAGCACCACAGAATGCATCTACTTCTGTAGATGGAGCCTAGGAATAGTCGTATCAATATACATTACAGGCTTGTCATAACTCACTCATTTCCTATTTCAAACAGGAGGAAATATACTTGAACATATCTGTTGTATCTGTCAAGACTTCTCATTTGTCAAAGTATTAGTGGTCCCTCTGTCAACATAAATAAATCTGTCCATAAATCTTGACAGGTATAATCATTTGTTGCATTTGAAAGGCAAGTCTCTAACATTAGACCCCTTTTGATTCCTAACACGATTATCTTTAAAGAAAGACATTTCAGATGCCTTCTGAATCTGGCCTCTGTCAAATGATTTCTCTGCTCTTGCTGAGTTATCTACTCTTATGAAGTAAGCAAAGGCATAGTTCCTGCTGTCAACTCTCTTGAAGCCCGCACGAATCATTGGCATCGGAGCAGCTCTGAGGCCCTATCCTGCAAGTGTTTATGTTCCTGTTTGTCAGACTAGGCTCCCAGTACGCTTATTGTTCTTTACGACTAGGTTTCTCATTCCTATTCTGAGCCATTCTGCTGGCACCAGTTGTCCTTTCTTTACTTTTGGGAAGCTATCAAAGAACATTCTTTGAAGGTATTCCATCTGACGCTGCCGATCTTTTCAGCACTGTTGTCGTTGGCAAGCAATCCATACCCATATGAGAGAATTAAGCCTTCGAAATAGCCATTTAAATACGGGCTAGCATAACTTAAGATTGAATTCCATAATACCAACACGCGCTTTGCAAGCTCCCCTGCTGCTCTGGGGCACACTGATCAGCCACAGCCTTACGAGGTTCTCCAGAGAGATATGAAATGACCTTGTTTCTGTGCTCGATGATCTTATGTTAGTAATTTCGCATGCTGACGAAGTTAATGGTTATCCAGCATTCACCAAGCTGGAATGTGATGTGAGGGTCTTTGGCCAGAGTTCGGTGTGTCAGCAGATGGCTCTGGCATATGACCCAGAAACTGGTCAATGCACAAATGCCAGAAGACAACCAGGGAGTCCACAGATAGCGTGGCTTCATAGCATTCTCTGCCACAGAGAAAAACTAAAGCAAATGCTTTTGCAAATAAGAATGAGTCAGGAGGTTGCTAGGGCTGGGTTTGTAGGAACTGCACAGTAAAGAGTAGATTCTCAGCAAGCTTTTGCAGGAGCCAAGGTCCTTGGTACCCAAGCTCCTGCGGTGTCATGGACATGTCTGCTATAGGTGACCCTGCTTCGGCAGGAGGGTTGGACTAGATGACCCACAGAGGTCCCTTCCAACCCCTACCATTCTGTGATTCGGTGATACCCAACTTACACACCTATGGGAAATTAGCTAGTGAATGCTGGAGGATCCCAAGTCTAATGTTTTCTCTTCAGTCTTCTGACAGTGAAGGAAGACTCTAGCGTTTTTCATAAAATGTATTTAAAGTTCTTCATTTTCCCTCTTTCAGCTTTCCACTCCTTCAAATCATCTGTGGTTTGCTGCAGCAAAGATTTTTAATTGACAGAATTTCAACTTGTGCTCTAAAGAGACTCATTACTTCACAGGTTCTTTAGCTTCATGGGGTCTTGATGCCATGTGGGAAATTTTCTGCTTTCTTCAATGGATCCTTACCACAGAAACCAATTTTTTGATGAGCCACAGAATAAGCCTGTATACCAAGAACAATCATTTCAGAGACATACCCTTTTGCTCCTGACCTTAGATTCTTTTTACAGGATTTCCAGGTGCAGAGTGTCAAAATGCAGCTGTTAGATAAGGTTCCTATCTGAATCACAAATCTCAATGCAGTCAGTTATTAAACAGGAATCTTTTTCTATGTCGAATCACAATTTAGGATATTTCACTGGAGCAGACAATATGCAAGAGCCATAGACATCTAGTTTGCCAAAGCCACATGGTAGGCTGAGAGCAAGGGAGGGAGTTCAGTCCTTCAAGGCAGGGAGTCTGGAGAAGTATTTAGTTGCATTTGTGTACCAAATCTCTTTTAATTAAAATACTTAGAAATATTTAGTCAAAGAGTACAGTTGTCTGTAACCTTGCTGACAAAATGCATCAAGACTCTTGGTTTGTGGAATCTGTTGGAGCTAAGGAGATAAGCACCTTGCTTTTATGGGCGTGTGCGTAAAAGCAGAGTACAAGTTCATCTGGGTTTCATACCAACACCTACACGTGTTGATACCACTGGTGGGTCTGAAGGACTCTGCAGCCCCTAGGTGAGAGCTTCTGATGGTCTGAATTATGGAGGTAGATGCCTAGATTAATCTACGCCCTGGCCATTTGCATTTGTGCCTACCAGTGCACCCTGAGTAACCAGCATCCGCTAGATCTCGCCGCTGCTGTTTCTGGTTCTCTTTCTCCAGGCCAGGAGGGATGCTGGGCTCTACAGCTTCCTTTTCTGTTGACTGGCAAGATGGTACTTTGTCAGGTAACTGCTGTTGCCACCAACTGCAAAGCTCGTTGCATCTAGAGCGTAATGACACCTTCTGAGCTGCTTCTTTTATGCGTTAACCTACTTGGAAACAGAGGCTCATGTGCAAATTCCCTCTGTATTTTGTGAAGGCTGGAACATAAGCCAGTTCTGAGCTGAATTTCCCCCTTTCAAGAGCCAGCTGAATCCAAATCCCCTGATGCAGACATCCCCAAATTTTATGGGTGCAAAAGATGTCTTGATCCAAATTTTGCAGTTTGCTCCCATCTCTGCTTAAAACATAAAATGTATGTTTTTAGGGAAAAAAGGATATAAACATCTTGTTCATGTTTGAGCTGAGAATGTCTTTTTTCTGTAGGCTGTCAACACAACTTCAAATGCATGCAGCCTGTCCAATCTGACAGACAATTTGCATATTTGTGGAATGCTAACGCCAAGTTACTGTATACATTTGTACATGAAAGCATTAGAAAGTTTGAAGGATTAAAGGTGGAAATGTATCCCCCCCGGCCTCGATTAAAGATCAAGACAGCACATCAATAGATGGCAGGCAAATAACTGCTGCTTTGCCGTTTGGAATGGCGTAACCCAAAAATAATAAAATCCAAGCTATTTCCTAGGACATAAATGGCTGAGGGCTTTATACGTGCTAATTGCTGGAGCGTTGTTTTAGCCTTTTGAGAGTGTAATGTGGAGTCTGGCACATTCAGTGTGAGCCCTCTGACACAGCGACTGCCTTTTTGTTTTGCACTAGCTGCGTGCCCGGGATGCAGTTAGAGGTCCGAGGGCCACCCCAGCATAAATGCAGAAACATCAATGTCTAGGTCTGCACCTTCCTCAGCTTGCTCTCACGTCCTGGAAAGTTCTTTGAGGCCAGATGGAGGTGTTTGGCCCGTACAGAAGTGACTTAGTTTGCGATGCGATGGGTGTCAGGAGGAGCAGCAGCAGGTGCTCGACGGTTTTCCATAGAGAGATGCTTGCTTGGCTGCATGCATTAAGATATATTTTGGAGCCTGGCTGTAGACACACTGATGTAAAAATGGAGACTTTGAGTCTTAAAAACAAAATATGCTAAAGAACGGTTTTGCATGGTTCCCCCTAAGGATCAAAAACTGATATTATTTATTTTACTTGTACTAAAAAATAACCTCAATAAGATGTTCGGCATTGGCCAATGGATATAATTTAGGACCAGACATTGGCAGCACAGGACAGAGAAAGCAGGAGCTAGTCAAATCTTTCCCCCAGTCTTTGATCCAAAACATGAATATTCCTTTGATTCAGAAAGGGTTTGGCCAGCCTTTTTCGCAAATGGTTGCACGTCTCTGCGCTTTCTGGCTGGGGGAAGTGGAAGTGGCAAAGCCTCAGGTACCTGGGAACCGAGAGCTGAAAACTCTCCTGGAAACTTCTCATGGTCTAACGAAATTCCCGGGCCAGCTTCCAGCCTGAGCGGATGCAGACAACCAGCCAAACTGAACCACCGAATCTGTTGAGTTGCAGCCGTCATTTACGAAAGAGGACTTGGATTTTCGAGGGAGTTCATAACAGTTGAACACCCAAATCCCTTCAAATCTCAGTGGGACATTTGCTCCTCTCTTTCTTTTACTCCACTGAAAATCCTTGTCTATTCTTTTCAAATATTTCAAAGACTTCAGGCAACGCTTTCATTATGGATATACCTCTCCACCAAAATTACAAAAACACAAAATTTTAGCTGTGCTTGCTGAAAGTTTATAACTTAAAAAAAAAATTTGGCTACACCAAAACTCCCGACCACAGAGAGCCCTGTGCTGTCACAAGACAGCTCTAACTCTCGGCACCCCAGTGTGAAAACCTCAGCCTTAATGCGTTTGGAAAATGTATGTTGTTGTTTTAAAGCACATTACTCCAACACCGAGACGCCTTTCTACTGGGAGCAGCGTTACAAAGCCAGTCTCTGCCTGGATGCCCGTTCCAACATGGATCTGACAATTCAGATATAGGAGAAGCCTCTCATGCATTCACAGTTTTAGATGACCTCCATATATTTGTTTAAAAAATAATTAGGCTTCCTTAGCTTTTGTACTGTTGCATTTTTCTTTTTTTTTCTTAAAGTAGCTTTTCCTGTAGCACTCCCAGGCCAGTACAATGCTGGCTTTTAAAAGTGATTTGTCTGTTACCAGGCAGTTTTAAACTTTTACTTCCTAAGTCGTTGCAAACTAGCAATACAAGGAGACTAAAAAAACCTCCTGGGGATTGTTTTTATAGTAACAGTGAAAGCTTAAAATGTTGCAGCGGCAGCCAAATTATTTTTCTTGTAGTGGAAACAATACCAACAACTGGAGTCTACATACAAAACAGTTTAAAGCTACCCATAAAAATGACTAACAAATGAGTGCTACATTTCTTTTTACCATTTACTCTTCATAAAAAGTGACAGTTTGAAGGCTGCTAATTTGGCAAGTTATTTGTCCTCCATAGTCATGGCTGTTTGGTAATTAAAGGATATATTAAACATGGGCATATAGATACTAGTATAGTCTAACATTTTTGTGTGGTTTAGGACACAGTCCACCTTCTTTCTCACCTGCTAACGGAAAATTAGGTAGACAGATGCAAAATTTAGCCATAGGGTAAAGTTTGATTTCAGACATTTTCAAGAACACGCTCCTGATGAAAGTCCAAGCACTATTTACTTTTTGTAACACTCCTAAATTGTTCAGAATGAGGATGCCCAATGACGTGTAGTTACCTCAGGGCGTATTTTCTCCCATGACTGAACAAATGACTTCTTGAGCCTGGTTGAAATCAAACATTTAAAAGATTAATTACTAATACTAGTTGTTGAGAAGGTTTTTTAAAGTTATACACACTTTCCTTAGGTACGTAATAACTTTTTTAGATCTATTACTAAAAATGGCACTTGTCATCATCTAGGCACCTTGGGCACTCTTGAAAATGGCATTTATGTTCTTAAGTCACTTAGGTTGGTTTTGAAATATCTGCCTGACATTTCATCATCTATTTGCTGGCAGCAGCCCTTCGTATACCTGCAAATAGTAAAAAAGATGATAATCCCTCTGAAAGTAAAAAGCTAAAAATAATACAGGACTCAGTTTAGTCAGCATAAAGACAAAATAGAAATCCATTAGCTCAAGAAACTGAATAAAAGAGAGTTACAGCTCTGGCTGTGGAGCAGGGAAATGCTTCGAACGGGACTTGCAGCATCTGCGCCCACTGCAGTTGGTGGCTGGGCTCCCAGCGCCCAGTGCGGGGACGCTTTGCGGGGCCCACCAGAAGGGAGGCAGATTCTTGGGGTGCTGCTGGAGGTTGGCACCACGGCACGTGCCCCACTGCATCCCTCTGTTAGGATGTGCGCTGCAGGACCAGTAACTCCAGTAACAACTGTTTTACTTGCCCCAGTGAGGTACTGAAGGCAAGGACAAGTGTTTGATATGGGGTGTGTGGCTGCGCTCTGCACTATAGTGAGAAACTCTGTTCCAGTGTGTATAAAACAGTGGACTAATAACATCTCATTTGATTATACAAAGTAGTTTTTTCCTTAGTGTTTTAGTTCTCAAAATTCCCAGAATACACTCCATTGAAACTGTTCACTTGAGAAATTAAGTACCGTACGTGATAAGACAGTCATGTGAAATTTTTAAGCTGTCATTAAAAATGATTATAATTAGGACAAACTATATGAAAATGCTTTAAAATTGAGACCCTGGTGAATTAAAAATTAAGGGGTATATTATGTATTATCATGTTGAAGGGCAGGGATTTACGTGTGTAACTCCCATTAGCACTAATGTGAGTTGCATTCACAAATCCCCGTGCCCTGCGATGAGCGTACACCTCCGCGTTTGTTTTCGCTGAACAACGTCGGCTTTCGCAGCGCTCCAGCACAACACCTCTGCCTGCGGAGAAGGAGCAGAACGGCAGATCAGAAGTTTAAACTGTTTTCCCTTACGAATCTAGGCCCCCAGGTAGAGCCAAATGTAATTCATCTAAGCAGTAGCTGTACTCCCATGAGTAAGATTTACTTATGAAAAGTAACTGTCACAGAGTCTGCTCTTCCCTGCAACTCCTCCTGTGCTGTTCCCCACAGTTAATAACTAGTTGGGCTGCAATCGGTTTTGTGATGTCTCCTCTAAGTGCAGGAAGCCTGTTGCTGAGGTGGGCTTGTAAAAGCATTTCAGTCAGGAGCCTTCAAAAGGAGCTGCTTTCGCGGCAGCATGCATGGGAGCGTGGCCAGTGAACGTGTCCCATAACAACCGTCTACCCAGGTCAAACACACCTCTCACCGGGGCTGTAGGACTGAGGGCTGAGCGGCGAGCAGGAGTCTACCCAGCGGCTGGGCTGGACTGGGTCACGGTCGGGCGAGGGAAGAGCTGCTGGGCTTTAGGCTGCGGAGTGTTGCCGGTTCACTTTAGTTAAAGTCTCAGAATAGTCGGTGCTTTCCTTATAGCCCCAACATCAGAAATTACGTGAGTCTGTATCTTGGCTTTCACCAGAAAAAAATGTAGCCCTTGTTGTTACAAGAGAAATTTTGATAAGTGAACCCTGAAAGTGGATTATTTTTTTTTTAAACTCTTAGTCTGTATCTGAATATTTATAGTTTTCACGTACGTGGTCACAGAGTCCGTCTTGTGCTCTCATCGTCCCATCTGCTCCTTTTTACACCCCTGGATCTGGCAATACTGATAGCACTACAGGTAAGCTAGTTCACCTAGAAGCTGGGGTTTGCTGAGAGTCTACTAATAGTGCTCAATAGAAGTGTCCTGTCCTACTGCTTTTGTAAATGAACCCATACTACTTCTATTTAAAATGCATTAAAAGAATGGTCATATTACGCCACACTATAGCTTACAGCAAAAAAAACCCCAACAAACCACAGCTTGTACCTCTTACTTTTCTATGGCATTGCAAAATTGTAACTGTACAAATACACTGCATTCTTTACAACGTATTTTCCCCGGGGCAAAATAAATAAATCCAGATAAATAGATATATGTAGAGTCAGTACATCTCCTATTTTATTAATTAACACCTGAACAAAATGGCTTTCCTCCCTATTGCCAAGCCAGGAAAAGCACTGGTGAATTTTCAAGCAAAGTAATGAATGCCAGGTTTATTTCTTTATTGGTACCTGTGGATTCTGTTGTATTGCTTGTTAACAGATGCAAGTGGGCAATATAACTATTACATCAGGCAGTAATATAGAAACCCAGGCAGTTCCTAAGCAACAGCCCAGCAATGAGTCTTGCCAGCTATTCTCTAGGATTCCCTCAGACACAGTAAGTGGAGTTGGACAATATAGTCTCATTCTGAGAAAGGAATAAAGCATGAAACTGGTGATTTTCAAAATCATATTTTTGCAGATTTCTTACCAAATCAAAAGAGCTAAAATTGAAAACTGTCAAAAACATTTCAGCTCAAGAGCTGCTTAAACTTTTCTATTGTTCAGGCAGCTAAACAGACACAGCTCTTTTCCTTCATATCTTGCCCACAGAAAATAGAAAAATGAAGATCATAATAACAGAGCCTCCTCAGCTTGTTGGACTGAAACTGGATTTTGTGGTGTTTCCTTTTGCAGACTCACTCATCAGATTAACCCAAAAAGCAAAACATTTTTCGTCTGTTCTGTATGAATTCCACAGTCAGTCAAATCTGGACGCTGATGGAAAAATTCATAATAAATCATTCTATTTAAGCCATATAGACTGTGCATGTGTGTGCACACATAGATTTGTGTGTACACCAGATAAAAAGGTGTATTTCAAAGCAAGGTCACTCTCCGATGTCACTAGCTGATATTCTTAGCTTACACACCGCATATTGTAAAAAGGACATCTGCTTTATATATAACTGGGGATTCAATGAAGCAGCAAAGCTGGGATCTTTTTTATTACCCATAACTTTCCTTGCAATGGACCAATCCAAGCTTGGACTCTCTCAGTATTTGGAGAACATTGTTTCCACACTTTGGTTTAGTCCAATATGGCACTCTGTGTCAAGCTCCAGTTTTGAGCCAAATTTCTATGAAGGATAGCGCTCTTTCATCTAAGTATGAATAATGTCCCTTCAGAAAACAGTTTATATTTAGAATAAATAAGAACAGACATACATGCACACGCGCAAACACTTATGAACCCAAACGCAAAGGCTTCCAGGAGCACAAACATGAACAAACAAAAAGAAAATACTGTAAACCAGATGTTCTCTGGCTTTGAATGCTCCATTGGTTTCCATATACCATGTAAGGTTCTGGTCTGCGTAGGAGCTTGCAGCGGGAACAGTTTTACCTTGCCTGGGAGCTGGGAAGTTATGGCTTTCTGCACTGAAGACTTTGAGTTTTTGAAAAAAAAAAAGAAGGAAAACTGATGACATTTCCAAAAGAACGTTCGCTGTTGAGATATTTGAGTTCTGAGCCAAAATGCTTACTTCTTTGGCCAAAAAAAAAAAAAATCAAACTCATTCACGAGAGCTATGGTTTGCATGCCACCAGCCTCTTGCTCTCTGGGCTCGTCTCCCCTCTTCAGATTTTGCAGTAACACAACAAGAGTGTGCAAGATAGAGATACCGAATTTCTGGGCACTGCGGGGCACGTGGGTGACGGAGCGGGAGGCATCCAGGCACCCAGGCTGTGGCTCCAACCAAGATACCAATGCACTCATCGTGATGCAGTGGCTTGTCTCTCTTTTCTCTACCAAGCTGTTCCAGTTTTCATGTGTTAGGTATTTTTCAAATAAGCAATAAAACATGGTTTGAGAAACAGACACTTTCTGTTCCCTCAAAGGGGAAGAGCAATGTGCATCTCAATGAAAACCCTATTTTCTATTAGAAACCGCATTTGGTGGAACAAAGTCACCCAACCGTACAACTCCGTCCACACAATTTCCACGTGTTTCCACCCGCTCCTCCTTCCCCTCCCCTCCCAATCTCCAACCCATTCTCTGCCTGCCTGATATATGCTGACATGAGAATTAAATCACTAAGAAGTATGAATGCTTTAGCTTTCACAGAAAGCCAGGTTACTATTCCTAGCATGGAAAGTTAAATGAAATCATGCTGTGAGTGAATTCCTATTGAATTCTTCAGGATTGATCAGAAACATTTGTCAAACTTTTGTTTTCTTTCTGTCCTACATCTTCTTTAGACACATAGTTAAACATACTAAGGAACGTTTACATTTTAAAAATGTGTTCTAAGGTCTTTATATAAACATACGTGTAATAAAAGTGACTGGTGATTTATATTATCTGTATACATTCAGATACTTTATTTTCTAAGCCAAGGTTTTAAAAAATAGGTGCCTAAATTCAGACACCTAAGTCTATGTTTACAGTCTTTGGTTGCCTGATTTTCAAACATGTTAGTACTCAGAAACTCTTTCTTTTCTCTTAACTTCAGGTGCCTAGAAGTTTTGGACAAAAATTACATTGGGCTGTTTTTTGTCTATTAGAATCAGAAAGTGAAAATTAAAGAATTCTATAAACACACAAAAGTTGTAAAGGCAAAAATAATAAACGTATAAATACATGGTGTTTTCCCACTTTTAACTGAAGAAGAAGAGTTGTATTAGTATAAGGCACGTGAGTACAATCCAGCAGATTTATGCTTGCGGAATGAATTTGACCTAAAGCCCTCCTTCAAAGCATTTGTCTTTTCTCCTTTAGGTTCACAGTGAGGCCTCCAGTTTCAAAAACGTGTGTGTGCTTCTGCACCTAATGTATATGCATATTCGTTGTGACTGCATATGGAAATGGAGCAGCCATGCCAACAATTTTACAGCGAACAGGCTTTTCACGTGTGCGAGTCTCTGAGGGCTGTGTGCTATTGGGGTAATTGTGCATGTAAATCCAGCGGGCAGCCACACACACGGCTATAACATGTACAGCTGCATTAATACTTTAAAAAAAAAAAACAGCTAGCAAAGGCAAGTGAGAAAAATGATACAGTTTTAGACACCTGGGCCTTGAAATAATAATAATAGAAAACCCCTAAAAACTGATTATGGATCTTGGAACATTCAGCTTTCAAAACCTACCCCTGCACCCCCCTCATAAACGCAGGCACTGTTAGATTTGTGTTTTTAATTACAAGCAAATCGTTTTTTGAGGGAGTAAACATGAACCGATGCTGTTCTAAAATCTAAAGGCAGAAAGTTAATATTAAAAAAAAAAAACTAGGAAGAAATAAATAAATATATAACAAGAAAAAAGTTAGTGGACCAGCTGTGTAAATAATACTAACAAAGTCGAAGAATAGAAGGAAACTGCCAGAGCCACTTGGGATGAGGAGGGAGCCTAAGATCACTGCTCTAACTAGGTCTTGCTCATAGGTTGTGCCTGTGTTTTTCTGCCCACTCCAGGTATGCCTTAGAAGGCTAGCTTGAAAGGCACCGGAAGGGAAGGAAAATGAGGTTATCCCATAAAATAATCTACTACTATTTGGTAAGGGCACAGGAACAGAGAATAAAGCAATGGTTTAATATTAGGACCAGAAGCTGCATAAAGTAAGTAATTAGCTGAACATTTACTTCGTTCATCAGTGCAGAGTAAATGTTGAATTATGTTAAAGTCAATGAAAAACTTTCACGGTGTGGCTGCAGGCTTTGCTGAATGACACCGCTTGTCCATGAAAACACTCTGAACCTCAAGCACCGAGCTACGTTTGTGCACCAGGAGCTCCAGACTTGGAAGCTAGCAAGGTAAGAAAGGCATCCTCTAACGTCCTGGGGGCAGGGGACCTGTGGGTTTGGACCTAGTTGGATGAGTCCTTCATTCTTCATCTCAATTTTTTAATAGTTTTCAAGGTTTTGAAGATAGACTAGGATCATCAGAGGAGAAAAACTAAATCAAGTAATGCACATGTTCTTGTTGTTGCGTAGAAGTTACATATAGTAAATCAATAATATAAAATACCCTGGTTTAATCTAACTAGATATCTGTTGCTTGGATACATAAGGGTGTAAATTAATTTTTTGAGATTTTACTAAAGGACAAGGTGCTAGGAATAAATTATTAGTTAAATCCTAATGATTGTTACTTGTCAGGTGTAATTCTTAGTTTGTAAATGAATGCAAGGCTTCAGAAAAGAGCCAGGGATGCTCCCTCTGGACAGGAGCTCCATATTTGTCTGCAGAGACCCAGTGCAAGGTTGAGGCCAAGCTGCTTTGCGGACACCAGCATGCTTTCATCACCACAGAGGAAGGAGCTGTCTCTAGGGCTCAGGAATCTCCACTTTGGTTTACTCTGGTATTTATGATATTACTGTGTAGGAGAGATTGGACTTCTGCGATGCTGATACCAGTCCGTAGTGTGAACTGGATGAAGAACACAAGCAACTCATTTCCCATTAGTGCAAGACCAGTTCCTTTATGGAGAAGGACCCAAGTTGCAAGTGGACTGGACATGAAAGGTGTAGAAAGGCTGGGGAACCCATTAACAGTTCCCTTGGCAATCACATCCCTTACCATGCTCCTGCCTTTCCAGCAACAGGGCTTTGCAGTAGGAAACTCAGCTCCCAGCACCAGCCCAAATCCTGCAATTATAGCCAGGTTTGCCATTAAATAACCAGACGGAGCTGATGCTGCTCCTCAGCTCACTCCACTTGGTGCAGTGCAGCTGCTCTGCCACGTACCCGAGCTCACACATGGCCATAGCCCCCACCAATGCAAGCCGAGATACGGCGCTGCCGTTACCTTGGCAAAGCAACATCACCTACATAAATGTACACTGAAATGGTTTTGCTGTCCTGCTGCAGCTGTGACTATTGCTGGCACATGTTAAGTGCCATGAGCCACCTTTGGGCTAAAAGTTGTACAAGAGCAGAGTCACTAGCCCATGGGTCTGACCGACTTACACTGGGCAGAAGCCGATGCTCTGCTGTAGATCTGCTAGCAGGAAGGAAAGAAACCTGGTGAATAACGGTCCGAAAAGACTCCCTTTGTGGAAACATTGGAACGGGTTGCCCAGGTAGGTAGTGCAGGCCCCATCCCTGGAAACATTCAAGACTAGGTTGGACAGGGTTCTGAGCAACCTGATCTAGTTAGTGGTGTCCCTGCTCGCTGCGGGGGAGTTGGACTAGATGGGCTCTAGGGGTCCCTTCCGACCCAAACCTTTCTATGATTCTATGATTCTATAAGTAGAAAGTCACTGCTGAATACACACGGGCTAGATTCAAAATCTGTTTAACCCTTTGGGAGTTTTTGCACTGACTGTGATGGCCTTTGCTGCAACCCGTGGGCTCTGCCCCTCCGTGTCCTGTGCAGCCTTACAGTCATCTTGGTGCAGGCAAATTAGGTGCAGTATAAGCATGAAGCTACCTGTAAGCACTCCAGAACTTCTTTGTGTCGGTGACATCAGCAAACCAAGGTACAGGACAAAACAGACAGGATCTGATACGTCTACAAGGTAAGTCAGAAGCAAAAACCAAAGTAAAGAGTTAGTCTAGAGATTTCTGTAAATAGCAAGAAAAGGGAAACAGCACCACTTGGGGAGAATTTTCAGGCCAATGAAATCAAGGGGAGTTTAACCATTGATGTCAGTGGGACAAATACTGCCATTACAGAAAGCACATGAATGTTATGAGATGCAAAGACTTGTAGGAAAGAGGCCAAGCTCGCTAACTGTTTTACAGCGGAGTCATCATTCCCATCCGTTGACATAACCGTTCTCCGCATCCTGGTATCTTTCCTTTGCTGTCTGTTTTTGAATAATGGCGGTTGCAAAATTACTGTGCCATCTCCTTCTGAAGTCAGGAGGGCTCATGCTGGGGGAAGGCAAGTGTTTGGAAATCAGTGTCTAAGAACTGAACACTCCCTGTATAAATTCTTTCTCCACTGTGAAACATCTGAAGCCTGCGTGGTGCCCACTCCAATTTCTAACAAGGGCCATGGGGAGAGGAGAGCCAACACAAACTGTGCTCCAGCGGGACTGGACTTTTAGAGGGTTTCTAAGGAAAGTGCAGCCGGCACAAATTAAAGCAGCGTTGTGGGCCCTGGCTCTCACTGGCTGCACTGGGCACTACCACAGCGCATGCATTCAAGGATGGTCATTCTCTCTTTGACTTTAAGGTAATACTGTTGACACAGTGTCTGGACCACCCTGGTGAGCTTGCAAAGCATTTGCTGTTCCTTTTCACTCATACTCCCATGTCCCCAGTTCATTAGGAGGTGGGCAAATGCTTATTGCTACTTTTGCACGATTGATTGACTGCAAGCTATATTCTTCCCCAAATTTCATCAGGATTTTCTCTGGTTAGTAGATGCTTTATTGCCCTTATTATGTAGTGCAGTTGCTATATGATGTCAGATAATAGTTTCACTGGGGGGTTGTATGGGGTTTTTTTCCAGTCTCCTTTGCCAAGTCTGAGTTACTTGTTTCCTGACTGAGTTGATTTGCTACCTTAATTTTTAGAACATATTGTTTTAGTAGCTGTGTGACTTCATGTGTGTGTGCATAAAAACAATCAAAAAAATAATTCTGTTTCTAGCTGAAATCTATCTGTCTGTCTATCTATCTAAATATATGTATCTATAAAGATATCTATTCAATAGGGCAATTGTGGTCTTAGAATTTAATTACACCTTGAGTAAATCTGGTGTTCTGAATTGCTGTCCCATCCTGCAGCAAGAAGACCTTAGAAGACTTGCAGAAAGATAAAGCACCTCCATGTAGCTCTTACCTGCTAGTAGCATTTCTATCATTGCAAGATCTGGCAAGAGAGCCAAACACCACATTTTCCCAAAGGTATGTAAAGCATGCAGAACTGACGGAAAGATTAACAAGTTTTCTGTGGAAGGAGCGTACATCTGCTAGGGTGAGGAGAGCCTTCACTGATGTGCCACTTGTAAATGCATATGAACTCTGTAATAGGTGCGGTGCTTTTGCTCAACAGCTGCAATCTTTTCATTGTACCTCTTTTGTTGAATTCAGATAAAAGCACTTCATCGTCAACAAATCTAATATCTGTTCTTGTCCCACTTGAAAGGGTCAAATGAAATTTCCCATCAGAGAACAAAAAAACTGAAGCTGCCTAGTGAGTTTGGGTGGCAACGCGCCAAGAGGGAGGGGAGGAGAGGCCGTGTCTCTGATGCCTCGGCAGAGCAGTGGTGTCAAGAGGCATGAAAAGCGCTCTCCAGGCTTGCACACAATCACACGGCAAGAGAGGCAGGGGTAGCAGGGCAGCCAGACGTGAGCTATGAAATCGCCTCCCTCCCGAGCTGCTGGGGCAGATCCTCCTCCTCAGAGACTCGTCTTCAAGAGAGCAGATGAAGCTGCTTGGGGTTGCTGTCTCGTGGTGGAGGAGGTCAAGAGGCAGGGGTGCTCAGGCCGGAGCAGGAACCTGCTGCAGGGGAGGAAAAGCCCCTTGCTGATCTGATGGTCGTAGGCAGAATTTCCAATGTATCTGGTTCTGCAGAGAGAAAAGGTTCAGGAAGCTGGAGGGGAAGAGAAGATGGAAATTCTTCTCTCTTAAGCCCCTCTCAAGTCGTGCATTGCCTAGGATGCTGTTTGAAGCCTCTGTGCTGTATTGAGAGAATGACTTAAAAAATGGCTTACTTTTACAATAGCAGTACTAAACCATTATAAAAATGTACACACATCTTCAGCAGAGCTGTATCTTATGTTCTAGTGTCAAAGACATTGCAGTCCTTTACACCAAATGCAGATTTCTAGCAGCTGAAGGGGGAAGCAGGCGTATATTTAGCCCATTCAGATGCGCACTTCAGTGTCTGTAAATGTTTTGTTAGGTCAGAGCTTCTGTGTGCTGAAGAGCCACACGTGCCAAAGCGTCCATTTCCCAGGACCCTGTGCTTTGCACATTCTCTCAAGCCTCTGAGCATCAGTGCAAGATGCTCCTATCTGTCACGTACTAGCCATTTCTCACAGTGTCCCTACAGAGGCACCTGCCATTCCTCTGCAGAAAACAAGTCATTCTAACAGCAGCAGGACCAGTTCTTTCTGCAGGTTGTCATCCAGCTCACTGGGGACATGGTCCTTGTGCAATGCTTTCTGACTTCTTCCTAGATCCCAAGCCTGGAACGAAAGCCCACAAAGAAGTTAGGGACCAGATGTGACTAGAAACATTTTAATCTTTCGAGATAAAGATATTAGGTACCTATACTCTTCTTTGCATAGCACCAGCTATGGAATAATAACACCTAGAGAACTGCCGCACTGTAAACTCAGGGAAAGCCCATGGCCTGTTGAGGGAAGGGGATGGGAAGTTAAGGCGCATAGAAGGAGGCACCATAATGAAAGACCATGGATTAGCCCATCACTAACACCCTCTTCCCGTATCAGCAATTGGACTCAGTTATGAGAATAAAAGGGACCTTGGCTGCGAATGACTTAGGGCAGCATAAATATGTATTATGAATTTTAGGCTCAGACATAATTAAACGCCATTTGTCAGATCTGTACTTGTTTTTCATCTCATTTGAGTTTTACAGAATGAATTAACTAACAAATGTGCCTCCGATTCTACCATAACAAATCATTTCTCAGAATGGTTGCCTCCAAGCAGCAGCGAGAGAGTGACTGGGGCGAGTGACCTTCTGCTGCAAAGTTGTCACGTTCCAGCAGAGCCCTGAGTGGCAATGACAGCCTCGGTAATGGGGAGCCCGTAGTGACCTGGCAGTCTTGTTGATAACTTGTTAATTTATTTAGTGCAGTGGTGCAGAGGAGAAGATCTGGAGTAAAGGGTGGGGTGGGCTGAGCCTCAGGGTTGAAATATGTAAATATTCTGGTTTTGAGAAAAAAAATAATAATAATTTCTTGTTCGTTGTCACTAAATGAGGTTGGTGACAGGTGCCACTGGCAAGCAAATAGACAAATGTTTGTACCAGTCCAGCTCAGTAAAAAAAAAGATACAGCAAATGTATGGTCAGCACGTGCGTGGTTTGGGTAACAAAGCAATACGTGCTCCTCTCCTGGTCATGTGAAAGTATGTTTAGGGCCCTGAGCTGGAGAGTCTTAGGATGAGGAACAAATGGTCTGTTTGCCTTCAACAGGCAAAAGGGAGAAGGATTTCAAGACCATAGGTGAAGAAATCCTTTCATTGCAGTTTAACTGTATCTTGAAGAGTTCTTTCACTTTGTTCCGTGACATTAAAGCAAAGGTCCTTCATACACGTAGTAAATTATTACAGCAAATGGATGGATTTGTTAGCTGTGACTTAACTATAGTTTCCTATGTTTTAAGAAGTGCTTAGAAATTTGTGGGCGATGCATATTTTATAGGATCTGACAACAAGACCGGTAAACTGGCAAATCAAAAAAATAAACCTGATATGGGTTGTCCTCTGTACAGCTCTGCAGACTTTATTCTTAAAATATCTTAAAGAAGAAGGGGTAGAAAGTATTTAACAAACAATGTGCTGTCATTTGAAAAACAAAACCAGATGGTGGTGTTAATGTATCCAGTGACTTAAACACAATGCCATGTGTCTGCAGGAAAACAATAACCCCCCCACAGCACAATCCTGAAGTCATCTACGCCGAGGATGTGTGAACGAGAGGAAAGAAGCAGCACCCTGCGGCCAGTTATCAGTACGAGTATTGGTGGCAAGTAGTGGATCTCAACCACGAGCACAGCCATTCTCGCAGCAGGCTGAGAAGGAAAAGCAAATTTTCCTCGTCCCCAGGGAGGGAAGCGGTGCTCCGGGCTCTCTGCTGGCACCCCAAGCACTGTCCGTGTCTGCTCGTAAGTGTTCAGGGAGCCTGGTCAGCCACACAGCTTCTTTTTGCCCTTTGCAGGCCCTCCATGTATTGCTGCAGCTGAGCCGTGTCTCACAGCTTCTGGAGGATTTGGAGAGCACACGGGACACCTCTGCTCTTGACCTCAATACACGAACATGCAGGAGGAATTTCCCCCGAACATTTGTTATCCCTGGTACCACAGTCAACAGTTGGCTGGGTAACTGAGCAAATTTATTTGAACTCTTTATTTCCCAGGTCTTATTTTTCTAAGGAAGGCAATAAATCAATGACAGGAAAAGTACTCACCAGGCAGAAATTGGGTAGCTCCATGACTTAATCAGCACTGATTAATGCCGGTCGGGAATCTATCTCTGCATTTCTTTGGAATACATTTTGGAAAGTCTGGTAGTTCCTAGCAGAGTTTTGCATGAAACATTAAATTACTTTCATATTCCTGTCTCTCCTTAACTAGTAAGCTCCTCGAGGCTCACACCATCTTTCCACAAAGGTATGTACGGATGCTATGTGGACCAGTGCTCCCTTGAGAGATGAAGCCCGGATCTGGGTGCAGGGATGACGGGTGGAGAGCCCAGCGCCAGGTCTGGGTGACAGGCATTGGAAAGGCACCGGCGGCCGCAGCTGGATGTGAGGCTTCTTTTCCTCTCTGGCTGTAACAAACTGAAAACGCCAAGGATACGTCAGAGAGAAGCAGGCAGAGGTAGGTCCGGGGGACGGAGCTGCGTCAGAAACAGCCCTTCTTCTGTGGGGGTGGGAGAGGAGCCGTGACTCCCAGAGGAAGGTCAAGGCCGGCCAGCGAACAACGCGGGCGAGAAACCCCCGGACGGATAAACAATCCAGACATCTGGTGAGATCCCGACATCGCTGCAATCAGCGAGGTTTTGGCACCGACTTCGACACTGCCAGGATTTCCCTTGTAATTAGCAGCGTGCAGCCCGTCTGGGGAGGATGCTCCCTCCGGAAAGCGGCTGGAACCGGGCTGTGAAGCGAGATTAATCGCCGTGAGGCAAAGAATAACACCTAGTTGGCCTCTGGTCCCCCGAGTATGAGAAAAACGCTAACTTGAAATGAACAAATATTAGATGCTACCAATAACTGTAACTAATGTCTGGCTTGGTTGCTGCCAAGATTTTTTTAGGTGCTCGCGGCAGCTATTGAACAGCCCCCCAGCACAGCACTGGGACAGACTGGGAGCATCCACCAGAAGAGATTCAGGGCTTGATGTATGGCAAAAGGAGAGTAAACCTCTGAAGATGCAGCAGTCTTTGAGTACTCTTCTTTGGCACCAGCAGGTTAGATGGGCACATATGAGCCAGGCAAGTTAAAACAGTGTACGATACAAGGCTCAGACTGGTAAGTCTATCAACAGTAATAAATATTTCAGTTTTTACACTGATCCAGACACACACACACACACGCAAAATAACTCCACAATAAGGTTTTTCTTAAAAAATAATAAAAAAGCTGTGTTGTTAAAGACCTTATCTACCTGTATTTGAAGATCGTTGTCTGAAAAGATGAAAAACGTACATTTTCATTTCATTTCAGATTAGCATGGTAAACAGCTAGATCTGTTCTTTCAAGTGGAGCATTCAGCTCCGTTTGTTAGCTTTGTTGCTGATATTTCACCTCTCTTTTATTTACTTAACATAGTTTGACAAGAAATTCTCAGTGAGATAATGTATCTACATGAAAGACTGTCTTGGGGAACAAGTCCAGAGGTTTCAGTGGGACAGAATCAATTATTTAAGTATTTGCCATTTTGGTCTGCCTCCATTCCACAGAAAGCATTCAGAAGAGCTACCCAACCAGCTGAACATTTTCGGTAGAAAAATATATTTTATTTTTAGTAAAAAAATCTGTAACATCTGTGTAAATCAGGATTACATCCGCTTGGAAAACAAAAAATCAAATCACAAGTGATGGAAGCTACCACTCTGTAAAACAACACCCTCTCCCCAGCCAGGCAGGATGGTCCCTGCTGCAAGGAGCTCCCAGTACAAAATGAAATAGCAAATGGTCCTGCTGCTTTTTGCCACAAACAAATTAGACAAACTGTACAGAAGTCAGCTTGATTTCTCCTGAACAGCACAGCAAAAGTGATCCTTACACAGCAACCAGGTGGTGCAAGGAGTTTCTGAGGCTGAACTAGGGCAGGTGATGGAGGACACCTACATTTTCAATAAAGATCAGAAAGAAAACTTGCTTACCCATTCTGGATGGCTTAAACGTGCATAACAGCAGTTTCACTAATAGCCCATTCCAGCTCACGTTAGCACTCATACGCTGAAGAGACCCAAGTCACTGGGGTTTGCTATGTTTCAGCGGCGTACGACGGGACCGTGCCTGCCATCACTCTGAAAGCAGGCACGCGCGCTGTAACCCAAGGCTGTCAGGCTGCGGGTGCAGCACAGCAGCTCCAGCTCCTGCAGCACCATCACAGAAAGTGCCGATAGCAAGCTTTTACAACCTGAGAGCGCTTTGTCAGTCACAGGTCAATGAGAAAGGATGAGGAATATGAAAAAAGGCATAAATAAATAAATAACTAGGGTACAGAAATGAAAGGGAATGGGCAGTGCATTTAAAAAATAAATAGAGAAACCAAAGTATACTAAAAACTTACCCAAAGAAAAAGCCAGGCCTTCATGAATTTCCTGTGTGGGCTTAGGTGCAATCTCCCCCTCACTTTGATGATGAAGGCTCAGGTCCTTAGGAAAAGGGGGAAGTTTGGACATAACGAAAAGAAAGAATGTACTGCGAAGTGAGGCAAAAAAAGTGAGCAGTGCCGTACAAAAATAACGATTCGGTAGCTGGTAGGCAATATTGTAATCTCTGCACACATCCAAGGACTTAAGTGACCCACTACTCCGGCTGAGGATCTGCTCCATTAATAATAAGAAAGACCCATTTAAACGATGGCTTTTTTCATTGTGTTTTATACAGGTTTGGGGAATACGTTATCAAAGGCTCCGATTCTGGCCAGAGTCCACAGGCATCATCACCTGTGGTCAGGCCCTGGATAGATAGATCAGAGCTATCTTTGCGTAGCCCTACCACCAAACCCAGATCAATCAGAAGTAACTCAAAAGGAAATATTCTACAGGGAACAGATGAAGATGCATTTAGAGGAAATAATCCCCATTCAGGATGCCATTATTAAAAGAGAGAGATAACTATCAGAGCTAAGATATGTCAGGGCAACCTCGTTGACATGGGAGTGGAGAACTTCTACTGTAAAAGCAGAGAAACTAGGTCAGTGCTTTTTGAAGAGAGGAAAGCTCAGGGTGGACATCATTATTTTATACACGGTTCTAAGGGGAATAGCTAGGAGAGATGTTAGAAAACTAGTGTCAAATACAAGAACAAATGGACAGGCTCTAAGAAAGGGAAATGAAGAGAAACTGAAGGAAGCTCGAGCTCAAGGGATATAAACATTTCTGTACACACTAAGTAGTTGATGCAAGGACTGGGTTACAGAAAAGGCTAATAAGAGCAATCAAGAAGCATTTGGGAAAGGAAAAGCTTTGTGGAGCACAGCCGCCTGAGAGCAGACGAATCTGTCTCTTGCTCTTGGTCTGTCCCTAGAAGTGCCCAAGTTTCAATCTCAAAATTACTTCGAGATTCACATACAGTAAATCTCTGTGCAAGCGCAGTAGATTGAAGTGACAATTCAGTTTATCACTTCAAGATAAAATTCAGAAGAACATTTGCCTTCTAATTCTATTAATATAAATGTAATTACAAGGGCTAATTCCAATTCAAACGTTAACTTATAAGGGTTGGTGGAGGTAGCAGACTACAGAGCAAGAGATGGTGCTGGAATCCCTGATTCTTACGTTTGATCAATAGTTCAGTGGTAATGGACTTTATTTATGAGCTGGAGCATATGGTTTGAAAATGACCCTAATGATTAGGTTGCATGTGTATAGACACACACTTCTCTAAGCACTAGACTATTTGCATGTTGCAGTTGCCTCTAAAGAAGAAAGAAAAGCCTCTCTGTGCTGTTTTAACAGATTAGAATAGTCTTTATTTACAAAAAAAAAGCAGAATGCTAACTATCATGCAAGTGCAAACATGACTTCCAGAACATGCTGCTTTAAACACAGATCAAACCAATACCCTTTGTTCTAAGTATCTAAGAAGTCTACCAGTCACTAGGAAAAAAGGAAGTAAATTGAGGCAATAGCCTGGGGCAAAGGGAATTTCAAGAGAGGAGAAGCAGTGGACAGTGTAGTCTAGGGCTCTTTTGGTGCCTTTTCTTATATCCTCCGAAATTTGAAGACAGAACTTTAGCTGGTAGAAATAAGCATGGCATTATTGAAGCTGATGGAGCTAAGCTATGGATCTGGTCCAAAATACGCGTTCTGATACAAATATAGAAGAAACCAGGAAAAAAGGTAGCATAAATGTAAAAAAAGGTAGCATAAACATAATAGACCCAACAGTCCCATTAAATAGGGGTCAAATTCTGAGATCCTGTAAAAAGTGTAACCCCAGGCCTGTTCCTTAGGAAATTTCTTTGTTTAGAACAAAAAAAAATTTCTACGGTATTACTTTGGCCTGAACAATGTCACAACCCTTCCTCCCTTCTAGCCCAATGGTTAAACAAGAGAGATTTTTGAAGTGAAAGTCTGAGGAGGAAAGAGTCCAAGTGTGCTGTAGGCTCTGTCCACTTCCATTCTGCTCAGTCGTGGCAGCAATGCACCCGCACCTTCCAGATCAGAAAAATCCATGAATACGAGTCGCTCAAAAATTTGGAGTTGAACAGAGGACTCTATACGCATCTTTTGAAAACTTTTGCATTATCCTCAGATCAATTTTGAATTGCCAAGACGTGACACTGAGATGAACTGACCCATCTCAACAACCGTTGCAGCCAGTGAGACATTTGATGCTGACAGGGAACAAAAAATTTGTCACAATGCTGGGAAAGAGCAAGGGTCAAAGAAGTGAGGGATACTGATCAAAGCAGGTGAGAGTCAGGAATGTTTATAGAGGAGATGCAAACTCGCACACATACCTCTGCGATCTGATGCCATCAGAGTTAATATGCTGTCTATTAATATTTGTTCAAATACAGCACCTGCCATAGCACGTACAGGAAAAGTGTTTGTTAGGTCGACCTTACACGAGAAGAGCGAGGTGTAGTAGGAAAGGAGCTAAACCTAGCTGGCTGGGGGCGGGTGCGTAGCCTAAGCAGTGCTATCTGTGTACCTTGTCTTCTGCTAGGCACCAAACCCCAGTACGCTGGGGTGGACCACACGTGGTCCACTACGTGGACTTCGGGTTTACTCCAGTATGATCATTTCTCACATTCTTCATAATATTTGAATGTCTGGCATGCTTTAACATTTATCTCCCAGCAGTGCTCTGTTAGGAAGGGGACCGCAATGCTTGTGTTTCACTGACTGCAGCAGCGGTGCTGGAGCTCAGGGCTCTCGCCATCTGGCTGCAGCCCTGTGGAGCAGTGCTCGCAGGAGAACAAGCGGCAGCATCCTGGCAGCCACTGTGCTAACACTCTGCTGCTGTTCTGGTAGCACATAGAGCAGTAGTATCAGGAATATACTTAAGGTGGCTGCTGTACTGAAGAAAATATGATGACCAATGAGTTTTCACCTCTCACTAGGTGCTTAAAACCACATGCCATTAGCACAGCAGCCAGGCAGTCTGTAGGAAGAGCATTCATGTCTCATTCATAGACAGGCTTCCACAAAAGATTACATGTATTATGATGTGTCCTTAGGCAACAGGTAAAGAGCAGATTTATACTTCGGGCAGTCCCAGATGTCATTGTTATTGTCCATGCCGTTGTTGTGTACCTCAACCTGAACTTTGAAAGCTCAACACCTATCAGGTAGTTTCAGAGCAAGCCCGTGTTCTTAATGACTAAATGAAGCTACTGTTAATTTAGTTTATTCTAAGTGTTGAACCCAGCATGGGATCTAACCTGGAATAGTCATCTTGAGAATATTGCAGTGGAAAGTAGAGCGCAGGATTTAACATTGGAAATTAGAAGTTGATCCTACTTCTTATACAAAATTGAGATTGACAAAATTGAGGTTTATCTACATAAACCTTTAAACAAAGATGTGGCTCTGAATCAAAATTAGGGAACTGGAGAACTGAAGTTGAGGATTTTGTTCTCTTAAAGGAAACTTGCCCAGCAAGTCTGTCAGCAGAAAGAGCTGCCACAGTGGCGAGCTGAGCGCAGACATTAATGGAGTCAGTTCTTTTTCTGGAGGTCAATTTTGAATAAATCAGAATTGTTTAAAAATGACAATTACCGATTAATTAAATTTAAACTTGGAGCTTAGCCCTCTATGTTTTGAAGAGTCTGGATGGGTATGAATGACCAACTGAAAGAAAAAAACTCATTATTTAATAAACTGCTGTTCAGATTGGATCTAATGCCAACAGTGGCTTTGGAGGTCTCTTCTGCAGAAGTACAAACTGAAGGGGCTTTTGGAAGTCTCTCTGTGCACTCAAATTCCATAAAGCAGCCTTCTCTGTGTCTGGCTATAAAGAATAATATGTCCATCTCCAAAATGTGATCCTGAAAAGAGAGAGTAAGATAGTTTGAAAGCAACGTATGGTTCCAGAAGTCCAAAGGCAAAATGCACAGAGCTGAACTGCATGGCTGTCCAAGGAATTTCTAGACTTACAAGAATGTAGCTGAAAGTTAACTGAACAGGGCTGAAGCCTGAAAGAGGAACGCTCAGCACATAAACCCAGGAGTATCCAGGTACCTAAAGTGGAGTGACTGCTCCAGCCGTACACCTGATTTACATCGCACCAGCTCGCTTTGTGCCAGAGCTAACGTGCGAGCAGGCAGGAGCAGGCCCTTTGCATCTGGAGGGGAACCAGCTGGAAGAAGGAAAAGGGGCAACGTTTGAGGCAACGTGGTACCAAATGCAGAGGGCTGGAGGCAAGTGAAGTAAGAAATGAAGGGGGACCACGCTGGCATGAAGTGATACGCTGTCATGGGCAGCTCCCGAGCTGATCCCACACTTAAAAATAGATTGACGTTTATCCAGGAGGTGAGTTTGTTATTCTGTAACTACAGCATTTTCTATTATGTTTGATAAGGGACAGAAGATTGGATCTTGGTCAGAAATATAAAAATTCGTCTCCTAGCAGGGGATAATAGCAGGAGAACAGGGCCAGACGACAACTGCAGATTTAAAAGACTTCAGCGCAGTCCCCGGCTGGGGGCATCCGCAGGCAGCGGCCTCAGGTGCTGCCCCACTCCTTGCCCCGCCGTAACTGTCCCCATTGGGTCACCCGGGGCAATCCGTTCTCAGAGTCATCTTGATCTCACACAGAGAGGCATCAGAGGAAGGAACACAGGGCCAGTGCGCCAGTAAGACCCTCATCAGGTGGAGTTAGGGTTATGGGGTGGAATTCCATTAGTTTTGGGGTGGAATTAGGATTATGGCTGCAGCATGCTGTGCACAGTGTAAATGAGGTGGTAGTGGTCAGGGTGGGGGTGTGTTAACACACACACATATATGTGCAACTTATCCCTAGATGGACATGAAGAATGTATATACTGTCTGGCTTTCACGATTGCACATTAGGTAACAAAAAACCCTTAACTTTTCAGAAAAAATCCCAAACTCTTTTGTTTCAGTGTATAACTGTTGATCTCAAATGGGAGTTCTTGTTTTCTGATTCACAAAGCTTAAAAGATCGCTGATTTTATATTAAAATGATAGCCTTTGCAAGAGACCTTCAATCTAATTAAAGCCAGGAGATTAGCATCCCTTAGAATATTTGCGAAGCCTGCAGTGCGAAGTTAATGAAATGTGTACATTTTTATAAAGCTTTAATTTTTAATGAAATAATTCAGGACGTGGGCCTTGCTCCTCTGCCTTCCCTGCTTTGTCCAAAACAGGGGCTGTTTACAAACAGCGCAAAGTTCTGGCGTCAAGAAAGCAGAGGACAAGCTAATCGAAAGGCTGCTTCGTAACTGCTACAAGTCTGCCTTTTATCTCTTCTATTCAGCCTGAGAATTTGAGTATTCTTGATTAATAATAACAAACGAGAATATAATTTTTGAGTGGCAGTCATATCTTAAGGTTATGGATCTATGTGTATGTGTGTGTGCATATATATAAACTATAACATTTTAAATATATAACATATAACGTATTTATACATATAAATGTATATGTGTATGTACATAATAAATTCTATATACAATTGTATATAAAACTGCAGTGACTGCTAAGAGACCTTAAATAAAGCAAATAAGGCAAAAGAGAGGCCAGTGTTGCAAGGGAATGTCTCGTATTTGGAGAAACGGGCTGAGCTCGGAGGCGAGGGGAGCAGCCAGGGCTGCAGCAGCCAAGTTCAGAGGGGGTGACAAGGGGAAATCCCAAGCAATTCCCAGCACCTTTTAGGCCAGGCTCCTCTAACAACAGCCCCACTCCTCTGTGACCTCTCGAGCAGGAAGAGAAGAGGGAAAACACTGAGGCAGAGAGGAGCAAGCCCTGTTCAAAGGGACACCAGCGCTCTCTCCCCAGCGTCGTGGGGCCGTGCGTCCCCGGGGCCCACGCACACCCTTCCTTGGCTGCCTTAGGAACAGCTACGCCTTTGGAGCCATTTACGGTACCTGCCTCTTGCATCCTTTGCTTTCCTGGCTCTCAGTTTTGCCACTGGAAAGAGCTGGCTGTTGCATTCAACACTGTCATTTTTTTATAGCACCAGCCCTACTTTACATTATGCTTACCAGATCTTTCTGTGCCTAAATGTTAGAATATCCTAATCTTGCTCTACATTTTAAAGCTGAAAGATAAACCTGTTGTTTAATGAAATCCACAACACTACAGGAATAGTAACCATTGTGTTTCTTCATTTCAAAGCAGGGCTGAAATCTAACATCTGGTGTAACTGTACAAACCTGACCTTAGGTCACAGTAAGTATTGTATTGTTGATGATGGATACGCTTTTTTCATTACAATGCTGTCTCCGTTCTTTCAGCAGCCATGCTGTGAATCTCCAGCTATAGCCAGGACTATTGATAAATACTGATTTTTAAAATACAATTCCTTTTTTTTATACTTTTAAGCATGCATTGTAAGATTTTTTTTTTAAATGGCTCTTCTAGTTTGTTGTCAACAATATGCTATTATATGAGCAAACTCTTCTGCATGATAGCGCTAACACACACTGAGCAAGGACTGTGTGTCTGAAGATGTAGCTGTGATCCTGAGAGAACAGAGTCACAGAAAGGTGATCCTCTCCGTCTAATGCCTTCCCCTGTACTTTCCTCTTTCGATGCTGATTTTCTTAAAGCCCTTGTAGGGCTGGGGTTGAAGGTTTAAATTCTGAAGCAGACGTGGACACCTGTGAATGTGCCTTTGCACATCGTTGTTTCAAGACTTGAGGCCCTGCACTGTCCTGTATGATTGATATCCATTCTTTCTAAGGCCTGGGGCAACACGGACTACGTCGGGGACTGTGAAGCAGCTCGCAGCACCGTAACCAGGGCACCCAGAAAGCCCAGTGATGTACCAGTCAAGAAATTCAGATATTGCCCTGGTAGCTGGAATTTCTGGTAGAATCTTAACTACATAGGAGCCACAAGAAGCTCCGCCACTAAACTGGGAGAGAGGGGGCAGATTTTAACAAAGAATTCAATTTGTTTGCTTTCCTGGGCATATCTGTCCCCAGAAACTTTCTTCCCATTTCTCTGCAGCTCTCCAGGAGCTTAACAAGACTCTTAGCACCATAGCTTTAATTTTTTCCCCTAAAGCTATGAAAACTGAAATTTATTTTCCAGTCCTTTGTGTGCCATGAGCCCAGGCTCATTCAGACTTGACTCCCTGGGACAGAGCTGCTGACTGGGATTGCTGGGCACACCAACAAGGAAGGGGAAATATTTTCTTTCCTGATCCATATGTGAGGTTGCAATGCACACGCTGTGCTCTCCCTAGGTGCTAACATTGCTTCAGGATGTTACTGCATCATGACACAGAGGTAAAGCAGAACATCCTTGGCTCACCCTGCTGCCTACAGAGATGGGCAGAATGAAGTTTTGGCTCCCTGAAGTCCCTACACTTTCACTAACCCAGCACTAAGCAGCATGGAAAATGTCTGAAGGCACGGCATTTACACTTTTAAGAAACAACTATTCATTCCAGTTCTGCCAAAGCTTTTATAGATTTGTTCGTAATTATTTTTAGAGTAGAATTCTGTTTGTTTGACAATAACGGAAAAATTAAATACCTGGGGCAACCTCGCTGAGTACAGCTGGTACGTTGGAAACGGGGGGAAATCCTTGCTGTAACTGTGGGGGGTTTATTGGATACGTCTCAGCGCAGTTCACTCGTTCGGTGAGGACAGCCTCTTCGATGGGCTGGCAGCTGCCCTCTCCATCCCACCCCACAAGCGACCCACCCTGTCCTGGCCAAACGGACTGGACTGCTCTCCCCAAGGGCTGAGTACGCCACAAACCGCCGGCTTTTCTCTGCCCGTTTGGTGTACCAAAACACATACTGGCATGAACACACACCCCCAGCCCCGAGGTACTACTCAGCACCAGTCTTCTTCCTTACTCCAGACGTTCACACGCACCAGAGGCATCCGAGGTCAGCACTGGAAGCACAGGCATGGGTTGGCCTGGAGCACAGCAATCCGCAGCACCTTCTCCCGCAAGCCGAGGATGCCAGGTAAACCCCGGGCGCAGGCGTGCGGTGGGAGCCAGCAGCACCCCGGCATGGCAGAGGGCTGGCGTAGAGCTTTGGTGCCCTACGGACGCAGAAGGCTCCGGACCCGCGGAGTTGCGGACTGAGATGCATCGCCAGGACGGTTAACAAACCCCCTGCGTTCTTCCCACCCATTCTGCACTTCCCGTGACCTCTTCCTTTCATCGGTAAAAGTAAATTGAATTCAGCACCTTTAAAGACCCTGTCTGGATCCATAACATTCATAACCAAGCTGTAACCATGAACAAAAAGCTAAGCGAGAGCATGGTTTGTATCCAAGAGCTTTTTTGCTTTTTATATGTTTACATACACCAGCCAATGGTCAGCAAATAAGCGCCACGGCTTGTAATGAAATGTTCAAACCATCTGTTTTAATCTGCAATTTAATTTCACTGTAAAATATTAAAGTTGTTCCGATGGTTGGGCTGGTATGGCTGCTTTATATGAAAAGGATTGAGTATCCCAGAGCAATTATACTGCACCAAGCGCATGCTATGGGTATTATATTCTGTATTGTTATTTTGTTCCATTAAAAACATTAAAAAGCCTTCTTAATACAGCATGACAGAGTTTTAGGTCTCTCTTTTTTGTTAGAAACAGGTAGCAGATGCTGAGGACAAACATTAAGGATCTTTCTGAAAACAGCATGAATTTTTCCAAGCGCTAAAAATAAATAAAGTTTTAAAAAGCTAGCATGCAACCAAGCAATGAGGGACGGAGGCAGAGGGGAAGATTTCGATGTCCCACGGAGAGACGTGCCACAGGTTGATGGCCAGCCCGTGGCCGTGCCAGTGTCTGGTTATTGCCCCCGCGGCGCGGCAGTGTCAGAAGGCAGCTGGGAGCGCGGGGCCGTGCTGCCGCTCCGCAGGGCGATGGAGAGCCCCATCGCCCTGCTGTCCTCTCCCACATTGCTCTTCGTTAGCAGAACAATCATTCCTCACATTAGTAAAATAATAAAGCAAAACTAAGCTGTGTGAAATTATTTTACGCCTCTTCTGACATTGAATTTCTGCCTTTACCAGCAGCTGCATTTCACAAGGGTGTGTAGTGATAGGACAAGGGGGGATGGCTCTAAACTAAGAGAGGGCAGATGTAGATTAGACATTAGGAAGAAATTCTTCCCCATGAGGGTGGTGAAACACTGGCCCAGGTTGCCCAGAGAAGCTGTGGCTGCCCCTCCCTGGCAGTGCTCAAGGCCAGGCTGGATGGAGCTCTGAGCAACCTGGTCTGGTGGAAGATGTCCCTGCTCATGGCAGGGGGGTGGAACCAGATGATCTTTAAGGTCCCTTCCAACCCAAACCATTCTATGATTCTATGATCTGCTTGTGTTTACAGCAGTGCTAAATTTAGGCTGCCGATCCCTCCTTTCTGTGCTCCCACATCACATCCATGCTCCATCTCTTCAGGCCTCTAAAGAGACAACGGCTGAGAAAGGAAGAAACCCCCTCTCAAACAACAATTCTGTCAAATTATTTCCACTTGTTTTTGACAAGCAGGCAGGCTAAGTGCAGTGTGCTGCTGGGTAACCACCTTTCTTATTTTTGTATGGCTTGAACATTTCTGTTCATGTTTGCCTTGCGATACCATGACGCCTTGAGATATTTTTCGCTTTAACAAAGCAATTGGTGAACTTACTCCTTTTTCCAGGTCCACCAGCACAGCAGGCCTGTGGGCTGGCTGGAAAGGACAGCCATCAGTCGCTCTTCCAGGATGTACAGGTTGTTCCCACCGCCTGTTTTCACATGTCACCTTGAACGAGCCCCATCCCTCCCAACAAGAAGCATCCCATGTCACGGTCCCGCTCTGCCCCGCTTCTGGGCTGTCCATCTGCTCCGGTGATGGCCAGGGTGGATATAAGGCTGGGACGAGGACCTTGTGTTGGTGCCATTGGCATACCCAAAACACAGAGCCTTTCTCCACATGCTGTGACCAGCGCGTCGGCAAGGGCTCTGGTGAGAGGGATGCACACAGATGCCCCCAGCAGAAACTCCCCGTCTCGGAGGCGGGAAGCATCACAGCCCCAGGAACCCAGTGCTTTACCTAATCTGAAGCCCTGCAGGGAGTCGGGGCTAATTAACTCAGCGCTGTGGCATCCTGACACAGCTGTATGGCTTCAGGGACCCAAGCTAGTATTTCTACCCAGCAGCCTGCTGCCCTGCGTGATATATCTGCTCGGCCAACGCTTGCTCAGGGGTCCCCAGCACAGGGCAGGGAGAAGGCAGGGACTGCGCACCCTGGCTGCCCCACACCCCCGGACTCTGCAGCAGCCGTTTCCATCCGACCCACGGCCACGTGTCGCTCAGTGCTACCTGGAGGAATACGTGCCACTTGCAATGCATTTTTTCCTGAGCATAAGCTGGAAATTACTGATTTTTACCTTACACAGCTAGTATAAAAGCACTAATGTCCTAATGAAGAGTCTCACTTAGCTAAATGCTTCATACAGCTGAGTAAAACAAAGAATTTTACTAGAGCTTAACCCAGTCGTTAATAAGCTTTTTAACCCTGACCTTTCAAATCAATGATCTACCACTGGTTTTACCTTTCAAGAAGGAATTCCATTTTCAAGTGATAAAACATATTTTGCACTCCTTACAATCTAATGATTATTCTCAGCGTTACTGGATATATGAGGCCATCAAACCATTAGAAGGTATAAAACGTATTAATGTACAGCATTCACAGCTACATTTGCTTTAGAGTCAATAAAAGGGAAACAATTTATAAAGGGCATTTATGCTCATTACAGAATATCGATAGATTGTTTCTCCCATCGTTTCTGAAGTATGAAGGACTCCCTTCTGTGATGGATAGGGGAGGATTTACATAAGCTCTTTGCTTACGCCCTGAACTTCTCCAGGATGGAGCTGTGTGCAGGGGTTGGCGGCCAGGGTGCAGGCTGGGATGCACGTGGGGTGGGACCGTGGTGGCACCCACAAATTCTTCGTTCCCAGGGGACCAAGCATCTCAGTTTAGGAGTTCTTCACAGCAGCCGTGTGAGGCTCTACAGACGGTCATGGTGCTTTCAATACCAGATGTGAATCAGAAGGCTGTGGACAAATCAGGTCAAGGTTGGAAAAGAAGAAGGGAATTTATTTGTGAGGAAGGTCAGGGCTGGAGTACACAAATGAGGGCAGAGCTTTGCAGAGCACCTTCATAAGAGGCAGGAGGACAAGAGAGGCTGCTTGACGCACACACAGAGGAAGAAATGGAAAGGAAATCTGTTTGGGGTAGAAGAGGATATAGGAGCACTGGCACTGAGCAGAAATTTCATAGTTTGTCCTAGTAAATAACTCAATTAACTGCAGAAATAAAATCTGCGAAGAGACGAGTGATTAAGGCACTGGCCTGAGTCTCAGCAGACCTGGATTCAGTTCCTGGCTGTTTTCAGATTTCTGTCTGACTTTTGGCAAGCCTCTTCAACTCTCTGCGCCTTGGTTTCCCATCTGTTAAAGAGGAATAATAATATTTCCTTTCTCTGCTGCCTATTCCAGCAGCAAGCTCTTCTGGGCAGGCACCGTCTCTCTCTCACTGTGTGTGTACAGGACTTTGCCTGCTGGGATTTCGATCCCTGCACTAAAGCAGGACTTGGAGGGATGAGGAGACCCCCACCATAGAAACCCACTTATTTGCAATTTCTGATGACTAGAGGACTAAATGGCATGCTGTAACTTCAACAGACTTCTTAATATTAGTTCTTCAAGGACAAAAGAAAAAAATTAGAACAGTAAATTAGAGAAGGAAAGTGATTCACACCTCTGTTAAGATTTTCAAGAGTCTGAACTTACCTTCCAAAGTAGAAATACCACAATCTGAGAGAACAGAGAAGACATTGAACCACAGTACAAAAGCAGAGCGTTGGCCTTCTCCTTTTCCGATCTTGCTCCTCTACACGGCTGGCCTCTCTATATGGACTGACCTTTTCAACATTTCTCACTGACAAGCCGTTGTCTTGATGCACGTAGTGGCTTCCCGTGCATGCACACGCTCGTGCCCATCAGGCAGGGTGAAATCACGCCCACGGACACACACACTGCAGGCGAGACTCGGTAATATCAGTTACAGAGCGCCGGTTTAAGAGGACAACCAGCAAATATATAAAATTAAATCTCAGCTGCAGAGACTTTCTGGTAATAAGCAGTCCCAATTAGAAATGCAAATGTCACTGAAAGGGAGCATGTCTGTTGACAGTAGACTTTGAGGAAAGCTTTGGTTTTAGTGCTAGTAAATTAATCTTTAATTATGAGCACACCTCACTTCTGAGAGAAGCGCCCTGCACACGCTGAACTGCCAGCTTGCGAAACGTCTCGCCCCCAAAATGCAGAAGGAAGCCTTGCTGGCTGTGGGGGAGCCAGTGCTCGAGTTCAGCTCAAGCTGGGGCTGGCCAGTGTCACTGACTCTCCAGACAACAAGAAGTCATCAGCCCGTTGAAAACACTGGTATTAAAACAGCATGGTTCCCATGCTCTTGATAAATGTGGTACAATATGAATAGTCAAGGCCTGGGTTTTCTAAGGGATGGCAGAAAACCATCCTTGCTCCTGCAGTCCTCCCCTTCCCTGGCTCGGTCTCCTGCCCTCCATGCAGAGCACAGCAGAGAGAGGACCACAAGATGCTGCAGGAAAGCCTTCTTCAGGCCAGCGATGAATATGTCCAACACCTCCACTCCCGTGCTGGCTGGATTATTAAAACAACATTTCCACTTCCAAGTAAGTAAATAAATCTCACTGTCAAGTTTGTCTTGTGACAGCCAACATTATCTCCCCAAGAACTGGGCTGGTGTCCTGCAAAGCTGAAAACCCAGCGCCCTAAAACCTGAGGGCAACAGCCAAGAGATACACCAGACCCACCTTCTGAGGCAGCAGACACAATGAAGTAGGCAAATATGTTCTAGAAGTCCTATTA